>JAESFL010000853.1_pt1 | contig 15532 bp, 12 predicted proteins | sample 9269401 | NCBI WGS metagenome assembly JAESFL01 (sample SAMN14506025, study PRJNA617098) | algae metagenome | isolation source: Gloeocapsa sp. UFS-A4-WI-NPMV-4B04 and co-occurring heterotrophs from desert... | place: USA: Utah | collected 2006-10-01 | reverse complement strand
AGCTAACTTTTCTAGGGCTTGCTGGTCAGTGTCACTCAGGGTGATTGTCAGCGATTTGCAGGGCATGAGTGTCAAGTTAATCTCGTCATTTATACCCTAACCGAATTTACGCCCTAGAATACTAGGCTAAATGTATCTCCATATTGACGAGAGAAAAGTAAAATATTTTTGGAGTGGTAACGGTCATAGTGATTGTAAAAGAAATAATTGCCATTACGAAATTGGGATTGCTGGCGGCGGAGTTTAACCAGTTTCCGTACCAAGGCGATCGCACTTTTGCCAATTGAATCATAAAAATAATCCCAGCGTACAGGACGGAACAACATCACTCGTCCAAAACCTTGTTCGGGAAGGTAATAATTTTCGCCAAACTCTTGGCCTTGCCACAGCATCGGAATACCTTTAGCTGTTAACATTCCGATTAGGTACGGTTGGACTTTGTACCATAAGTTGCGATCGCCTTCTTTCAATAAATCATTATCGCGATTAATAATTCCGAAATTGCACACAAAGCGCGAGTGATCGTGATTCTCGATATATTGGAGTGCAGTCTTTTTAATTTTGTCACCGTCGGTTGTAACTTCTTCTGGATAGCCATCTAAACCAAATCGAAAACCAAGATTAGCTAATTGATCTTGATTACCGTAAGCTACTGTCTTAGCTGCTCCCAAAGTTTCATTTTGCCAGGTACAGTTGCTATAAGTTTGCTCCAGAATCTCCTTTGGTCCTTCCAATTGTTCGGCACACTGAATTAGGTTAATATCTTCATTGTTAAAAAACCTTTGCCAGTGTCCACCCGCACTCTTTTTATCTTTAACTGTTTGATATGTGTGATAAGTCAAGTTAGCGTAGCCTTTTCCTGTTGCACCGTCCCAGTAATTGGGTACGCAGTCATAGCGGAAGCCATCAACGTGATAACGATCTAGCCAGAGATAATTGACTGTAAAAAAGAAGTCTTGGGTAAACTTGCGGCTAAAATCTGTACTTTGACTAAATAAATCTTTAGCGAATGCACCCATAAAAGGGTTTTCGCGGTAGCCGAGCTTTTGGTAGATGTAAAAATATGGAAAACTATCGCTAGTGTGACCATAGACAGCATCCAAAATTACGGCAATTTTTCTTTGATGTGCTGCGTCAATAAATCTTTGGAGGTCTTTTCTGTTGCCAAAGCGTTCATCTACGCCAAAGTAGCCAATTGGTAAAAATCCCCAATCTACCGTCAGCGCAACATTGGAAACAGGCATCACTTCAATGCAGTTGATTCCTAAGTCTGCTAAATAATCTAGTCGTTCAATTGTTTTATCAATATCACCGCCGAACTCATTAATCATCAACTCGTACAAAACAAGATCATTCAACGCTGGAGTTTTCCAGTTTTCTTCCTGGCTACTCCAGACATGATCTTGATATCCCAAAGTGAAAGCAGATAACTTACCAACGCCAAACTCTCTAGCAAAAGGATCAATAATCCAATCAATTTCTGGGCGATCGCTGCGTCTGAGACAATATCTATAAACGTACTTTCCTGAGTTACCCCATGCAGAGTTTGGATTTGTACGTTCACTACTATTGATGTTTATCTTGCCTGACCAATAATCGCCATATTCTGGGTCAATACTATGAGTCAGTTCAAATTCATTTGGCGCAATATCTTGCAGGAATTGATCGTTTTCGTGGATAACTTTGATCCATACCTTGTTTCCGTCACTAGGAGATACCCAAGGCAGAAATAGTCCAAACTCAACGCCATCCGCTACTTCTCTAGCTCCCAGTTTATCCAAAGGTAGAAGTTTCATATCGTCGTATTCCTTAAATTGGTTACTTCTATAAACCGTTTGGAACTACTGGATTCCGCATATTCCATGACCAAAAAGTCAAGGAACGCAGATATCTACAACCAAGTAATTTGCGATCGCTCTTGCACGACGCGCTGATAAACTGCTGCTGTTTGTTGAGCTAATTTAGGCCAACTAAATCGCCGTTCTAAATCCTCATAAGCATTATCAACTAACCACTGCTGATAACCAGGATTTTTCAATACTTCCAGAATCCCCCAAGCCAGGGAATCTGTATTATTTGTCTGGGTAACAATGCCTGTCTTTGTATGTTGCACAACTTCTGGCAATCCGCCTGTATCTGAAACCACAACTGGGACGCGGGAGGCAAAGCTTTCTAAAGCCACAATGCCAAATGGTTCATATAAACTGGGGAAAACGGCGCAGTCGGCGATCGTTTGAAATTTATCCAAAGGTTCATCTGACATAAAGCCAGTGAACAAGCATTTTTCCGAAATTCCCAAATCCCAAGCTTGACGCTTTAAAGGATCTGTATTACCGCCACCAATAAACACAAACTTAGCATAACCCCCCATTTCCCCAAGCACTTTGGGAGCAGCATTAAGCAACGTGGAAACGCCTTTTTCGTAGGTCATGCGACCAACATAGTAAATAATTTTTTCGCCATCGTTGGCAAATAAACGGCGAAAGTTGCCAGCATCAAAATCCTGGTGGTGTTTCTTCTCTGGACGGATGCCATTGTAAATTACATCAATTTTGTCCCAAGGACTTAAGAGCGCTTTTTCTACCTCGCGCCGCATATAGTCAGTGCAAACAATAACTCGCCAAGCGTTAAAAGCTAAAAGCTGTTCTTTCCCACTGATATAGTGCTGAGTATCTGTGCGAATACCGTTATGGCGACCGTGTTCTGTAGCATGGATAGTAGCAATCAAGGAAACTTTGAAATTGTGCTTGAGTGCGATCGCAGCATCCCCTACTAGCCAATCATGAGCATGAATTAGATCAAACGGGCCATCCTCCAGCATCAGTTTAGCCCCGTGATGCCCCATACTCTCATTCAAGTTCACTACCCAGTGAAAAAAGTCATTACTCGCAGCTACAGCTACTCGATGCACCCGTACCCCTTCCACAACCTCATATAACGGCGCTTCACCAAACTCTGCTGTAATTAGGTGAACTTCATGCCCCAGCTTAACTAACTCTGGATACAACTCCGCCACATGGCGGGCAATTCCCCCAACCAACCGAGGCGGAAATTCCCAAGTAAGTACCAGAATTTTCATCAACCCCACTCCCACGAGTTTATATATCTCTAAATCTTTACACCTATCTAAAGATATAAATTGAAAAATTTAATGGGTGAAATTACGGAAATCTTAATGTATCTTAACAGTCTAACAACACTTTTGCTACCGACAAACAGCTACCAAGTGAACCTATACAGAGTCTCCAAGTAAGAATCTTTAACCCCTAACCCCTGCTCCCTGATCCCTAATTCCTGACTCCTACTTTCTCAATTTCTTGACGAAATGCTAACCAAGCTGCTGTTGCTTGGGGGTTAGAAGTCACGCCTTCCTGCATTAGTATTACGCCATCTTTGAAATCAATAATTCCGTATTGCTGACTACCAGTTATCTGGTCAATTACAGGAATACTTTGTTGTAATAACTGGCGATCGTCATCAAAGGCAGCTTGATACTGCTGCAATTGCCAGAGATCAAGAATGACATAATCTACATTTATCAGTTGACGAGCATCGTTACGCAGCTGCAATGCAGGCCAACGGAGGACTTCGCGGCGACTAGAAAGAGGAGGTACAAGGTAAGTTGTTGCTGACACACTAGCATCGGGTGGAATCTGCGCTAGCAATGGTCGTAACTGACTTACATGATGCCACTGCTTGGGTAAAGAGACATAAACCCAAGGTTGAACGGAATCGGGGATGAGAAAGTAGAATGTACGGCTAGGGTTAGCTGTGAAGCTAAAAAACACCGAAAGACAGATGCAAATTACCCAAAAGCGCCGCAAGGATGGTTTAAAGGCTTTAGGATGGCGTGACCACCAGAGGATTGCCCCGTAAAATATACCGGGGACTACGGTCATAGCATAGCGAATCGTAATTGCTAGTCGCGACTCTCCCTGTTGCAAGAAAATTTGGAGTAAGGGGAATCCAGCTATTGTCCAAGCAGCAGGCGAAACTGCTGGAATAAACGCTAAGGGTAGCCAATGACCGAGTAGATATTTAATTTTTGCTCCCACAGGGGAAACCAAGTACACAACTAAGCGCCAAGGGTGACTAACAATTGCCCAAATAATCTCTAGAGTAGAAGCTTCTTTATCGTCCACAAAATGCCCAAATCGCTCAATCATGAACCGCCGCGAAATATCTTGAGAAAAAAGCGGCATGACTACATTAGTTAGGACGATCATATAAGCCAAGCTGAGGCTACAGATAGCAAGACCAATCTGGGGATAACGTCTGCTCAAAATTAGGTAAAACCCAACGCCAAATAAAACTACTCCCGCATCTTCCCGCACGCTCAAAGTTAAAATAGCGAGTAGCCAAAATAACCACCACGCTCGCTTTTCCATTGCCAGCAGTAGGCCAAATACAAATAAGGGAATTTGGCTAATGTCGTGGAAGTTGGATAAAGTCGGGCCAATGACAGCATTTGCAGCGTAGAAGCTAACTGTAATCATTGCTGCTAAAGGCGGTTCTAGATAGTGTCGCGCTAGCGCATACAAAATTAATCCGGCTGCGGTGACAAAGGTGACTTGCAAAAAGGTGAGCGTAGCTGGAGACGGGAATAAAGCGTATATTGGTAGCCAGAGCAACAAAGCTGGGGTAAAGTGTTGCCCCAAGCGGTGGTAATACACTGTTGGTGCTTCGCCACTATGGACAACATTCGTTGACAAAGTCGAAGAAAGCGAACTTTGGAAGAAGCGGCCATGAATGCCGTTCCAAAATACCTGGTTGAAAATGCCTTGATCGAACGAGGCGTAAAAGCTGTAGTACCGATGCAGGATGAAGATTAAGCCAATCACGAAGAATGCGATCGCCGCACCCATCACCAACCGTAACCCTGGCTGTTTTTGCAATTTTAATAACATTACTCACTCACACTTATGTAATGGTAAGCGCTGTGAACAATACCACATCTGCTTCCATACTTCAGCAATTTATCTTATCAGCATTAAATTCGCTAGATACATTAGTATCTCTATTAAAAATACTCTCAAGCACACAAAAAATTATAAAATTACAAAAAATATTAATAGTTTATTTTTTACATATAATTTGAATTTATTAAATATTATTCAAATTCACTCTACAAGTTTATGTCTTTTCTGTTTTCTAAACTGAACTAAGCACATTTACTATTCTAATATTTTCACAACAATTGCAAAAATATTAAAACTATCTTCGATTAAATTAGCTTATTAATAAATATGAATTGACTAACTCAATAATATCAACATTATAAAAACCTTGCCAAAGCTAGTTTACAGATAGTCATACTAAAAGTAAATATTTAATATAGCATTTGTACTATTAAGCCTTTATTAATTATTTAAAACTACAAACTATACATAAAATAAAAATAGAACTTGCTGCTGAACCAAATGACTGAAATAGCGCTACAAGCAAATTTAAAGCTGATTAGGAACTAATTTGATGCTGAAATTATTAAATTTAATAACATTAACTAGCTTATTTGTAGCACTTAGCGCTTCTATTGCCTTTGGGCAATATACTTATAAAAGCGATCGCCTGCAAACAAATTCTGGATTAGTAGCAGCCGAGCTTAAATACTCAAAAGATGAAAACACAAATTTTTTGACTAACATTAACGTCCAAATTACTAGAGACAACAAAATAATTAATAATTCTGCTCTGCCAGTTAAGCTATTACCGTACTACGACAAAGAATCTGGGGTAAACGCTATCTCTGTAGAGATTAAAGTCATAGACTTAAATGCTGATAAGGAACCAGAAATATTAATAGATTTAGCTGAAGCTGGAGCGCATTGTTGCTCATCAACATTCATCTATTCTTATGACTCAAAGGCAAAACAATATCATGCGTTGTCACACTTTTGGGGTAATTACACCAGTGGCTACTGGTTATCTGAAATATCAGGCAAAGAAAATGATCGCAATCTTGCTGATTTGAATAAAGACGGTAGCCTTGAGTTTGTAGCTTTAGACGATCGCTTCCGAGGAGAATTTGGCGGTTACGCGCTCTCAGCTGCTCCCGTGCAAGTATGGCGTTATCAGCAAGCTAAAATGAAAGACGTTACCAAAGAATTTACGCAAGTCGTTTATCAAAGTGCTGCTAATTCTTGGCAAATGTATACTCAAATTCGCCAAGAATACGGTGCTGACGCAGCCCAAGGAGCAATGGCAGCTTATGTTGCTTCTAAGTTTATCTTGGGTCAAAAAGCTGACGCTATAGAGCGTCTAAGACAAGCATACTCTGATAATAGCGGTCAAGAGTTCATCAACAAGTTGATTAGCTTTCTAGGTAAAACTGGTTACACTCGTTAACTACAAAATAATCATAGAAAACTACCATAAATTGTAAAATCGCTGAAATATTCAAAAGTTGCAGACTAAGGAAATACTACTAATACCAGTAGCTTTAAAGTAATCCAACAAATTTCTATTTAGCTAGCAGGAAAAGATCAGGTATCTCATACTCAGTGGTAAAAGCTGCCAATTAATAGGAAAATAGAGGCAGTTCGTCATTGTTGCTGCTGATCATGCCTACTGGAATTGCTGATGCTCAAAACTTACTTTCTGATCTGATTGCGCGTTACTCACCTCGCGTAGATTATCTTGTGATTCGCCTCGAAGAAGCAGAAGGAACTGATATTTTGTTGCGTGGCGACAAAGTAGAAACCTTGAGCAATGGCATTTCAATCGGCGGACAAATTCGGGCTTGTTATCAAGGTGGCTGGGGATTGAGCAGTTTTAATCAACTGGCGACTATTGGCGATCGCATTGAAGAAGCAATCGCCGCCGCCCGAATTGTTGGTGATAGCGAAACTCAACTCGCTGAAATTGAGGCAGTTCAAACTAACTGCTTTATACCTTTAACTGGCACTGATCCGCGTCACATCGAACTAGCGACAAAAAAGCAACTATGCGATCGCTATAGTGAAATTCTTAAAAGTGTTGACTCGCGCATAACTACAACATCTGTCCGCTACGGCGATACTGCTCAACGAGTGATCATCGCTTCTTCAGAAGGAACAATGATTGAGCAATCGTGGGTGGATATGGAAATGCGTTTTGCCGCCACTGCGCGTCATGGTGATACTGTGCAAACTGGACGAGAAACCACAGGTTCACGCAAAGCATACGAAGATTTAACCAGTCTAGATGAACAAGTGCGTGGTGCTGCCCAAAGAGCGATCGCTGCTTTATCCTTACCCTCAGTTAAAGGCAATACCTACACCGTAGTCATAGATCCAATTCTCAGTGGTTTATTTGTCCACGAGGCTTTTGGCCATCTTTCAGAAGCAGATATGGCTTACGAAAACCCGGATCTACTAGAAGTAATGAGCCTTGGGCGGCGATTTGGCCCAGAAGAGCTGCAAATATTTGATGGTGCTGCACCTGTTGGACATCGTGGCAGTTACTTCTACGATGATGAAGGCACACCCGCTACTACAACTCAGTTAATTAAAGATGGAGTATTGGTAGGAAGACTGCATTCTCGTGAAACTGCTGGCAAATTAGGCGAAGCGCCAACTGGTAATGCGCGGTGTCTCAACTACCACTATGCGCCAATTGTCCGCATGACTAATACTTGGATCGAGCGAGGTAAAACGCCAGTAGCAGACTTATTTACCGATATTGAAGAAGGAGTTTATGCCCGTAACTGGCTAGGTGGAATGACGAACGGCGAAATGTTCACATTCAGTGCGGGTGAAGCTTGGATGATTCGTAACGGGCAAATTGCTGAACCTGTACGAGATGTAACGCTGTCTGGTAATGTCTTTCAAACTCTAGCTGATATCGAAGCGATCGGCAATGATTTCTACTGGGATGAATCCGGTGGTTGCGGTAAAGGTGGACAAAATGGCTTACCCGTAGGTTGTGGCGGCCCTAGTCTGCGAATTCGTGATGTGGTTGTTGGTGGTGAAGTGTCTGAGGAATAAGACGACTAAAGGAGTTTATATGTAAGTACCCCTTATAGTTAAAGCTGTATTCACTTGTTTGAGTAAGGCTTCTGGAGTGGAGGAGTTATCTAAAATTACGTCGGCGCGATCGCACTTTTCTTGAATCGGCATCTGGCTATTAATTCGAGCCTCTGCTTGTTCTAAACTTAATTGATTGCGCTGTATTAATCGCTTCAATTGCTGTTGAGGCGAACAATAAACGACCCAAATTTCTGTTACTAAATCAGTCATGCCAGCTTCAAACAGTAAAGGTACAACTAATACCACTGTTTGGGCAGATAATTCTTTAATTGCTGTGACAATGCGATCGCGCACATCAGGATGAATTTGCTGTTCTAACCACTGTCGCTCTTGTAGATTATTAAAGATAATTTCACCTAACTTTTGGCGATTCAGTGTGCCGTCTAGCAAGAGAATATCTGCATAGCGATGAGCGATCGCGTCAAGAACTGGTGAACCAATTTCAACAGCAACTCTGGCGTAAATATCTGCATCTAATACTGGCAAATTATAAGTAGTAGCAAGGTAATCAGAAACTGTACTTTTTCCTGTCGCAATACCTCCTGTTAAGCCAATAATCCGAGTCGGGTGTAATTGAGCGTCACTTTTGTTATCCCACACGATCAAATTGCCACTGAATTTATTTGAAAAATTGAGTTATTGCTTGATATAATCCTTCTAGTGTGTATTCTTCTGCTTCTATATCTACCCTTCCCAACAAAGAAACACAGCTTTTAGAAGTTTGAGGGCCAATTGAAGCAATACAAACTCGCTCCAGATTAGCACCGCCGTTAGCCTCTAGGAGTTGACAGAAATTTTGCACCGTTTTAGAACTAGCAAAGGTAATTACATCGACAACACCGCGTTGTAGGGCATCTAAGGCAGCAGGAGCGATCGCTTCTGGACACCGCGATTGATACGCCGCTACTTCAATAACTTCTGCACCAATGGCTGCTAATTCCTTAACTAAAACTTCTCGTCCCCCAGTTTCAACTCTAGGGAATAAAACTCTTTTGCCTTGTAGCGGTTCGGGGAAGTGTTCCACCATTGAATCGGCGACAAAATCTGGTGGGATAAAATCTGGTTTTATCCCTTGTTGTCTGAGACTTGCGGCAGTTTTCTCACCTACTACGGCAATTTTTACTCCAGCTAAAGCACGGGCATCTAACTTTTGTGTTTCTAGCCGCTCAAAAAAGTAATCCACGCCATTAGTTGAAGTCAGAATTAACCAATCAAAACTTAATAAATGCGTGATCGCGTGATCCAAAGCTTCCCAACTTGAAGGCGGACCAATTTCTATTGCAGGCATTTCAATTACAATTGCGCCTTCTTGCCTTAAGCGATCGCTAAATTGACTTGACTGCCCAACTGAGCGCGTGACTAAGATTGTTTTATCTGCAATACCGTGTAGCAAGTGGCGCGTGACTCGTGGCGCTTGGTATTCTAACTCCTGACTCCTGACTTCTGACTTCTTTGGAATATCAGGTTTTGGTGTATCGTTTTGCATTTTTATAGAAGGTTGTAAATAATTGCGTAGTCCCACAACTTCGCCAACTACAATTACTACTGGCGAGAGTGACACACCAGCTGTTTGCTCAACAATACTCTCTAATTTGGCTGTCCAGATTTGTTGCTGCGGACATCCTGCCCATTGAATTAAGGCAATGGGTGTGTGAAGCGATCGCCCGTGTCGTACTAGCTGATGCACAATCTCGCCTAGCTGTTGCCCTCCCATTAAAATTACTAGCGTCTCAATCTGCGCCAAAGCTTCCCAGTCCAATTGATCTGGTTCGTGAGCGGTTAAAACAGCAAAGCAGCGACTGAGAACTGGATCTGTGAGTGGAATTCCTGCTAGTAAGGGTGCTGCTAGTGCTGATGAAATCCCTGGTACTACTTCAAAAGCACAATTAGCAGCAATTAGCGCCTCAATTTCTGAACTAGAGCGACCAAAAATAAATGGATCGCCACTTTTGAGCCGCACAACTTGTTTACCTCCAAGACAATGCTCAACTAGCAGCTTATTAATCTCGGCTTGTGGTGTACTAAGTTGTCCACCTCGTTTCCCAACATCTAGCTTGATGCAGTCAGACGGTACTAATTGCAACTGGGCATCGACCAAGGCATCATAGACTAATACATCTGCCTCAGTAAGTAATTGTTGCGCTCTAACAGTGAGATAACTTATATCTCCTGGCCCAGCACCAACAAGATAGACTTTGCCACTATGAGTCATGATTTAGCTTTCAGTCTCAACTAGACTTTAAGTTGTTCGCTGAGTGGTTATTTGTTCTAGAAGCTGATCAACAGAGTCAGCTTTGTTCTGATTGCTCTGCGCTTTAAATAAGTCTCTCGCTTTTTCAAGAACTGCTAAAGCTTCCTCTACCTTTTCTTGCTTCATTAAAGCAGTTCCCAATCTTAAGTGAGCATCGACATTTTTAGGAGCGCTTTCAATCAATTCTTTCCACTGAGCGATCGCATCTTCTAGCTTGTCTTGCTGCATCAGAACCTCTCCTAGCAGCAAACTAACCATGTCATTACTAGGATGCCTTGAAAGCACATTGCGAAAAGCTGTCTCTGCACCTTTGTAGTCTTTTTGCTGATAAAGCTTGATACCTTTTTCGTAAACGTTAGACGTGAAAATCCACTCCCGTAGGAAAAAACCAAGGATTGTTAGACCGATAACAACTACAGCGACGGCGATAATAAAATAAATCTGTTGCGGTTCCAGCATTGGTAGCACTCGGTAGTTGTAGCATCTTAGTTCTGCCTGAGTGTAAGATCATAACTTCTTACCACGCAACAACAGTGTCCGCCTCTAAAGTGCATCTATATGTTGATTTAGACAGATCCTAGAAAAGACCTAAATTAGAAGGCGTTGAGGAATAATTTTATCTTTTTTAGATTTTTTCCTTCGCTGGAGTTGCGATACCTTGCTTGAGCAACTTCTCTTCAATTTCCTTGATAAATTCAAAGTCCTCTTTAGGCAGAGGCTGAGTTTTAGTTCCGAACAAATACTCGCTCACAGGAGGCTTGTTTTCAAGAAAAGAAAACGCCTGTCGGAACTGATATCCACTAGCATTGACAGGTGAGTCAAAATGGCAAGAAATAATGCGCTGGAAATCCCAGCTTGCCACCTTATTAGCCCAGTTGATCACTTGCCTTGGTGCTTGGTTAAGAATAAGAGTTTGCAGAATCGGTGCTACAAATAAACGCCCACCCCCTCGTAAAGCATCGAATGATTGCTGCCAGTTATCTTTCCATCTAAACGGAAACAAACCGAAATACGCTTTCCTTGAACGGTTCGGCGCTTTGAGGGCATCGCGAAACATCTGCTTTAGTTTGACCATTTCCAAAGCGCTTGGTCGAAAGTAAATGGCAAATAGGGAGATACGCTGCCATCCTTTACGACGGTTGGCTGGGTTGTCTTCAACAACATCTAATGCACTGTCTCTGGCGTGAAACAGTAAGGGATACGGGTCAAGTTGGATGATCGCGGGCGGGTCTTCTGGTACAGAAAGCACTGAGTCGATCACAAGTAAAGTACGCGATCGCTTGTGGAACAATGCGACTTCCCCAAATGAACCCCGTCCAAGATTAATATCTAGTAAGGCGTAATCAAACTCCGGCGCAAAGGGCGAATGGGCGCTATCTTCTGGAAGCACCTGAGTCCGTCTCCAGGGAAAACCCAGCCAACTTAAGGGAAGGTTCACCGGAAAACTCCACTGGTGCGGAGCCACAAACACTTGTGCATTTGGAAAGCATCGGGCGAATGGCCCAACGAAGACTTTGTGTTCTAAGCCAGAGCTAGTTGGTAGGATGATGTACATCACATCGCCATGCTGTGTGACTAACTCTTTAACAAGACGGATACACTCTCTTGTCGGAGCGACTGGCGCATAGACGAGGAGTCCCCCAGCGTCTAGCTTGACAACAGTCATCCGAATTGGCACGACAGTGTATAAAATGCCCTGTATCTGGTCGAATGTCCAGATTGTGTCCTTCACGACTTCTTGGCGGAGTGTCCGCCGCCTACCATAAGGATAGAGGGGTACAGCAGGCCAGAAAGACCATGACCAGTCCTCAGGACGAATGGAACTGACTTGTTGCCCTTGTGTCTCCTGCGTGTTCATTGTGGTTTTCACACCCTGTCTCTAATTCCTAACGCTGAAAATTTTTATCTAAGCTGCCATTTGCTGGAGTTGAGCAAATTATTGACGCAGTAATCTAATTTTTAGCTTAACACTTCAGTTTTGCACAAGTGAATCAGATATTTCTAGGATTATTGACACTCTGCGATCGCTTAAAGCTAGGGGTTTTTAAATCGCGTTTTGGTAAGTAAATCTGCCTACTGAGTTCCCCTTCGGTGAACCACTCCGTGTTCGCGCTTACAGCAGCTGCTTGGCGATTTCTTGATTCCAAAATCAGGAGCCACTTAAAGTCAAAAAAAACACAACTCCCCCAGTTATTACTTATGTTAGACCCAATTAATTCCCGTCCGTAATAGCCACGAAAGCAGCCGTCGGAGCAGTTTTCCAGCAATGTTAAATGTGTACCTAGCATCACCACCAAACTATCACATCAGATTAGCTAGACCAATAAATGCACCGAAAGCAAACAGAAAAATCTAGTCTGCTTCTGATCGTTTGCTTTCTTGGATTAAACACATAGAAATATTGATTCATATTCATTCCAAGCTACATTGCCTGCAAACGAGGTCATAACTTGGTGCAGCACAGAGCGCAATGTAAGGCACTACTTAGATAAATTGATAGTTTAATAGAAAGGCTACTAAGTTGCTCTCTAAATTTGCTGGCGAGGGCATGATTGCATATTTAGCTTCTACTTATGTTTTTAAACAAGTTTTGGCAACACAACCAGATAGAACACCGTTAGGCGCGACAATGCAGAAAACCGTTTTTAATGATAGAGATACTGTTAGAGCATATGCTTTATTTCTGGGCGAGGAGATTGACCTAAAAAACCTAGAAAATTGCCACACCTTGGCGACTTTGCCACTAATGGTTAATGCTGGTGAGTATGGCTGCGCCGTGCTACTGGATTATGGTGTAGTTGTTCTTTTTGGTCTTGATTTGGCGGAGAAAGAAGCCTTTTTAACCAAACTATCACCCATAATCAGTGACTCTTTTGCTAAACCTGAAACCGAAGAAGTAGAAGTTCAGATCAACATGACGGCGAGTGAGCGTGTCAAGGAAGGAAAAATTTTTCTGCATGAATTTACTATCGAACGCTTGCAGATAGTAGCTGATATTCTCGCTAAGAGTATTGTGCTATCCCATTATGAAACTAGCCTAGATTCTGTATTCGATCAAATTGAACCGTTTGCAGCTAGCTTACAGCGCGAAAACAGAAGTAGACGGCAAAGTAGAGAATTACTACGTCAACTCGGTACTACCCTTTTAGTTCAACATAAAATAGTGGGGCGAGTGGAGATTATTGATAAGCCTGAGTTGCTCTGGGAATCTCCACAGTTAGAACACCTGTATGAACGCTTGGAGGATGAATATGAAATCCGTGAGCGTCACAGCGCCCTAGAACGCAAACTAGAGCTAATTTCGCAGACTGCACAAACAGTGCTGGAGTTCATGCAGCACAGCAGCAGTCTACGAGTAGAGTGGTATGTGGTGGTTCTGATTGTGGTGGAGATTTTGCTGTCACTGTACGAGATCGTTTTTAAAGGCTAATGCGATCGCAAGCGAGTAATTTCTGCGCTGCTCTGTGCTGCGTCTCAAGCTAAAAGACAAGCGGCTGGAAAGAGCAGATATTCCAGAAAAAAGAGTTTCCAGATGAATTGATAAAACTGAGCGATCGCACTTTTATCCTGCAAATCGACTTTGAAACTTTGCCACCACATTAAACCCAGTAATCCTAGATGAGTGCTGACTAAAAACACTGAATTAACCGAGTCAAGCCACAATCCAGCAACCGCTATACCCAAATAACACACAGTCAACACCCAACGAGCGAGATTAAACACCCGTTCTTTACCTAGCGCAATTGTAAAAGTTGTGATCTGGTACTGGCGATCGCCTTCGATATCGGGAATATCTTTAAAGATCGCGATCGCAAACGTAAACACCAAAACAAACAACGTCAGCGCCCATACCGACGGCGGAACTACTAAGTTTCCTTGGAGAACCCAATTAAAATGTAGAAACAGCCCTAAATTGACAATCGCTCCTCGGACAGAAAAAATACACAGTGCAGCCCAAAAAGGAAACCGCTTCAACCGGATAGGTGGCAGCGAATAAGCCGTCCCAATTCCTAAACTAATACTCACCATTCCTAATAAAAACGGCCCCATCAGCCACGCTAACAGCAGCGCCAGAACACCTGTAATTGCAACAATTACCTGACCTGTATTTTTTGAGAACTCGCCAGCAGCTAGCGGTAAATGCGGTTTATTAATTTTGTCTATTGCTACATCTTCTAGCTGATTCAGCCCCACAATATAGACATTGCCGCACAGACAAGCAAGCCAACTTCCCAACAACTGCCCCAAATTAGGCATAAAAGAAGGAATACTATGCTGCGTAGCTGTAGCATATGCAATAACATCCAACCCCAACACGCTTAAACTTGTGCCAATAATTGTATGCGGTCGAGAGAACTTCCAAAAAGCATAGATCCAATGTGCTTTGCCCTGTGCAGTCGACTCAGAAAATTTTGTTGTCAGAAGGGAAGACTTATCGAGATGGCTCATGAGTGCCTGAATAAATACTCAGGCTTGATTTTACGCAATTATGAGGCTTACTTGACAGAAAATTTATCTCCACCATGTAGTTATATGGTGATTTTGGTTTAATACTATAGTTAGCGCCCCAAACTCTAAACGAGCCTTCAGAATAAAAGCAACTTAAATTTATTATTGAGTATATAAGCTTAGTAATAAAGTTAGTTTCTTAGCAGACCACTCAAGAACATGAGTATTTCTCTAAGAGAAGTAACGAAAGAGAATTGGGTTCAATGTATCAGGCTTAAGCTTGCTCCTGAGCAAGAAAAATTGGTTACACCAAACGTAGACTCGATTGCAGAATCGAAATTTGAGCCTCACTATGTACCAAGAGCAATTTACAGAGAGGAAAAGGTTGTTGGTTTTCTGATGTATTGTCGTGACGAAACAGAAGAAAAAGATTTATATTGGTTATTTCGATTTATGGTTGACGTTGACTATCAAAAGCAAGGCATCGGTAAGGCTGCGCTTGAGTTGGCTTTAAACGAGATATCCCAAACTAATTGTTGTAAGCTCAACATCATATATTCGCCCAAAAATTCTGTCGCAGCAAAGCTTTATGCAAGTTTTGGCTTCAAGCAAGTTGATATAGCTGAAGACGGCGATATTATTGTCCAAAAAACTATCAACGAGGCAACACCTTGAGCAAGACTGATGCTGCGCTTCTATGTAACGTCAGTTCGGGTTAAGGATCGAGACAAGAAAGGGGCAAACCCGATAGGCTGAAAATACCAAAATCTCAAGCCTGATTTGCCCTCATGATTAGTCTAGAAGAACTATGAATGCTCCGTCGATG
>JAESFL010000852.1_pt1 | contig 15548 bp, 12 predicted proteins | sample 9269401 | NCBI WGS metagenome assembly JAESFL01 (sample SAMN14506025, study PRJNA617098) | algae metagenome | isolation source: Gloeocapsa sp. UFS-A4-WI-NPMV-4B04 and co-occurring heterotrophs from desert... | place: USA: Utah | collected 2006-10-01 | reverse complement strand
AGGCGCCGGCCCAAATAGAGCACCGCGCCCCTCACCCTTAGTGCTTGTCCGCCCAGCCGGCGCCCGCAGCCGTGGGCGAGCTTGGACCTACAGCCGGAAGCGAATTCCGAGCGACATGGTCGTCTCTTCAAAACGAAGGAAGCGAACAAATTCGGCTCGCGGCGCACCTCCGCGGCCAGAGCTGAAATTGACTCGAAGAGGATCCTCAAGAATGTTGGTCCAGTCGAAGAATACCGTGAATCTGTCACTGATTGTGTAGCTGGTCGACAGGTCCAGACGCCCAGGCGGCCTTGCCTGCTCGATGTATACGTCGTCGCCCCGATCGTCGCGGCGATCGAGGAAGCGGCCGCGTTTGTTGTAGGAGAGGCGCGCCGACAGACCGCCGCCTTCATACATGGCAACGAGGTTGTAGGTGTGCTTGGACACGCCGCCCGGATCAGGCGGCGGGTTTTCGGGAAGAACGATCGGAAGCAGCGCCGTCTCGGGACCGAACGGATCGTCCACCTCCGTCTTTGCATCCAGGTAGGTGTAATTCGCCTGCACGCCGAAGTTACGCAGGAAAGTCGGCACCCATTCGAAATCAAAGAAGGTTTGGAATTGGGCCTCGAACCCGTTGATGCGTCCTTCGCCTGTGTTGATCGGGAAGGTCAGGCGCACAGGTCCGGCGATCGGGTCCAGAATGTCTCTGGTGACCGGTTGGATGAAGCCGTCCAAATTGCGCCTGAACACCGACACCGCTGCGAAGCCGTTTCTTGAAAAATAATATTCCAGGGACGCGTCGAAATTGTCCGACTTGAATTGCTCAAGCAGCGGGTTGCCCACGTCTCCGCGCCGGCGGTTCCCGATAACTGGATCGGGGGCGCCCAAGGTGACGCCGGGGTTCAGCTGGCCAAAGGTGGGTCGCGTCCTCGTCTGTGTAGCGGACAGCCTAAGCTGCAGCTCTGGCGTGATGCGCCAGCGAAGGCTCGCATTGGGGAGGAAGTCGGTATACGTCCGATCCACCGAGACAGGCACCAGCGCTCCCGCAAGGTTGACAACCTCGCCGTCCACGTCGGTACTGGTCCGAACCACGCGCAGGCCGATCGCCCCGTCCACGACCTCACCGAAAGCGTAATTCAGCTGCGCATAGCCCGCGAGTGTCTTCTCGCCGGCGTCGTAAACGCCGCCGGGGTTGGGCTGCACCGCATCGAGCGTGTAATTGCCCGCGCCAAGGCCGATCACAAATTGCCGCAACTGCTCTCGATTGGCGCGGATGCTTTCATAGGTTGGGGTCAGGAAGGTTTCAAAACCAGATTGCACGCTGGTTCCGCGAAAGCCCCGGCGCGCGATGTCGAATTCAAGCGGCAGAAGGGCGGCGGAGATGTTGCGGCCACGGAACCCGGCGAAGCGGTTGCCGAATTCACGACGGGCCTCGCGATCACTGTAGCGAGCGCCGAACTGGAAGCTGCGGACGAACGAGCCTTCCATCTCATATTCGACATCGAAGCGGGCCTGGAAATCCTCGCCCTTCGACAGCTGCGCTTCCTCGTAGAGGCCGTCGAACAAATAGTTTGCAGGGTTGTTCACGTCGAAGTTGTTGATCGTGAACTGAGGGGTGCGGAGATCGAAATCGACCGATGTCGAACCCTGGCCCGCGAAGATGCGATCGACCGATTCGGTCGAGCCCCGGAACGTGCTATCGGTGTACGCAACGTCTCCCGAGACTCGCAACGGACCGGCATCATAGCTGCCGCCGACGGCAAACTGATAAGTATCGGTTTTGTTGAAAGTACCGCCCTGGAAAGTGAAGATCGGATCCGCGAGGCCGGTTATCGTCCCGCTCTCGAGAAGGTTCGTGCCTTCCCGGAACTGCAGGTTCGTATACTGCTGGCCGCCATAGAGCGGCACAGCAACCAGCCGGTCGTCGATCTTATTGCGGAAGCCCTGGTACAAGCCCTCGGCGTAGAACTCCAAGCCGGGCGAAGGACGCCATTGGAGCATGGCGTTAGCGGAAGGCCGGACACGATTACCAGACCGGTAAAAGAGCCGCTGGATGTCGGGGTAACGAACGCGCTGTCCGTTGATTACCGGATCGGCGATAAAGTCGGTGTTTGAAGGCTCAGAGTCGAGGAATGAGAGTTCCGTTCGGGAAATGTTGACCAGAAGCCCGAGCTCGCCCCCTCCCACTTCCCAGCGGTCGCTGTAGAGAAGGTTGAAGTTGGGCGTAATCTCGCCGGCTTGCTTTGTGTGCAGCGCCCAGACGGAGCCCGCGATGTGGCGATCGCTGAAATCGAATGGCCGCCGTGAGCGCACGTTAACGAGGCCAGCCAAGCCGGGCTCGACCAGGTTGGCGGTGCTGGTCTTGAACACCTCGAGAGCCGCAATGTTAGCGGAAGGGAAATCTTGCAATGCGACGACGCGCGCTTCGGCCGTGAAGATTTCGCGTCCATTATAGGTTGTGGCAAAATCGGGCAGGCCGCGGATCAGCACTGCATCCGCCTCGCCGCCCCGCCTTATAACCTGAACACCGGGAATGCGGGCGGCCGTTTCCGAAACGGCGATGTCCGGCAGCTTGCCGATGTCTTCGGCTACGATCGTATCAACGATCTGCTCGGAATTGCGCTTGATGTTCTGCGCCGACCGAAGGCTGCGGCGGAGGCCGGTGACGACGATCTCTTCGCCTTCCGTATCCGGATCTGCACCAGTCGCGGTCTGAACCGCATCGTCCGTCTGCGGCGAGCCTGCTGCCGGATCTGCCGGAGATTCCTGCGCCTGGACCTGCTGGTCCACCGGCGCCGGCGGCTGCGTCTGGGCAGCTGCAGGCGAGGATGCAAGCGCAAGCATCGCAATGGACGAGGATGAAAGGATGACGGATTTCAGGCGCATCGTTCGAGCTCCCCTAAAAGCTGCTGCGGCCGCTTGGCCCTCTGACGGGGCCATTCGAGCAGGTATAGCGGAGCCCACCTTCAACCGACAGGCTATTTGTAAGATTTATCGGATGTGTGACATCAACGCCGCAACATGTGTGAAGTATTTGTCACGCATACGTTCCAGCGGCAGAGGAAGCCCAAATAGCCAAAAGCCCTCCCCCATTTCGAAGTGGGGAAGGGCTTCTCGCTTAGCTAAGGAAAGCAGCCTTATTCGGCGGCTTCCGTCCAGATGGCGGGGCTTCCAACCCGCTTCGCCGTCGCCTTGCGCTTGGCGTCGAGCTTGCGGAACGTGGCGAGTGCCTGCCCGACAATCTGGTCCATATTGTAGTAACGGTAGGTCGCCAGACGCCCCACGAAGGTGACGTTCGAAGTCGAGTCCGCCAGCGCCTCATACTTCTTGAACAGCTCCTGATTCTCCGCACGCGGGATGGGATAATAAGGATCTCCCTCCGCGGACGGATATTCGTAGGTGATGCTCGTCTTCTCGTGCTGCTGGCCCGTCAGGTGCTTATACTCGGTGATCCGGGTATAAGGCACATCGGGGTGCGGGTAGTTCACCACCGCGACCGGCTGGAAATTCTCCTGCTCCAGGATCTGGTGCTCGAACTTGAGGCTCCGATACGGCAGCTTGCCGAAACGGAAGCCGAAATATTCATCGATCGGGCCGGTAAAGATGGTGTGACCGGCCTCCACTTCGTCGACGATGTCCTTGTAGTCGGTCGATAGCAGCACGTCGATGTTCGGGTGGTCGAGCATGTTGTTGAACATGGCCGTGTAGCCATCGCGCGGCATGATCTGATGCTTGTCGCCGAAATAGCGATCGTCGGTGTTCGTTCGGGTGGGGATGCGCGAAGTGACCTGCTTGTCGAGCTCGCTCGGATCCAGGCCCCATTGCTTGCGTGTGTAGCCCTGGAAGAAAAGCTCGTAGAGTTCGCGCCCGACGGCGTTGATCACCACGTCTTCGGACGTCTTGATTTCCGCGACCGGCTCGGCGCGCGACGCCAAATAGTCCGCCGCTTCCTCATCGGTCTTGAGGTCGAGCCCGAACAAGGCGTTTAGCGTCGTCCGGTTGATTGGGATCGGCACCAGCTTGTCGCGCACGCTGGCAAGCACGCGGTGCTCGTACGGGCGCCACTCGGTGAATTGCGACAGATAATTGACGATCTCGTCGCTATTGGCATGGAAGATGTGCGGACCGTACTGGTGGATTAGCACGCCCGCCGCATCGAAATGGTCATAAGCGTTGCCGGCAATATGCGGCCGCTTGTCGACGATCAGAACGCGCGCATCATGCTGGCTCGCCAGCCGCTCCGCGAGAACGGAGCCGGCAAAGCCGGCGCCGACGATCAGATAGTCATACTTCTTCTTGCCGGCGGTCGTGACGAGCCGCGGGCCGGTCGCCGTCGGCACGATGGCCTCACGAACAAGTCCGGCCATACGGGCATAGGTTGTGTCCCAGCTCACATTGGCGAGCTTCGCATCCACGTCCTTCAGCCACTCGTCGTCGCCTTGGGCGAGCGCCAGCGCCGTCTCGCAGGCGGCGACGAAAGCTTCGGCCCCATCGGCGATGGCGACGGCTTCAAGGTCGCCATAATGGCGGATAACGTCGGCGATCGGCGTCGAGACCACCGGGCGGCCGCCGGCCAGATATTCCGGCGTCTTCGTGGGCGATATGAACTTAGTCGAGTCGTTGATCGCGAACGGCATCAACGCCACGTCCCAGCCGCCGAGATAATGCGGAAGCTCTTCATATTTCTTGCCGCCGACATAGTGGATGTTGGAGCGCTGCGGCAGGTCAGCATGATCGATCTTCACCACCGGTCCGACCATGACGATCGACCATTCCGGATGCGCGTCCGCCATCGCCGCGACGAGGTCGAGGTTCATGCGCTCGTCGATGACGCCGTAGAAACCGAAGCGCGGCCTGGGCAAATAGGCCTGGTCGTCCGGCGCCGCGTCGGTGGCACGTGCCTGAGCAAAATGACCGCGGTCGACGCTCGATGGGAACGGGTGAACGTTCGGGTGCCGGCCCTTCTTGGCCTCGTAAAGGCTGTAGCCGCCGGTGAAGACGACATCTGCGGTCGCTAAGAGCTCGCGCTCGAGCTCGAGGAGCTGCGGCGGGGCGAAACGAAAGTTGGCAAGCTCGTCCATGCAATCATAGACCGTCGCGACAGCGTCGATATGCCGCGAAAAAGGCAGCATCATCGGCGTGTAATACCAGCGGACGAGCGGCTGCTCCTCAGCGGAGAGGAACGTGTCGAGCAGCGTCTTCAACGCGTTTTGCGTCTCCTCCTCGCTCATACCCTCGGGGAGCGACGGAGTGACGACGGTAACTCCGGTTTCGGCGCAGATCCGAACGCCGAGCGCCGGTTCGCAGCCTGGGAGCGCCGCTTCCGGCTCCTCCCAATAAATAACATGCCGCTCCTTGGCGAAGCGGCTCATCAGATGCTGAGGTCGTTGAAATACGAAGTTCCAGCGAAGATGCGAGAAGCAGATCAGAGCTTCCTGATTGCCGGGTGGCGCCGCGTCATATTTGGGCCCCAGTGACGAGGCGGAGGAGAATGTGATCAATGGAAGCCTCTGAGTTAGAAAGGACTTACTGGACAACGTCGCACGGGCGTAACGAGTTCCGCGACAGCTTCTTCTACTCGCCTTACATAGGTTAGATGCCGGTCGAACTGATTGATCCTAAACGATAAGTTTTTCGCTGCACTGCGGCAAAAGCGGCTGGTTTCGAGTCCCTCCGCCGTCAGTCGAAGGCGGCTTTGAGCTCCTCCCGCCAAGGCCCCGCCACACCGTCCGAAGGCGCGCGCCAGTCGCCCCGCGGGCTCAGACTTCCGCCCGCTGATACTTTCGGCGAATTGGGCAATGCCGAGCGTTTGAACTGGCTGGTCTGGAAGAAGCGCCATAAGAATTCGTCCAGCCACTTCCGTATCGTGGGCAGATCATATTCGTGCTTCAGCTGCTGCGGAAAGTCGAACGGCCATAGTCCCTTGTTCGCATCATGCCAGGCCTGCCAGGCGAGAAAGGCGACCTTCGACGGCGTTTGTCCGGAGCGCAGGATGTGAAACAGGAAGAAATCGTGGAGCTCGTACGGACCGATCCGGTCCTCCGTGCTCTGCATTCCGGCCTCGTCGGCCGGTACCAGTTCGGGTGAAATCTTGGTGTCGAGGATCGCATTTAAGATACGGTTGGTCTCCTCGTCGAACTGCCCCGTCTTCACGACCCAACGGATCAGATATTGGATCAGCGTCTTGGGAACGCCTGCATTGACGCCATAATGGCTCATCTGATCGCCGACCCCATAGGTGCACCAGCCGAGCGCCAGTTCGGATAGGTCGCCGGTACCGACCACGAAGCCGCCACGTTGATTAGCGAGCCTGAAAAGATAGTCGGTGCGAAGCCCCGCCTGCACATTTTCGAACGTCACGTCGTAGACCGGCTCCCCTTTGGCGAAGGGGTGGCCCATGTCCCCCAGCATCTGCCGAGCAGCGGGCGTGATATCGATCTCCTCCCCGACGATCCCGAGCGCCTTCATCAGCGCCCAAGCATTGCTCTTGGTCGTCTCGCCGGTCGCAAAACCCGGCATGGTGAAACCAAGGATCGTCGAGCGGGCTAAGCCGAGATAGTCGCACACCTTGGCCGCCACGATCAGCGCGTGCGTGGAATCGAGCCCTCCCGAGACGCCGATGACGAGATGCTTGCCGGCCGTCGCCTGAAAGCGGCGGGCAAGGCCTTGCACCTGAATGTTGAAGGCCTCGTAGCAATCCTGGTCGAGCTGCTCGATCCGGTTGGGCACATAGGGGAAACGGCGAAGCTTCCGCTCGAAGCCTACGTCCTTGAAGCTCGGCCTATGTTCGAAGTGAACGCGCCGTGCCTTCGTCTCGGGATGGCCGGCCGCGATGGCATTGTCGTTGAACGTCCCCATCCGCATCCGTTCGAGCCGGAGGCGCTGAACGTCGATATCGGCCACCGCCAGCTCCGGATCGCGCGCGAAGCGGCTGGATTCGGCGAGCATTTCGCCGAACTCGTAGATCGAACCCTGCCCGTCCCAGGCAAGATCGGTGGTGCTCTCGCCCGGGCCCGAAGCCGCATAGACATAGGCCGCGCAGCAACGCGACGACTGGGACGCGCAAAGGAGCTTGCGTTCGTCCGCCTTGCCGATCGTGATGTTCGATGCCGACAGGTTGCACAAGATCAGCGCACCGGACAGCGCGCCCACTGTCGAGGGCGGCTGCGGCGCCCAGTAATCCTCGCAGATCTCCATGTGGAAGATGAAGTCGTCGAGATCCTGTGCCGCGAACACAAGGTCGGTGCCGAACGGAACGAGCTGCCCCGCCACGGCGATGTCCATCCCGTTCAGGCCAAAGCCCATCGCGAACCAGCGTTTCTCGTAATATTCACGGTAATTGGGCAGGAACGACTTTGGCACGACGCCGAGAATGCGGCCGCGCGAGATCGCCAGCGCGCAATTGTAGAGGCGGCCATTCCGCCGAAGCGGCGCTCCGACCGCGAGCACCGGCGACAAGCCTTCCGTCGCCTTGCAGAGATCCGCAAGCCCCTGCTCCACCGCGTCAAGAAACGCTTCCTGAAGGTGAAGGTCGTCGACCGCATAGGAGGAAATGTTGAGTTCGGGAAAGACGATAAGGTCGCACCCCCCCTCATCCCCCTCGCGCGCCAAACCCACCGTCTCCCTGACGTTGAACGGAACGTCGCCCGTGCTCGCCAGCGGCGTCGCCGCCGCTACCCGGACGAACCCGTGCCGGTGGATGGCTTCGAAAGGCGCCTTCTTCGCCATCAGAGCATCTCCGTCATCATCTCGATCGCCGTTTTCATGCACTTGATCCGCGTGGCGCCGCGCCCACCCGGGCCGAAATGCTCCTCCCGGTGCGCCGTCACCCGTCCCGCCCGGGCGCAGGCGAAGTGAACGAGGCCCGGTTCCACCCCGGCATCGGCAAAACCGGTGATCGCCACGGCGACGTTCGCGCGCGAACGCTGGAGCGCCCCTTCGGCCATGGCAACCGCCACTTCGCGCGTTACGGCGCTGTTCCGTTCGATCACCTGCATCGGGATGCCGAGCATCTCGTTCTTCGCCTCATAGGAATAGGTTACGAAGCCGCGGTCGAAAGTGTGGGCGACGCCTTGAACATCGGTCAGCAACGATGCGAGCATTCCGCCGGTGCAGCTTTCGGCAGTGGCGAGCTTCAGACCCCGCTCCGCAGCCTTCGAAAGGAGCCTCCTTGCCGCTTCCTCGGTCTCGTTGGGCAGCAACGGAGAGAGGGTTTCGGTGTCGTTCAATTCTTCGTCCTCGGGCAGCTTTGCCTGCGGGAACCGGTCGCTTGCTCCGATTGTTCCAGAAGCGCAACAGGAGGCACAAAATGGCCGAAGCAAGGCAAGACGCGATCAAGCTCCTCACCGAGGATCATCGCCGGGTGGAGGCGCTTTTCGAACAATTCGAGAAAGCATCGGGCGACGAGCAGAAAGAGCAGATTGCACGGACGGTCTGCACCGAGCTCAAGGTCCACGCGATGCTGGAAGAGGAGATTTTCTACCCTGCGCTTCGAGGCAAGATCGACGACGACGATCTCGACGAGGCGCTGGTCGAACATGACGGGGCCAAGGTCCTGATCAACGAGATCGAAGCCGGCGGTGCGGCCGCGGATTTCTTCGAGGCCAAAGTGAAGGTGCTCCAGGAGCAGATCGAGCATCATGTGAAAGAAGAAGAGCGGGAATCCGGCAATATCTTCAGTCAGGCGCGCAAGACCGATGTCGACCTCGATGCCTTGGGCGAGCAGATGGCGGCGCGCAAAGCCGAATTGATGCAGGCGGCGGAGACGGAAGGCCTTCCGCCCGCCCAAACGACGACGATGGAGCAGGTTTGATGGCGGGCTGGAAGAACAACAAGGGGCTGCTGGTCGGCATCGGCGCAGCCTGCGCGGCGGGGCTCGGCTATTTCCTCAGCAAGCGGCTGACGAGCGGCGACGATGACGAACCCCGAGCTCCGGCCCTGAGCGGAAGCGGCGCCCACGGCCCCGTCGGCAGCACGGGCAATGTCCGTCCGGCCGGACCATCGGCCATGCGAGATCCGCCCAAGGACTGGAGCAAGGTTGACGAAGCCTCGGATGAAAGCTTCCCGGCCAGCGATCCCCCGAACTTCAGCCCCCATATCGATTAGGGCCCGATATCGATCAAGGAGCGTCCTTGTTGGGCCCTTGTTCGAGGATCGTCTCGCGGGCGGCAACCAGTTCGCGCATCGCTTTTGCGGTGGTGACGCCCCAAACGACATGCGCGGCCAACATCAAGAGGTTCCGGCGCGGCGGATGGTCCGTTGCCGGCTTCAGAACGCCGACGCCTGGGATCCAGCCCATGTAGCTGCCGAGCCAGACGGCCATGCCGGCGGCCCCTCCGGACATCGGCCCGAGCATCACGTTGGCGACGCCGAGCAGAGCGCCGCTTGCCGCGCCATAGGCAAAATGTGCGGCGGTGGTCACGTCCTTGGCTTTCTCATTAGCCAGAGGCACACCCGCTTGCCGCGCGCTTTCATCGACAATCTCGCGCGGCGTCAGCGGATATCGTTCGCTCGCCGGCAGCTTCTCGTGTATCCGGCGCATGGCGGACGTCATGGCGAGCGTGCCGACCACGCCCGCGAGGGCGCCGATCAGGACGCGGCTGCCAAGACCGGGCTGCTTGTTCTTCAAAAATTGATCTCCGGCCTCGTTATCATCAGCCAGAAAATCATTAGCACGGCTGCAAAAGCAGGGAAGCCGAAGGCGAACCAGAGCCGGAACAGTCGATGATATTCCCCAGGCAGCGCCGCCCCTGCGGCCACCGCCTCCCGCGCAAGGTTCCGCATCCGCGACTGCATCCATACCACGGGCAGCCAGAACATGCCGGTGAAGACGTAGAGAGCGATCGAGGCGACGATCCAGCCTTCCGTCAATTCATAGCCCACCGACCACGCGAGCAGCACGCCGGTGATCGGCTGCAGGATCACCGCGCTCGCCGTGAAGAGATAGTCGGCGATCACGACGATCCGAGCCACGCCGGCGATCAACTTCGGGTCACCGGTCCGGTGAGCGATCAGCATGAAGAAGGCGATGCCCGCGCCCGTTCCGAGCAGCACCGTCGCTCCAATGACATGCAGGAACTTCAGGACGTAATATTCCGTCACCGTTCGTCCAGGATCGCGAGGCACAGGAGGTTGAAGGCAAGGATCGGCCAGATCTTCATCATCGGCCCCAGGGGATCCCGCCACAGCTGGGGCAGCAGGATCGTGCCCGCTACCACGTAGAACACCGACAGGAAGATTGCCGCGATCAACGCCAGCCTCGATGTCGGCCGGTAGAGGATGCCGACGGCCACGATGATATCGGCAATGCCGCCCGCTACGACGCTCGGCTCACTCAGCGGCCCGGCGCCGGCAAGCCGCATATAGGCGGCGGCAAGATCGTAGCCGGGCCCAAGGGAAATCAGGCCGGTGAGCAACCAGAATAAGGCAAAGGTGCCGATCGCCAGCGGCTTCAGCAGATAGAGCCGCGCGAACCACCGCTCCTGCACCGATGCGGGCTCGGCCGTCAGTGCAGCATCGATTGAGCGCGGTTCGATGCCGGTCGCCTGCTTCCATGGCGAAGCATCGCCGATCGCGCCGCGCACGATCTCCCGCCTTGCGGTGCTTCTGATCGGCGGCCGCCAGCCGAACCACGCGACGAGGTCGCCCATTCTGTAGGCTATCGCCATCAGGAAAGGCGGCGCATCCACGATCCGGGCCGGCTTCCATCCCAGCCAGCGGCGATAGGCCTGCACCACCTCCTCGAAGCTCAAGCGGTCCGGGCCGGCAAGCTCGAGCGTCACGCGCGACGGCGTGGTCCAGGGTAACAGCCGGACCACCGTTTCCGCCACGTCGTCGAGCTGGACGATATCGAGCGGCCCCGCTTCCGGACTGCGCGGAAGCACCGGAAGGGCGGCGAGCCCGCGGAATAGAGCACTTCCGCCATAAGCCTGCCGTCCCACCACGACGGACGGGCGAAGGATTACCCAATCAAGATTGCTTCGTTCCAGCGCCTCATCCCCTTCCAATTTGGTACGCGAGAAGCCGGTAAGTCCGCCCCGATCCACGCCTATGGCGGAAAAGTGAATGACCCGCGCCACCCCCGCGCTCCGGCACGCGTCCCACAGCGCTGACGGCGCGCGGTCGTGAACGGCCGCCGTCGAATCACGGCCGCTGTCCTGCAGCGTCCCAGCGCAGTTCACGACAGCCTCGATGCCGTCGAGGTGCGGCAGCCATGTTTCGGGCGTGGCGGCGCGCCTCAGGTCCAGTTCGATCCAGCGGCTCACCGGCAGCCGGCGGGCGGCGGCGTCGAGGCTGCGGGTGACGCCGAGAATATCATGGCCCTCCCCGGCGAGACGCGCGGCGATCGCGGATCCGATCAAGCCGGTCGCACCGATCAGCAAAACACGCACGCTTCTTCCTCCCTCGCCGAGGCCTAGGCAGAACCGCGGACGCGGAGGCTCGTTCCAACGCCGCCGGGCGGGTGGACGAAAGGAGCGGCTTCGGATCGCTCCTCCCGCAACCGCACGCGTTCATTCCAGTCAGGCGCGCATGACGATCCGGAAATCCCGGCGACCAGGGGGGATCTCGATCCTGAATCGACCGGTCAGGATCGAGTCAAAGGTCGACCCCGGTGGCGATCTCTTCCAGCTTGCGGAGCCGGTCCCTGATCGCGGCCAGCTCGATCCGGAGCCCGGGATTGGCCCCGGCCTCGGGCGCGCAGCGATCGGCGGCGATCTCCAGCCGCTTGAGATCGAGCCAGCCGCGCCAAGCCTTCAGCGCCGCGGCTGCCGCCATGGCCGTGATCGCGATCGCGGCGACTGGCCAGATGATTGCAGTGGTGATCATCTTCGTCCCTACTCGTAGCGAAGAGCGTGGATGGGGTTGGCCCGGGCCACCTTGAAGGCATGACCGGCGATTGTGCCGAGCGCGATCGCCAGGGCGAGACCGCCGGCGAGAACGAAGGGCGTGGGACCGAGGTCGATGCGCGCATCGAAGCTGTTCAGCCAGTCGCGCATAACCCACCACGCGATCGGCCAGGCGATCAAATTGGCGACGATGACCGGCTTCGAAAATTGCCAGGCGAGCAGCCTCACGATGTCTTCGCTCCTCGCGCCGAGCACTTTCCTGAGCCCGATCTCCTTCGTTCGCCGCTCCGCGGTAAAGGCGGCGAGCCCGAAAAGGCCGAGGCAGGCGACAATCACGGCAAGAAGCGCAAAACCTGCGAAGGTCTGCGCACGGGCGTCCTCCGCCTCGTAAAGCTCGCCTACGATGTCCTCGCTGAACTCCGCCTCGAAGGGAACTTCCGATGCGACGCGCTTCCACACGGCTTCCACGTCGCGCCGCACTCCCGCAGGATCGGCATCGTCGTAGCGGACGAGCATCCAACCTTGACCGATGCGGCTGAGCCTGAAGATGATTGGATCGACCGTCTCACGCACCGACCGGAAGCGGGAGTCCTTGACGACGCCGATGACCGTCGCGTTCATCACGCCCCCATATTCCGGGTTGATGCTTATCTTCACCGTCTTGCCGACGGCTGCCTGAGGAGTGCCGAGCCCCAACCGGCGGACGGCGAGCTCGTTCAGCACCACGTTGATTCCCCGCGCTATCAGAGCCCGTTCAGCGGCCTCTTCCTCCGGGAAGGGCGTCGTGCTGTCGTCCATCGGCCGGTTTTCGTCGAACAATCGTCCGGCCAGGAGCTGGATGCCCATGGTGTCGAAGAAGCCCGCATCGATGCTGTAATAGCCGATGTTGACTGGTTCGCTCCGCCCGGGGACCTGCACGCCCGTACTGGTGTTGTTGCGGGTCGCAACGCCGATGTTGCTGCGCCCCACATTGGTCACCCCGTCGACCTTTCCGATTTCACGGATCAAGGTTTCAGTGACGGGAAACATCTCGCGGCGTCCCACCCCTTCAAGCTGAAGGAGCCCGTCGCGCTTGTAGCCGGGGTCGGCCGTGCGGGCGTGAACGGTCTGGGCGTAAACGACCGCGGTGCAGATGATGAGGCCGATCGAAACGGCGAACTGGGCCACCACCAGGATGTTCCGGAAGCTGCCGGAGCCCTGCGCTTCGGATGAGGACTTGTTGGCCTTCAGCACCTTGGCTGGCTGGAAGCGCGACAGGTAGAAAGCAGGGTAAAGGCCGCCTGCAGCACCGACGAGCACCACCAGACCCAATATCGGCAGGATCAGGCCGCCCGGACCGAAGTATCGCATCTCGAGATCAGCATCGAGGAAGCGGGAAAAGGCGGGCAAAGCCACTTCCGTGAAGGCGAGAGCCAGCAGCATGGCGAGGCCAGCCATCAGGATCGACTCGCCCAGGAATTGCGTCATGAGCTGGGTGCGGTTCGCGCCGAGCACCTTGCGGAGAGCCACTTCCCGAGCGCGCTGACTGGCGCGGGCAGTTGCCAGGTTGGTGAAGTTGACGCAGGCCATGGCAAGAATGAGCGCCGCAATCACCCCGAAGGTGATGATCGAGCGCCGGTCATTGCCGGGCGTCATCGCGGCTTCCTGGGCCTCACCGAGGTGGATGTCGGCGATGTTGACGAGCTTGAACTCGGCGAAGTCGCCCTGGTTCGTGCGCTGCCCGCCGAATACCTGGTCCGGAATGTTGCGCTTCTCGAAGGTTTCCATCTGGGCATTGATGGCGGTCGCGTCCGCGCCGGGCCGAAGCTTCACGTAAACCCAGCCCGACTGCCAGCCCCATTGGGTCAAGAACTCCTCCTGATCGGACCAATAGCTTTTCGGGTCATATCGGGCGATCATGTTGGCCGCGAAATGCGTGTTCTTCGGCAGGTCCTTCAGGACTCCCGTGATCCGATAATCGGTTTGTTGCCCGCGGGACGAGAGAGTGAGCGTCTGTCCCATCGGCTCTTCACTGCCGAAATATTTCCGAGCTTCGCTCTCGGTCAGCACCACCGAGCCGGCTTGGTCGAGCGCGGCGCGTGGATCGCCCTTGATCAGGGGAAATCGGAGGATGTCGAGCAGGTTCCCGTCGACAAAACGGAACTCCTCGGTGGAATAAGCTTGGCCCCCTTTGAGGACGACCGGCCCGGAGGAGGCCGCGTGCACCGCATTCTCGATCTGCGGGAAATCCTTTTTCAGCAGATCCTTGGAGACATAGGCGGCCATCTGGAGCTTCTGCACCTCCCCCGCGTCCGGATCGGTGAAGGAGGATTGAAACTGATAGGCCCGGTCGGCTCCTGGCAGATGCCTGTCGTAGCTCAGCTCATAGCGGACGAAGAGCAGGATCAGCAGGCACGCGGAAAGGCCAAGCGCCAGTCCGAAGATGTTGATGAAAGCGTAGGTCTTGTTCTTTGCCAGCGCTCTCAGTGCGACCGTCAGGTAATTGCGCCACATGATCTTGGCTCCTATTCGTAACGGAGTGCGTGGATGGGGTTCATGCGTGCGACCCTGATCGCAGGCCTGCTATGGTGCCCACGGCGATGAGGAACGCGAGGAGACCCGCCAGCACGAAGGGCCCGGGTGTCAGCGCGATCCGCTCGTCGAACTGGTTGAGCCAGTCGCGCATCACCCACCAGGCGACCGGCCATGCGACCAGATTGGCAATCACGACGGGCTTGGAGAATTGCCAGGCGAGCAGCTTGACGATGTCGGCCACCGTGGCGCCGAATACCTTGCGAATGCCGATCTCCTTGGTGCGCCGCTCTGCCGTGAACGCCGCCAGGCCAAAAAGGCCGAGGCAGGCAATTACGATGGCAAGGACTGCGAAGCTGCCGAACGTCTGCCCGCGCGCCTCGTCCGCGCCGTACAAGGCGGCAAGTTTCTCCTCTACAAAGCCGGCGTCGAACGGCAGTTCGGGGAGGTGTCGACGCCAGACCTGTTCAACGCCTGCCATCACGGCATTGGGATCGGCGGCCTCGAAGCGAACTGCAATGTATCTGTAAACGCCATCGTCGTGGAAGATCATCGGGGCGACCGGATCGCGAACGGAGCGGAAGCGAGTGTCGCGCACAGCCCCGACGATGGTTGCGGGCGAGACGCCCAACTCCTCGCCGAACACGGGTATTCCGATCTGCTTACCGATTGCCTCAGATGCCGAGCCGAAGCCGAGCACCTTCGCTGCGCTTTCATTGACGACGATGTTGAGCCCGCGCGCGACGATCCCCCGCGCCGCCGCTTCGACAGCCGCCTCCTCGCCCTCGCTGTTCAGGAAGGTGCTGTCGTTCGGGCGGGCCTTCGACAGCGGTCGGCCGGCAACGAAATCTATTCTCATCGTCTGGAAGAAAGTCGGATCGACGCTGTACCAGCCGAGCGTCACCTTTCCAGTGCGTCCAGGCACGGTGGCGGTCGTGAAAAAGGTCGGCCCTTCCGCGGGAACGATCCGGGTAGCCGACGCGCCCGTGACTCCCTTGATCGCCGAGATCTCACGAAGCAGCGTATCCTGGACATTGCTTGCCTGAGGATTTCTGAGACCAGCGACCGTCAGGAGGCCGTCGCGCTGGTACCCCGGGTTAGCAGTGCGAGCAAAGACGGTCTGGTGATAGACGATCGCTGTGCAGGCGATCAGGCCGATCGAAACCGCGAACTGAGCAACGACAAGGAAGTTGCGAAGCTGGCCGGTGCCCT
>JAESFL010000851.1_pt1 | contig 15559 bp, 13 predicted proteins | sample 9269401 | NCBI WGS metagenome assembly JAESFL01 (sample SAMN14506025, study PRJNA617098) | algae metagenome | isolation source: Gloeocapsa sp. UFS-A4-WI-NPMV-4B04 and co-occurring heterotrophs from desert... | place: USA: Utah | collected 2006-10-01 | reverse complement strand
TAAGCCGCTCTGGGCTACGTAGCTGTAAACGGAACCGAGAGCCTTCATGCCGCCCGGGGCGGCGGCCGCATAGTTCATGCGCTGGGTCATGGTCGCGCTCCTTACCTCTGTTCCGGCTCATCCCGTGATGCGAGCCGGGGTTCTCGTAGTTCTGCAAGGCGGCCGGGGCATGCTCTCAGACGTCACCCGCGCTCCAACGGTCCTGTAATGTCGGCCACGTGCTGGTCTGGAAGCGGGCTAGCTCGACATGAGCGGCTCGCTTGGCGTTCTCTCGCAGATCCACTTCATGGACTTCCGTGCCCGGTGAGCGAACGGCTTGTCGAAGTCACGGGGCTCCGTGATCGGCAACTGCAGACAGACGCTCTGCGCCGGAAGAACCTGACACCAGTCGTGGATCAGTTGTTTGTAAGCTCGCCCGACCGCCCGGATGTTGCGGTCGAGATCGTACAGGCCGAGCGGGTTGACGGTGCCATTCTCCTCCCGCAGGCCGGTGTCCCAGTCGACCTGATCGGTGAGCGAGTACCACGTGAAGCCGATCATCGGCACGCCGGAGTTGCGGACCCTCAAGACGTTGGACCATTCCTTCCAGAGCCATTTGACCGCTTCGTCGCCGCTCGGACCTTCCTTGGTGTTCGTCTCCGTGTGCATGACCGGCAGCCGGTAGCGGTCGTGGTACTGTCGCGTGATCTCGGCATAGCCGAAGACCTCGTCGGAGGCGCTGGAGTGCCCGTTGGCCGAGACGAGATGCTCGTTGGTGACGTAGTAGTCGTTGCCCATGATGCAGTGACGCTTCAGGTTGGCCCGCATAAAGAACTCGTATTCCTCCCGGCTCATGCCGTTGTCCATCAAATAGACGAACATGTCCGAGTCCACCCGCCGGCTGTAGTTGAGGTCGAGCGGGAGAAAGCGACGAGCGTTGTAAAACTCGGCGAGCGGGATCGCGCCCGGGCAGTCGGGGTGGAAGTGCTCGGAGGACTCGCTCTGGATGAAGATGGCATCGGCACGGACGTCAAGGATCACCCCCATGGCCAGCACGTTGGCTTTCACGATGTGCTTCAAGGCGGTGACGAAGGCCTGGTCGCTTTGCATCTGCTCGTTCCACCAGCCATAGGCCGCCGAGAACGCGGCGCAGACGAACATCTCGTTGACCGGCGTGTAGAGCTGGACCCAGGGAAAGCGTTCGGCAAAATCCTGCGCATAGCCGGCAAAAAGCTCGGGAAAGTCAGGGTTCTGGAAGTCACCGATCCAGTCGGGCACGCCGAAGTGGCACAGGTCGACGATCGGCACGACGTTGCGCCGATAGAGTTCGCCGAAGGTCTGGTCGCAGAAGTCCCAGTCGTAGCGCCCCTGCCCAAGCCATGTGGTGTGGATCGGCGGACCATAGCGGAGATAACGGATGCCGACTTCGTCGAGCAGATCAAAGTCCGTTTTCCAGAGCGTGTAATGGCCGCACTTCTCCATTTCATCGATGCGGGTCCGACCGCCGTTGATCGTCGGATAGCTGTTCTCGATCCCGGTGGCGAACAGAAATGTCGAAGCTGTCATGGTGGACCTCCCAAGGCGCCATCATGAGCCCTGTGCCGACTGACGCCCAGATTGTCAGTGTCTTAAAATTGCGGAGACTTGTCGGATGTTGCGGAAACTGCCGGTGTCAGCTGTAGGGTCTCGCCGCGGGCTCTCGCCAGAACAGTGTCCTTCGTCAGGAAGGCGTGAAGGGCAGCCACCGCCTGCGCCCCCTCGCCCACCGCCGCGGCCACCCGCTTCACCGAGCCGGAACGCACGTCTCCGACGGCGAATACACCGTCGAGGCTGGTCTCCAGAAGCCGCCTGCCGGGAGACACATCGGCTCCAGTCAGAACAAAGCCCTTCGGGTCCAGCGTCACTTGCGACGAATCCAGCCATTGCGTGTTGGGCGAGGCCCCGATGAACAGGAACATGTGGTGGATCGGCCGGCGCACCTCCTCGCCCGACGCCAGGCGCCACCGTACCGCCTCTAGTTGGCCGGGCTGCCCCTCAAGGTCGGTGATCTGAGCTTGGGTGATGATCTCCACATTGGGGAGGCCTTCGATCCGCTCCACGAGATAGCGCGACATGCTGGATCCGAGATCCCGCCCCCGAACGAGCAGCCACACCTTCGCCACCCGGGCGGCAAGATAGACCGTTGCCTGACCCGCCGAGTTTCCAGCACCCACGAGCGCCACCTCCTGGCCAGTACAGAGCTTCCCTTCCAGGGGCGAGGCCCAATAGTGCACGCATGAACCCTCATACTGCTCCAGGTCCGCCACCTCGAGCCGCCGATAGCGAGCGCCAGTGGCGATCACCACCGACCGGGCACGGACCCGCTCCTGGTTGAGCAGGGTCACCACGTAAGGGCCGCCTCCCGCCGCTCCCTCACCCTCAAGGCCAACAGCCTCGTCCGGCATCGCCATCTCGGCTCCGAACTTCTGGGCCTGGGTGTAGGCCCGGGCCATCAGGGCCATGCCGGTGATGCCGGTTGGAAAGCCGAGATAGTTCTCGATCCGCATGGAGGCTCCGGCCTGGCCGCCGAAGGTCCGGCAGTCGAGCACCAGGACCGATAGGCCTTCTGAGGCCGCATACACGGCAGTGGCCAGCCCGGCGGGGCCGGCGCCCACGACAGCCACGTCATAGACCCGATCTGGATCGAGCATGCCGACTAGGCCGAGGCAGCGGGCCAACTGGTCCTCGCTTGGGTTGCGCAGGAGCCGCCCGTCCGGACAGAGGACGATTGGCAGTTCTCCAGGATTGAGCCCGAACCGCTCGACGAGCGCCCGTGCCTCCGGATCGATCTCCGGGTCCAGGGTCAGGTGCGGGTGAGCGTTCCGCGACAGGAAGCCGCCCAGCCGCAGCACATCGCCATGGTGCCCCGGTCCGACGACCACTGGCCCTCCGGTGCCGAGCTCGAGCAGCCCCATGCGGCGCAAGATCAGGGCCCGCATGATGCGCTCGCCGAGTTCCGCCTCCGCAACCAGCACCGCCCGCAGCTTCTCGGGCGGAATGATCAGGGCCTCGACCGGTTCGAGGGCATCAACATCGACCAGAGCGGGTCGGCCCGAGAGCTGGGCGATCTCGCCCAGGAACTCCCCCGGCACATGGGTGGCGATCAGGCGGCGCTGTCCGGCCTCAGGCTGGCTGATCGCCAGCCGCCCGGTGAGCACCACGGAAAGCCCATGGCCGACCTCCCCGATCCGCCACACGGCCTCGCCCGCCTCGTAGCGGCGGATCTCACCAAACCGGTGCAGGCGCTGGATCTCGGCCGTGTCCAGGACCGGGAAAACTTGGTCCCGGCGTGTTTCGTTGATCGAAGGTCCTGCGATAGCCATGAGGGACCTCGTTCAAATCCTGAGCCAAACTCTAGCTCATCTGCCGCCGGTAGTCCCGAGGCGAGTGGCCGGTGACCTGCCGGAACAGGGCCGAGAACCGGCTTAAGCTACCATATCCAACCGAAGCCGCGACATCGCTGACCGACAGGGAGGGCTTGGTCAGCAGCATCTTGGCCTGTTTGATGCGGCGGCTCATTTGGTAGCGGTGTGGCGGCTCGCCGACAGTCTCCTTGAATGCCCGGCAGAAATGGTATGGGCTGAGCCTCGCGATCGCCGCCAGCTCGGCCAGGGAGATGTCCTTGTGGAGATTTGCCTCGATGTAGTCGCACACCGCCTTGAGTTGCCAGCCTGCCAGCCCACCCTTGATCGGGGGGCGCCGCTCGGCGCGGCGGCTCCGTGAAAGATCAACCGCCTGACAGTTCATAATCTCCGACAGCAGAACGATGGAAAACGACTCGACATACACACGCGAATAGTTCTCCGGCTGCTCCAGGATGCGGTCGAGCTGCAGCATCAGCTGGGCCAGCAGGGGATGCTCGAAATGCAGCATCGGGTAGAGCTGGCGCTCGCCCGTGCCCAGCCATGAGCCGATCTCAGGGTCGAGGTAGGCGCCGGTGAAGGCCACCGGCTTGGTCCCAGGCTGGGCCCAGCCCTGCAGGCGGCAACTGGCCGGGATGAAGACCAGCTTGCCCCTGGCGTCCTGCAACGTGGAGCGCGGGAGATCGTCTGCGAACGTTTCTCCATCCCTGCGATAGATGTTCAGCCGGGCGAGATAATGCCGGCCGCTGTGGAGGCTGAAGTCGTGCGGTTGAGGGCGCAGCATGGCCACGTGCTCAGCATCGAGAGCGCCCCAGCTATGGCATAACCGCAAGTTCTCCGCGGTCAAGCGGCTGCGGGCCTGCAGGGCAACGGCATCATCCGGGTTCATGATTGCCTCCTGGGAAGACGTCAGCCGTCCATCGCCCAATGCTCCGCAGCTGTGACCGGACCAGCACAGGACCGGATGCCGCCGACGAGTATTTCGTGTCACACCGGGATATCAGGCGATCGGTCCGCATCTCTCCCCCATGACGTGAGCTTCGCTGCATCATGGTGAACCAAAGACAGCCGAAGGACTATTGGGGGAGACCCTGATGCGATCTCAGGGAAAGGCTGAGGCGGGAGCTCAGATCTCGACCATGCGGTGGCGGATGGCGTAGCGTACAATGTCGGCCGTGCTCTTCGCACCGATCTTGCGCATGGCGGACGCGCGGTGGGTCTCCACCGTCTTGATGCCGATGTTCAGCATCGGGCAGATCTCCCGGCTCGTCCGCCCCTCCGCGATCAGCTGGATGACCGTGCGCTCTCGAACGGTAAGCGGACCGCCATCCTGCAGATTCCTGGACTTGAGAACCGCATCGAGCAGGGTGCCGGAGACTTGGCCTGAGATGTAGGCCTCATGCCGGGCCAGCGTCGCGATGGCGTCCAGGAGATGACCCTGAGCATCCGACTTGAGGAGATAGCCCCGTACGCCTGCCGGCACCGCCTCCCGGAGCACGGCATCATCGTCGTGCATCGTGAAGATCAGGATCTCGGGCCGCCGGGGCCGGGCCTGGAGCTGCCGGGCCACCTCGAGCCCGTTCATGACGGGCATGGCGTAGTCGAGCACCGCGATGTCGGGCTTGTTCGCCTCGGCGGCCCTGAGCGCCTCCAAGCCGTCCCGGGCTTCCGCGACCACCTCCCAACCCGGCCGTGTTTCGATCAGAGCACGCAGCCCGGTTCTGAGCACGTCATGGTCATCGGCAATGAGGATGCGAGTCATCGAGAGACCTCGCGGGTGGCGGATGGCATGTTTAGACTAACGTGACGGTGCACCGATGTCATTGCGGTAAACCCTGAGATCGGCCTCAGGAGGGTGAATGCCTGGGATCGTCAGATGCAGCGGGATCAAAGCCTGCACCGTCGTGCCATGCCGACTGCTCGTCAGCGACAGGTCTCCTCCGAGCTGCCGCACCCGGCTACGCATCCCGGGAACGCCAACCCCCAGTTCGGGGAAAGCATTCTCCGTGGTCACTGGGAGACCGCGGCCGTTGTCATCGATCCTGAGCCTCAGGCTTCCCCCATCCACTTGGATCCTGACGGAGACCTTGGTCGCCCGGGCATGGCGGTGGACATTCGTGAGAGCCTCCTGAACCACTCGGAGAACAGCCCGCTGCACGGGAGGGACTGCCCCATCCGCGGCATCATCGATCTTGCAGACGAGGCTCAGGCCCGTGCGCCGGGCGAATCCCTGAACGAAGTGCCGGACGGTCGAGGCAAGCCCGTCCTGGTCAAGGCTGGGCGGAAAGAGCAGGTACGAAAAGGCCCGGATCTCGCGCTGGGCCTCAGTCAGCGAGGCCATCCCTCGCTCGACTGCCGCCGCGAGGGCTGGATCATCAGGCGCCAGCAGCTGCACCTGCGATAGGGCGAGCCCTGCCGCCGCCAGGTGCTGGGTCGTGGAGTCATGCAATTCCGCCCCGATCCGGCGCCGCTCCTCCTCCTGGAGCCCGAGAAGTCGCTCCGCTGTCGCATCGAGCTCTCGGCGCACACTGGCGAGTTCGGTGACATCCTCGTGGGCGACCACAGCATGCACCGCCCCCTCGTGCTCGAAGCGGTTGGCCCGCAGCAGGAACCTGCGGCCCCGGCACAGGTACGGCATCTGGAAATCCGATCGGGTGCCAGCCAGAAGCGAGGTGATCCCCTCGGCCACGGCGGCGGCGTCGGCTTCGGACTCCGCCTGGAAAATTTCGATGTAATCGGCTCCGGCGGGATTGTCTCGCGAGGTCAGACAGTTGTGCTCGGCGAACTGGTACCAGGCCTGGTTGACGGCGATGATCCGCCCGGACGCGTCCAGGATGGCAATCTGGGCCGTGAGAGAATTCAGGGTCGCGTGCAGCAGGCCCTTGGCGGAGATGAGTTCGACCTGGGCTTCCTTGTAGGGCTGGATGCAGATTGCGGACCCAAACGCCCGGGTCACCAACCCGTCGGCGCCGCGCTCGAAGACCTTCTCCCGGCTGTGCAGCCAGACATAGCGGCCGTCGGAACGCCGCATCCGGTACTCCACTTCGGCAATGGCCCTGTCGGGCAGGAACTGCAATCGTGCAAGGTGATCGCCCACGGCGGGGAGATCCTCTGGATGGGTAAGAGCACCCAGGACTTCTGCGTCCATTCCGGCAATCTCTTCGCGGGACCAGCCCAGGATCTCCCGCACCCGCCCGGAGATGAAGACATTGCGATGCTCGACAAGATCATAGACGTAAAGGATGTCAGGCGAGGCCTCGATCATCTGCTGCATGAGGCTTCGAATGTCTTCCTCGCGGCTGCGTGTTTCTTCCTCCCGTTTCAGCGCCTCGCGCTCGAGGGTCAGGTCACGGGCGCTCCCAAGGATCCGGTAGATCCGCCCGGCCTCGTCCCGAAGCGGAGTGAGAACGGTTTGCCAGTGCCTCACGCCACCGGGCAGATCGAGGGTCTCGTCATAGCGAATGGCCTCGCCAGTTTCCACGCAAGAGCGGTAACGTACGATTACGGCATCGGCTACCGCGGGCGGCAGGCATTCATGCGGTGTCCGGCCGGCCACGTCAGCGTTCCTGAGGCCCGTACTTCTCTCATGGGCCGGGTTGAGCAGCTCGATGACGAAACGGTCTGCCTCGACCGCGATGATGAACAAGCTCTCGTCGGAATGCTCGAACCAGACCTCACCCGTCTGCTTGAGTAAGGTGTCGGGTAACCGCAAGCGCCGCACTGGAGCTGTCATCAGCTTCTCCCGGTCATACCTTGGTCACAGGTTTCGTTGTGAATAGTACAGCTTTTGGGCATCGATTGTCGCCGTGTTTTCTGAACCGTATGTGCGCAAATACACGGCAGCGTTCCGTACGGCGTTCCCAGCCCGGGCCGCAAAATTCCGCAATTGAGCGCAAGTTGTGGCAATCGCCGTGCTAACGCCATACCCGCAACAGGCGGTATTTTCCCATACAGAGTGAGAAAAAATGGCTCTCATGGTATCGCTTTTGATCCGGAGCACGACAAGAGCTCTGGATGACAGTCGAATGGACGTATCCGCCGGGTTGCCGCTTCCAGCTGATCCAGGCGCCCTCGCCGCTCAAGGGGTCGTTTCGGTGGCGCCAGAGGCAATCCGAGATTTTTGTACACTCATGTATCAGGCGGACCGAAGCTGACTTTGTCTATGCTTCTCACTGCCCTTGAAACATGCGGGACACTTGAACCGGTTATCTCATGACCCTGCTGAAGGTTTCGCCGCGACAGCCAGGTTCAACCGGGTTGTGACGGCTGACTTTCTATCTCTGGAGAATGAACATGTCGGCGATATCCCTGCCGTTCACCCGGCGCAGCTTTCTGGCCAGCTCCGCGGCCGTGTTTCTCGCCACCTCCCTAGCAGGAGGTGCGGTCAGCCTGCTGCCCATGCCGCTGGCCGCAGCACCCGCAAAGGCCAGCACGGCTGCCGAGGACACCGCCATCCGTCCGTTTACCTTCCAAGCATCGCAAGCCGCGCTCGATGAGCTCCGCCGGCGCCTTGCCGCCACGCGCTGGCCAGAAAAGGAAACCGTCGCGGATTCGTCGCAAGGCGTGCCGCTCACCACGATGCAGGATCTCGCACGCTATTGGGCGACCGATTATGATTGGCGCAGGGCGGAAGCGAAACTCAACGCGTTACCGCAGTTCGTGACGACCATCGACGGGCTGGACATTCACTTCATCCATGTCCGTTCGAAGCATCCCAACCCACTTCCGCTGGTCATCACGCATGGCTGGCCGGGTTCGGTGCTCGAGCAGATCAAGCTCATCGGCCCGCTCACTGATCCAACCGCGCACGGCGGGAAGGCCGAAGATGCGTTCGACGTCGTCATTCCGTCGATGCCAGGCTACGGGTTCTCCGGTAAGCCGACGAGCCCCGGCTGGGGGCCCGAGCGCATGGCCCGCGCCTGGCCGGAACTGATGAAGCGCCTCGGCTACACCCGCTACGTCGCCCAGGGCGGCGACTGGGGGGCGTTCGTTGTTGACCAGATGGGCTTACAGGAACCGGCGGGATTGCTTGCTATCCATACCAACATGCCGGCCACTGTTCCCGCTGACGTCGACAAGGCGCTCCTGGCCGGAGAGGCGGCGCCATCAGGCCTCTCCGCCGACGAACAGCGCGCCTATGAGCAGCTGGTGAGAACGTTCAAGCAAGTCGACTATGCCCGGCTGATGGCATCGCGCCCGCAAACCTTGTACGGCATTGCGGATTCACCAGTTGGCCTCGCCTCCTGGCTTCTCGACCACAACGACGCCGATGGCCAGCCAGCGGCGGCGGTTGCTACGGCCTTGAACCGGACCACGAGCGCTACGGGTGAACTGACGCGGGATGAGATCCTCGACAACATCACGCTGTATTGGCTGACGAACACGGGGGTCTCAGCGTCGCGTCTCTATTGGGAGTACAAAGGTGGCTTCTTCAACGCCAAAGGAGTCAAGATACCGGTGGCGGTAACCGTCTTCCCCGGCGAGCAATATGAGGCGCCGCGGAGTTGGACCGAGCGGGCCTACCCCAAGTTGATCCATTATAACCGGGCTGGAAAGGGTGGCCACTTCGCCGCGTGGGAGCAGCCGACGATTTTCGCTCAGGAACTGCGGGCAGCCTTCAGGTCGCTCCGATGAGCGAGGGACGCGGACGGGTTCCCTGCCGTCTCTCCGCCGTCCGCGTCCCTACCCTCGCGAAGGTCACAGGTAGACCGGCAGCGCTCCGTTGCTCCTTCACAAACCAGGAGAAGGACCATGTCCGAACACGACACGCCGATGGGCAGGCGCGATCGCCATGCCACCTTCTTATTCGTTGGAGCTATTGCAATCGTCTTTTCTACGACCGCCGCCCATGCTGAACCGATGTCCCCTGCGCCAAATGGCGCCGAGTTCGTTGCTCCGGCATCCGTGAGATCGAACTCCGGCGACACGTCGATCCGCCCATTCCGGATCCATGCGACCGACGAGGCTCTCGCAGACCTCCGTCGGCGGATCACCGCCACAAAGTGGCCTCAACGGGAAACGGTCACGGACGCATCGCAAGGCGTGCAGCTCGCGACGATGCAGGAACTCGCGCACTATTGGGCGACAGACTACGACTGGCGCAAGGTTGAAGCGAGGCTAAACACCTTGCCGCAATTCACCTCCAACATCGACGGCGTCGATATTCATTTCATCCACGTTCGTTCGAAACACCCGAACGCGTTGCCTGTGATCATCACGCACGGGTGGCCTGGATCGGTTATCGAGCAGTTGAAGATCATCGACCCCCTCACGGATCCGACGGCGCATGGAGGCCAGGCGGAGGACGCTTTCGACATCGTGGTCCCGTCGCTGCCGGGCTACGGGTTCTCAGGCCAACCGACCACCACAGGCTGGGACCCGCAGCACCTCGCCCGCGCCTGGGTCGAACTCATGAGACGTCTCGGATACACGCGATTTGTGGCGCAAGGCGGCGACTGGGGCGATGCCGTCTCGGAGCAGATGGCCTTGCAGGCTCCTCCGGAATTACTCGGCATTCATACCAACATGCCAGCCACTGTTCCGGATGACGTCGCCAAGGCCCTTCAGTTCGGCGAGCCGGCACCGTCGGGGCTCTCGGCGGATGAGAAAACGGCTTACAACCAACTCGATTTCTTCTACAAGCATGGCCTGGCCTACGCCCAGGAGATGAGCAATCGTCCTCAGACGCTGTACGGGATCGAGGACTCCCCCATTGGTCTCGCCGCCTGGATGCTCGATCACGACATTCGCAGTTACGAGCTCATCGCCCGGGTCTTTGACGGTCAATCCGAACGGCTAACGCGCGATGACATTCTCGACAACGTCACGCTCTACTGGTTGACGAACACCGCAGTCTCATCGGCTCGTCTGTATTGGGAGAACAAGCTCGCCTTTTTCGCCCCGAAGGGCATCACAATCCCGGTCGCCGTGAGCGTCTTTCCCGATGAGATCTATGCCGCCCCGCGGAGTTGGGCAGAGAAAGCGTTTCCCAAGTTGATTCATTACAACAAGCTCGACAAGGGCGGGCACTTCGCAGCCTGGGAACAGCCAGCGGCGTTCGTCCAGGAGCTCAGGGCAGCGTTCAAGCCGCTGCGCTCATCACGCCCAGCACCGGGCTGACCCCGCTACTTTCAAGGCACCCAAAACCAAGGAGCCCGCCATGAGCAGTACTCAGGTCCTCAGCGAAACGGCAACCGCGGCCCCGAGAGGGCGAACAGTCGACCTGAAGCTCGAGGTCATCGTCATCCCGGTTGCGGACGTCGATCGCGCCAAGAGCTTTTACAACGGCTTGGGATGGCGGCTCGACGCCGACTTCGCCGCCGGCGACGACTGGCGCGTGATCCAGTTCACGCCACCGGGTTCCGGGTGCTCGGTCATCTTCGGCAAGAACGTCACCGCCGCGGTCCCTGGCTCCGCCCAGGGGCTGTACCTGATCGTCTCTGACATCGAGGCCGCCCGCGACGAACTGCTTCGCCGCGGCGTCAAGGTCAGCGAGGTGTTCCACGCCGGCGACGAGCACTCCGGCACGGACGAGCCGTACCTGTTCGGGCGGGTCCGGGTGAGCGGTCCGGACCCCGAAAACCGCACCTACCGGACGTACGCCTCGTTCAGCGATCCGGACGGCAACGGCTGGCTGTTGCAGGAGGTCGTCGAGCGCCTGCCCGGACGCGTGGACACGAATGGCGCTACCTTTACGTCGTCGGCAGACCTCGCGACGGCTCTGCGGCGTGCGGCGGCCGCGCATGGCGAGCACGAGAAGCGGACTGGCCAGCATGATGAGGGCTGGCCCGACTGGTACGCCGAGTACATGGTGGCGGAGCAGACCGGAGAGCCGCTGCCGACATGAGCAGCGGCCCCGGAGGTCTACGCTTTCGTTTTGGAAGGAGGCCAGCCGAGGAACACCGCAGTGATCCCCGGCCAGCACTCCTCGTGGAGCCCGTATCATGACCCAGAACTTCGACGCCATCGTCATCGGGGCCGGACAGGCGGGCCCATCCCTGGCCGGCCGGCTGACCGCTGCCGGCATGCGGGTCGCGCTCATTGAGCGCAACCTGTTCGGCGGCACCTGTGTCAACACCGGCTGCATGCCGACCAAGACGCTGGTCGCCAGCGCCTACGCGGCCCATCTCGCCCGGCGAGGAACCGAGTATGGGATCGCAAGCGAGGGTCCGGTCAGGATCGACATGAAACGGGTCAAAGCCCGGGCCGATACCGTCTCGACGAATGCCCGCACCAATGTCGAAAAGTGGCTGCGCGGCATGGACGGCCTGACAGTCATCGAGGGGCACGCCCGGTTCAAGGGCCCGGATGTCGTCCAAGTGGGCGAGAGCCTGCTGACGGCGCCCCGCATCTTCATCAATGTTGGCGGCCGCGCGAACGTGCCCGACATGCCGGGTGTCAAAACGGTCGACTATCTCACCAACACCTCGATCCTCAAGCTCGACACCATCCCGCGGCACCTGATCGTCATCGGCGGCAGCTATATTGGGCTTGAGTTCGCCCAGATGTACCGGCGTTTCGGCGCGGACGTTACGGTCGTCGAGATGGCATCGCGGCTGATTGCCCGCGAGGACGAGGACGTATCCGAGGCGGTGCGCGAGATCCTCACCGATGAGGGGATCACCGTCCGCCCCAGCGCCATGTGCATTGGGTTCAAGCCGCATTCGGACGGCGTGGCGGTCGATGTCGACTGCACGTCAGGTGCGCCCGTCGTGGTCGGATCGCATGTGCTGCTGGCTGTCGGTCGTCGGCCCAACACGGACGATCTCGGCCTCGACAATGCTGGAATTGCGGTCAACGCCCGGGGCTACATCGATGTGGATGACACTCTGGCCACCAATGTGCCCGGCATTTGGGCTCTGGGCGACTGCAACGGCCGCGGAGCCTTCACCCATACCGCCTACAACGACTACGAGATCGTCGCGGCCAATCTGCTCGATGGTGCCAGCCGCCGGGTGAGCGAGCGCTTGCCTGGCTACGCACTCTACATCGATCCACCCCTGGGACGCGCCGGCATGACCGAGGCCGAGGCGCTCAAGTCAGGCCGGAAGGTGCTGGTGTCCAAGCGCCCAATGACGCGGGTCGGGCGTGCCATCGAGCGAGGTGAGACCAAGGGCTTCATCAAGATCGTCGCCGATGCGGACACCAAGCAGATCCTCGGAGCTGCCGTTCTTGGAGTGACCGGCGACGAGGTCATCCACGGCGTCCTCAACATGATGAATGCCGGAGCCGCCTATCCGACCCTGCAATGGGCGGTGCCGGTCCACCCCACCGTCTCCGAGCTGATCCCAACCGTGCTCGGTGATCTCAAGCCCGTCTTGTAAGGGAGCCTGCCATGGCCAAGATCCTGGTCGTCTACTACTCCTCCTACGGCCACATCGAGCAGATGGCCCACGCCGTTGCGGAGGGCGCCCGCTCTGTTGCCGGAACGGACGTCATCATCAAACGGGTTGCAGAGCTGGTCCCCGAGGACGTCGCCCGCAAGTCCGGCATAAAGCTCGATCAGGACGCCCCGATCGCCAGCCCCAACGAGTTGGGCGACTACGACGCCATCATCTTTGGCACCCCCACCCGCTACGGCGGCATGGCGGCCCAGATGCGCAACTTCCTCGATCAGACCGGCGGCCTGTGGGTGAACGGCGCACTGGTGGGCAAGGTTGGCAGCGTCTTTGCCTCCACAGGCACCCAGCACGGCGGGCAGGAGACCACCATCACGTCCTTCCACACCACGCTGCTGCATCACGGCATGATCATCGTTGGCCTGCCCTATTCCTTTGCCGGCCAGACCAGGATGGACGAGATCACCGGTGGCACGCCCTACGGTGCGACCACGATCGCGGGCGGCGACGGCTCGCGCCAGCCGAGCCAGAGCGAGCTCGAGGGTGCCGGCTTCCAGGGCCGGCATGTGGCCGAGATTGCGGCACGGCTGGAGCACGGTGCTGGCGAACGAGGGCCCGCTCCGGCGGACATGCAGAACCCGACCGAGACAGCCGGCGGCACCTCCGGGCAGCCGTGATGATCGTCCTCGGGAGGGCCGAGGCATGACGGACCATCCTCCAGCCCGTACAGGCCTCATCATGGCGCTTGCGGTCATGATCAGCGGGTGCGTGGCGGTGCAGGAACGTGCGGCCGTGCCGGGGCCCCAGCTCGAGGCCGCTCAGGTCGGCGGCTATGGCGACATCCGCTTCTGGGGCGACGCCGTCACACCGACGATCGAGGCGGTCATCCGCAGGCAATATCGACAGGTCAGAGAGGCATCTCTTGCCGGCCAGCCCGGAGCCAGTACCCGGAAAGCCGACTTCCTGGCGATCTCCGGCGGTGGTGGCGAGGGCGCCTACGCGGCCGGCTTCCTCACTGGCTGGACCCGGAGCGGCCAGCGGCCCCATTTCGAGGTGGTGACCGGCGTTTCCACCGGCGCTCTCGCTGCCCCCTTCGCCTTTCTTGGCCCCTCCTACGATGGCGTGCTGCAGGAAATCTACACCCAGTACAGCGACAACGATCTCGTCATCGATCGCGGGGTCCTCGGCCTCCTGGGCTCGTCCCGCTACGACACCGCCCCGCTCAAGCGCCTTCTCGAACGCTACATGACGGACGATGTGTTGGATGCAATCGCGCGGGAGTATACGAAAGGTCGTCGTCTGCTCGTGCAGACCACCAACATCGATGCCCAGCGGCCGGTAATCTGGGATCTCTCAGCCATCGCAGCCAGCCGGCAGCCCGAGCGGCGCGATCTCATCATCCGGATCCTGCTCGCATCAACCGCACTGCCCGGTCTGTTTCCCGCTGTGCGGATCCGCGTGGATGCAGACGGACACACCTACGACGAACTCCATGTTGACGGCGGCGTCACCGCTCAACTCTTCTTCGCGCCTCCACGCACACGCTTCGCTCGCTTCGAGCAGATGGCCTTTGGCCATGCACGCGAGCGCACCCTGTACGTGATCCGCAACGGCAAGCTCACCCCTGATTACAAGCTAACCGAGGAAAGAGCCTTGCCGCTGGCGACCCGGTCCATCATGACCCTGACGAAGTACCAGGGCCTGTCCGACCTGCGGCGACTAGATCGCATCGCCCGCGAGACCAACGCACGGGTTCTGTTCACTTCGATCCCGCCGGACTTCACCAAATCCGCCCGGTCGGAGTTCGACCGCGAGTACATGGGCGAGCTCTTTCACGTCGGCGAACAGATGGGCCAGTTGGGACGGGCCTGGCGCTCGAGCCCGCCGCCGGCACCCGCTTTGGCCCTGTAACAGGAGACGGTACATGGCAGACGCAAGCGCAATCCGAGACCACATGGAGGTGATCGGAGCCGATGGTGTCCACATTGGCACCGTCGATGGAGTGGAGGGCAATCGCATCAAGTTGACCAAGCCGGACAGCGGCATGGGCTCTCATGCCGGTCATCATCACTACATCCCGATCGCCCTGGTGGCGGAGGTCGAAGGCGACAAGGTGCGGTTGTCGGCCAATGATGATGTCGCCGTGACCTTCGAAGAAGAGGCCAACGGCAGTTCCTGAACGGCGTGAGGGACCTGACGTCAGCTCCCGTCAGCCTCGCCTTATGGTACATTGTTTTCACTCATTCTTGGGCCTGTTTCGTAGCCCATGCTAGCGGCAAGATCGCCGCATCCCCGATTCCACCAAGAGGACAAGACCGTGAAGATGATCAAGCTAACCAGTGTCATTGGTGCCGCCGGTATCGCCGTCGCACTTGCCGGCACACCCGTGTCCGCCCAAGGGCCGGGCGAGACGGTGAAGCCCGTCTTCGAGCGCGCCATCCCGAACATTCCGGGCAAGACCCTGACCGCCCTTGAGGTCACCTATGCTCCGGGCGGCAAGTCGCCGTCGCATTTCCATCCCAAGTCCGCTTTCATCTACGCCCACGTGCTCTCCGGCGCGATCCGCAGTCAGGTCAGCGATGAGCCTGCCAAGGTCTACCAAGCCGGCGAAGGCTGGTACGAGAATCCGGGCTCGCACCATAAGATCAGCGAGAACGCCAGCGCCAGCGAACCCGCAAAGCTGCTCGCCGTCTTCGTTAGCGATCCCGGTGAAACCCTGGTCACACCAGAGCAGAAGTAAGGGCCACGACCATGACCCAGCGCATGGACTATGCGGCTGCCGCCCCGGGCGGCATGAAGGCTCTCGGTTCCGTTTACAGCTACGTAGCCCAGAGCGGCTTG
>JAESFL010000850.1_pt1 | contig 15589 bp, 22 predicted proteins | sample 9269401 | NCBI WGS metagenome assembly JAESFL01 (sample SAMN14506025, study PRJNA617098) | algae metagenome | isolation source: Gloeocapsa sp. UFS-A4-WI-NPMV-4B04 and co-occurring heterotrophs from desert... | place: USA: Utah | collected 2006-10-01 | reverse complement strand
GCACCGTCCACAACCTGCTCAAGCTCGCTCAGGCGACAGGACGGTGAAGCGAGGGGGCGCCCCGCTCCTCTTGAGGCACCTACATCCTACCCCTTGCGGGATCTCGTTACCCGGACGGGCTCCTAGCGATGCATAGGATCTGATCCTGCAGGATCGCGCGGTTCTGTTCCGATTGGATGCTCAGTAGCGACGCGATCTGCGCCAGAGTCTGGTCACCGAAGAACTCCTTCAGCGCGTCCTCTGATAGTGGGCCCCTCACAGGGTTACAAAGGTTTAGAGCTGTCAGCCCGGGTTAAGACGCGCCCTCCCGCTCCAGCGAGACGCTGCCCTGTCCGTTCGCCCACGATCCGAACAGGGTCTGCGGCCAGGTGGGCATAACGCTCGGTCGTCGTGGATTGGGCATGACCGAGCAGCTTGCCGATGATCGGCAGCGACGCTCCTGAGGCGGCCGCCACACTCGCGAAGGTGTGGCGCAGGTCGTGAATGCGCAGGTCCTCCAGCCCAGCGCGCTTGCGATTGGCTCGCCAGGGCTTCTGGATCTTCAGCAAATGCTCCCCATGCTTGTGGCCCTGCGGATCGTCGCACCCTCGCAGGGGCCCGTGGTCGCCGGAGGGGCGAACGGGGCAGTTCCGGTCGGGTCCGGGTGCAGCCGGCGACCGATACGCGAGCGACGGCTTTGTGCTCGTTCTGCCCAGCCCGCAAGCTAAGCCGCGGGGCATTCACCGACCGAGCCAGCTCCCCCTTGGGTTCACACCGCGAGCGACCAAGCCGGCGGGTTCACCGGCAGGATCGAGGTCTCCTTGGCCGAGGACAGGACGATGAGGGTCTCGGTGCGCTGGAGGCCAGGCACGGCTTTGAGAACGGAGCCCAGGAACGTCTCGAGTTCACGCGTGGTGCGCGTTCTGACCTTGAGGAGATAGTTCCACGACCCCGTCACATGGTGACATTCCATGATTGACGGTTCGCGCGCGACCGCCGCGAGGAACGGGCGCTCGGTGTCGGGATCGTTCCAGCCGACGAACACGAATGCGAGAAGATCGAGCCCCACGACTTCAGGCGGAACGCGGGCATGGAAGCCGGAGATCGCTCCGCTCTGCGTGAGCTTCTTGATACGTTCCGTGATCGAGGAAGGCGCCAGATTGACCACGCGGGAGAGCTCCGCGAGCGATTGCTGATCGTCCCGCTGGAGTTCGACCAGCAGAGCGCGGTCGATGGCATCTAACACAGGCATAGAACCCCCTTTAGGCGAGCCGGTCGGCTGCACGAACCGAGTGGTCTTTTCTTCTCGTGGTGAGGATTGTTGCACCGATCAGCCTTTCGGTTCCGGCAGTCCCGAGAACGTCGGATCGTGACCGGACAACGCACTCCTGAACGCTCCACTTAAACCACGGACAGCATCTCTATCCACCGAACGAAAGTTGGGTCTTGCCCGAGTTCGACCGGACATAGGACAAGCAGCATCGGCGTGGCGGATGATGGTGTTCATCCGCCCTGATGCTCCACTGATGCCGAGTGATCACGTTTCGAGCCCTTATCGGAAGTGCAATGAGATGGCTACACCCCACAGCTAAAGCCAAATCCGAAATGGGAGGACCCATAGCGAACTTTGGGGAAAGCGCGGATGATTTCGCAACCTTAAGCGTATCTATTGAAGAGAACAACAACCTGAAATCATGACGATGAGGTCACATTCGAGGCGCGCACTAGTGCTTTATTTATGCACCTTTTAGTAGAAGACATAAACAACTCGAGGTGTAAGCCTTCCGTTGAGGACGTCGCTTACGGCCCGAACTCCCCAGCGCATCGGTCGTCATCCTCCCCCACTGGCCTGCTGGGATCGGTGAAATCGCCCTGTCGATGTTCCGCCGCCGCGCTGCGGCGACACGAACAAACCACAACGCTCCTTCTTTGGTCCCACGCGCTAAGCTGCGCAATAACGCACGTGAATAGCAGCGGCCTGTCTTGCATCCGAAGGTTTCATGGGAGTTCGGCTCTTGGCGAGCCTCAGCTGTTCCGGCACGATCCGTGTCCGGGCCGTAGGATCGGCGTCAAAACCTTGTCGCCGCTTGGTTTCAGGACTGTCGGTCAGCTGTCCATCGATGGGTGCGGACCAGGGGAGCGGCCTTGGGCACCTCCAGGGTCGAGGTCCATTCCGATGCGAGCATGATCCCGAGGGTTGCACACCGTCCGGGATCATGCGGTCAGATGGCGATCGAGGGAAGGCCCAACCGAGCTGGATCGGGTCATCCTCCAAGTCCCCTGCGGGCGGTCCAGCCCAATCAGAGCCGATCGCCTCTCAATGTCCCCGGCCGGCGAGCCATGCGCGCATCTGGCCGATCTCGGCTTCCTGAGCCGTGACGACCTTCTGCGCGAGTTTGCGAACCTCCGGGTCCTTGCCGTGCTGGAGCGCAACCCGCGCCATGTCGATGGCGCCCTGGTGGTGCGGGATCATGGCGCGCATGAAGTCGATGTCGGGATCTCCCGAGAAGGCGATGGCCATCGCCTTGTGCATCCGGTCGTTTGCGGCCTGATAGGCCTGCACGGCTGCGTTCGCGGATGGACTGGGAGCCGTATGCCCGGCGTGACCGCCATGCTGATGCTGGGCCACCCGAAGAGCGGGGCCGTTCACGGTCTGCGCGAGTGCGAAGCCGCCCAGGACGGCAAGGGGGAGGGGGAGAACGAAGGCCAGAAATTTGCGCATGGTCAGGCTCCGAGAGCGGTTGCGGGGACTTTTCGCGGGACAGCGGGGTAGCCGGCCTCCGCCAGGGCCGTCACGATTTCCGCGACAGGCCTCGTCGAGGTGACGGCAACCCGGCGCGTGGCTGGGTCCGCCTCGACCTCGGCCACGGGATCGACGCCCTTCACGGCCTTGACGACGCTGCGAGCGCATCCCCCGCAGGTCATCGATTCGATTGTGAACAGCATGGTTGACCTCCTTCCTGGTTTGGGTCGCCCCTTGAGGTGGGGCTACCCATGGTGGGAAGGTCAAGACGCAAAAAATTCGTCCTTGTTCCTTGACCTTCCCACCATGGGAAGCCTCATCTGAGAGGGCGTTGGACCATGAGAGGGCAGGAGGTCAACCATGGGCGTCTCGATAAGCCGCCGCAGCAACCGGTCGACTGGGGAAAGGCAGGGCGCGACCACAGCGCCCATGTCTCGTCTCACGAACCTCACGACCCTCAGCCTGCCGGTCGAGGGCATGACCTGCGCGTCCTGCGTCGGGAGGGTCGAGCGTGTGCTCAAAGCCGTGCCCGGGGTTGCCGCCGCGAACGTGAACCTCGTAACCGAACGCGCCGATCTCACCCTCGATGCACCCGTCGCCCGCAAGGCGCTCGTGGGCGCCATCGAGGACGCCGGCTATGCCGTGCCCGCCTCGCGGATCACTCTCGCTCTCGAGGGCATGACCTGCGCATCCTGCGTCAGCCGGGTCGAGCGGGCGCTCCGCGCCGTGCCGGGCGTTCGCACCGCCTCGGTGAACCTCGCCACGGAACGGGCGCAGGTCGAGGCCGATGGCAGCGTCGACGCGCTCGACCTCGTGCGCGCTGTCGCCGAGGCCGGCTACGAGGCCCACCCCGTCGAGCAGGGTGGGGGGACGCACGATCCCTCGGAGGCCCCACGGCGGGAGGCCGAGCAGGGCGCGCTCCGCCGCGACCTCCTCATCGCTGCGCTTCTGACCCTGCCGGTCTTTGTCCTGGAGATGGGCTCGCATCTCATCTCCGGGGTGCACGACCTCGTCATGAACACGATTGGGATGGAAGCGAACCGGTGGGTGCAACTCGCCCTCACGAGCGCGGTTCTGTTCGGCCCCGGCCTGCGCTTCTACAGAAAGGGCGTCCCGGCACTCCTGCGCGGAGCGCCGGACATGAACTCCCTCGTCGTGCTGGGAGCGACGGCAGCCTATGCCTATTCTGCGGTCGCCACGATCGCGCCCGTCCTCCTGCCGGCCGATGCGGGCTTCGTCTATTTCGAGGCCGCGGCCGTCATCGTCACGCTCATCCTGCTCGGCCGCTTTCTCGAGGCCCAGGCGAAGGGGCGAACCTCCGAGGCGATCCGGCACCTCGTCGGACTCCAAGCCAAAACCGCGCGGATCCGTCGGGGAGGGGCGGTGGTCGAATGCCCCGTCGACGAGGTGTCTCTTGACGACGTGGTGGAGATCCGCCCCGGCGAGCGCATCCCTGTCGATGGCGAGGTCCTGAAAGGCGGGAGCTTCGTGGACGAATCGATGATCACGGGCGAGCCGGTGCCGGTCGAGAAAACCCCGGGGGCGTCCGTCGTCGGGGGCACCGTCAACGGCAACGGAGCCCTGACGGTGAGGGCCCGGGCAGTGGGCGCCGCGACGGTGCTGGCGCAGATCATCCGCCTCGTCGAGCAGGCACAGGGCTCGAAGCTTCCCATTCAGGCGCTGGTCGATCGGGTAACCCTGTGGTTCGTCCCCGCCGTCATGGCGGCCTCCGCCCTGACCTTCGCGGCGTGGCTCGCATTCGGGCCGGAGCCGGCGCTGACCTTTGCGCTCGTCAACGCGGTCGCGGTGCTCATCATCGCGTGCCCCTGTGCCATGGGGCTTGCGACGCCGACCTCCATCATGGTCGGCACCGGCCGGGCGGCCCAGCTGGGCGTGCTCTTCCGCAAGGGCGAGGCGCTTCAGCTTCTGAAGAATGCCCGCGTGGTGGCTCTCGATAAGACAGGCACGCTCACGGAGGGCCGGCCGGTCCTAACCGATTTCGAGGTGGCCGAGGGGTTCGACCGCAGCGCCGTGTTGGCCGGCATCGCGGCCGTCGAGGCCCGGTCCGAGCATCCCATCGCCCGCGCCATCGTCGAGGCGGCCGAGCGCGAGGGGCTGACGCTGCCCGCGTCCGTGGGTTTCGAGGCGATCGTCGGCTATGGGGTGCGGGCGAAGGTCGAGGGCATCGAGGTGATGGTCGGGGCCGACCGCTACATGACGCAGCTCGGCCTCGACCCGGCCTCGTTCAGCGGGGTCGCCGAACGGCTCGGGACGGAGGGCAAGACGCCGCTCTACGCCGCCATCGACGGGCGCCTCGCCGCGATCGTCGCGGTCGCAGACCCGATCAAGAGCACCACACCCGCGGCCATCGCCGCGCTCCACGCGCTCGGCCTCAAGGTCGCGATGATCACCGGCGACAACAGGCGGACCGCCGAAGCGGTCGCGCGCATGCTCGGCATCGACGAGGTCGTCGCCGAAGTACTCCCGAAAGGCAAGGTCGAGACCGTTCGGGAGCTGAAGCGGCGCTTCGGGCAACTCGCCTATGTCGGCGACGGCATCAACGATGCGCCGGCGCTTGCCGAGGCCGATGTGGGCCTCGCGATCGGCACGGGCACGGATGTCGCCATCGAAGCCGCGGACGTGATCCTGATGTCCGGCAACCTCACGGGGGTCGTGAACGCGGTCGCTCTCTCGCGGGCCACGATGGCCAATATCCGGCAGAACCTCTTCTGGGCCTTTGCCTACAACACGGCCCTGATCCCCGTGGCGGCCGGGCTCCTCTATCCGCTGAGCGGCATTCTCCTGTCGCCCATCCTGGCCGCGGGAGCGATGGCGCTCTCCAGCGTGTTCGTGCTCGGCAATGCCCTGCGCCTGCGGTCCTTCAGGGCGCCGATAGCGGACGCTTCGGGTCGCTCAGGCAACGCCCGGCTTGAGGCCGTTGCTCCCTCTTCAGGGGAAGCCCGGTTTGAACGAGCGGAGATGCCACTGTCCCGAACTCGATCGTGAGGAGGGTTTGCCCATGAACATCGGAGAAGCCGCCGAGGCGTCCGGCGTTTCGGCCAAGATGATCCGCTACTATGAGCAGATCGGCCTGATCGAGCCGGCCGTGCGGACCGAGAGTGGCTATCGCACCTATTCCGAAAACGACATCCACACGCTTCGCTTCATCCGCCGTTCCCGCGATCTCGGATTCTCCGTGGAGGGTATCGAGGAGCTGCTGGCGCTCTGGCGCGACCGGTCGCGCCAGAGCAGCGTCGTGAAGCAACTGGCCCTCGACCACATCGCCGATCTGAAGCGGCGGATCGCGGAACTCGAGGGCATGGTGGGCACGCTCCAGACCCTGGCGAAGTGCTGTTCGGGCGACCATCGTCCCGACTGCCCGATCCTGACTGATCTCGAGACGAGCGCTCCGGCCCGGTCCCAACCCGCGAGCCCCCGGTTCGGCGCTCCCGGAGAGCACCCGGGTGCTCACGCGAAACAGCCGGGGCGCCAGAGGGCGTCGAAGCCCAAGGTCCGGCGATAGCACCTGGCTCTGCGTGGGCGCGGATCGGATCCGGGGACGACCCCTTCGAAGGGGGTGCCAGGACCATGCCAGAGGGCTAGTCCCCAGGGATTTTCCACCGGGAGTACTCGAAGCCTCAAACGATCGATCCGAATCCAGGACAATAAAGGACAAGCTGAAACCTGCGTCTCCGGGCCGGGTTGTCTTTCGTGGTCCCTCTGACGAGGCGAAGTTGAGCCATGGAACGACGTCATGACTTGAACTGGTTGGGCTACACCGTGGCGATGTCGGTGTCCCTTATCCTCATCGCAACAGTGATCGCCGCCCCTGTCCTGCGCTAGCGAGGGGCCGCCCGGCATGAGCCGCACGCGCAGAACGGACCCGTTTCGGGCATCCGCTTGCCCAGAGCTGTTTCCCTTTGGGTGAAATCAGTTCTCTCTCCCGAGGTATGGCGTTCTCTTCCCGTGAACCGGACCCACGTCACAAGATCAACGCTTTAGTATCGATCGATGGAGGACGTCAGACCTTCAAGGCCTTTGCGACCGCGCTGGCGGTTGATTGTGAATCGACGTCCGACAGGGTGTCGTCGAGCAGGTCGGCATCGAGCACATCCTGGATGGTGCCCTGGTCCGGACCCCCGCCGAGGCCGCGCGCGAGGTCCACGATCTGCAGCGCGAGCGGCGCGCAGTCGGGGGACGATCGAGCGATCATTTCGGCCAGTTCCACGATCGCATCCGCGGTCTGCTGGTCGTTGCCGGTGCTGGGCATGGCGGATCTCCTCCGAGGGCGCGACCTGTTTCCCGATCGCACGGCGCGCCAATGATCGGTTTGAACCGCGAACATGGCTGCCTTGCGACAGGGCCCGCCGCAACTCTACGCAGAGGGGCCGGAAAGCGCTATTGGATCGGCACTTGCCTGGCGAAAAGGAGCCCGGAGCCGGGAGCGTGCAGGAAAGTCCGGGACTTGCTATGTTCCAGTCCAAGAACGCCGCTACTTTGAAGGATCGCGAGCATCGTCGGCTCGGGGCCTATGGGCCGATCCGACAGCGTGGTTGCGCGAGATCGATCCACTTCGAACCCTGGGTGCCCACCCCACCATGAGCATTGCTCCCGACGCGATCGAGATAGGTCGGTGTTATCTGACCGATACCGGCAAGATCCGCCGCCCCCTGCGTATTCTCCCCGATGGGCGCGTTCAGTTCGACTGGCGCGCCGGAAGCACCGTTCCGAAGGGCGCTTGGCGCACGGATGTGATCGACCTGCGCTCCTTCGCGTTTTCGGTCGAACGCCCGGTGCCCTGCGACTGGACGCCCGAGCGGGATGAGTAGAGCCGACGGTGTATGCTGAGACGGAACGAACAGGCGTCGGTCCGGGCGCGGGAAGCGGGGAGTTGTCGATGGGGTCCGAACGCCTGGCGGCTCATATGGGGATCAGCGCCATTCTGCTCCTGGCAGCAATCGGTGGCTGGGCGGCGTTCGGTTTCGGGGTTCTCTCCTCACGGCAGCAGGAGCGGGTGTTTCGCGATCAGCTCACCGTGGCTCTCTCGGAGCGGGACAGGTTGTCCGCGGACCTCAATCAGATCCGCGGTGAGCTCGCCCTCGTTCGGGCGGACCTGGAGCAGAATCGGCAGGCCCTGGACCCTCGCGGACCTGAAGGCTCGCCAGGCGGTCCAGCTGCCGGCACTTCCGGTGGCAGCGCCGACCGCTGCGCCGACCCGGGCTCGGTCCGTTCGCTGAGCCCGGAGCGGAAGACAAAACGCCCTGAGTTCAAGTGTTCGAGTGACCTTGCCCGAAGGCATGCGAGTGCCCGATGGTGGGGTATCAAGGCAGGAACCAAAGTGAGATGGGCAGCTTTGACAGGCTGCGGTCATCCGATCTGAGGAGGTCCGAATGCGCACTCTACTGACAGCCACCATTCTCATCCTCGCGGCGCCCGCATGGGCGCAGACGAGCGGCACCTCGGGCGGCGCTTCGAGCGGGACCTCGACGGGCTCGTCATCGACGGCGGCCCCCACCACCAATTCTTCCTCGCCGCCCGGGGTGGCGGCGCCCGCGCCCCTGTCCCCGAACGTGTCTCCCACCCAAGCAGCTCCTCCGAGGGGAACGGCCTCGCCTCAATCGCTCAATGTGAGCCCGACTCAGGCCGCTCCGGTGACGAGCCCGGGGTCTCCGGTCGCGCGGCCCGACCCTTCGCCGACCCAGGCCGCCCCCGTCGACAGCGCGGTTCAGGGTGCCGACCAGGGTATCCTGCGCGGCCCGGCCAACACCGCCGGCGGGGCCGCTTCCTCCCGCCGCACCGCGATACCCCGCGAGCAGGCCGACGACGAACGGGAGCGGAAGGAGCGCGAGAAGAGGCTCCAGGCGAGCGAGGAGCGCATTCGCAGGCTCGTCCGGGACATATGCACGGGCTGCGATTACGGGCCTGCGCCGTCCAAGACCCGCAACACGAAGCTCGGCTCCGACTGAATCACCGGTCGGAGCGGCTGGAGAACCTGCAGTCAAAGTTGATGCGGTGGGGCCAAGATGGACGGAGCCTGATGGGGTCCATCAAGAGCGGATCAAGCACGAGAAGTGGAATTCGATCCACTGGGCCGACATTCTAAGACGCCAGCGCCGTGCTCGCCCATCGCACCGCGAGAAAAAAGCTCACGCAAACACCGACGACGGCTGCCCAGAAGACGAGCAGCAGAGAGACGATCGTCGCCAGTGCCTTTGTCTGCCGCATGCCGTCCCAAACTCCCGTCCGCCCGAACTCCGGGCAGAGCATTATAGCCTGGGGCAGGAAGCCGCCAAGGCGGCGGCCTTGAGGCCGCCGCCTCTCCAGAGGAATCACGCGCACAATGTCGCGTGAGCGGGATCCAGCTCACGGCAGGACCTTACGACCAGCCCCGAACGAGAGCTGATTCCGCCTCGCCGGTGACAGCACTTACCGCTGAAAATCGGTGTCCGTCGGCAGGCGTCCTTGCGGGGTGTATTGGTCGACCGCCCTGGGGAGCTCGCGTGACAGACGCGACAGGAGTTCCTCGCGCGAGAGGCCCGTCTGCTGCGTGAGATGGGACAGAACGTCGGGTCCGATCGCGGACTCGAGCTGATGCGGCGCGATTTCCTTGTTGGGTCCTGTGCTAACCCAGGAATCCGCCACATCGCCGTGGCCATTCTGCCGGAAGCTGTCGACGAGTTGGCCCAACCCGCCGCCGAGCAGCCCGCCGACGCCACCACCGCCAAGACCGCTGAGCAGGCCACCCAGTCCGCCCGTGCCGCCCGCAGACTGGCCCATGCTCCCTTGACCCATGCCCCCCTGACCTATGCTACCCTGGCCGAACCCTCCTTGGCCGACGCTGCCTTGGCTGCCCGATCCGCCCAGCATCTCGGCAAGCTTGTCCCGATTCTGGTAGCCGGCCACAGCCAGAAGGCCCAGAAGAGCGGTCATCGATGGAAACCCTCGGCTCATCTCTAATCTCCTCGGTTCACCGCAAGGGAATGGCGCCACCCGCTGAACGGTTCCCGGCCGAGCTTCAGTGCCACGTCCGAATCGACGGTCTGAGACCCCTTCAAGGGATGATGGGACGCAACTGAGCAGTGCGCCCCTTCGGGTGACCGAGGAGGTGAATGGAAGCGAGGCACTGTGTTGCCTGGAGCCGCAGTTGCGCCGGCTACGTCGGGAGTTTGGTCGCTTGCGAGCCGAAGAACCGATGCGACGCTAGAGGAAGTGCCTCAGCGCGTCCGACCGGTCTTGGAATACTTGCGGATCACGTCCCGCACGGCTTCGTCGAGGATCTCCTGGATGGTGAGATCGGCCTCCTGGGCGCACTCCTTGAGGCGTCCCTTCGTCGGCGGATCGAGCCAGACCATGGCGGCTTGCTTGCCGACTCGGCCCTGCGGAGCAGACAGGGTGGGAGACTGGAGCGACTCATTCGCAACTCCATTGATCTCTGACCTCATGGTAGGTGATCCCGTGCTTCGACACCCTCAGGTAGTAGAACCATTATCGAACAGGAGAGCCCGCGCAAGACGACATGCACCGTCGTGAAGGCCTAAGCCAGCCGGCTAATCCGATGTCTTGCAGAGACCATTCCTCAACGAAAAAGAGCGCCCTTCGGCGCTCTTTCACAATATCCTCAATAGTGACGCTACGGGACCTGACGAGTGGTTCCGCTTCTGGAGTTGTTTGCTGACGTCAACTCAGCTCTCGTTGTCTTCAACGTGGGCCGGAGCCACTTCCCTCGAAAACGCTCGAAGCTGCGCGAACTCAATCCGACTTCTTGCGCCCCCGCTTCTTTGCAGCCGGGGCGGAAACCTTCTCGGAGGTGGCGGCCGCCTTTGCGCGGTCTTTTCGGATCTGTCCGAGCCCAAGCTTCTTGGCGAGTTCCGACCGCTTCGCGGCGTAGTTCGGCGCCACCATGGGGTAATCGGACGGCAGGCTCCACTTCGTCCGGTATTGCTCCGGCGTGAGGCCGAGCCGGTTGAGGTGCCGCTTCATGGACTTGTAGGGCCGACCATCCTCGAGGCTGATGATCGCGTCCGCCGTGACGCTCTTCTTCACGGGCACAGCAGGCGTGAGCTTGATCTCTTCGACTTTGGGGGCAGGGCTGCCGACGCTCCGCAGGGCGCCGTGAACGTTGGCGATGAGAGCCGGCAATTCCGCAACGGGGACGGCATTCTTGCTCACGAAGGCAGAAACGATGTCGGCCGCGAGTTCAATGTAGTTCATGGAATCGGGGGAGTTGGAAACTGGCTCGTTCACGTTGCTGTTCCTATAAGGTCTTCTGAAGCGTTCCGATGGGAGGCGATTCACACGTAATCGGCAACATAGCTATGCACAAGCCGCCAGCTCGACCGTAGAGAATTTTTTTCAACACAATCGACGGTAAGAGCACCGGGTAGGGGGGTCAGTTACTCCACATTTGCAGAAGGAATAGCGACCGCGCGTGGGGAAAAATCTCGCGGGGAGGGGGTATAAACTTTCTCGCCAGTTTCGGCGTCTTTTGACCGTCCCATGACCTATGCCATGACGTCTGCGGTGCAATGCCGTGGCGACGGCCATCTGGCTAGCAATCCGCGTACAAGAGGGAGGCAGTGGCGTATCGACGTTCGATTTGGCCGCGGGGCGGGACCGCCGCAACGGGCCGAAAACGGAATGGCGGCTTGTGGGACAGCAATCGTGGAAAGCTGCCATTGGCTCGGGCTGGATGCTGCGAAGCGATACCGCCCCGTCTCCTCCGTTCAGGTCCGGCCGGCATGTGCTGAATCGCGGCGTACAGGTTCGTTGATATCGAGGGGGAGTTAATGGCCTCGCTCGCGCCCTGGAACTTGGCCTCGACGGCAGGCCGACCCATTTGGCCTACGTGCCCGTGGCACGATGAGGGCGTCGCCCTGGAAGGTGTCGCCCGAACCGACCTCGAGACGCAACGGTCGGCGTGATAAGTCCACCTACGCGACGTGGATCGGGATCATCCTCGTGCCGACATGCTCGGCTTGGAGACGCATCTGCTCCATGAGCCAGACGGCCTGGATCACATCCGCGAAACCCGGATAGTTCTCCACGTCGGTGGTGATCATGAGCTGCCCGCCGGGCTGGAAGTCGGAGATCATCACCGGCTTGAGCAGTGCACGCGGCATAGATCGCTGCCGTGTAGCCGGCGGGTCCCGACTCGTTGATGACGAGCTTGGCGTGGGTGAGGGCCATGGCGTCCAAGCGAGGGACGAGATCAGAAACGGGTGGTGAGCGTGGTCAGCCATTCGGGCGAGACCTCGACGAGCCAGGCTTCCAAACGATTGTCGAGGCCAGACAGGATCAGAATACCCACGCCAACGAGCACTGCTCCCATGGCCTGCTTCAGCCCCTTGCCAGCTCCCATCATGCGGTTGCGCCACCGCATCAGGCTCTCTCGCGACAGCATGCCCAGGATGAGCAGCGGCAAGGCCGCGCCGAGCCGAAAAGTCAGCATCGTGAGGGCGACTTCGCCTAAGTTCTCGCCTCGGGCAGCCATTACCGAAGCTGCCCCAAGGGTCGGGCCGACGCAGGGGCTCCACACGGCGCCGAGCATGAGCCCGACGCCGAACTGCCCCGTGAGCCCTGTGGTCGAGAACCCGCCAAAGCGCTCCTCTGTCCAACTGCCCACAGGGCCTGCCGCCACTGCCATCTGCGCCTGAAGACGGGGAACAAGCAGCAGCAGGCCAATCCCGAGGAGGAGCACGGCCGCCGCAGCTCGGAACACGCCCGCGTCCGGTCCGATTGCAAATCCGACCGTCGCCACGAACAGGCCTACGGCTGTGAACGACAGCGCCAAGCCCGTGGCCAACGCGACCGGGCCATAGCGATGCTCCGAGGCGGCTGTACCCAGCACGATCGGCACGAGCGGCAGCACGCAGGGCGAGAGAATGGAGAGAACACCTGCGAGCAGGCCGAAGCCGATCGTGCCGATCATGGCGAGCGCTCCTCAGATCGTCTGGTTGAGCAGGGCCTCAATCGAGGAGCGGTTCGTGTCGCCGGTCGAGCGGCCTACCTCCTGGCCTGCCTTATAGGTGATGAGCGTGCTCTGCTGCTGCACGTCCAGAGCCCGAAGCGCGTCCTTCTGGCTGTCGAAATCGATCTCGAACACCATCAGGTCCTTGAACTTCGGGCTGGCCTTGAGCTCTGAGAGGATGGGCTTCTGGGCTTTGCAGGTGGGACACCAAGGTGCCGTCACTTCGACCAGGACCGGTTTGCCGGTTGCCTTGGCGGCATCGAACGCGGCCTGGGTGAAGGGCTTAGTGTCGGCGGCCTGGGCGGCGCCGGCGACGGCAAGGCATCCAGCCAGTAGAGCGGCCGAGAGGATCGTGCGGCGGTTCAGCATCGAGAGATCTCCGTGGCATGTGCCGTTGGACCAGCAGAGACCCGAGGTGCCCTGCCTGCCTCTCCTATTCGCCGACGGACGCCCGATGTTACAGCTTCACGAGTTTGTGAGATCCCGACCAAATCGCAAGTATGTCCTTACTTCGGTGTAACGTCTGCCGGTCCGGCGCCGAATGAGAGCGGTATGATGGATCGCGAGCAGGACTGGGCGCTGCTGATGCGGGCGGCTCGGCAGGGAGAGCGCAAAGCCTACGAGCTGCTCCTTGCCAACATCGCAGAGGCTGTGCGGGGGATTGTGCGCCGCCGCCTGGCGCGGCTTGGTTTGAGCACCTCGGAAGCGGAAGACGTGGTGCAGGAGGTCCTGCTCGGGATCCACAAGAAGCGGGACACCTGGGACGAGAGCAGGCCCTTCCTGCCGTGGGTCCATGCCGTCGCACGCCACAAAATCACCGACGCCGCACGCCACAAAATCACCGACGCCGCACGCCACAAAATCACCGACGCCGCACGGCGGCTGCGTCGGCACGCCCGCTTGCATGTCGAGATCCCAATCGAAGATTGGCCGGGCCAGTTTCCGAGCCCAGTGCAGGAGACAGACCGCAACCTTCTCGATGTCGAGCGGCTTCTGTCCAAGCTGCCGGCCCGACAGCAGAGCATCGTGCAGGCCCTCACCTTCGAAGGCGCCTCCGTGCGGGGTGTCGCCGAGCGGTTCTCCATGAGCGAAGGAGCCGTGCGGGTCGCGTTCCACCGCGCCGTATCTCGCCTCGCGGGAGCCTTTTCGGAGGAAAATCGTCCAGGCTCAAGAACGTAATGGCATGGATACCGACCGCCTGATCGAGCGTCTGGCCGCTGAGGCTCACGACAGACGCCACCGTCCTGGAGCAGGAGGAGGGTTGGCGCCGCGGCTTATCCTTGCGAGCCTCGCTGGGTTCTCTCTGGTGGTCGCACTGGTGCTGCTCGGGCCCGGGCAACGCTCCGACCTGCTGAGTGTTGCGTGGAGCACTGCAGGCGTGCTGAAGTTCGGTGGAAGCGCGCTTCTATGGATGCTGTCTGTGGGCTTGTTGAGGCGATTAGCGGCTCCAGAGTTCTCCCCCATATTCCAGAAGGCTCTGGCCGTTGTCACCGCCTTGGGAACGGCCCTCGTAATCTGGTCGGCCGCGACCGTTGGCATGAAGGCTGCTCCCCTGGCCTGTTTGACCTGGATTGTTGGGCTCGCCGCTATCCCCCTCCCAGCCATCCTCTGGGTGCTGCGTGCCGGTGCCCCGCAACGTCCAGGGCTGCTCGGCGGGGCGGCTGGCGTTCTCGCCGGCTCATTAGCAGCATTCGGTTTTGCGCTGCATTGCCCAATCGATGCAACCGCATCAATTCTCCTCTGGTACCCCGTCGCGATCGCGACCGTCGCTTTGGCAAGCGCTGGGATCGGGAGCCGCGTACTGGTCTGGTAGGTGGCGCAACCCATTCAGCATCCTCGAAAGGAACTCGTGACCATGACCGACATCTGTCCGCTCGTCCCACGCCAGCCTGTACCCTCGCTCTCTGTGGCCCCGGCCGGCGGAGATATCTTCGATCTCGCCACACGGGATCCGAAGGTGGTGCTCACAACCAAGAGGAAATCTGTGACAGCGGCTTCTTGATCCCGCCATAGACCGGCACCCGACAGCCTTCCGCTGGATAGCCGGCGACCAGGAGAATATAGGGCTTCTCTGTCTCTGGGCGGCGGCAAATCTGGTTGAGGAAACCCATAGGGTTTGGGGTGTGGGTAAGCGTAGCAAGCCCTGCTGCGTGCAAAGACGCGATCATAAAGCCTGTCGCGATCCCCACGGACTCTGGCACATAGTAGTTCTTGACCTTGCGCCCATCAGGTCCAGCGCTGGAGCGCTGGCCAAAGATGGCGATCAGCACCGGAGCCGTCTCAAGGAAGGCCTTGTTCTCGTCGGTTCCGAGGGGCGCTAAGGCGTCGAGCCATTCCTGAGGGGCTCGCCCATTGTAGAAGTCGCGCTCTTCCACCTCAGCGGCTTCCCGGAGGCGCCGTTTGGTCTCCGGATCCGTGATGACGGTGAAGTGCCAAGGCTGGAGATTAGCGCCGGATGGGGCTGTACCGGCCGCCAGTAGGGCGAGTTCAACCACCTGACGCGGCACTGGCTTATCAGAGAAGTCTCGCACCGACCGCCGCCGGCGTACTTCCTCGTAGAAGGATTGAGCCCTGGCGATCATCTCCTCCGGTGGGTACGAGCGGTATTCGGTCAGGGGCTCAAGGGAAAGGCTGATCACAGAGGACTCCAACCGGCCAGTAGGAGGCACCTTTAGACCATCCCGGTTCTACGCTGGGCAAGAGGAGTATTTCCTTCCCGTCCCACAGCCCCTGGAGAGCTGATTTGAGCTGCTCAGATTGTGTGGGTGGAAAGATCTAGAGCGGTTAGGAGTTGCGTGGAATCGGGTGATCTGATTCCAAGGCTGTGGGGGTGAGAGCCCAGGACCTCACCATGACGGCCCCGATGTCTCAGGACCTGCGCCAGCGGATTGTCCGCGCGG
>JAESFL010000610.1_pt1 | contig 15683 bp, 18 predicted proteins | sample 9269401 | NCBI WGS metagenome assembly JAESFL01 (sample SAMN14506025, study PRJNA617098) | algae metagenome | isolation source: Gloeocapsa sp. UFS-A4-WI-NPMV-4B04 and co-occurring heterotrophs from desert... | place: USA: Utah | collected 2006-10-01 | reverse complement strand
ACGTGCCGTTCGGAGGACGGAAGGGCTCGAGCTACGGTCCGCGCGAGCAGGGCCGCTATGCGCAGGAGTTCTACACTACGGTGAAAACTGCCTACACCTTCGACGGAAACTCACCCTACGTGCCGAAAACAAAGAGCAGTGAGTAAGTCACCCTGGCACGATTCCGCGCATCTCTCCTCCTGCTCTGGATAATATGCTCTGCCTAGAGTTCATGGCACCTGGCGCTACGGACAGCTCTGCCGTGCTTTGATAGGATGTCTAGGCGGCTCTGCAATCAGGATACATCAGCCGAACGCCAGCCTACCTCCCAAGGTTCAAGCGGTCCATGTGAACAATGGATGCCGAAATTGTGGATGAAAAAGTGTCTCCTTTGACTCCTTTCCGGCATCGTATTTTCCTGGCGGTCTGGATTGCCAGCCTTGCCTCCAGCTTCGGCGGACTGATCCAATCGGTGGGGGCAGCCTGGCTGATGACCTCCATTGGTGCATCGGCCGACCTCATTGCCCTGGTGCAGGCCTCGACGACGCTGCCGATCATGCTGTTCTCGCTCATGGCTGGCGCCATCGCCGACAACTTCGACCGGCGCAAACTCATGCTCACCTCGCAGCTCTTCCTGCTGGCGGTATCGGTCGCCCTGACCTTATGCGCCTATTTCGGCCTGGTGACCCCCTGGCTCCTGCTTGCCTTCACCTTCCTGGTCGGCTGCGGCACGGCCTTCAACGGACCCGCCTGGCAGTCCTTGGTGGGTGAGATGGTGCCCCGCTCGGATCTGCCAGCTGCGATCGCTCTCAACGGCATGGGCTTCAACATTGCGCGCAGCGTCGGTCCAGCCCTTGGAGGCCTCATCGTCGCAGCGGTGGGCGCCTTCGCCGCGTTCGCCGTCAGTGCAATCAGTTCCATTGGATTGATTGCCGTCTTGGCACGCTGGCAGCCTGTCCGGGTTCCAAGGGCACTCCCGCCAGAGACCCTGGGGTCTGCCATGGCGGCAGGGATCCGCTACGTTGCCATGTCTCCCAATCTTGGCGTCGTGCTCTTGCGTGGCGCTGTGTTTGGGTTCGGTGCCATTGCGGTCCAGGCCCTGATGCCGCTCATTGCGCGCGACCTGATCCAAGGTGGGCCACTCACCTACGGCGTTCAGCTTGGCGCCTTCGGCATAGGCGCGGTGGGCGGAGCCCTTCTCAGCACCAGTCTGAGGGAGGTCCTATCGCTTGAAGCTCTCGTTCGCATGGCCTTCATCAGCTTTGCCCTGTGCGCCACTGTCGCGGGACTGAGCACTCTTGCTCTCCTGTCGGCCGCTGCCATGGCCCTTGGTGGGGCGAGTTGGGTACTGGCGCTCGCAAGCTTCAACGCCACCGTGCAGCTGTCCTCGCCCCGCTGGGTGGTCGGCCGCACCCTTGCTCTCTACCAGATGGCGACCTTCGGCGGCATGGCCTTCGGCAGCTGGATCTGGGGCATGGCGGCCGAGCGGTATGGAACGGGGGACGCTCTCCTGACCGCGGCCTGTGTGTTGGTGATCGGAGCCGCGCTCGGTGCGCGGTTTCCCCTACCTGAGCTAAAGACGCTGAACCTTGATCCACTCAACCGGTGGACACAACCCAACATTACCGTCGATATCCGTCCGCATAGCGGTCCGATTCTGACCACGATCGAGTACGTGATCCGGGAAGCTGATGTCGTGGCGTTCCTTGCCGTGATGGCCGAGCGGCGGCGGATCCGGCGCCGGGACGGCGCGCGCCACTGGACGCTGTTGCGCAATCTCGAGAACCCAGAGATCTGGATTGAGCACTACCACAGTCCGACCTGGCTCGAATGTGTTCGGCACAACCAGCGCATCACGCAGGCTGATGCCATGGTGGGCGTAAGGCTGCGGGCACTGCACCAAGGCCCCGATCGGCCGCGTGCCCGCCGTTTGATCGAACGCCAAACAGGCTGGTCAACTCAGCTTTTCTGATCTCCGATAGCGTCATGGCACGTGAGAGTTAACTCGTAGCGATGAGAACCTATTCCATAATCAACAATCCATCTCACGCTGAACTACCATAGCAACGACTATCTTGCTGAACTGCTATAACAACTACGCTCCCAACCGATAAGCGGTCTGTGGCAGCGTCGAAACAAACTGCTGCATCAGGTCGAAGGCAGCGCTCTCCGTAAGGCGATGCTGCGTGACCAGATGAGCGAGGAACGAGGCATCCATTCTGCGCGCGACATCGTGCCGAACAGGAATGGAAAAGAACGCACGGGTGTCGTCGACGAAGCCGGCATACTTGTAGAAGCCGGCAGTCTCAGTGGCGTGATGGCGGAAGCGAAGCATGCCCTCCGGGCTATCGTGAAACCACCAAGGTGATCCGAGCCATACCGAGGGGAATACACCAGCCAATGGCGCAAGCTCCCGGGCGTAGACGCTTTCATCAAGGGTAAATAGAATCATCCTAAAGTTTGGTTCATGCCCAAAGCGGTCGAGCAGAGGCCTCAAGCCGCCCACGAAATCCACGCGCTGCGGAACGGTTTCACCACGCGCGCCGCCGTAGCGCCTCACCAGTTCAGTATTATAGCCTCGGCGCGCGCCAGCATGAAGTTGCATCACGAGGCCATCATCAAGGCTCATACGTGCCATTTCGGTGAGCATCTGCGCGCGGAAAAGCTCGGCCTCAGCTGGCTGCAGCGTGCCGCGCAATGCTTGCTCGAACAGACCGGAGAACTCCGCGGCGGCGAGATCATCAGTCATGGCGGTGGGGTGCCCGTGATCGCTTGCAGTGGCACCCGCGGCCACGAACCCTATGCGTCGTGCCTGCAAAGCGGCCAGATAACCCTTAAGCGTCATGGTGTCCTCGCCCGTCATACGTGCGAGGTTAGTGAGCTCGTTGAGAAAGTCAGCATGCTCTGGATCCAGCGCCGTGTCTGGCCGGAATGTCGGCACGACGCGCCCCGCCCAGCCCGATTGGCGGATCGCAGCGTGATGCTCGAGGGTATCGCTGGCTGAGTCGGTGGTGGCCAAAATGCTGATCCCGAAACGTTCGAACAAAGCGCGCGGGCGGAACTCCGGTCGCACTAGCGCTTCACCAATGCGGTCGAAGAACGTATCGGCCGTGTCCGGCGTCAACTCCCTCTCGAAGCCGAAAATGTCGGCGAAGACCGCATCGAGCCATAAGCGTGAAGGCGTGCCACGGAAGAGGTGGTAATGCGCCGCGAAACAGGCCCACCCTTGGCGCGGATCTGCGACGGGAACGGATGGGTCGTCCCGCCGCGCCACGCCAAGCCGCTCCAGCGGCACGCCATGCCCATGGAGGAGGCGCAGAATATATGGATCTGAGGTTACGAATACGCTGGTCGCGTCGGCAAAGGTCGCGTCGTCTGCAAACCAGCGCGGATCGGTGTGGCCGTGCGGACAGATCAATGGCGCATTGTGGACAGACGCGTGCAGTTCGCGTGCGATCGCCCGGGTTACCGGATCTGCGGGAAAGAGCCGGTCTGAATGGGAGAGCATGAGTTTCTTTCCTCTCTCGGTACGCCGGGAGCTTATCGATTGGCCTCTGACCATTCCTGGTAGCGCGCCAGCGTCTCGGCATTGGGCGGATAGACGCCGGCGATGGAGCGTCCCGACTCAATCTCCGTGAAGAGGAAGCGCTCACGCCGCTCCATAGCCGCACCCTCGGCAGCGATCTCCTCGGCCATATGGTGTGGCACGACGATCACCGCCTCGCTGTCACCAAAGATGATGTCGCCAGGATAGACCGCCACACCGCCACAGGAAATAGGAGTGTTGATGTCGGCCGCGTGATGACCAGCGTAGTTGGGCGGCACAGCCGCGCCGGCGCAATAGACTGGGATATCGAAGTTGGCGATGGCGCCGGTGTCGCGCACCCCGCCATCGAGAACAATACCCCTAAGTCCGCGCCCGTGCAGCCGCCGCGCCAGGATAGAGCCGATGCCGGCGATATGTGGATCGTTGCGGCAATCGACGACGAAGACATGGCCCTCCGGCGCGATCTCTATAGCCTTTCGCTGGAGATTGGCTGGATCGCCACCGGAGCCATAAGCGTCGATATCCTCACGCGCCGGGATGTAGCGCAGCGTGAACGCAGGGCCGACCATGGGTGGGAGACCTAGCCGGAGCGGCCGCACGCCCCGAATTGCGGTGTTACGTAATCCTCGCTTGACCAGAAGCGTGCTCAACGTCGCTGAAGAGCATTGCGAGAAGGTGTGGCGGAGATCAGGGCTGATATCGTGCATGAGGCTCGCTCCGGGTGGTAGAAACGACAGTGCGGTGGTTAAGGGAGGCGAAACTGGCTAGCCTTGAAGGTGGAATCGCTGTTGCGGCAGACCCCTTTGTGCGACATCCAGAACGACGATCGATCCATCCATGGCTGTCGGCTCTGCAATGCGGCGATGGGAGGTTACGAACATCAACCCGCTTTCAGCCGGACCGAAGGTGGGCATGGTAGGAGCTTGAACAGGCAGGGCGATTGTCTCGACGATGCGCCCATCTGGCGCGAAGCGGTTGAGGCGACCTGCGGAAACGCCCGCCGACCAGTAATGCCCTTCCTCGTCGGTCACCGCGCCGTCCGGCCGTCCCTCCTGCGCTGTAGGCGAGGCAAAGATGCGGCGGTCAGCGATGGTGCCAGTGGCCATGTCCCAGTCCGAAACCCAAATGGTCGAGGCGCGACTGTCGGAGAAGTACAGCTGGGTTCCGTCGGGGCTCCAAGCTAAACCATTGGCAACAACAAGACCTGTGGCCAGGGTCCGGATCGAGCGGTCGGCGGAAAGACAATACAGTGCCCCCGTCGCCTGCTTCGCGTCCCGATCATCCATAGAGCCGAAAACGAAATGTCGTCCACAGGGAGAGACCTTGCCCTCGTTGAGCCGGTTCTGGGGCCGATCTGGCTCCGGATCGAACAAGTATTCCACTTGTCCAGAATCGAGATCGAGCAACGCCAAGCCAGTGGCCAGTGCCACCAGCACTTGTGCGCCATCCTCCAGCACCGCGAAGGCCCCGACCGGCTCCGGCAGAGGCCATGAGGCGATATCGTGACCGTCGATACTGTTCTGGTGGAGGGCAGGATTGCGCACATCGATCCAAAACAGGCTCTCTGTTGCCTCATCCCAGTAAGGACCTTCGCCAACTTCAGCCTCTACATTCCAGATTTTCATCCCACCCTCTTGATTTTATATAATCTATAATCCAAAGTAGCTGTATGAGCAATGTGATGTCCAGCAACTTTTCCACTCCCGCCTATGCCCGGCTGCGCGAGCAGATCCGGTCGGATGTCGTCTCTGGTATTTGGAGGCTTGGTCAGCACATGACGCTGGCGGAGCTCAGCGCCCACTACGGCGTCAGCGCCAACCCGGTGCGCGAGGCGCTGCACCAGTTGCAGGGAGAAGGCGTGGTCGAGATGCGCCAGAATCGCGGCGCAGTGGTGCGCCAGGTCGACGCTGTCTTCGTGAAGAATATGTATGACGTTCGCAGTGCCATTGAGGGGATGCTCGCTGCCGAAGCGGCACGACGGGCAACCGAAGACGATATTCGTAATATCAGACGTTTCGTCGAAGCATATGAGCAAGCGGTGGCGACTGGGGATATTGACCGGATCGTTCAGGCCAATCGTGCGCTGCACCAGACCATCAACCGCATCGCGGACAACCCACTCGCGCTAGAGATCTTCGACGGACGCTCCAGCCTCATCGACGCACTGCGGCGTTCCCTGGGCAGTCGCCCCGGACGTCTCGACGAAATTATCATCGAGCATCGCGAGATCTTGGCGGCTATAGCGAGCGGCGACGCCGACCGTGCCTTCAAGACGGCGCAGCAGCATACGACCCGCGCCCGAGATCATATGCTCGACAACATCAAGGAAGCGGCTGGGGCAACAGCCTGAACTGGGAGGAAGCCATGCTCAAGAACAACATTTCAAGACGGTCCCTTCTCGTCGGCGGCGCGGCCGTGACTGCCGCGCTGGTGGCGCCCGGTGCGGCGGGCGCCCAAGCTGGCTATCCATCTCGCCCCGTGCGCTTCGTCATCGGATTTCCCGCTGGCGGGGCCTCCGACACCGTCGCACGGCACCTCGGCGCCGAGCTGTCAAAGAGCCTGGGCCAGCAATTCGTCGTTGAGAGTAAGCCCGGCGCCAGTGGCAATATCGCGACACAAGCCCTGGTCGGCGCTCCAGCTGACGGGCACACGATCTATCTGGCCCAGATTGTTCTGGCGACAAATCCCTTCACAATGGATGTCGGCTATGATCCGCAAAAGGATCTGGCGATGGTGACACAGATCACCAATATCCCCGTGGTCATGCTAACCCACCCAAGATCTGGCCTCAAAACCGTGCAGGACGTTGTCGCGGCTGCGAAGAACAAGAACGGCGAACTGAAGTTCGGTGGTGTGTACGGAACGTCGTCCCATCTGGGGCCTGAACTCCTGGGGCGGGATCAGGGATTCAAGTTTAAGCTGGTACCCTATCGCGGCGGTGCCCTTGCCGTCCAAGCTCTCATGTCTGGCGAAGTCGACGTCGTGTTCGACCTGATGTCGGCCACGCTGAAAGGACTGGTTGACAGCGGGACGCTGCATGGCGTGGCCATGATGCAGGATACGCCCGTAAAGGGTTTTGAGAGGATCCCAACTGCAAGTTCTGCAGGGGTCACGCCGGCAGGCTTCTTCCGCAGCTGGATGGGCATTTGTGTCAAGGCAGGGACGCCTCAGTCAATTGTCGATAAGCTCCATGCTGCAACCGTAGCAGCTCTTGCAAATCCGGAGCTGCGCGGAAAACTCGAGGACCTTGGCAACGAGATCAAGACGAGCGCCAGTCCAGCCGAGTTTCAGAAATTCTATCTAGAGGAGATCACTCGGTTCGGCGATCTCATCAAGGCTATCGGCTACAAGCCGCAATAAGCCGAGCGCTCTGACCAACCCAGAACTCCAGCAACGAACCAGGATCCATGCAAATCGTCGACATTGTCCCACTGGTTATGCAGGCCGGTGCACCATCTATCACCTCTTGGACCGGTTCAGGTGGGAAAAGCGCACTCGCAACCGGCCGGAACTGGCTGTTTGTTAAGGTCATAACCGACGTGCCGGGGTTAATCGGCGTTGGCGAAGGCTCAGGTTGGCCAAGAGTAATTCATACCGCTGTCAATGATCTCAAGTCGGAACTGATCGGGCAGGACCCACGCAATATAGAACAGCTGTGGCAGCGCATGCGTCTCGCGATTATGGGACATGGTGATACAGGCGTTGTCGGTGCAGGCGCGATTACGGCCATTGATATGGCGCTATGGGACATCAAAGGTAAGGAGCTCTCGACGCCTGTTTGGAACCTGCTTGGCGGCAAGGTGAGGGGCAGGGTCCGATACTACGCTCATGCAAAGAGCGTGGCTGACGCGAAGACACTGGTTGCGCGCGGTGTCACGGCAATCAAACTGGGTGGACACGCCCGCATCGTCGAGCGTGTTGCCGAAATGCGCGAGGCTCTCGGATCAAGCGTCGACCTGAGTGTCGATCTGCACGGTCCGCCCTGGTTGCCCGCCAATGACGCCATTGCCATTGGCAAAGCACTAGAGCCGTACAATCTGCTGTTTCTGGAGGATCCAGTCGCGCCGGAGGACACGGAAGGCTGGAGGCGTGTACGCCGGGCTCTTCCGAATACACCGATCGCAGGTGGCGAACGCTTCGCAACGAAATGGGGTGCGTACTCTTTGATCAAAGACGGCCTTGTAGACATTATTCAGCCAGATACCGGCCGTGCCGGCGGCATCACCGAGATGAAGAAGATTGCTGCTCTGGCGGAGACGCATTTCGTTCAGTTCGCGCCGCATTCCGGCTCCCTAGGCCCGGTCGCGGAGTTCGCCGCCGCGCACATGATGGCATGTATCCCCAATGCGCTGATGATGGAGCGGCTGGAGCCGGATTGGTCCGGCAAGGCTGAGGCAATCAGACCTGCCTTGGAGGCCAAAGATGGCCACATCATCGTACCTGACCGTCCAGGGTTGGGCGTGGAGCTGATTGAAGAGTTCATTGCTTCTCATCCGAGTCGGCGTAATGTCGCGATCGCTACGGGCGGGTGGCAAGACCCTGACGAGGCAGGCACAACCTATGTTGCCATGCGCCGCCGCCGGGCCGAGCTGCTCGCCGCGAGCAAAGACCCTGAATTGCCATGACTCAGGTTGCGACAAGTCCATCCGCAGAGGCCTGGACTGATGTGGCGCCGGAATGCGCCATTGCATTGACCGAACTCGCGCTCGTGCACGGCTTTGGTGGCGCTCTTGGGAGGCTCTCAGATGTTCAATCCTGAAGCACCGCGGGAGATTGATCCTAACAGCTGGCACATGGCTAAGGAGCAATAGGATGGTGAAGCACAAAAGCTCCGACGACCCAACTATTCTCATTACTGGCGCCGCGGGTCGGATTGGATCATTGCTGCGCCAGACTCTCCCGCATGATCCGGCGCTCGAGGCGCATTTCGGAGGACGATTTGGTCTCAAAGTGACGGATATCGTTGATCCGGGACCAGCGAATGGAGACGACGCAGTTTTCGTCGGAGATCTCGCTGATGCCGCTTTTGTTAATAACATGTTCTCCGACGGCACCGTCAAGGCCATCATCCATCTGGCAGGCTACCCGCGCGAAGCCGATTGGGACATTCTGCTTGATGCCAATATCCGCTCCTCGACCAACATCTGGGAGGCAGCGCGCAGGGCCAAGGTGGAACGGATCCTCTACGCCAGCTCCAACCACGCCATCGGGTTTTATCCGCAATCTCGCACAATCGACGGCAAGGTGCGCCCGCGACCCGACACTCGGTATGGACTCACTAAAGCATTTGGTGAGGAGCTAGGATTCCTCTATGCCTATAAGTTCGGCGTCCGTTCGTTCAGCATGCGCATCGGCATGTTCCTGCCTGAGCCCACTACTCATCGTGGCCTGTCGACTTGGCTGTCCCATCGCGACATGGTCGCTCTGGCGAAGATCGGACTAACGGCAGATTATACCTGCGAGATCGTCTATGGCGTCTCGAATAACCCCCGATCATTCTGGGACAATTCGGCCGCGCACCGTCTCGGCTATCGCCCACAGGATAGTGCCGACGACTATACTCATCTCTTTCCCTCACCAGACCATTCGAGCGGCGATCCAGCCGGACACTTCCAGGGCGGCCCCTACATCAACTTTGGCCTGACGAGCTCGCCGGCTTTGCTAGCGGAGCTCGACGAAGACTGAGATCGATCAGACATCAAGAACACAGTTTCAGAATAGTTGAAACACACGGAGGAGAAACGCCATGATACGCATTCGTGCACCCCAGGATCTTGGGGCTGGAGTTCTCTTTTTAGGCGTGGGCCTCGCAGGACTCTATCTCGGCGCCAACCTCTCGGGAGTTGGAGCTGGCGGACAACTCGGATCCGGTACTATGCCACGCATTCTGAGCTGGATCTGTCTTGGGTTCAGCGCCCTGATGATGTTTCGCGCGCTGCGCATTGATGGCCCTCCAGCGGCTATCGTTCCGTGGCGGTCGCTCGCTTCGGTCACATTCGCAGTCATCCTGTTCGGTATTCTGATTGAGCGAGTTGGTTATGTGCCGACAGCCATAGCGACGCCGTTGATTGCAGCCTTCGGCTTGCCTGGCATGCGATGGAAGGAGGCTGCTCTGGTAGCAATTCTACTAGGGTTGGGGACAGCGCTGCTCTTCGTCATCATCCTGGGCCAGCCGCTCAAGCTATGGGGAGGAGCATTGTGATGGATGTTCTAACCAATCTCGCGCTGGGGCTCAGCACGACATTCACGCCCATCAACCTCGCTATGTGCCTGACGGGCGGAGTGATCGGCACGCTTATCGGCGTATTACCTGGCATTGGACCGATCGCTACCATTGCCATGCTGCTGCCGCTGACCTTCTCCCTGCCTCCAGAGAGCGCGTTGATTATGCTGGCCGGCATCTATTACGGTGCGCAGTATGGCGGCTCGACAACTGCAATTCTGGTCAACATTCCAGGCGAAGCGTCTAGCGTCATCACGACGATCGATGGCTATCAGATGGCGAGAAATGGCCGTGCGGGCCCGGCTCTTGCCATTGCCGGTATCGGCTCCTTCGTGGCAGGCTCTATTGCGACTGCGCTCATCGTTGCAGTTGGCCCCAGTCTGGCCGGACTGGCGCTGTATTTTGGCGCGGCTGAGTATTTCTCGTTGATGGCGCTCGGGTTGGTAGCCGCGACAGTTCTCGCGAACGGTGATCTGGTCAAGGCTTTAGGTATGATCTTCGTTGGGCTGTTGCTCGGCCTCGTCGGTACTGATGTTAACACAGGCGCGCAGCGTTTCACCTTCAACCTCAACATCCTGGCTGACGGTCTGGGTTTCGTGCCGCTCGCTATGGGCATGTTCGGTTTAGCGGAAATCATCAACAATCTTGCTGCTCCGCCCGAGCAACGTTCTTTGGTCGCCAAGCGCATCACCGGGCTGTTCCCCACGAAGGCAGATTTGAAGGCTTCTACAGGTGCGGTTCTACGCTCCACTGCTCTTGGCTCAGTTCTCGGCGTGCTGCCGGGCGGAGGCCCGACCCTGGCAGCTTTCTCGGCCTATGTACTGGAAAAGAAGATTGCTGGTGCTACTGGACAATTCGGCAAGGGCGACATTCGCGGGGTCGCGGCCCCGGAGGCAGCCAACAATGCTGCCGCTCAGACATCCTTCATTCCCATGCTCACCCTTGGCCTGCCGTCGAATGCGATCATGGCGCTGATGATCGGGGCAATGACCATTCACGGCATCGCCCCTGGCCCGCAGGTAATGACTTCAAACCCGTCGCTGTTCTGGGGCCTTATCGTCTCCATGTGGGTTGGCAACCTGATGCTGCTTGTGATCAATCTGCCGATGGTTGGCGTGTGGGTCCAGTTGCTCAAGGTCCCTTACCGTATTCTGTTCCCTGCCATTGTCCTCTTCTGCTCGACAGGCGTCTATGTCATTGGACTGTCAGTTTTTGAGGTCTATGTCATGGCTGCCTTCGGCCTTGTTGGACTAGCTCTAGCCCGTTGTGGCTGTGACCCGGTGCCGCTTTTGCTTGGCTTCATCTTAGGACCCATGATGGAGGAGAATCTGCGCCGTGCTCTTCTTATCACGAATGGAGATCCAAGCATTTTCCTGACCCGGCCGCTGTCCGCTACATTCCTGGCGATGGCCGCGCTCCTGATCTGTCTTGCACTGCTACCAACCCTCGGACGCAAGCGTGAACAGGTTTTTCAGGAGGCATAGGAAGTTCAGATCCGGTTCGCTTAAGTTTTCGGCGTCCGAGTAGCTCTGGCAAAGTGAAAAGGAGTCGCAGTGTTTGTACGGCTCAGAACGCGCCGGGGCAACGTTGGATCGCTGATGCTTCGGCGCCGAGGCACTGGTATTTACATGCAGTTGCCAAGGAAATTTTAATTTGCGAGCAACGCGAGCGAACACCATGGGAAAGAAGCATGTGTGGGAGCAGAAATGGAGCACAAGAAGCGGTGCCGAATATGGCTGCTTGCTCGGTTTTATTGCGATCCCCCTTCGCCATATTCATCAGGCAGTCTCCAACCAAATTCCGGAAGACGTTTACACACACGTTTTTGGTGAGTTGATTGTTGGAGGCGTCACCGGCGCCACTCTGTTCGCAGTTGCGGCAGCTTTGCTCAATCGCCTAGCGGAGTGGAGTTGGAAAGGCGAGGACAACACATAGGACGTGCCATTTGTCTATCGAGGCTGCGGCTTGCCAAACTAAACCCAGTGCTTCGGAGCGAATCATGAACCGATTCTACTTTGACTTGCTCGACGGGAGGCGGATTTGCCGCGACGAGGAAGGATCATGTTTCGAAAGTGCTGAAGCGGCTCGGCAAGCAGCCTTGCAAAGTCTGCTCGAACTGATGAAGTCTCGGCCGGTGAAGGAGGAGGCCGCTGAACTGATGTTCGTGGTAAGAAATGACTATGATGAAACTTCCTTCACCGCTCGGCTGCTGCTGCTGGTAACATAGGTTACGGCTCACTCGAGCTCTCAGGAGAGATTGGACGCAGGAGACATCGTGCTAAAGCCGTTCACACGCTCCCGACGCGCGGAGGCGCCGAGCCGAGTGATGACGCGCAGGTAACCTCCAGCTTGTCAACCAACTCGGGATCAGGTTGGGCGATCAGTCGGAGGAGATCCTCGATCGACTTGATCGCTGGGACGTCAAAAAGTGCGACATCGAGAGTAACTTGGACCGATGGGTAAGTGATCGCGACTACGCTGACCACGTCCTCAACGTCGGCGCGGACACTCCAGCGCGCTTCAACGCCGATCCACGCAGATTGTATGAAGCTTCAGGCTGCGCTGGAAAACGGATCCGTCGCAAGAATTTGTTTCAGAGTTTCAGCTAATCCACCTTGGGCGCAGGGATGGAGGATAGCGTGTTCAAGGGCAGGCATTTTGATCGCTCAGTCATCCTGCTCTGTGTCCGGTGGTACTTGGCTTACAGCCTGAGCCTGCGGGACCTCGAGGAGATGATGGCTGAGCGCGGCGTGCAGGTGGACCACGCCACGATCCATCGCTGGACAGTCCACTATGCACCGCTCCTGCTGGAGCAATTCAATCGGCGCAAGCCAGCCGTCACAGGGAAGTGGCACATTGATGAGACCTACGTCAAAGTTCGTGGCCAGTGGCGGTATTTGTACCGTGCCATCGACAGCAACGGGGATACGGTCGAGTTCTGGCTCAGCGAACGGCGCAATCTCACGGCCGCTAAGAGCTTCGTGCGCAAGGCACTGAAGCGACATGGCCGACCTGAGCGGATCGTGATCGATGGCAGCCAGACCAACAAAGAAGCGATCCTGTTGTGTGATGCAGAGAGCTGTCTGTAGGATCAATCAAGACGGCGTCTCGAGCCAATTCGGATCCGGCAGAGTCGATATATGATTAATCGTATCAAGCAGGATCATCGGATCATTAAGAAACGGATGCGGCCGATGCTGGGGTTCAAGTCAATGGACGGCGCTCGCGCCGTGTTGGGCGGGATTGAGATGGTTCACATGATGCGGAAAGGACAGGCGAAGTATGCCTGCAAGTCTCAGCCGTCCCTCGCTGAGCATTTCGATCGGCTCGCTGCATAGGCGTTTACAAGCGACTCTGGCATTGTTCTATCCGTACCCATAATTTGTGACTAAAACCAGTGGTTCAAGTCCGACGTTGCTCCGAAATCGGAAAGCTTTGGGCGAGGGGTTGCGACTGCCTCCGCTGTTGCGCTCACTACAGCGGGGCGGTAGTGAGCCTCGGTTCTGACAAGCCCTTTAGGATGGAAGGAGGGGAATCCCACCCAGAGCCAGCGAGAACACCAGGCCTGTGCCGGCAGAGTAAGCCAAGGCTGCCAGAATGACCCCGCTGATCGCCTGCCAGGGTCCGAGCACACGCCCGGCGATCCATCCAACCACAGGCAGCACGTGCATCGCGTGCATGCCGAGGAAATGGGCCGCCCGCAGATCCCCTCCCGTGCGGGACCAGCCAAAGACCGGCACGCCCCCCGCATCAGTGCGCACCCCGCCGATCCAATGGCCGTCCCCGGCTGAGAGCACAGCGCCGGCACCGGCCCCAAGGACGAAAGTCAGCACGAGGCCCAGCAGCACGGACAGCCAGAAGGCGGTGCTCCAACCGGCAGGGCGGTGGCGCAATAAAAGCACAGCGACGGCGGGACTCACGGCCGTCAGCGTGACGGCACCGACACCCATGAGCATGTACATCGCACCATGGAAAGGATCGCCCACGTTGTAGTGGGAGGCGAACCCGCGCGCAGCCTGGAGGGTGATGTAGGCGATCTCGAAGGCCGATGCTGCAATCGCCACGGCCGCCAGCACCGCCACGACGCGTCCGCGACGGACCCCTTCGGGCAGAGCCGCTAGGAACCAGGCGAGCGTCAGCAGGTAGACACCGACAGAAGCCTGGAACTTGAGTGGCTTGATCCAGATGGGAATGTCGTTGAGGGTGCGCGGGTCGAGGGCTAGCGCAAAGGCGGTCGGCACCATGAGCGACAGAATTGCAAGGCCAGCGCGTAGCAGACGCGGCTCGAAATGCGCGGACGCACCGGAAAGCCGCGGCAGATGGCCCGCAGCCGAGGCAGAGACGAGCATGGTCATGCGGTGGCTCCTTGGGTGTGCAGGGGAGCGTAGCGCAGGCGGGCTGCGCGCAGCGCCAGGAAGACGAGCAGGCCGATCGGGCCAAACAGGAAGGTGAGCGCCAATGCGGGCAGGATCTGCCAATGGGGCAAGCCGACCCGCCGGGCCTCCCGCACCTCCCAGGCGCCGACGAAGAGATCGAAAGCGAGGTAATGAAGCCAGCCCGCCAGCAGCACGCCGCGATGGCTGAAGAGCGCGCTCACCTCGTCCAGCGAGCCGAACCCGCCCGGCGCCTCGCCCCAGTAGCGGGCGATGAGCCCCGCATAGGCCAAGCCGATCACGGCCGGAACGACGAAGGTTGCAACTGCCTGCGCGAGGCGCGGCCGCAGGGGCGCGAGAGCCAGGGCGAGCCAGCCCGCCATTGCGGCGAGACCGGCCAGCGAGAACACGCGGTCGAGCCAGAGATCCGGCATGGAGCGGCTCCTTTCTTGTCAGTGTCAAGATGCAGGATTGCACGGAATTTTACATTGTCAAGATCGCTAGTGTAGGATCTTCCCGTCGCAATGCGTCCAGTGCTTGCTTGAAGCTGCTTTGCGTTCTGGTATCCGAACATGATCAACTCTGGGACGAGTCATGGCTGGTTGCTGCACACCGATACCGGCAAGTGGCCAGCAGGTGCATTGGGGTGAGGAAGAGAGTGCGGATGACGGCAGGACGGGGGAGGGTGCCCGCAGGATCAAAATCGTCAACCTATCACCATGGCGATTTGCGGCGGGCTCTGCTCGCGGCGGCCGAGATGGTGCTCGCCGAGCGCGGAGTTGAGGGCTTCACCCTGCGCGAGTGCGCCCGCCGGGCTGGTGTCTCGCACGCAGCGCCGGCGCATCACTTCGGCGACGTGACGGGGCTCCTCACGGCGCTGGCGGCGCTCGGCTTCGAAACGCTGATAGCGGCCATGCAGGAGGCCCGAGTGGGGATCGAGGATCCAACCGAGCGGCTGCGGGCGATCGGGCGGGGCTATGTGGCTTTCGCACGGGACTACCCGGAGCGCTTTCGGCTCACCTTCGACTGGCATCGGCTGAACCACGAGGATCCGGCCCTGCGGGCAGCGGGCGGGGCAGCCTTCGAGGAGCTTGAGACGGCGATCCGGCTGGTCGCTGGCATGCCTAAGGAACCGCTTGAGGGCGACCTGCTGGCAGATCTCGTCCATACTTGGTCGCTGGTGCATGGCTTCTCGCACCTGCTCCTCTCTGGGCAGCTCCACCACGCTGGCACGGGTGAGCGGGCGATCACCGACTTGCTTGAGGGCGTCATCGCGCGAATTCGTGTTTCGGCCTATTAGGAACTCGCGCGCAATCAGAAAGGGGGAAGGTAGAGACTGCGTTGACGCGCGATCCGCACTGACTGATCCGTCAATACAATTTGTCTCGCGGTGCCTTCAGTAATGGTTGATGAGCTTCAAGCATCAAAGGGGGAACCCACTTCGCATGGCTCCGGTGCATTAACCTTGGCAGTTTAATGAAGGGCGGCCAGTCGAGGAGCCGTCCTGTTGTCCCTGTTCAAGCACCGCCGCTTTCCGGTCGAGATCATCCTGCTGTGCGTG
>JAESFL010000849.1_pt1 | contig 15697 bp, 14 predicted proteins | sample 9269401 | NCBI WGS metagenome assembly JAESFL01 (sample SAMN14506025, study PRJNA617098) | algae metagenome | isolation source: Gloeocapsa sp. UFS-A4-WI-NPMV-4B04 and co-occurring heterotrophs from desert... | place: USA: Utah | collected 2006-10-01 | reverse complement strand
AAAAAACGGCGAGATCCGAATTCGGCACCCGCTCGATCATGTCGCGGAACAGCCGGCCATAGGTTTCGGGGGGTGCGTAGCCGACGGTATCCGGAAGGTTGATCGTCTTCGCGCCCGCCGAAATCGCGGTCTCGATCGCCTTGGCGAGGAAATCCGGGTCCGAGCGCGTCGCATCCTCGGCCGACCATTCGACGTCGGGGCATAGCTTCCGGGCGAGGCTTACCGACGCTTCGATCGCCTCCAGCACCTCGTCCGGAGACTTGCCTAGCTTCACGCGCATGTGGAGCGGCGAGGTAGCGATGAAGGTGTGGATGCGCGGCCGGCGGGCATGCTGCAGCGCCTCCCACGCGCGCTCGATGTCGGCGGACGAGGCGCGCGCCAGGCTGGCGACGATCGATCGCTCGCAATTTTTGGCCACTTCGCAGACTGCGAGGAAATCGCCTTCCGAGGCGACCGCGAAACCGGCCTCGATAATGTCGACGCCGAGCTCTTCGAGCTGGGCGGCGACTTGCAGCTTTTCCTCCAAATTCATCGAACAGCCGGGAGACTGTTCGCCGTCCCGCAAGGTCGTGTCGAAGATGAGAACGGTGTCGGTCACGAAGGTCCTCCTCAGGCCAAACGCCCAGAGCCTGGCCAATCTCCGGTGGGAGCGCTTCCCGCTTCCGCCTCGGACGAGCCTGCTCTCACAGGTTGAACCTTGGTCGCTTCGGCCCCGTTGGCCGAAGCAGCCAAGGCCTAATTCTTTGTCTTGTCGACCAGTCTGCTCGAGCCGATCCACGGCATCATCGCGCGAAGCTCCTCGCCGACCTTCTCGATGCCGTGCTGGCGCTGCAGGTTTCTGGCAGCCTTCATTTCCGGATTGCCGACGCGGTTGTCGCTCAAGAAGCGGCTCACGAACCGGCCTTTCTGGATGTCGTCGAGGATCCGCTTCATTTCCTTTTTGGTCTCCGGGGTGATGATGCGCGGTCCGGTTTCATAATCGCCGAACTCGGCCGTGTTCGAGATGGAATAGCGCATGTTCGCGATCCCGCCTTCGTACATCAGGTCGACGATCAGCTTCATTTCGTGGAGGCATTCAAAATAGGCCATTTCCGGCGCGTAGCCGGCCTCGGTAAGCGTTTCGTAGCCCGCCATGATGAGATGCGTGAGCCCGCCGCACAGAACGGCCTGCTCGCCGAACAGGTCGGTCTCGCATTCCTCCTTGAACGTCGTTTCGATGACACCCGAGCGTCCGCCGCCGACGGCGCTGGCATAGGAAAGGGCAAGCGCCTTCACATAGCCGTTCCCCCTGCTGCCTTCGGCTTCCTGCGCAACGGCAAGCAGGCACGGAACGCCGCCGCCGCGCACATATTCGGAGCGGACGGTGTGGCCGGGGCCCTTGGGCGCCACCATGAAAACGTCGACATCGGGCCGTGGCTCGATGAGGCCGAAGTGAATATTGAGGCCGTGGGCAAAGGCGAGCGCCGATCCCGGGCGCATGTTGGGCGCGACTTCCGCCTGATAAATCGCCGCCTGATGTTCGTCGGGCGCGAGGATCATCACCACATCGGCCCAGGCGGCCGCTTCCGACGTCGCCATCACCTTGAAATTCGCGCCCTCGGCCTTTGCGGCGGAGCTGGAGCCCGGACGGAGCGCGATGACCACTTCGCTAACGCCGGAATCCCGCAAATTCTGCGCATGCGCATGGCCCTGACTGCCATAGCCGACGATCGCGACCTTCTTCGACTTGATGAGTTCCTGATCTGCATCCCGATCATAATAAACGCGCATATTCAGCTTTCCCCTTGCCACCTTGGCTGTTCGTGAAAATTCAAACGGCATCCCTGCCGCGGGCGATTGCAACGACGCCGGTGCGGGCGATCTCGACCAGGCCCACCTCCCGCATCAAATCGATGAACGTGTTTATCTTCTCAGTGCTGCCGGTAAGCTCGAATACGAAGCTGCCGGTCGTGGCGTCGAGAACGCGCGCCCGGTAAATGTCGGCAAGCCGCATGGCTTCGATGCGATGCTCGCCCGTTCCGGCCACTTTGATGAGGGCAAGCTCGCGCTCGACATGCGGGCCATAGGCCGTGAGGTCGGTCACCTTATGCACCGGCACCAGACGCTCGAGCTGGGCCAATATCTGCTCGATCACATGGGCCGAGCCGGAAGTGACCACGGTGATCCGGCTGACGGAAAGATCGTGGCTGACATCGGCCACGGTCAGGCTCTCGATATTATAGCCTCGTGAAGAAAACAGGCCGGCGATCCTGGCGAGGATCCCAGCTTCATTGTCGACGAGGATCGAGAGCGTGTGCCGCTCGGCGGATTCGTGTTCGATGCGCATCAGACGAGCGCCTTTGCTTCATCGTCCATTTCGCCAGACACTTCATTGGCCTGGAGGATCATTTCGGTATGGGCCGCGCCCGATGGAATCATCGGGAAGCAATTGGCAAGCTTCGCCACGCGGCAATCGACCATGACTGGGCCGTCATGCTTCAGCATGGCATCGATGCCGGCATCGAGTTCTTCGGGCTTCTCAATCCGCAGGCCTTTCCAGCCATAAGCTTCGGCCAGTTTCACGAAGTCCGGCAGGGCCTCGCTATAACTCTCCGAGTAGCGGCTGGAATAGTTCAACTCCTGCCATTGACGGACCATCCCCATATATTCGTTGTTGAGGATGAAGACCTTGACCGGCAGCCGGTATTGCACGGCCGTCGACATCTCCTGGATGTTCATCAGGATCGATGCTTCGCCCGCTATGTCGATCACCAGCGCACCGGGGTTGCCGAGCTGAGCGCCAATCGCGGCGGGCAGGCCGTAGCCCATCGTGCCAAGTCCGCCGGAGGTAAGCCATTTATTGGGCTGCTCGAACGGGAAATGCTGCGCCGACCACATTTGATGCTGTCCGACCTCGGTGGAGATGATTGGGCTGCGGCCCTTGGTCGCGGCCCAGAGCCGGTTGATGGCATGCTGGGGCATGATCTCCGCCGTCGATGGCGGGAAATCCAGGCAGTTTCGGGCCCGCCATTCCGCAATCTGGGTCCACCAGGCTTTGAGACTGGCCGGCTTCTTCCGCTGGGAACGCCAGACCGCCACCATCTGCGCCAGCGCGCGGCTGGCGTCAGCCACGATCGGAAGGTCCACCCGCACGATCTTGTTGATGGAAGAGCGGTCGATATCGATGTGGATCTTCTTTGAGCCCGGCGAAAAGGCATCGAGACGTCCCGTCACCCGGTCATCGAAGCGAGCACCGATGCACAGGACGAGATCTGCCCGGTTCATTGCCATATTGGCTTCATAGGTGCCGTGCATGCCGAGCATGCCGAGCCATTGATCCGAAGAGGCGGGAAAGGCTCCAAGCCCCATCAAGGTCGAGGTGACCGGCGCGCCTGAAATCTCCGCCAGTTCGCGAAGAAAGGTGCTTGCGGCGGGCCCGGCATTGATGATGCCGCCGCCCGTATAAAGAACCGGGCGCTTGGCCGCGGCCAGCATTTCAACGGCCGCCTCGATCGACTGCGGGTCCGGCTCGACCTGCGGTCGGTAGGCCCGGTGCGCATTCTTTTTCGGGCGCTGATAGCCGGCGCTGGCGACTTGCACGTCCTTCGGAAGATCCACCACCACGGGTCCGGGGCGCCCGGACGTTGCGAGGTAGAAGGCTTCGTGGATCACCTGGCCGAGTTCGGCAGGGTCCTTCACCAGATAATTATGCTTTGTGCAGTGGCGCGTGATCCCGACCGTGTCGCATTCCTGAAAAGCGTCCGACCCGATGAGCGTGGTCGGCACTTGGCCTGTGATCACCACGATCGGGATCGAATCCATCAACGCGTCGGCGATCCCCGTGATCGCGTTGGTGGCACCCGGGCCGGAGGTGACCAGGACGACGCCCGGCTTACCCGTCGACCGGGCATAGCCCTCGGCGGCATGCACCGCGCCTCCTTCCTGGCGAACGAGAATGTGGCGAATGCCCTGCTGCTTGAACAGCACGTCGTAGATGGGAAGAACGGCGCCGCCGGGATAGCCGAAGACGAACTCCACCCCGAGGTCGGCCAAGGCCTGGATCAATATTTCGGCGCCGCTTTGCTCGGCGACCGCTTCATCCACTGTGGTTCTCGACAGCATCAGTTGAACTCCGTTGGGACGAACGACAAAGAAAAACCCCCGCTCCGGAGGAGCGGGGGTCTGTCTTTTCATCTATCTGGTGTGATGATCAGGCAGAGCCGTAGGCCGCTCCTCTATGGCAGCTAATAAGTACGAGTACGGCAATTTTAATGGCGGCGGCGGAGGGCTGCAGCAGCGCTTCGTGCGCTTTGTTGGGCAACACCTCGAACATCAGGATCAGCCATCCACCTCGATCGGAATTCTCGAAAACTCCCGTAGCAGCATCCGTCGCGCGTTCGCAAGCGGCTTTCTGAAGCCGGGCCGACACCGGCTCGATCGGGTCGCACGGGGCTGGCGATCGAGCAGATCAGCCGTTCGCCTGTGGAAGACGGGGAAATCCCGGCCGCCAAAGACTGTCGCGCCGATTACCTTATGATGTTGCAAAAAAGACTCTCCGACTGAAAAATCTTAACTCTTCGACCGAGATTATTGTCCTGTCTGTTGACGCTCGCCGTCCGATTGCGGACTGTCTGTCGGCTAGGGGAGCAAAGTCTATGGTCAGTTCTAGAGAACCCACTGTTGAGGATAGGCTGTCTCAACATTCCGAAGCTCGACTAAGCTCGTTTGCGGTGATCAAGGTCGGAATTGGGACGCTTGGAATGCTTACGATCGCTTTACTGTTGGCCTTGCTTAAATGAAAGTCGACAACGGACATGCGCGGGTCCACGATGGCTTCTTCACGTCCATCGTTTGCGCTTTCATAAGCTTGATGGCGATCGCGCTGGTTGTGCCGTTCGCCTTTACTTGACCGGGGGGTGCGATAATGCTGCTTGCCTTGCTGCTCTTGGCTGCCGATCCTCCGCCGCGGCTGGACCCGATTTCGATGCGAATGGAGCGGCTCTGCCGGTCACGCGCCAGTTGCGTCGTCAAGCAACGGCGGGCCATGCGGGAATTCTACCGCACGCTCGGCGCCGTCCATTTGCCGAGCGACGCTCCGGAAACTTGCCTGTCTCGCTCGACCAAGCGGTGGCTGACCAACTGGGTGAAGGCGGACAATTGCCTTGAGGATGAAAGCAAGAAAAGCAAGAAACGCCCGCCGCTAAAGCTTACGTCGCGAAGCTGAGCCGCACGAGAAATTCCTCTACCAGCGAGATCTTTTCTGGCGGGTTCAGCCGCTGTTGCCGTTGAACCCGAATTTTGGCGCACAGGATTGGGCTGCCGCAATCCTCCATCGAGCCCGGCCGCACCGGCGCAAGAAGCCGTCAAGGCGGCTCCGGCCTTCGCTTCCCTTACTCCTTTGAACTAAAAGCTACGCCATTTGAGCGGGTTGACGCCTGCGCGCCGTTTACCGATCATCGTGCCGGAGCTCGTCTTCCAGTTGCGTATTCAGCCGATCAGAGCATTTAGGGTGGTGGGGCATTGGGGATGGGGATTTCCTGCGCATTGGGGCGCCACGAGGTCGTGACGCGCGGCGTCGGCAACGGCGCCTTTGAATTTGGGCGTTGCCTCAAATGCGCCTGTGATGTGATGCGCTCTGGCCGGACGTGGAAGCGCGTTCCGAAGGGCTACAAAGTCGTTTGGAGGCCCATCGAGACGCCGGCCTGTGGGCCCGTCAGGCACACAGCGGCAGCCGTCGGCCGTGAAGTGGACCTGCGGGGCGTGACCGTTGTCGGCGAGCGCACCTATGGCACGCAGCGCTTCGCTCTGGTGGTCCTGAATGCGAAGGATCGCCGCGATTATCGGGCGATGGTCGACAGGCTCGGAACCGACGGCAGCAATGCCAGAATGATGAAGAAGAGCTGCGCCTATTCCCGCCCCGACTTGCTCAAGCCGCGCGAAGCGGCGCCGCGGCTCGGAGAGTTGACGAGCGGCAGAGAGCCGGCTCCGTTTCCCTGGGAAGAAGCCACCTGCGTGCCGGCCCCCCGAGATTTCGGGCCCGCGGCGGAGTGGCCGGCCAGAGGCGCTCACTCGCCCTTGCGCCGGGCCGCATGATGCAAACGACCCACGACCGCTGATCATTGACCACGGCTTGGTCAGGAACCGCGAAAAGGCCTTATCGAAGCCGAGGTGGCTCAAGCCGCGTGGAGGAAGCCTCCAAGCCATGCATCCCCTTCTTCGGCAAAGGGAATTGACGGCGTGCCGCTAGAATCCGGCCGCATACCTGTTATCCGGATGGGCATGGATGTCAGATGGGTTTGGCGGGCGAGCAAGGGGTGGGACGGCGGCCTTGCTTTTCGGTTCCGTTTCGCCTTCGCAGCGGCAAGGCATCCCTCGGCATTGATGCGCCTTTTAAGGGCCCGGCGCGGCGAACCGCTTCACGAATTTCTTCTGCAGCGGCCCGTGGCTGCCTGTGCTCTGGTATGGCCCTATCAATGCTCCCGATGGACACCGGAAGAACGAACGCGCCGTATCGCCTCCCATTTCGATAGCGTGAGCCGACTTCCCCCTCCGCTCTCCTTTGCGGCCAATGAAAAGCTGCTTCTCTGGGACCTGTTGGATGTGAGCCCTGGCGTCCGGATCATCCTCGACCAGCCCCGCTGGCTCGTGCGCGAGGGGCAATGGACGCTGAACATCTTCAAAGGCGACTTTCGCGTCTACTCCGTCTCCTTTTCCTTGAACGCTGATGAGGCGTTTATCGGCGGGATCCAGGGGTGCAATGTCGAAGGTGCGCTCGATATCTACCGACAGCTGACGAAGGACTTCCACGGGCTGCGCCCGCGCGACCTTTTGCTCGATCTGCTCCGCATATTCACGTCGGCGATCGGCATCCGCCGTATCCAGGCAGTAGCCGACGAATATCGCTACTTCAGACACCCTTATTTTGTGGGTCGCTACAATGACGCCATGAAAATGAACTATGGTGAAATCTGGTCCGATCGAGGCGGCATCCGCGTCGAGGAGACGCATTTCGAGCTGCCGGTGCAGCCCGTGCGTCGTCGTATCGAAGATATTCCCGCCAGGAAGCGCGCCATGTATCGGAGGCGCTACGAAATGCTCGACAAGCTCAGGCGGGATCTGGCGCTCAGTCTCCTCACGGCGCGCCCTTCAAATTGATCGGATCTTAGACCGTTCACCGCAGGGTGCGCTAAGCGGGACCGGCCGGGGAGGATCAGGGCCCTCGGCCATGCTTCACATGCGCTCCCGCTGGTTTCGATCCGGCGGCAGACTCCCACGCAGCGCTTCATGCCGAACGAGATCACCCTCGCAGCCCCCTCCCCGCCTCCTCCCAAGCCTGAAGAATCTCCAAGGATGCGGTCACGCCGCCCTGCCTTTGCACGGCCCAGCCATCGTGTAATAGCGGCGGCACCGTCTGAGCGCGTTTGGATCGCCGAGGCTAAGAGCAGCCGTCACCAGCGTTGACAATTCCTGCCAGGACAATAGTGTCCTGGAGAGGACATCTATATACGAGGGGGATCGACGCGTGACTCAGGCAACAAGATGGACGCGTCGTTCGGTTTTGGCCGGCGCCGCGGGGGCAGCCGTTGCCGCGCCGATGGTCAATCGCGGCTATTTCAGCCTCGGTGCGCAGGTCTCGCGCAATTATTCGCGACGCTCGATCGATCTGGTGCGGGACGCTCTGGTGATCGACATGCTGGCGCCGCTGAAGATCGATCTCGATCCCAATGTGCACGCCAAGCCCCTGACCGAGCAGCAGGCGAGCGAGTTCAAGGCCAGCGGCATTACCGGCTTCCACAACGCCTTCGGGCTCGGCGGCCCCGATGCTTATGCGCAGGCTTTGTCTTACATGGCGGCCTGGCAGGGCTATTGCGGCCGCAATCCGGACGTGTTCGCGCTGGTCGGCAAGGCTGCAGACCTGGACCGCGCCAAGGCCGCAAGGCGTGCGGGCGTGATCATGGGCATCCAGAATGCGGATCACTTTCGCACCACCAAGGACGTCGCGACTTTTTACGATCTCGGCCAGCGCTGCTCCCAGCTTACCTATAACAGCCAGAACCGGATCGGCTCCGGCAGCACGGACCGGGTCGACGGCGGCCTCAGCGATTTTGGCGTCGAGATCGTCAAGGCGATGAACGAGGTCGGCATGCTCGTCGACGTATCGCATAGCGGCGAGCGCACGACGCTCGATGCCGTTGCCGCCTCGCCGGTTCCGATCGCCTTTACCCACGGCAATTGCCGCGCGCTGGTCGATCATCCGCGCAACAAGACGGACGAGGCGATCAAGGCGCTCGGCGCCAAAGGCGGCGTGATGGGCATTACCGGCGTGCGCATGTTCGTCAGCAAGACCGACCCGACGAGCGTCCGTCATCTGGTCGACCATATCGAACATGTCGTGAAGCTGATCGGCGTCGAGCATGTCGGCATCGGTTCGGATGCGGATCTCAACGGTTATGACGACATGCGCCCGGATCAATACGCCAAGCTCAAGGCATCCTACAAGGCGAGCTACGCCTTTCGCGACAAGATCGACATCGACGGGTTCGACCACCCCCGCAAGGTCTTCGATCTTACCGAGGAACTGATCCGTCGTCGCTATTCGAACGACAACATCAAGGCGATCCTGGGCGGTAACTTCCGACGCCTGCTGGCGAATACCTGGAAGTAAGTGCGCTAGATTTTGGGGAAACACGATGACCACGTCCGGATTACTGGCTCACACCGCGGCGGCGCTTGCGCTCGCGGCGGCGCCGAGCGGCCTTTTCGCGCAAGTGACGCAAGCCGCGGAAAGCCCGCAAGCCGGGGGGGAATCGGCCGAAATCATCGTGACCGCGCAGAAGCGCGAGCAGGTGCTGATCGACGTGCCGCAGTCGGTGACGGTTGTCGGCGGTGAGACGCTCGAGCGGCAGCAGGCCACCAACTTACAGGATTATTTGAAGCTCGTTCCGGGGCTTCAGCTCAACCAGAGCACGCCCGGTCTGGGGCGGCTCGTCCTGCGCGGCGTCAATACCGGCGGCGTCGCTTCCACCGTCGCGGTCTATGTCGACGAGACCACCTTGGGTTCGAGCAGCGGCCAGGCGAACGGCGCGATCATGGCTGGAGACATCGATCCCTTCGACATGGCCCGGATCGAGGTGCTGCGCGGACCGCAAGGCACGCTTTACGGCGCAAGTTCGCTTGGTGGCGTCATGAAGTTCGTCACCAATGCGCCGCGCACCGATAGGCTCGAAGCGCGCGGGCGGGCATCGGTCGAGACGGTGGACGGCGGCGACCTTTCCTATTTCGGCAATGCCCTCGTCAACGTGCCGCTCGGCGAGATGTTCGCGGTGCGCGCCTCGGGCTTCTATCGCAAGTTCGGCGGCTTCATCGACTCGATCGGCACCGCCGGCTCCGACGTCGAAGACGATATCAACGATTCGCGCAGCTATGGCGGACGAGCCTCGCTGCTCTTCAAGCCGAGCGACGCTATCTCGCTCCGGCTCAGCGCCCATCTGCAAAATCTGGAATCGGATGCGTCGAGCGCGGTCGAAAGCGATGCGGTCACGGCCGGGACGCTTTACGGCCGGCTCACCCAGTCGCAATTCGTGCCGGAATTCACGGACGTCAGATACCGGGTCTACAATGCAACCGCCAGCATCGACCTCGGCTTTGCGGATCTTGTCTCGTCGACCAGCTACAGCACGCTGCGGCAGCGTTTCCGCTCCGACAACACGGTCCAGTTCAGTCCGATCATCGAAGCCATCTTCGGCACGCCCAACGAATTCCTTTTGAACCAGATCACCCAGGTCGAACGCTTCACTCAGGAACTTCGCCTGTCTTCCGCTCCGAACGAGCGGTTCGAATGGCTGATCGGTGGCTATTACACCAACGAAGAAGGCCTGATCGATCAGGAGTTCCAGGCGGTTGCGCCCGGCACGCTTACGCCCATCACGGGGCTCCCGCTGCTCGGCATCGCCCAGCTTCCCTCCAAATATGAGGAATATGCGGGCTTCGCCAATGCCACCGTCTATTTTGGCGATCGCTTCGACCTGACCTTCGGCGGCCGCTACAGCCGCAACGAGCAGGAGGCGTCGCAGATTTCCGATGGCGTCCTGGCCGGCGGCCCGACGGAGCTCCTCGACAATCGCTCGTCGGAGAATGTCTTCACCTACTCGGTGGCGCCGAAGTTCAAGCTCAACGATCGCGCGGCAATCTATGCCCGGGTGGCCAAGGGCTTCCGCCCCGGCGGCCCCAACATCCTGCCGCCGGGCGCACCGCCGGGCACGCCGATCACCTACGATTCCGATTCTCTGATCAGCTATGAGTTGGGGCTGAAGGCTGAAACGCAAGACCGGACGTTCGCGATCGACATGGCGATTTTCCATATCGATTGGAGCGACATCCAATTGTTCGCACTGGTCAACGATTTCGGCGTCAATGTGAACGGGGCCGGGGCGGAAAGCGACGGGTTCGAGTTTAATGCCACCCTGCGTCCGACGGCGGGTTTCAACCTGTCGCTCAACGGCGCTTATGCCGATGCCAAGCTCACCGATGATGCGAGCCCGGTCGTGGGCGGGGTCAAGGGCGATCGGCTGCCCTATACGCCGAAGTTTAGCATCGGCATCAACGGCGACTATGAATGGTCGATCGGCACCGACACGACGGCGTTCGTCGGCAGCTCGCTGCGGTTCCTGTCGAAGGTGCCGGCCGATTACGATCCCGCCTTCCGTGCCCAGTTTGCGCGTCAGCGGTACCTGCCCTCCTACGAGGTCGTCGACTTGCGCGCAGGCGTCGAGTTCGCCCGCTTCTCGGTCGAAGCCTATGTCAAGAACCTCACGAACAGCGAAGGCAAGACGTCGGCCTCGACGGTCGGCAACGTCCCCAATGGCGCCATCGTGACGGGCATCATCCGCCCCCGGTCCTTCGGCCTTACCTTGGGAGCTTCTTTCTAAGGCGGAGGGCGAGGCGCCAACCGCGAATCCGGCCGACAGCATGCTTCGCTTGTCCGGCGCACGCGGGCTCCCGCATAGACCGCGCGCGCCGATCCGATGCGCGTTCGATTCGCTTGTGGAGAGTCAATGTCCCGCAATGTTGCGGAAGCACCTTTATTGGCGCTTCTTTCCCGCCTTCGGCAGCTCGACTATCGGTTCACCGCCGTCACGCCGGCGACGCACGCGCGCATCGTCGGTAGGCGAGGCGATGCTCCAGCGTCGGACCTGCGCGACATATTCGGCTGGAACCTGCCCTTTTCGGCGGCCTCACTCCCGTCTGACTTGCTCGACCTTCTGGTAAAGGCCGAGGCGGTCGAGGAAGTGGACGGGCTCTTGAAGAGCAGGTTCCGCGTGGCGAGCATCGGCACGCGGTTGTTCCTGCATTCGAGCTTCCCGACGGATGCCGAAGACGCCGTGTTCTTCGGCCCCGATACCTATCGCTTCGTCCGGATGATTTCAGCCGAACTGCCGCTCCTGAAAGGGGTGCGCCGGCTGGTCGATATCGGCGCGGGAAGCGGCGCGGGCGCGATCATGGCCGCCGCTTGGTGGCCGGAGGCCCGGATCACCCTTACCGACGTCAATGCTTTTGCCCTTCGGCTGGCGGCCGTGAACGCGAAGGACGCCGGGGTCGAGGTGGAACTCGTCGAGAGCAGCGGGTTGGCGGATGTGGACGGCGCAGTCGACGTCGTGCTGGCCAACCCGCCCTACATCATGGACGAGAATGATCGGGCCTATCGCAATGGCGGCGACATGCATGGCGCGCAGCTCTCTCGCGACTGGGCGCTTGCGGCCGCGCGCCGGATCGATGCCGGCGGCCGCATGCTTCTCTATACCGGCGTCGCCATCGTGAAAGGTCAGGATGCCTTGCGGACTTCGCTTCGAGAAGAGCTGCCGCCACTCGGCTGTACGCTTCGTTACGAGGAGATCGATCCCGACATCTTCAGCGAGGAGCTGGAGGAGCCCGCTTATCGGGAGGTCGAAAGAATCGCTGCCGTCGGGGCCGTTATCGAGAAGAGATGAATCGGTCGGCGGGCCGCGATAGCTCACGACCCCTACGCTTCAATATGTGAGCCGCAACACCAGGATGATCAAAGCGATCACAGCCACCCCGGCCGCAAGGGTAGCAACATTCTTTCCGGGCACCTTCATCTCGGGTGCGCGATAGGCCGGCCGCAGGTGCTCGCCAAGCGCGAAGGGCGTGCGGCCGACAAGAAATTTCGGGAGCGTTCCCCCTGCCCCACCTCCTTCATGCCGCGGAGAGATAATCTTCCAGATCGTCGCAGCCGCCGATGCACTGCCCATCAATGAAAATCTGCGGAGTCGTAGCGACGCCCTGCTCAGCCTTGTACGCATCGACTTCCGCGCGCGATCCAAGGATCCGGTCGTCAATGTCGAAGCCATGCTGTTCCAGCAGCTGCTTCGCCCGCACTCCAAACGGGCAAGTGTGGTCCGGCAGCACCATCCGATACAAAGTTGCGCTTCGATCTTCCGCCACTCTCAGCTCCTCCTTCGACGCGCCGCGCGTCGCCTGCTCAGCGCCGCAGGATGCAGACGGTTCCCTCGGGCCAATGCCATCGATCGCACCGGCCGCACGACGGCGAACGGGTCGCTAAGGGGGCGAGGTCAAGCGTTGCAGACCGGCAAACCTCTAACTACGCTGACAGCTAAGCCGGCAGGTAAGAAGGCGCGACGGCGCTTGCGGCGCGCACCGACTTGGGCTTCGTCCAAGGGGAGACGATATGCAGCTAGCCTTCAGGACAATCATTGCCGTGCTCGTCCTGGCCACGAGCATCTGGATCGCTTCTGCCCCGGCCGCGGCCCAGCAAGGCTATCGCATTTACATTTCGGTCGACATGGAGGGACTTGCCGGCGCCGTATCGCCGAACCAGATCAATGCGGCCGGCAACGAATACCAGGCCTATCGGAAGATCATGGTCGGCGAGCTTCTCGCCGCGATCGAGGGCGCCCGTGAGGCAGGCGCAACCGACTTCGTGGTTTCAGATTCCCATGGCAGCCTTCAGAATATCGCGATTGAGGATCTGCCGGAGGACGTGAAGTTGATCCGGGGCGAGCCGCGGCCGCTGGGCATGATGGAAGGGATCGATCGCGCCAAGTTCGATGGTGCGATGTTCATCGGCTACCACACCAGCGCGTCGAACCTGCGCGGCGTCCGCGCCCATAGTTTCGCTAGCGCCCGTTTGTCCGAGGTGAAGCTCAACGGCACACCCGCTTCCGAAGGCTATGTGAATGCCGCCATAGCCGGTCAGTTCGGCGTGCCGGTCCTCCTCGTCACGGGCGACGATGCCGTCGTTGAGGAACTTGGCATTTTGAAAGCGGAGGGCGTCGCGGTGAAGCGCGCGCTCGGCTTCCACGCCGCCGAAAGCCTCACCCCGGCAGCCGCGCGCAAGCTGATCCGTGACGGGGCCAAGCGTGCCGTCGGTCGCATCGGCAGCTATGCTCCGTTTCGGCTGCGCGGGACCGCCACGCTCGACATCACCTTTCACTTCTACCGACCCGCGGAGCTGCTGGCCTGGCTGCCGATCGTCGAGCGGACCGGCCCGCGGTCCGTGCGGTTCAAAGCCAAGGACGCGGCCGAAGCCATGAAGCTGCTCGAATTCACCCTCAATTACTCGGCCGAGCTGGAACCCTGACACGCCGGGCCGGTGCCGGACCGACCCGAGGCCCACCGTCGGCTTGCCCCGGAGTCACCGGCCTAGCGCGTTGCGATGCGAAGTGGGCCGGTCGTGGGACCGGTCAGTTCGGGCGCTCCATCCAGGCTGAGCGCCAAAGCGGGCCGAGCGGGAGCAGTTAGTGGATCGGCAGAGTCGAGGGTGATCGTGGCCGGCCGCAAATTGCCTTCTTTGTCCCACAGCACGGCGGTGAGGCTGGCCCAGCCGCGCGCCGTCTGCAGCGTACCCAGGCGAGCCGAGGTCCAGACCGTGCCGGAGGTCCGGTCAACGACGCGGAGGCGCCCGCTCGCAAAACGCTGCTTCGGCTGCTGCCTCACGGAAAGGCTTACATCAAAACTGGCCGCGCCGGCCGATACGGTTCCGGCAGCCGATGCGCTCCGCCGGCGGTCCGCCGGCGTCATGGGCCGGCTCGGCATATGCCGGCTTCGAAGCACGACCTCGCCGCCCTGCGCACCGGTCGCCTTGCCGTCGCGCAAGGCGGGGCGGCCGTTCACGAACACGTCCCTTATCCCTTCCGAAGGCTTGGTCGGCTGCTGATAGGTCGCGTGATCCTGCACGGTCTTGGGATCAAAGACGGTGACGTCCGCGCTCATCCCCGGCGCCAGATAGCCGCGATCGTTCATGCCGATGATGGTCGCCGGAAGGGCCGTCATTTTCCGGATCGCGTCCGGCCAGGTCATCACGCCTTGTTCGCGAACGTAGCGCCCCAGCACGCGCGGGAAGGATCCCCAGCCGCGCGGATGTCCCCTCGCCGCCGTCGAGGCGCCGCAATCACAGGCCATGGCGCTGTTGCGATATTTGAGGAAGGCCAGCAAATCTTCCTCCTTGCCAAAGCGGAGGATCGCGCGATGTTCCTCCTTCTCCAGCAACCGCACGACTGCTTCGCCGGGCCGGACGTTCATCTCCCGGATGACGTCAGTGAGCTCGCGCCCGCTGTTGATCAGGTATACACCCTCTGGGCCCCCGAACCGTTGCTTCATCGCCCGTTCGGCTTCTTCGACGATCCGAGCCCGCGTCGGCGGATCGGCGAAGCGCTTCAGCATCGCCTCACGCCCGCCCGCAATCGCCCAACCGGGTATGTTGAGTGAAAGGCCGCTCTGGCCGGCAAGATAGGGGTAGAGATCGGTCGCGGTGTAGGTGCCGCGGGCGGTGGCCTTGTCGAGCATGTCGAGTACCGCCCGGGCATTGCCCTGTTCCGCGCCTTGGGTCTTCATATGGGTGATGACCGGGACAAGCCCCGCTTGTTCGGCAATGGTGATGGTTTCCGCCATACCCTGGTAGGAGCTGTAATTCTGCTCCGGTCGAATGCGGTCGTGGTTCGGGAAATTGGTGCGCCATCGGCGCGCCGCAGAAACGACGCTGACGACCTCGTCCGCATCCGCGAAATAGCCGGGCTTATAGTCGAGACCGGCCGCGACGCCCCAGGCACCCTGCGCCAGATTGCTGTCGATGATGCCCCGCATCTTTGCGATTTCGGCCGGAGTGGCGCGGCGGTCATCCTGCCCGACCGTCTCAGCCCAGGCGGCATTGAACCCGATATAGAGGCCGATATTCGCTGCCAGCCCCTTGGCGCTGTACCCGGCCAATTGCTTGGTGATGTCGGTGGTGCCGTGGCCATCGGCGTTGGTGATCTCGGTGGTCACGCCCTGAGTGAGCATGTTCACCGCGGTCCCGATGGCATCCGACTGAGCGTGGCTGTGAATGTTGATGAAACCGGGTGTCACCATCAGGCCGGTCGCATCGATGATCGTCCTGGCCCTCGCATTGTCGAGCTTGCCGACGGCGGCGATATGGGCGCCCTTGATCGCGACATCGCCCTTGTAAGGCGCCAAGCCGCTGCCGTCGACGATCGTGCCGCCGCGGATTACCGTGTCGTAATCCAAGTCCTGCGCGTGGGCCGCAGTCGCGACAGTCAGAGCGGCTGCACTGGCGAGGGCCTTGAACGAGCTCCGGAACCTGGTGCTCCCATTCATCTCGCCTCTCCATCTGTTTTTCGAAGCCGGCCGAAAGTGTTCCGCCGCTGCCAAGGGTCTCAAGGCGTCTGCCTGCACATCATCCGGG
>JAESFL010000848.1_pt1 | contig 15761 bp, 16 predicted proteins | sample 9269401 | NCBI WGS metagenome assembly JAESFL01 (sample SAMN14506025, study PRJNA617098) | algae metagenome | isolation source: Gloeocapsa sp. UFS-A4-WI-NPMV-4B04 and co-occurring heterotrophs from desert... | place: USA: Utah | collected 2006-10-01 | reverse complement strand
CCCGCCCTGTTCGTCGTCGGCGCCGGCACCGAGATCGGCAAGACCTACACCACCGCCGCCCTCGTCCGCCGGTTGCGCGGGCAGAGCCGGCGGGTGCGGGCCTTGAAGCCGCTCGCCAGCGGCGTTCCTCCGCTCGACCATCCCGATTTCGCTGCGAGTGACACCGGCCGGCTGCTCGCCGCCCAGGGACTTCCTGTGACGCCCGAGACCGTCGCGGCCTGCTCGCCCTGGCGCTTCGCCGCGCCGCTGGCGCCCGACCTTGCCGCCGCCCGCGAGGGACGCAGCCTCACCCTGTCCGAACTGGTCGAGTGGTGCGGCGCGCGTTTGGCCGAGGCCGCGGACGACGAAACGGTGGTGATCGAGGGGGTCGGCGGGCTGATGAGCCCGATCACCGAGGCCGCGACCGGCCTCGATTGGGTGAAACGGCAGGAGATTCCGGCCCTGCTCGTCTCCGGCAGCTATCTCGGGGCGATCAGCCACGCGCTCACCGCGGTCGAGACGCTGCGGGCGCACGGCGTCCCGCTGGTTGGAATCGTGGTGAGCGAGAGCGAGGGCGCACCGATCCCCCGGGAGACGGTGGCCGGGCAGATCGCGCGGCATGCCGGCGTGCCGGTCGGTTGCCTGCCGCGGGGCGGCGCCTTTCCGGACGGGTTCACCGGCCTCGACTGACGGACCGCCGGTTCCGCCTTGCCGGACGCTCCCGCGCCGGTCACCGTGCTTTTGCTGCCGGTCCCGCTTCCGAGGGAGTGCATGAACCTCTGTCCCACCACCCCTTTCCTGATCGCCGGCCTCCTCGTCGGTGTCGCGGCGGTCCCCGCCTATCCGCAGGGGGACCCGGCGCGGCTCCCAGTGTCGTCATCGGTCAAGGCGGTCTCGGTCACGCCGCTCTCGGTCCTGCCGAAGGCGCCGCCCGAGGCCGGCGAGCGTGATCTCTGCTCCCAGTTCGTCGTGACACCGCGCTCGAATGCGGGCCGGCAGGTGGCCGCGGCCGGCTGGGCGGTGACCGGCGAGGCGCGGGCCGGACGGTTTCAGGCGGTCAGCTTCGCCGGCCGCTTCACGCAGGGCACCAGCGGCTCCTGCGAGATCGCCGCCGGCAATGTCGGCCTGTTCGAGGGCGACGCGTTGCGGGCGGTCGTCTACACCCGCAAGGACGCGGCCCGCTCAATCGGCCGCGTCGTCCCTTTCGGCGCCGAGGCTCTCCGCCTGTGGGACGGCGACCTGCTTCCGCAGCCCCTGGCCGATCTGCATGTGGAGGGCGAGAGGGGGCTGAGTATCGTGCCGCTCGCACCCATCGAAGCGTTCTGCGACGGCCGGAGTCTTGTCCCGAACGTCTACGGCCAGCCGGTGACCCGTGCGCGGGAGGCGTTGCGGCAGCTCGGATGGAAGCCGGTGAAGGGGCTGCCTCCGGAGCATCCGGCTTCCCGCGAGGCGGCACTGATCGCGCGCGGCGTCATCGAGGTCGATGCCTGCTCTGGCACCGGCTTCGGCTTCTGCAGCTACGGTTACGAACGCCCGGAGGCGACGCTGTCGCTCGTGACCGTCGGCGATGCCGACGATCCGGCGGTGTCGAGCTACGATCCGCGCTGCCGTCAGGGCGGCGGGACGGACCCGGTGAAACGGTGATTACCGGCCGCGCGGCGCCTTCGGCTCGCGGGATTCCTGGATCTCCTCGGCTTTCTCCTCGTCGGTGTCGCTGCTGCGCTTGATCGTGTCGTCCGGCTTGGCGGCCAGCCCTTTCACGATGGCGACGAGGCGCTTGCACTCGTCCGGGAAGCCGTAGGATTCGAGCACGATCGCCGCGTCGCGCAGGGTGCGCAGGTCGCGCACGATCTGCGCGTTCTTGGCCTCCTGAAGCTCCTTCTTCGCCGCGATGGCCGGTTCCAGCCCGGTATCCTCGACATCGCATTCGGCTCGGGCTGCCGGCATCGCGGCGAGCATCAGGAAGGCGCAGGCGATCAGGCGACGCATGGTCACGTCTCGTTCCGGTTGGAGAGGGGCTGTGGATCAGCCGCGGTGGCGCAGCAGGTCGTTGGTCACGGCCACAAGCTGCGCGGCGCGGTAGGGCTTGGGCATGAACACCGATTCGTTCACCGCCTCGGCGGCGGAGAGTCCCTCGCGGCCGCCCGAAGTGTAGACCACGGGCAGACGCGGCAGGCTGCGCCGGGCGCGGTGGGCGAGCGCAAGACCGTTCGTGTTGCGGGCCAGATCGATATCGGTGAAGAGCAGGTCCACGTGCTCGCTCGACAGGATCGCCTCCGCCTCGTCCGCGTCGGCCGCCGTCAGCACCCGGTAGCCTTCGTCGAGCAGGGCCTCGGCGGCCAGCTCGCAGACGAAGGACTCGTCCTCGACCACGAGGATCGTGTCGGCATGCGGCGCCAGGGAGAACGGGGGCAGGAAGGCAGGGGCGCAAGCGAAGGGGATCATGGCAGCACTCCAACTCACCCGCGCTCGGACAACGGTCGAGCTTGCGGATCGCCGGACCAACGGGGCCGTGAGAGGCCGCGTTCACCGTGATTGCTTCGATTTGCGCGCATTTGGTAACCGATCGGTTAACCTTGACGGCAGGTGGCAAGAACTGCATTCGCCCGCATCGGGCGCGACGATGGGCCTAACGCCTTGTCGGACGAGGCCGAGTTTGTCGCAGGCCGCGTCCTGCCCCGCGAAGAGCGCCTTAACGACCGTGTCCGCCCTGTGACCCGCCCCTGGCAGATCGGCTTCGGCATCGTGCTCACCGCACTCGCCGGCTTTGTGGACGCGCTCGGCTTCATCCGGCTCGGCGGCCTCTACACCTCGCTCATGAGCGGGAACACGACACAGCTCGCCGTCGCACTCGGCCATGGCCAGCCGCTCGGCGCCGTGCTGCCGGCGCTGCTGATCGCCGCCTTCCTCGTCGGCGCGGTCTCCGGCGGGGCGATTTCGGCCCTGTGCCCGCCGCGCTGGATCACGCCAACGGTGCTTGGCCTGGAGGCCGCAGCGCTGAGCGCCGCGGTGGCGCTGGCGGCCGAGCACGCCCATGTCGGGGTCGCCTCGCTGTTCTTGGCGCTCGCCATGGGCGGACAGAATGCGGTGCTCGCCCATGTCCAGGGCTTTCGTGCCGGAACCACCTTCGTTACGGGCGCGCTGTTCGCGTTCGGGCAGAAGGCGGCGCTCGCGCTGGCCGGACGGGGGCCGCGGCTGGGCTGGGTCGGCGACGGCTCGGTCTGGCTCTCGCTCCTCGTCGGGGCGATTGTCGGGACCTTCGCCCATATGCATCTCGGGATCGCGGCCCTGGCGATCCCCGCCATCATCACGGCCGGCCTATGCCTCGCCGCGAGCCTGTTCACCCTGGTCACCCGGCAGGCGCCGGTGACGCTGACCAAGATCTGAAGGAAGGCCCTCCGGCATGAGCGTCTCCGCTCCCTCCCTCACCGACCATGTCGCCGACATCGCGGCCGGCGCGCACGTCACCGCGGCCCGCTGGCTCAAGGGCACGCTCGCCCTGGCGCTCGCCGACGGCGGCGTGCTGCTGGCCCGCGACGGCGCTGCCGAGACCGTTCCTGTCCACCCGGACAGCGGCATCCTCGTCGCGGCGGGCGACGGCACCCGTCTGGTGAGCGGGGGGGATGACGGCCGCGTGGTCGCCATCGACGCGGACGGCCGGTCGAGCGAGCTGGCGCGGGCCAAGAACGGCGGCTGGATCGACGCGCTGGCACTTCACGGCGACGGCTCGGTCGCCTTCGCCTCGGGCCGCATGGTCGTCGCCCGCGACGCCAAGGGCCGGGAGAAGACCTTCACGGCGCCCACCACCGCGCGCGGCCTCGCCTTCGCGCCGAAGGGCTACCGGCTGGCGGTGGCGCACTACAACGGCGTCAGCCTCTGGTACCCCAACCTTGAGACGCCGCCGGAATTCATCGAGTGGAAGGGCTCGCATCTCGACGTGACGTGGTCGCCCGATGGCCGCTTCGTCGTCTCGACCATGCAGGAGAACGCGCTGCACGGCTGGCGCCTCCAGCCCGATCGCGGGCACATGCGGATGTCGGGCTACCCCGCCAAGGTGCGCTCGCTCTCTTGGTCGGCGGACGGAAAGTGGCTCGCCACCAGCGGCGCCGAGGCCGCCATCGTCTGGCCGTTCGATTCGAAGGAAGGCCCCACCGGCAAGGCGCCGCGAGAATGCGGCGTGCGGCCAGCGCGGGTTTCGCAGGTTGCGTTCCACCCCAAGGCGCCGGTCCTGGCGATCGGCTACGAGGATGGCTGCGTGCTGCTGGTGCGCTTCTCCGACGCCTCGGAACTGCTGGTGCGCCCGGCGGTGCGGGGCAGCGCGGTCTCGGCGCTCGCCTGGGACACCACTGGCGCCCGCCTCGCCTTCGGCTGTGCCGACGGCCGAGCCGGCCTGCTCACCCTGCCGGCCTGACACCTCCGCCATGGCCCTGTTCGGACGCCGGCCGAAGCCCGACGCCGCCGCCCGGCGGCGGGTCGAGGCATGGCTGCGGAAGGCGGGCGGCTACGGCCTGGACACGGCGATGAGCGTGAGCGAAATCGTCTGCACCGACCCGTCCTGCCCCGGCACCGAGACGGTCGTCCTGTTGTTCCCGCCCGGCGAGAAGACGCGGGCGATCAAGATCGCCGGGGCGCTCGACGCCTTGACCGAGGCGGATGTGGCGGCGGCTCTCGGGCAAGATTGAATCGCGACCCTCCCCGGGCGGGCGGGTCGCCCTACAACCCGGCAGGCACCGCCGAAGGAAGACCTTGATGTTCCGTGTCGTGCGAACGCTCGGCCTCGCCTTCGGATTGCTCGCCGCGGTCATCGCCGCGCAGGCGCCGGAATTCGCCCAGCAATACACCCAGCGTCTCGGCGGGGCCCTGGACGAACTGCGCCGCGCCATCGCCTCCCTCGATGCCGACGCCAGGGCCACCGGCCGAAGCCGCGACGAGGCGCTGACGCTGCTGCGCACCAACCCGGACGCCTTCATCGCCCGCCGTGGCGAGTCGGCCCGCACCGATGTCGAGCGGCTGAAGCGGCTGGAGGCGCAGAAGCTCGCGCTCGACACGGCGGCGAGCCCGCTCGGACGCCTCACCGTGATGGCGCGCGACCCCGACATGGACATCGCGCGGGCCACCTATCGCGACTACCAGCCGGCAGTGCCGACGACAGCGGACGGCCTCGTCGCCGGCCTGCTCGGCTTCCTCGCCGCCTGGGGCGGCTGGCGCGTCACCAGCGATGTCGGCCGCCACCTCGCCCGCCGTCGTCGGCGCGCGCGGCCGGAAACCACGCCAGTTTGACGCAAAATTTCGACTGATGCGCGGGCGGAGGTGTTGCAGCGCCTCTACAGCCCGGCCCACCTGCCTGCACTAGGTGTAGGCACGCGCCCGCACTCCGCAGGGGCGCCGGATCCGGTTCTCCCTCGATCATGCCGCGTCCCCCGAACACGACGGTCGATCCCGCCCTCGACGCGGCGGCCTTGCTGCGCCGCATCGGCTTCTTCGGCCTGTTCGTGGTGCTGCCGGTGGCCGCGCAAGTCTCGCGCCGCGCCACCGTGGTGCTCGCCCCGATCGCCGTCGTGCTGCTGATCACCGCGAGCGCCATAGACCAGCATCAGCGCGCCATCGGGCCGGCCCTGAAGCGGCTGCTGACCGCACCCTCCTTCCTCGCCGGCATGCTGGTGGTGTTCTGGTCGGGGCTGTCGCTGGTCTGGACCCCGTTTCCGGGACCCGCGAGCGAGCGGCTGGCCAACCTCGTCGCCACCGTGGTGATGACGCTGCTCGCCTATCTCGCGCTGCCCGACCGGATGCGCTCCGCCAACCTCTACCTGCTGCCGCTCGGCGTCGGCGCCGCCGCCATCGTCGCGATCCTGATCAATCTCGTCGGCGACGCGATGCTCAAGGACAACCCGGACGGCGATAGCGCCCTGGAGCGCGGCGCGGTGCTGCTGGCGTTGCTCGCATGGCCCGCCGTGGCTTGGCTGCGCTCGCGCCGCCGCGACCTGGGCTCTCTCGTCGTGGTCGTGCTCGTCGCGGGCGCGCTGCTGCTGGCGCCCGGCCTCACCGCGCTGTTCGCGCTGGCGGTCGGGGCGCTCGCCTTCGCGCTGACCCATTGGCGCCTGTCGCTCGGCGTGCGGGTCACAGCGCTGGCCGCCGCGGGCCTGCTCGTGGTGGCGCCGCTGCTGCCGTTCCTCGCTCGTCCCATCGGCATCGCCCTATTCGGTCCGGTGGCGCCGGGCGTGCTGGCGCTCAAGGCGTGGCAGAAGGTCGTCACCCTGGAGCCGGTGCGGCTTGTGACCGGCCACGGTCTCGAGACGGCCCTGCGCGGAAAGCTCTTCGGCATCCTGCCGATCAATGCGCCGACGACGATGCTGTTCGAGTTCTGGTACGAACTCGGCATCGTCGGCGCCTTCGCCGCGGCGTTCGCCCTCTACAGCGCCATCCACCGCGCCGGCCGCGATGCCACGGTGCTGGCGCCCTGCGCCATGGCGGCCTTCGCCACGGCGTTTGCCATCGGCTGCGTCGGCGTCGGCCTCACCACGATCTGGTGGCTCACGACGCTCGCCCTGGTGATCCTGACCTTCGTCGCGATTGAGCGCGGGCAGTTCCGCTCCCGCCGGCCGAAGGTCGGGCTGATCCCGCGCCTACCCGCGCGGGGCTGAGGACCGGCCGCGTCCTCACTGCCCGTTCGAGACTTCTGGCGTCCTCGCCCCGCGAGGGCGGTGGGAGCGGAGGCACGCGGACCGAGACAGCCTCAGCCCTCGATTGCGTCCGCCGCGGCCTCGATCCCGGCCATGTCGTCGTCCGAGAGACCGAAATGGTGGCCGATCTCGTGGACGAGGACGTGGGTGACGAGGTGGCCCAGCGTCTCGTCGTGCTCGGCCCAGTAGTCAAGCAGCGGCCGGCGGTAGAGCCAGACGGCGTTGGGCATCTGCCCCGTGGCGACCTCGCCGGACTGCGCCAGCCCGACGCCGCGGAACAGACCAAGCAGGTCGAATTCCGATTCGCAGCCCATCTCGGTCAACGTCTCGTCGTCGGGGAAGTCATCGACGTGGATGCGCACGCCCGCGCACAGGGCTCGGAATTCCTCCGGCAGGGCGGCGAAGGCGGCGTCGGCCAGGGCCTCGATCTCGGCCAGACTCGGCGCCCTGGCCTCGGCCCAGCGGCCCGGATCACCCTCGCTCACGGCGCGGAGGGCTCCGTCGGAACGACGGGCAGCACGCAGCGCGTCAGGAAGGCGGCCAGATCGCTGGTGATGTGGTCGATATGCGGCTCCTTCACCGCTTCCTGCTCGAACCGCTCGCGGAACGGGTCGGGCGTCTGCGGCACCACAAGCACGGTCGCCATGCCGAGGTCGTGCGGTACCACGAGGTTGCGGGCAATGTCCTCGAACAGGGCCGAGCGCCGGGGATCGACGCCGTGGCGCAGGAGGAAGCGCTCGTAGGTGCCGCGATCGGGCTTCGGCACGAAGTCGGCCGCCGCGATGTCAAACACGTCCTCGAAATGGCTGAGGATGCCGAGCTTGTCCGCGACGCGCTCGGCGTGGCGGCGCGAGCCGTTGGTGAGGATCAGCTTGCGACCCGGCAGATGCTCGATCGCAGTGCCGAGGGATTCGTCGAGCTTGATCGTCGAGTGGTCGATGTCGTGGGCGAAGTCGAGGAAGTCGTGCGGATCGACCGCTTCCTCCACCATCAGCGCCTTCAGGGTGGTGCCGTAGTGGTGGTAGAAATGCTTCTGCAGGGCGCGGGCCGAGATCGCGTCGAGTCCGTAGAGCCGCATCACGTAGAGCGTGATCCGCTCGTCCACCTGCGGCCAGACCCGCGCGTCGCTCGGGTAGAGCGTGTTGTCGAGGTCGAACACCCAGGTATCGACTTCGGAGAAGCCGCGGGCGTCGGGGGTGGTGAAGTGGCTCTCGCCGGGAAGAAGCAAGGGGAAGGTGACGCTTGATCAGGAGAAACGGGACGAGGGTGCCCCGTCCCGTAATGTAGGCGTTTGCGCCTCTCAGGGAAGCGCTGCCGTCAGGTGCGCCGGATCAGGGTGCCCGCACCGAAATCGGTGAACAGCTCCAGCAGCGCCGCGTGCGCCACCTTGCCGTTGAGGATGACCACCGCCTCGACACCCTGTTCGAGGGCGTAGATGCAGGTCTCGACCTTCGGGATCATGCCGCCGGTGATGGTGCCGTCGGCGATCAGGCGCCGGCAATCTTCCACCGAGAGCTCCTGAATCAGGTTCTTGTCCTTGTCGAGCACGCCGGGCACGTCGGTGAGCAGCAGCAGGCGCTTGGCCCGCAGCGCACCGGCGATGGCCCCGGCGAAGGTGTCGGCGTTGACGTTGTAGGTCTTGCCGTCCTCGCCATAGGCCACGGGCGCGAGCACCGGGATCAGCTCGGCCTTCAGCACCGCGTCGAGCACGCCGCGCTCGACATGCTCGGGCTCGCCGACGAGGCCGAGATCGATCGCCTGCTCGATGTTGCTGTCGGGGTCCTTGATCGTGCGCATCGCCCGCTTGGCGCGGACCATGTTGCCGTCCTTGCCGCACAGGCCGATCGCCCGACCGCCCTCGGCGGCGATCCAGCCGACGATCTGTTTGTTGATCGAGCCGGCCAGCACCATCTCGACCACCTCGACGGTGGCCTCGTCGGTGACGCGAAGCCCGCCGCGGAACTCCGATTCGATGCCGAGCCGAGCCAGCATCTTACCGATCTGCGGTCCGCCGCCGTGCACGACGATCGGCTTCAGCCCGGATTGCTCCAAGAGCACGATGTCCTCGGCGAAGTCCTCCGCCGCCGCCGGGTCGCCCATGGCGTGGCCGCCATACTTGATGACCACGATTTCCTGATCATAGCGCTGCATGTGCGGCAGCGCCTGGGTCAGGATCTCAGCGCGCACATGCACGTTCGGCAGTGGATCGGTCATCGGGTCGTCCTGGCTCTCTCACTCGAGTCACGGGCGGATTCGGCGGGGTTCTAGCGCAGGCTTTGTGCAGAGCGAAGACACCACGAAGACATTGCCGGTTCGCGATCCCGCAATCGTCATCATGCGGTGGCGGACCTGGGGCCGTCCGAGCGCGGATCGCTGCCTGTGCAGCTTCAATGGACAGGCGCGGCGATCCCACGGTCGAGGTTCGGCCGTTCATCACGCGTCTGTGCAGAGACGGTCGAACAACTTAATCGGCCATTAACCATCGCCATCAATCATCCCCTCCTCGAACGAAGGGGCCGATCATGCCGAACGCCGATCTGGTGACGCCGCGTCCCAGTCTCACCCATCCCGGTCTGCTTGCGCGCGTCGTCGAGCGTCTCGGGCAGGGTGCGGGCTCTTCGGCCGATGTCTGGCGTCAGCTCACCGAGAACTACGCGGTCGATCTCGATGCCGTGGCCGCTCTCTTGCCCTGCGCCGAGCCCGAGCCGCTCTGGCTGACCGCCCGCGCCCAGACTCGCAAGCGCTGATCCGCCTCAGCCGATCACGCGCAAGCTGTCGCCCGCCCGCAGCGCGCCCCCGGCCAAAACCTCGGCATAGACGCCGCAATCGGCGTGGCCGAGCTCGTCCATCAGGGCCTTCGGGAGCGACAGGTCGCGCAGACCCGTCTGCGGATCGACGTTGGTGGCGGCGCACCGCACGGTTCGGCTGGTGATCTTCAGACGGACACCGCCCTCCGCCTCCAGCACGCGACCGACCATGTCGAGTTCGGCCCAAGGCTCCAGCCCGTCGAGATAGAGGTTGCCGCGAAAGCGCAGGGGATCGACGGGGGCGCCGACGAGATCCTCGGTTGCCGCCACGCTCGCCCGGTTGATGAGCGAGACGTAGCCGGTGCGCGAATCGGTGAAGCGGTAGCCGGACGGCGCCGCCAGCACCCGCGGCGCGCCGCGCAGCTCCTGCGGCAGGAACCCCTTCATGAAGTCGGCGAGCGCTGCGCGGCCCTCCGCCGTGCCGAGATCTGCATCGACCGCCTGCACGCCGTTCTCCTCGACGGTGAGGCGATGCGTGGTGTCGTCGAACCGGGTGCGCAGCCGCGCCAATGCTTCGTTGCGCATCAGCATCAGATAGGCGACCTTCGGCAGGTGGCGCGGCACCGTCTCGTTGAAGCCGGAAGGACCGTTCTCGATGGCGTAGAGCCGGTCACCGGGGAAGTAGCCGCTGGTTTCGAGTTCCGCCGTCTCCAGCGCCTCGGGCGAGAGGCCCTTGACCGGATAGCGGTAGAGGGCGGCGATGCGGATCGTGGGGCTCTGACTCATGCCCCAGCGCTAAGGCCGGCCCTGCGCTTTTGGCAACCGGGCCGACGCCCCCCACGCCTCATCTACGAAGAATTCCGCATGGTCGGCGGCTGCGGTCTGGGTCAGCGTGCCGGCTCCGGCATGAGGATGAGGACAGATGGCCGAAGTCACCGCGCTCTACAGATATCCGGTCAAGGGCCTGTCGGCCGAGCCGCTTCCCGCCCTGACGCTGGCGCGTGCCTCCGGCCTCGCCTTCGACCGCGAATACGCGCTTGCCCTCGGCACCACGGCCTTCGATCCGCAGAATCCGGAGCCGCTCGATAAGGGCTATTTCCTGATGCTGCGCAGCAACGAGGTGCTGGCGGCGCTCTCGACGCGGTTCGATCCCGAAACCGGGCAGCTCACGATCACGCGCGGGGGTGAGCCCCTGCTCACCGAGGATCTGACCCACCCCGAGGGCCGTGAGGCGGTCGAGCGCTTCTTCGAGGCCTATGTCGGCCCGGCCGCCAAGGGACGTCCGCGCCTCGTGCGGGCGAGGGATCACAAGTTCACCGACGGTAGCGTGATCTCGCCGGCCTTCATGCGCGCGGTCTCGCTCATCAACCTCGCCTCGGTCCGTGCTCTGGAGGAGCGGACCGGAGAAACGATCCACCCCTTGCGCTTCCGCGCCAACATCTACGTCGATGGGCTGGAGCCCTGGTCGGAGATGGATTGGATCGATCGCGAGGTGACGATCGGGAGCCTGCGCCTGCGAGGGCTCGCCCGTACACCGCGCTGCGCCGCTGTGGACGTCAATCCGGAGACGGCCGAGCGCGACACCCACCTGCCGAAGGCGCTCAAGCGCCATTTCGGCCATGTCGATCTCGGCATCTATCTCGAAGTCCTCGCCGACGGTGCCGTCGCGGTCGGTGACCGGATGGCGGTGGCTGCGCAAGCCGAAGACGCCATTGGCTGACCGGCTTGCGTTCGAGCCGGCTCAGCGGCTCCGAATGCCCGCAGAGCCTGCATTTCCGGCTCCCTTACCCCCTTGTGTTACGTAAACGCAACACCAGATCATCCCTGCCGGCGGCTCGCAAAACAGCGCCGGTGTCCTGGCGGGGAAGACCCCGCGGGGCGACGCATCGGGGGCTTCGTGCCGCGGAAAGCGGGCGGATGACCCATCCGATCCGGGGAAGGGCAACACGCATGAATTTCGAAAAGTACACCGAGCGAGCCCGTGGCTTCGTCCAGGCCGCGCAGAATCTCGCCGTCCGCGAGGGCAATCCGCAGCTCGCACCCGGCCATCTCCTGAAGGTCCTGCTCGACGATCCCGAGGGCCTGTGCGCCGGTCTCATCGACCGGGCCGGCGGCCAGTCGCGGGTCGCCCATGCCCAGGTCGAACAGTGGCTCACCAAGCAGCCGAAGGTCTCGGGCAACGCCGCGCAGCCGCAGGCGACCCGCGAACTCGTGCGCCTGCTCGACACGGCCGAGCAAGCCGCCGAGAAGGCGGGCGATTCCTACGTCACCGTCGAGCGCCTGCTGATCGCCTTCGCCGTCGAGAAGGACTCGGAGGCCGGCCGCATCCTGACCGCGGCGGGCGTCACCGCGGCCTCGCTCAACGCGGCGATCAATGCCCTGCGCAAGGGCCGCACTGCCGACAACGCGAGCGCCGAGAACGCCTACGACGCGCTGAAGAAATATGCCCGCGACCTCACCGAGGCTGCCCGCGAGGGCAAGCTCGATCCGGTGATCGGCCGCGATGAGGAGATCCGCCGCACCATCCAGGTTCTGTCGCGGCGCACGAAGAACAATCCCGTGCTGATCGGCGAGCCCGGCGTCGGCAAGACCGCCATCGTCGAGGGTCTGGCCCTGCGCATCGTCAACGGCGACGTGCCGGAATCCCTGAAGGAAAAGAGCCTGCTGGCGCTCGACATGGGGGCTCTGATCGCCGGTGCGAAGTATCGCGGCGAGTTCGAGGAGCGGCTGAAGGGCGTGCTCTCCGAGGTGACCGCGGCGGAAGGCCAGATCATCCTGTTCATCGACGAGATGCACACGCTGGTCGGCGCCGGAAAGGCGGATGGCGCCATGGACGCCTCGAACCTGCTGAAGCCCGCGCTCGCCCGCGGTGAGCTGCATTGCGTCGGCGCGACCACGCTCGACGAGTACCGCAAGCATGTCGAGAAGGACGCCGCGCTCGCCCGCCGCTTCCAACCCGTCTTCGTGTCCGAGCCGACCGTCGAGGATACGGTCTCGATCCTGCGCGGCATCAAGGAAAAGTACGAGCAGCACCACGGCGTGCGCATCCAGGACTCGGCGCTGGTTGCGGCGGCGACCCTGTCGAACCGCTACATCACCGACCGCTTCCTGCCCGACAAGGCGATCGACCTCGTTGACGAGGCGGGCTCGCGGCTGCGCATGCAGGTCGATTCGAAGCCCGAGGAACTCGACAACGTCGATCGCGAGATCGTGCGGCTGAAGATCGAGGGCGAGGCGCTGAAGAAGGAGACGGATTCCGCCTCCCGCGATCGGCTGCAGCGCCTGGAGAAGGAGCTGGCCGATCTCGAGGAACAGTCCGCCACCATCACGGCGCGCTGGAAGGCCGAGAAGGACAAGCTGGGTGCGGCCGCCGAACTCAAGAAGAAGCTCGACGAGGCGCGCAACGAGTTGGCCGGGGCGCAGCGCCAGGGTCAGTATCAGCGCGCGGGCGAACTCGCCTACGGCGTGATCCCCGGCCTGGAGAAGCAGCTCGCCGAGATCGAGGCGGCGGCCGAGAATGCGGTCGCGCGCGACGGCATGGTCGAGGAGGCGGTGACGCCCGCCCATATCGCAGGCGTCGTCTCCCGCTGGACCGGCGTGCCAGTGGACAAGATGCTGGAGGGTGAGCGCGAAAAGCTGCTCGCGATGGAGGAGGCGCTCGGAAAGCGCGTCGTGGGCCAGCGCGAGGCGGTGGAGGCGGTTTCGACCGCGGTCCGCCGGGCGCGGGCCGGCCTGCAGGACCCGAACCGGCCGATCGGCTCGTTCATGTTCCTCGGACCGACGGGCGTCGGCAAAACCGAGCTGACCAAGGCGCTGGCCGGCTTCCTGTTCGACGACGACACCGCGCTCGTGCGCATCGACATGTCCGAGTACATGGAGAAGCACGCGGTCGCCCGCCTGATCGGCGCGCCTCCGGGCTATGTCGGCTACGAAGAGGGCGGCGCGCTCACCGAGGCCGTGCGGCGCCGGCCCTATCAGGTCGTGCTGTTCGACGAGGTCGAGAAGGCGCATCCGGACGTGTTCAACGTCCTGCTGCAGGTGCTCGACGACGGGCGTCTGACGGACGGGCAGGGCCGTACGGTCGATTTCCGCAACACGCTGCTCATCATGACCTCGAACCTGGGCGCCGAGTATCTGGTCAACCAGCCGGCCGGCCAGGACACCGACGCGGTGCGCGACGAGGTGATGGGCGTGGTGCGGAGCCACTTCCGGCCCGAATTCCTGAACCGGGTCGACGAGATCATCCTGTTCCACCGCCTCGCGCGGTCCGAGATGGGGGCGATCGTCGACATCCAGCTCGGGCGTCTTGCCAAGCTCTTGGAAGATCGCAAGATCTCCCTCGACGTGGACGACGAGGCCCGCACCTGGCTCGCCGACAAGGGCTACGACCCGGCCTACGGGGCGCGGCCGCTGAAGCGGGTGATCCAGAAGAACGTGCAGGACCCGCTCGCGGAAGCGATCCTCTCGGGCGTGATCCACGACGGCGAGACGGTGCCGGTGCGCGTCGGTCCGGCCGGGCTGATGATCGGCGACGTCGCCGCCGAGCGCCGGCCGGCGGGGGTGCTGCTGAACTGATCCGCCGCGAAGCGGCCATGTGAAACGCCCCGGCGCCGCGAGGTGTCGGGGCGTTTCACTTTGCGGCGACGCCGGCTCTTGCGCTGCACAAGAATACCCTCGACAACCAGCAGATGACGGCGGAAACGCTCACCTACGCTATCGGCGACATCCACGGCTGCGCCGACCTGCTCGACCGTATGCTGGAGCGCATCGAAGCTCATGCGGGGGAGCGCAGAAAACAGCTCGTCTTCCTCGGCGACTACATCGATCGCGGGCCCGACAGCGCGCGGGTGATCGAGACGCTGCGCCGCTTGCAATGGCGCGAGCCGGACGACGTGGTCTGCCTGATGGGCAACCACGAGGAGATGCTGCTCAAGAGCCTGCGCGAGCCCGGCGCCCTCGATCATTGGGTCTACAATGGCGGGGCCGAGACGCTGGCCTCGTTCGGCGTCTCGGGACCGGAAGAGCTGTCCGGCGAGGTGCTCGACTGGATCGAGGCCCTGCCGACCCTGCACGAGGACGCGCAGCGCTGGTACGTTCATGCCGGTTTTCGCCCCGAATCCAAGGTGCCGGATCCCGACCCGCACAACCGGCTCTGGATCCGCGAGCCGTTCCTGTCCGAGGATCACGATTTCGGCCGCCACGTCGTCCACGGGCACACGCCGCAGACCCGCGGCGGGCCGGATTGCCGCCGCTTCCGCACTAACCTCGATACGGGTGCGGTCTATGGCAATGCGCTGACGGCGGGTGTCTTTTCGCAGGCGCAGGGGCCGGCGCTGGAATTCCTGCGGGTGACGGTCCGGTGAGCGGCGGGGGCCGCACGACCGGCCAACCTCAATTTCTGTGAGCGCTGAGGTTTCGTAACGGGACCCGCTTGAACCCGGCATCGGCTCCCCCTCTAACGGAGGATAAGCGGCCGCCCGCGCCGCGGATCAGGAGACGACGTCCATGGATGCGCCCGCCAAGCCCCGCGACCGGACCGAGGAGAGGGCTATGGCCCGTCTGGCCCTGCGCTTCACCGATTGGGCCGAGAAGTGGTTTCCGGACGCCTTCGTGTTCGTGGCCATCGCCGTCGTCATCGTGGCCGGCGCTGCCCTCATCAACGGCGCGCCGGTCCAGGCCGTGACGAAGAGCTTCGGCGACGGCTTCTGGAGCCTGATCCCCTTCACCATGCAGATGGTCTTCGTCACCATCGGTGGCTACGTCGTGGCGACCTCCGCGCCGGTCCAGGCGCTGATCGACCGCATGGCGCTGGTGCCGAAGACCGGTCGCGGCGCCATCGGATACGTCGCGCTCGCCACCATGCTCTCCTCGCTCCTGAGCTGGGGCCTCAGCCTGATCTTCGGCGGCCTGCTGGCCCGCGCGCTGGCCCGGCGGCCCGAATTGCGGATGGATTATCGCGCGGCCGGCGCGGCGGCCTATCTCGGCCTCGGCGCCACCTGGGCCATGGGCCTGTCCTCCTCCGCGGCGCAGCTCCAGGCAAACCCGAAAAGCCTGCCGCCGGGCCTCTTGCCGATCACCGGCGTGATCCCGTTCAGCGAGACGATCTTCCTCTGGCAGTCGATGCTGATCACGGCGATCCTCGTCGTGCTCTCGGCGGTGATCGCGGTCGCGTCCGCACCGGGCCGCGAGACGGCGGTGACGGCCCAGGATCTTGGCGTCGACGTGTCGAAGGAGGACACCAGCCTGCCCCCGCCGAAGCAGCCGGGCGAGTGGCTGGAGCATGCCCCCGTCCTGACGGTGCTGATCGGCCTGCTCGCGGCGGGCTGGCTGATTCAGGAATTCGCGCGCCAGGACT
>JAESFL010000847.1_pt1 | contig 15787 bp, 11 predicted proteins | sample 9269401 | NCBI WGS metagenome assembly JAESFL01 (sample SAMN14506025, study PRJNA617098) | algae metagenome | isolation source: Gloeocapsa sp. UFS-A4-WI-NPMV-4B04 and co-occurring heterotrophs from desert... | place: USA: Utah | collected 2006-10-01 | reverse complement strand
GTCCTGCCTGCACCCGCGATTCTTCAATGCGTGGCGCGTGTTGAGGCGAAGATCTCCCTCGCCCCACCACGTCTTCACGCCGCCTTCGTCGCCCGCTTGGCGATGGTCACGAGGCCGCGCATGATCTGCGTCGTCTCCTTCAGGCGCTTGGGCACGGTGTCGAGTTCGCGGATGAACACGACGCTCATGTCGGGACGGACCTTGGCGAAGGAGCCCTGCTCCACGACCATGGCGGCGAGCCCCTGCGGGTTGGCGAAGGACTTTTCGCGGAAGTGGACCACGACGCCCTTCGGCCCGGCCTCGACTTTCTCGACATTGGCCTCGCGGCACAGGATCTTGATGGTCACGATCTTCAGGAGCTGCTCCACCTCCGGCGGGAGGGGCCCGAAGCGGTCGATCAGCTCGGCCCCAAAACTCTCCATCTCGGCGTCGTTCTCCAGCGTGGAGAGGCGGCGGTAGAGACCGAGTCGGACGGTGAGATCCTCGACGTAATCCTCCGGGATCGTCACGGGCGCGCCGAGCGCGATGGTCGGCGACCACGCCTCCTCCACCGGCTCCTCGATCCCGGCCTTGAGCGCGGTGACGGCGTCCTCTAGCATCTGCTGGTAGAGTTCGTAGCCCACTTCCTTGATGTGGCCGGACTGGGCGTCGCCAAGCAAATTGCCGGCACCGCGGATGTCGAGGTCGTGGGAGGCGAGCTGGAAGCCGGCGCCGAGCGTGTCGAGGCTCTGGAGCACCTTGAGCCGCTGCTCGGCCTGGGTGGTGAGCTGACGGTTGGCCGGCGTCGTGAACAGAGCATAGGCCCGCGCCTTGGAGCGTCCGACGCGCCCGCGGAGCTGGTAGAGCGCGGCCAGCCCGAACATGTCGGCCCGGTGCACGATCAGCGTGTTCGCGGTCGGGATGTCGAGGCCGGATTCGACGATGGTGGTCGAGAGCAGCACGTCGTACTTGCCCTCGTAGAACGCGGTCATCACGTCCTCGAGCTGGCCCGCTGCCATCTGGCCATGGGCGACCGCCACCGTCACCTCCGGCATCTCCTGATCGAGGAAGCGCTTGACCTCCGCCAGATCCTCGATGCGCGGCACCACGTAGAAGGCCTGTCCGCCACGGTAGCGCTCGCGCAGCAGTGCCTCGCGGATCAGAAGGGGATCGAACGGCGTCACGAAGGTGCGCACGGCCAGCCGATCCACCGGCGGCGTGGCGATGATCGAGAGTTCGCGCACGCCCGTCATGGCGAGCTGCAGCGTGCGCGGGATCGGGGTGGCCGAGAGCGTCAGCACGTGGACGTCCGCCTGGAGCGCCTTCAGCCGCTCCTTGTGGGCGACGCCGAAATGCTGCTCCTCATCGACGATGATGAGGCCGAGATCCTTGAAGGCGACGTTCTTGGCCAGCAACGCGTGGGTACCGACGACGATGTCGACCTTGCCTTCGGCCAGCCCCGCGCGGGTCTGGCGCTGATCGCCGGCCGAGACGAAGCGCGAGAGCTGCGCCACGTTGATCGGCAGACCTTTGAAGCGCTCGGCGAAGGTACGGTAGTGCTGGCGCGCGAGCAGGGTGGTGGGTACGACCACCGCGACTTGCTTGCCCGAGATCGCCGAAGCGAAGGCCGCGCGGAGCGCCACCTCGGTCTTGCCGAAGCCGACATCGCCGCAGACGAGGCGGTCCATCGGACGCCCGGCATTGAGGTCGTCGAGCACCGCGTCGATGGCGTTGGCCTGATCCTCGGTCTCCTGGAAGGCGAAGCGCGCGGCGAACTCTTCGTAGAGCCCCTCCGGGGCCTTGAGGCTGGGAGCGGGCTTCACGAAGCGCGCGGCGGCCACCTTGATGAGTTCGCCCGCCATCTCGAGGATGCGGCGCTTCATCTTGGCCTTGCGGGCCTGCCACGCCCCGCCGCCGAGGCGGTCCAGCGCGACCTCGGAATCCTCCGAGCCGTAGCGGGTCAGAAGCTCGATATTCTCCACCGGCAAGAGCAGCAGGCCGCCGGCATATTGCAGTTCCAGGCAGTCGTGCGGCGCACCGGCCGCGGTGATGGTCTTGAGGCCAACGAAGCGGCCGATGCCGTGATCGGCATGGACCACGAGGTCGCCGGGCTGGAGCGCCTGCACTTCCAGGATGATGTCCTGGGGCCGTTTGGACTTGCGCTTTTGGCGCACCAGCCGGTCACCGAGGATGTCGCCCTCGGCCACCACCGCCAGCTTGTCGAGGGTGAAGCCCGCCTCCAGGCCCCAGACCGCGACCGCCACGTCGGTGCCGCGCTTGAGCGCGTTCACGGCCGTGAAGGTGTTGATCTCGATCGGTTTTTTCAGGCCGTGATCGGTCAGCACGCCGCAGAGCCGGTCGCGGGAACCGTCGGACCAGGATCCAAGGATCACGTGATGCCCGGATGCTTGGAGGTCGCGGATATGCGCCACCGCGGCGTCGAACACGCTGGCCGCCTCGTCGGCCCGCTCGGGCGCGAAGTTGCGGCCGGCCCTGGCACCGCAATCGATCACCGCCCGCTCATCCGAATCCGGCTGGGCGAAGGGGGTGAGCCGCGCCACCGTGCCGGCCTCGACCTTACCCTTCCACTCGTTAGGGGTGAGGTAGAGCGCGCGGGGCGGCAGCGGCTTGTAGGGCGCCACACCCGATTGCGGGTTCTTCAGCGCCGCCTCGCGGGCCTGGAAATAATCCTGGATCAGCGAGAGCCGCTCGGACGCCGCTTCCTCGACCTGCGGGTCGAACAGCATCGGCACGTCGCCGAGATAATCGAACAGGGTGTCGAGGCCGTCGTAGAACAACGGCATCCAGTGCTCGAGGCCGGCATAGCGCCGCCCCTCACTCACCGTCTCGTAGAGCCGGTCGTCGCGGGTCGCCGCGCCGAAGCTCGTGAGATAACCCTGGCGGAAGCGCCGAATCGTCTCGGTGGTGAGCTGCACCTCGCTCATCGGCACGAGGTCCAGGGAGCGGAGCGAGCCCACCGTGCGCTGCGTCTCGGGATCGAAGGCGCGGATCGATTCGAGGGTGTCGCCGAAGAAGTCGAGGCGGATCGGGTTCGGCAGGCCCGGCGGCGAGAGATCGAGGATGCCGCCGCGCACGGCGTACTCGCCGGTATCCCGCACCGTGCCGGTGCGCAGGAAGCCGTTGGCCTCGACCCAGGCCACCACCTTGTCCATCGGCACCACGTTGCCGATCGCCGCCGAGAAGGTCTCGACCGCAACCCGGGCGCGGGGCGGCACCCGCTGCACCAGGGCGTTCACCGTGGTGCAGAGGATGCGCGGCTTCTCTTCCGACGAGCGCGAGCGGGTCAGCCGCGAGAGCGCGGTCATGCGCTGCGCGGCGATCGCGGCATTGGGCGAGACGCGGTCGTAGGGCTGGCAGTCCCAGGCCGGAAAACTCATCGCCTCGATCTCGGGAGCGACGAATTTCAGCGCGTTCTGGAAGGCGTTGGAGCGCCCGGAATCCCGCGCGACGTGGACCAGCACCGCCGGCCCCTCGAAGGTGCCCGACAGCGCCCGGGCGAGGTCGGCGGCCACCAGCGCGTCGAAGCCGTCGGGCACGGAGGCCAGCGTCGGGCTGTCGCCACGCTTGATCGCATCGAGCGCCTTGGTCAGCGGCGCCGATTTCGGCAGGGCGAAGCGGGCAATCTGCGGCTTCGAGGCGGGAGCGGGCGGCTTGGGCTGGGGCTTGGCCATCGATTCTTGGATAAAGAGGCAGTGAAGAACCCTCCCCCTCTGCGGGGGAGGGTGCCGCGCGGATGCGAGGCGGGAGAGGTGGCGACCTGTCCGGAAAGGGCGCTCCCCTCGCCCGACCCGCTTCGCGGGTCACCCTCTCCCGCAGAGGGGAGAGGGATTTGGTGCCGCGTTCGATGAAGCCGGCCTGCGCCGACGAGTTCAGTTATGGATCGGTGCGTCGTGCCGATGGAACGCCTTGAGCCGGCGATAGACGGCGGTGTCGTAATTCTCCGGCGTCGCGTCCTCGCCGGTGAGCCAGCGGAACAGGTCACGGTCGGGCACCTCGATCAGCGCCTCGAACTGCGTCAGTTCCTCCTCGGACAACGCGCCGATCTCGGCATCGGCGAAGCGGCCCATGATCAGATCCATCTCGCGGATGCCGCGGTGCCACGCGCGAAACAGCGTGCGGCGGCGGCGCGGGTCGAGGTCGGCGCTGGTGCGGGTGGTGCCGGACATGGGCTGTCCCCTGGTAATCCTGAACCCGCATGTAGAGGGGCGTGCGGCCGTGGGCAAACGGCGTCAGCGTATGGGGCGCCCCATCGCCCGAACCTGCGGCGAAACGTAACTCGCATCGTGCGCGAAGGATCGTGCGTGAAGGGCAGCGGCGCGCCCGTGCTCTGGGCGTCGAGCACGCGGGCGATGTCCGGCTTGTGCAGGGCGCCGGCATGGATCACCGCCTCGAAGACCCGCGCGATCGGTCCGGTTTCGGCCACCGAGCCGACCACCTGCGGCTCGGGGCCCGGCGCCCTATCGAACCTCGTGACGGCGTGGCCCGCCGCGCGCCGTGGCGGCGCGAGGAACCGGCCGAGCCATCAGGAAGAGCCTGCCAGCAGGACGCGCATGGCCGCTTCCTCTGGCAATCCGAGCGAGCGGAGGCAAAGACTGCCGCTCGGCTCACCGCCGCGCTCCGGGGGAGCATCGCCGGCGCGGTCTCGTGTGCCATCAATGCGGACGGCGAGAGCGCGCGTGGCCGAGCCGAGTCGCGGAGGATGGGATGAACTTGCCGACATGGATGCGCGCCGTCCTGACGCGGCTGCAGCGTCAAAACGCGGCGCGCGAGGTGCCCTGGTCCGGCCTGGACGACAGGGATCCGGCGTCGTGCCAAGTCGGCGTGGCCGTACCGGGCCCGCTCCTCGACCGCATCCAGCATGTGATCGAAGGCGTTCGAGACGGCAATCTGCAGCAGGTCGATCTCGAAGCCGCCGTCTCCGATCTCACCGCCCTTTCCCCCGCTGCCGTTCCGGCCGCCAGCGCCGCGGTGGCGGAATTGATCCTGCTCTCACGCCACGTTTCGGGAGACCTGCCCGCGTGGCGACACCGTGAGGCCGATCTGGCCCACCTCTGCGCGACGGCCGGTCTCGATCGCCTCTTCGTCTTCCATCCGGACGGGTACGTGCGCGAGGCCGCCCTGCGGATGCCGGGCGGCCCGGCCCGGACCGCCTTCGAGATCGCGGCGATCGCCTACCGGCTCAACGACTGGGCGCTTCCGGTCCGTCTCTCGGCGCGGAGCGCCGCCCTGCGCCTCTTCCCGGCCGCTGCGGCAGAGGCGGCGGCCGAAGCCCTACTCTTCCTTCTCGACCGGATGCCGGAATGGCAGCGCTGGCGGGCGGAACAGGAGGATAACGGGCGGGTCCTCGATGATCTGATGATGCGAACCGATGTCTGCGCGCGGCTCGCCGAGCGGCTGTGCACCGCCCGAACCGGCCGAATGGGGAAGCGGCTTCAGCGCGCCGCCCGATGGTCCGGCCTCGATCCCTTCCTGCCCGATCTGGCGCGCCATGCCGTCCTGCCCTCCGTCCGGGCCTGTGCCCTGCGCTTCCTGATCGAGGAGCGGGCGACATGGCCGGAGGGGTACCGGCGGGAATGGATCGACAAGTCCTATGGCCTCACTCGTCGCGTTCGCGTAATCGGGGAGCGCCGGTTCGTTCGGACCTCGGAATTGGAGACGTTGATCGCACAGGGCGCCCAGGACCGTTCCGCCGTCGTGCGGCGCGTGGCGGCCGACGGGCTGGCGGTGCATCGCGCGGCCCTCGGCGACCGGATGCACGCCCTGGTCGAACGACTGGCCGACGACACGAGCCCGTCCGTGCGCTGGCGGGCCGCCTTCATCCTGAAGGAACGCGCCGCCCGGTCATCGGGCACCTCAGTCCCCCAACCCACCCGCCGATGACCGACGACGCCCCGTCCTTACGCCCCAGCATCCTCGATCCGCTCTTCGCCCCCGCCCGCGGCCTGCCCGGCGTCGGGCCGAAGATCGCGCCGCTGATCGAGAAGCTGCTGGGCTCCGAGGAGCGGCCGGCCCGCGTCGCCGACCTGCTGTTCCACCTCCCCCAGAGCGGCGTCGCCCGCCCCCTCTGCGGCTCGATCCGCGACGCGCCGACGGGCGAACCCGTGACCCTCGGCGTCACCGTGGTGGCCCACCGTCCGCCGGCTCTCGGCAAGCGGGCCTTCCGGGTGCTGGTCGAGGACGGGACCGGCGACATCAGCCTCGTGTTCTTCGGCATGCCGCGCGGGCGCATCGAGAAGATGCTGCCAGTGGGCAGCCACCGCTACGTCTCCGGCCGGATCGACCTGTGGGACGGCACCCGGCAGATGGTGCATCCCTCGCGCATCCTCGACCAGGAGGGGCTGGCGAGCCTGCCCGCGGTCGAGCCGATCTACGGCGCGACCGAGGGGCTGACCTCACGGGTCATCAGCAAGATCGTCCACGGCGCGCTCGACCGGCTTCCCGTCCTGCCCGAGTGGCAGGACGCGTCCTATCTCGCCCGCAACCGCTTCCCGCCGTTTGCCGAGGCCCTGCGCATCGAGCATCGGCCGGAAGAGGCGCCCCCTCCCCCGGTCGAGGGACAGGCGCCGCCCGCGAGCCCCGCGCGCAAGCGCCTCGCCTATGACGAGCTGCTGGCCTCGCAGCTCGCGCTCGCCCTGGTGCGGGCCCGGCAGCGACGCAAGGCCGGCCGGGTCAATGCCGGCGACGGGCACCTGAAGGCACAGGTCGAGGCGGCGCTGCCCTTCGCACTCACCGGGGCGCAGGCGCGGGCGGTGGAGGAGATCCGCGCCGACATGGCCTCTGAGCGGCGGATGCTGCGCCTGCTCCAGGGCGATGTCGGCTCCGGCAAGACCGCCGTGGCGTTGCTCGCCATGGCCTCCGCTGTCGAGGCCGGGCGGCAGGCCGCCCTGATGGCCCCGACCGAGATCCTGGCGCGCCAGCATTACGAGCGGCTGGTGCCGCTCGCCGGCGCCATGCGTCTTCGCCTGCTGACCGGCCGCGATCGGGCCGCCGAGCGCCGGGCGACGCTGGCGGATCTGGCGGCGGGCGAGATCGACATCGTGGTCGGCACCCACGCCCTGTTCCAGGAATCGGTCGCCTTCCGCGATCTCGGCCTCGCCGTGGTGGACGAGCAGCACCGCTTCGGCGTGCACCAGCGCCTCGCGCTTGGCGCCAAGGGCGAGGCGGTGGACATCCTGGTGATGACCGCGACCCCGATCCCCCGCACCCTGGCGCTGACCTTCTTCGGCGACATGGACGTCTCGGTGCTCGACGAGAAGCCGGCCGGGCGCCAGCCGATCAAGACCATCACCGTGCCGGTGGAGCGCATCGACGAGGTGGTGGGCGGCCTGCACCGGGCGCTGGCGGCGGGCGACCGGGTCTACTGGATCTGCCCGCTGGTCGCCGAATCCGAGTACGTCGATCTCGCCGCGGCGGGCGAGCGGTTCGAGGATCTGAAGAAGCATTTCGGCGACGCGGTCGGCCTGATCCACGGCAAGATGCCGGGGCCGGAGAAGGACGCGGCGATGGAGGCGTTCGCAACGGGGCGCACCCGCGTGCTCGTCTCGACCACGGTGGTGGAGGTCGGCGTCGATGTGCCGGAGGCCACCATCATGGTGATCGAGCATGCCGAGCGCTTCGGGCTGGCCCAGCTCCACCAGCTCCGCGGCCGGGTCGGGCGCGGTTCGAAGGCCTCCTCCTGCCTGCTGCTCTACCGCGGCCCGCTCGGGCAGGTGGCCAAGGCGCGGCTGGAGATGATGCGCTCGAGCGAGGACGGCTTTCGCATCGCCGAGGAAGACCTGCGGCTGCGCGGCGAGGGCGAGGTGCTCGGCACCCGCCAGTCCGGCGCGGCCGCCTTCCGCCTTGCCCGGCTCGAGACCGACGGCGACCTGTTGGAGGCCGCCCGCGACGACGCGCGGCTGATCGTGGAGCGCGACCCGCGCCTCCAGAGCGAGCGCGGCCGGGCACTGAGGGTGCTGCTCTACCTGTTCGAGCGGGAAGCCGCGATCCGGCTGATCGGTGCGGGCTGAACGAAAACGTTCAGGTTTCCGTTCAGAATCCCCGGAATCTGAACGGCACGTTCAGGAACCCGGCATCGGCACGAAAGGGTGAACAGCTGCGGCAACGCTGCGCGATGCGACAGCGTTCGTCATGGAAAATCAGCAACTTAGCGCGTGATTTTGAGCCCGCACCCGAGGGCTCGTCCGGGCACAAATATCGAAGATACCTTGTATCTGCCCAAATTGCCGCTTAACTGGAGATGAACAAACGGCCTCGTAGACCGGGGTGCCACTGGAAAAAAGGAGGATCGCGATGTCGATCGCACCGTTCCAACGCCTGCCGGGTTCCTCCGAGAATTGGGGAGCCGACGCGCTTTCCGTCGAACCCTGGCTCATGCCGATCTCGGATCGCGCGGCGCGCGACGAGACCACGACGGACGCTCTGGCGAAGGCCGTGCGGCAATCCTCGCGCCGGCTCTGGATCGCGGCCAACGCGCTCTGCGCGGGTCTCGCCCTGCTGCTGACCGCCCAGATCGCGACCGACTGGTCCTCCTCGCCGGTCGCCCGCCCCGTGACCGGGCATCAGGTCGCCGACGCGACCCCGCCGACGCTGCCGGTCGAGAAGGCTTCGCTGCAACACTGAGGCGCAGCCGCGTCGCGGATCACATCTTTAGAGATCAGGGCGTGCCGGTTCCCGGCGCGTCTTTTCCGTCTCAGAGGCCGCCTCGCTCTCCCCCACTTGTGCCTGGCGCAGGGACGCGGCCATGGCATGGAAGCCCGCCCGCGGATCCTCCGGCTGGATCACGCCGGCCGACATCACGAGCTTGGCCGCCTCGTCCACGCTGATATTGATCTCCACGATCTCGGCCCGCGGCAGGTAGAAGAAGAATCCGGTGGTCGGGTTCGGCGCGCAGGGTAGGAACACGCCGACATAATCGTGCCGGCCACCCTCCTTGGCCTGGAGCGCACCCTGCACCTCGTTCGCGGCGGGGGCCGAGAGGAACACTACCGACCATGTCCCCTTGACCGGAAACTCCACGAGTCCGACGGTGCGGAACGAGGTGCCGTTGGCCGAGAACAGCGTCTCGAAGATCTGGCGCAGGCCGCGATAAAGGCCTGAGATGACGGGCGTGCGGGCGAGCAGCACCTCGCCGAACTCCACCACCGAGCGCCCGACGAGGTTGGCGGTGAGGAAGCCGAGCATCGTCACCGCCACGAAGGCGATGAGCAGGCCGAGACCCGGAATCGAGAACGGCAGATAGTGGTCGGGCAGGTAGCTCGCCGGCACCAGCGGCTTCACCCAGCCGTCGATCAGGGCGATGAACCACCACGTGATGTAGATCGTGATCGCGAGCGGACCTGCGACGATCACGCCGGTGAGGAAGTAGGTCCGCAGCCGGCCGCGGGCGCTGACGCGCGTCTTGGACGAGGCGGGTTCCGGAGCGTCCGGAATCGGCGAGAGGGTCGGCGCCACGCATGCACCTCGGGGAGGCGGAACGAGCGGGCGGACGGCGTCATCCCGACCTCCGGCTCTCCGGGCAGAGACGTAGCGGCTGCGCACCGACGGCTCAAGAGCGGCAGGCGCCGGCGGGCCGATTGAGTGGTGCGCGAGGCAACTTGATCGAGGGCCGCGCCCTCTTACCTCGAAGGGGCCCGCTGTGGCCAAGGTATACGAGTTTCAGGGAGAGGACGCGATGCACGTCACCATCGAGCAGGCGGAAAAGGCGATTGAGGCCGCGCGCGCCAAGGCGGTCGAACTCGGCACGCAGATGTGCATCGCCGTGGTCGATTCCGGCGGCAACCTGAAGGCCTTCCACCGCATGGACGGCGCCTGGGTCGGTTCGATCGACATCGCCCAGAAGAAGGCCAAGACCGCCGTGTTCTTCGGTATGAAGACCGGGCAGATCGGCTCGCTGTCGCAGCCGGGCGGCTCGCTCTACGGCATCGAGCACTCGAACCAGGGCCTGATCACCTTCCCCGGCGGCATCCCGATCGTCGATGCGGACGGAGAGATGTCGGGCGCCATCGGCGTCAGCGGCTCGTCGGTGGAGAACGACGACGCGGTGGCGCTCGCCGGCGCCAGCGCGATCGGCGACACTGAGTTGCCCGACCACCCCTGGCGCACCTGAGTTTTTTGAGAGGCGCATCGATCCGGAGGCCGAGTCGATGCGCCAAACGACAGTCCTCGGCGGCTCACTCCACCGTGACGGATTTGGCCAGATTGCGCGGCTGGTCGACGTCTTTCCCCATGAAGACGGCGGTGTGGTAGGCGATGAGCTGGATCGGCACCGCGTAGACGATCGGCGCGATCACCGGGTCCACGTCCGGCATGGTCAGCGTCGCCAGCGTGTCGAGTCCGGCCGCGGCCGCGCCCTTGGCGTCTCCGACAAGGATGATTCGGCCGCCGCGGGCGGCGACCTCCTGCATGTTCGAGACGGTCTTCTCGAAGATCGCGTCGTGGGGGGCGATCACGATCACCGGCACGCTCTCGTCGATCAGGGCGATCGGCCCATGCTTGAGTTCGCCCGCCGCGTAGCCTTCGGCGTGGATGTAGCTGATTTCCTTCAGCTTCAAGGCACCTTCGAGCGCCATCGGGTAGCTCGTGCCGCGCCCCAGATAGAGCACGTCGCGGGCTTTCGCGATCTCGCGGGCGAGCCCCTCGACCTCGGCTTCCATCTTGACCGCCTCGGCCATCAGGCCGGGGGCGGTGATGAGCGCATCGACGATGGCACGCTCGCGCTCCGCATCCAGCACGCCGCGGGCGCGCCCGGCGGCCAGCGCGAGGCAGAGCAGCACCGTGAGCTGGCAGGAGAAGGCCTTCGTGGAGGCCACCCCGATCTCGGGCCCGGCGAAGGTCGGCATCACCGCCGAGGATTCCCGCGCGATGGTCGAGGTCGGCACGTTGACCACCGCCAGGGTGTGCTGGCCTTGGGCCTTGGCGTAGCGCAGCGAGGCGAGCGTGTCGGCGGTCTCGCCCGATTGCGAGATCACCAGCGTCAGCCCATCCCGCTCCAGCGGCGGCTCGCGGTAGCGGGTCTCGGAGGCGACGTCGATCTCGACCGGCAGGCGCGCCACGGTCTCGAACCAGTATTTGGCGACGAGACCGGCATAGTAGGCGGTGCCGCAGGCGGTGATCGAGAGGCGCGAGAGCCGGGCGAAGTCGAAGGGCAGCGCCTCGGGCACGACGACCCGGCCGCGGGCCATGTCAATGTAGTGGGCTAGCGTGCGGCCGACGACTTCCGGCTGCTCGTGGATCTCCTTGGCCATGAAGTGGCGGTGATTGCCCTTGTCGACGAGGTAGGCCTGCGTCGCGATGCGCTGGCGCGGCCGGCGCACCGGGGCTTCGGTGATGTCCCGAATCTCGGCGCCGTCGCGGGTCAGGATCGCCCAGTCGCCCTCTTCGAGATAGGTGATCTCGTCGGTGAACGGCGCGAGCGCGAGCGCGTCCGAGCCGAGATAGGTCTCACCCTGCCCGTAGCCAATGGCGAGCGGCGCGCCGTGGCGGGCGCCGATCAGGAAGTTTTCCTCGCCCGCGAACAGGAAGGCCAGGGCGAAGGCACCGTGCAGGCGCGGCAGCGCCGCCTCGACCGCGGCCACCGGCCCGAGCCCCTGTCCCATCAGGTGGCTCACGAGTTGGGCCACCACCTCGGTGTCGGTCTCGCTCTCGAAGCGCGCGCCCGCCGCCACGAGTTCGGCCTTCAACTCGCGAAAATTCTCGATGATCCCGTTATGGACCACGGCCAGCCGCTCGGTGGCGTGCGGGTGAGCATTGGTCTCGTTCGGGCGTCCGTGCGTCGCCCAGCGGGTATGGCCGATGCCGATGTCGCCCGGCAGCGGCGTCTCGGCGAGCTTGCGCTGCAGGTTCGAGAGCTTGCCCTCGGCACGCCGCCGGTCGAGCCGGCCATGATCCAGGGTGGCGATGCCGGCCGAATCGTAGCCGCGATATTCGAGCCGTCGCAACGCCTCGACCAGTGCGTCCGCGACTGACTCACGCCCGACGATGCCGACGATTCCGCACATGGCCGATCCTGAAGACGCTCGATCAGAAATGCGCCGTTCCATCCCGTATGGGAGGCTCGCCCGGATCCGGCTCCCGCGATGCAGGAGCCCGACCTGAAGCGCGGCGCGGATGAAGGGGCTTGTACGGATCGCGGCGCCAGAAGGCCAGCACCTGCCACAAGAGCCCTCTGACCCGCCCGCTCAGCCCTCCCTGGCTTCTCGGGCAGCCTTGGCGGCCTTCAGCGACTGACGCAGGGTCTTGGCCGCTCCCTCGCGGGTGACCTGCCGCCCCCGCGCCACGGCGAGCGCGTCCGCCGGCACGTCGCGGGTGATGACCGAGCCGGCCCCGACCAACGCGCCCGCGCCGACGCTCACCGGCGCCACCAGCGCCGAGTTCGAGCCGATGAAGGCGCCCGCGCCGATGGTTGTGCGGTGCTTCGACACGCCGTCGTAATTGCAGGTGATGGTGCCCGCGCCGATATTGGCGCCCGCTCCGACCTCGGCGTCGCCGAGATAGGTCAGGTGCGAGGCCTTGGCGCCCGCGTGCAGGGTCGCGTTCTTGATCTCGACGAAGTTGCCGAGATGCACGCCCGCCCCCAGCACCGCGCCGCCGCGCAGGCGCACATGCGGGCCGATATCGGCCCCCTCCATCAGCCGAGCGTCGTGCAGGTGCGAGAAGGCGCGGATGGTGCAGCCGTCGCCGACGACGACGCCGGGGCCGAACACACTGTGGGGCTCGACGACGACGTCGCGTCCGAGAATCGTGTCGACGCTCAGGAACACCGTCTCGGGGGCGATCAGCGTCGCCCCGCCGAGCTGGGCCGCCCGGCGTAGGCGCGCCTGGATCGTGGCCTCGGCCTGGCTGAGCTGCACCCGGTCGTTGACCCCCTGCGCCTCCGCCTCGTCCACCGGCACGACCGCGACGGAGAGCCCATCGGCGACGGCGAGCGCCACCGCATCGGTGAGGTAGTATTCGCGGTTGGCGTTGTCGTTGCCGATCCGCTCCAGCAGAGAGAGGGCGTGCGCGCCCGAGAGCGCCATCAGCCCGGCATTCGACAGACACACGCGGCGCTCGTCTTCCGACGCATCCTTCTCCTCGCGGATCGCCAGGACGCGGCCGCCTTCCGTCAGAACGCGCCCGTAGCCGGTGGGGTCGGCGGCCTCAAAAGCCAGCACCGCCACCGCCGCGCCCTCGCGCAGGGGGGCGCGCAGGCGGGCATAGGTCTCGGCCGTGATCAGCGGCGTGTCGCCGAAGGCCACGATCACGTCCTGCCCCCCCTCCAGGGCCGCACGGGCGGCGAGGACCGCATGCGCGGTGCCGAGCCGCTCGGCCTGGGGGTGAACGCCGGCGCCGGGCGCCAGCCGCTCGATCTCGCGAGCGACGTCCTCGCGGCCCGGCTCGACCACCACTGCGAGGCGGGAGGCCCCTGCCTCCTGCACGGCGGCGAGCACGTGGCCGAGCATCGAGCGGTTGGCCAGCGCATGAAGCACCTTGGGCCGGTCGGAACGCATACGCGTGCCCTTGCCGGCCGCCAGCACGATCGCGGTGAAGCCGCTCTCCGCCCCCTTGTTCGCGCCTGCCGTCATCGAGATCCGCTTCCTGTCGTCTGGGCGTGCTTCCGGACGCCCACCCTCGCCAACAATGGCGGGAGCGACGCGAGAGACACTGAATCGACGGACCGTTTAACCGATCGTATGGCGAGCGCGAAGGGCAGGCATCACGGCGCCGGCACGAGCGAGCGAACGGCTCGGATGGAACGGGTCGCGACGCGAAGGTGACGAGCTGAGGGTCCTCACCACGGCAGACAGCGAATCCGCAGAAGATCGTCCACGCTCAGCCGGACGCCAAACGCCAGAGCACGCCAAGCCGGCATCGTTGCGAGGCCGAGTCCCACGGCCAGGGCGAGCCAGGGCCAAACCCGCCGCAGGCGATCGCTTCCCGGCCGCGAATGGCCGGCGTCCCGCCGCAGGTCGCCTTCCCCCGCCCGCCTCATCGCCGGAGCGCCGCAGGAGCCGCTTCGGCAGGCCCGCGCCCACGCCGCAGCAGCCAGAGGCCGCCGAGCAGCATGGCGAGGCCCCAGGCGAGGAAGCCGAGATCCCAGGCGAGCCAGTACGCCCGGTCCACCCGCTCGTTGACGTGGTGCACACCGAGCCAGTGGTGGTCGATCAGCCCTTCGACGAGGTTGAACAGCCCCCAGCCGACGAGCAGGCTGCCGGTCAGCGCCCGGTTCGACCAGCGCAGGTGCCGCCCCCGCGCCCGGCGCCACAGGACGAACAGCCCAATCACGACGAAGACGTAGGTCGCGCTGTGGAAGATGCCGTCCCACAACGTGTTGCGTTCGAGGTTCTCGATCGAGGTGATCGGGTACCAGGAACTGAGCATGTGGTGCCATTGCAGCACCTGATGCAGCACGATCCCGTCGAAGAAGCCGCCGAGACCGAGCCCGAACAGCACGCCCGCCGCGACCGGGAAGTCGGCACCCTCGGTCGGCACGGGAACGCCCGGTTGATCGCGCGTCGCCATCGCCGTCCGTCTCACGGCGAGCGGTAGGCGGAACCGTCCTCGGCCCGCGCCGGCGTCTCGACGTAGCGGCCCTGGTCCGGCACCGCGACGCGCTCGAAATCTTGGGCCAGCGCGTCGAGGCCGCGGCGCAGCTCCGGTCCCTGGAGGGGACGTCCGTGGCCGGTGATCGCCCGCTCGGGCCGGAGCGCGGCGAGGCTGCGCACGGAGCCGCCCGCCGCCGGCCAATCGAGCGTCAGATACATCGGCGGGCCGTGGATCTCCGGCTCCTGTGTGACGACGGCATAGGCCGATTCCTGCGCGGTGGTGACGAAGGCATCGCCCGCGATCAGGCTGCGATCGGCCTCGCGCCAGAACGAGACGTGGCCCGGCGCATGGCCCGGCGTGTGCAGCCAGCGCCAGCCCGGCATCGGCGGCACGCTGCCGTCGGCGGGCAGGCGTTGCAGGCGCGCGGACACGTCCACCGGCTTGGTGGGATAGAGCGGCGCGATGCGCGCCATCAATCCGCCGCCGACACTCGGATCCGGCGTCGGGTAAGAGGCGCTGCCGTCGAGATAGGGGTGTTCGAGGCCGTGGGCGTAGACGGGAACGTCCCACTCCTCCGCCAGATCCTCCAGCACGCCGACATGGTCGAAATGGCCGTGGGTCAGGACGATGGCCGCCGGCCGGGCGCCCTCGCCGAAGCGGGCGGCGGCGGCGTTGCGGATCGCCGCCTTCGAGCCCGGAATGCCGGCATCGACGAGGACCCAGTTGCGGTCCCCCGCGCCGGAGGCGCCGACGAACACGACGTTGGCCAGGACAAGGCGGCGATAGGCAAGATCGGGCGCGATTTCGTGGGTGCCGTCGTCGCGCTCGGCATCGGCCCGCGGGTCGTCGGCGCGGGCTTGGCGGCTGATCGGGATCTGCTGCGCCACAGCCTTCTCCTGTGCGAGGTGGGACGAGAATTCGGCCGGCGCTCCGGCCGTGCAGGATCGGTCCTCACGGGAAGGCCGGCGCGAAAGCTTTGTTCCCGGATCGCGACAGGACAGAAACGATCGCCGCCGAGTGTTTGTCAGAAACTTCGCGAGAACGCTGAGGTTGAAAGGCTATAGACTGACCAAGAAACCGGGCATTCGCCCAAGAAAACCAGCATTTGCAAATTCAGGCTGAATCGCCCTGAATTGCCACGCAAATGCTGCTCCCGTGCCGCTTCCCGTGTCCCTGTCACGCGGTTGCCGAGCGGCGGCTCCATGATGGGCCACCCTCGATTCCGATCCTCGATTCCGGGCCCGATGCCGTGAGCGATCCGACC
>JAESFL010000846.1_pt1 | contig 15793 bp, 23 predicted proteins | sample 9269401 | NCBI WGS metagenome assembly JAESFL01 (sample SAMN14506025, study PRJNA617098) | algae metagenome | isolation source: Gloeocapsa sp. UFS-A4-WI-NPMV-4B04 and co-occurring heterotrophs from desert... | place: USA: Utah | collected 2006-10-01 | reverse complement strand
TCGTCCAGGCAATCAGGAAGCAGGGTGGTCTGCCGGCGGTCTTCCCCTTCAACGAAACGCTTCATGCTGCCCTCCGTCGATCAAGAGCAGCTTAGCAGATCAACGCGTTTCCACACAACCTGGACCCGGTGCGGACATTCCTAAACCTGCGTCGGGATTGCTCATCGTATGGCGAGGACCATCGCCACGAAGGCGTACGGACCCAGAAGCGGCCCGAGCAGGGTGAGGTGCGACTTAAGAAGCTCTTCACAAAGGTTGCGATAGACAAGTCCTTGCTCCAATCTTCGGGTCTAAGAAACGCAGTCACCAGGGGGCGGTTGATGCATGGAATTTCTGTGTGGCGAACGCGCCCAAGGGCTCTCCAGCCCGAAGAGAACCGAAAGGTGCGCTCCTTCGCCGGCATCGCTTCGCTGGCGGTTCTGGCCAGCCCGCTTGGCGTGCTTGGCCCGATAGAGGCTCTGGCGCAGCCGGCCGGGACAGCAGAAGTGTCCCCTGTATTCCGTGTACAGAAGACCCGAAAAGACAGGTCCAGCGCGGTGCCGGTCACCCCGCCAGCCCCCACCAGCATGGGGGCCGTGGGCGTGGCACCGGTTCCCCCATCGTCTTACTCTCTGGGTCAGCTGGGCGATCATCTCTACTCCGTGCGCTGGGAGCTGGCGGCCGTCGGCGCCGGCTTGGCCGCAGTCGGGCTGCGGGACTGGGATTGGGGCAACGGCTCCCAGTTCCAAACCATCGAGGAAGGGTGGTTTGGCAAAAACACCCGTCATGGCGGGATCGACAAGATTGGCCATGCCTTCTCAACCTATGTCATCGCCGATATTCTGACAGACCGCATCCGGGCCAACGCGTCCAATCCCGTCGGCGCCCCGATTACGGGAGCACTCGTGGCCTTTGGCATCATGGGGCTGGGCGAGACCCTGGACGGGTTCACGGGCCGGCATCGCTTCTCGCGCGAGGACATTGTTGCCAACGGCGTGGGCGCGGCCTTCGCCATTCTGCGGAACTCCATCCCTGGCCTGCGGGAGAAGCTCGACTGGCGCCTGATGTACACGCCGGCGAGCTTCGAGCGGCCTGGTATTACCGAGTCAGAGGAAGCTGGCATTCTTCCCCCCTACCAACGCCAGCGCTTTATCATGGCGCTGAAAGGCAGCGGGTTCGAGGCGCTCAAGACCACCCCTCTGCGGTACGCTGAATTGCACGCCGGCTTTGATGTACGCGGGTTTCAGCAAGACGAGCGGAGACTTGGCTATCCGATTGAACGGACGCTCTATGTCGGGGTTGGCCTGAACCTCAACGAAGTTCTCTTCGGAGCGGGGCCTGTGCCGAACTTCCGGAGATACAAGGACACGCTCCCAGCCTGGGCTGTCCAGAAGACGTTCGAATACCTTCAGGTACCTTACACGGCAGCCTATCACGGCCATCGCTTTTCGACGATCCGTCAGTAACCAGGTGCGCTGTCCACGGAGACGCCAGAAGGGGATGTGAGGCCCGGAGCGGCATTGTCCCGCTGGATTGCTGATGCACGATGTCAGTGCTCACAGATGGGCGCTCTCCCACGTCGATCTGAAGATCGCTCGCGACTGACAAGTAACCGCTGTGCGACCGACGGCATTACCAATCCCTTGGCGATGCACCAGCACACCCTGAGCCGCTATCTGAAGGGCATAGGGATAGGCTCCTGGGCGATTGCCAACGAGATCCGGTTCGGGATTGCGCGTCAGATGCTCCAGGACGCCAAGGTACCGCTCACCAGATCACGGAGGCGTTGGGCTATTCCGAGGCCGGCGCCTTCCGGCACTGGTCAATGCGCGGCAGCGGCTTGAGGCTATGAGGTCGGTGATGAACCACGCGGTTGGGACCGTCACTCCGCAGCGCGGACACTCCGACGATTGCTGAGGCCATGCTGACGAACGAAGGCTGCAACAAAGGTGCTGGCCATGAGCAGGACGATGGTCGGGGCGGGGGCGCTGTCAACGAAGAAGCTGACATAGACGCCGGTGAAGGATGCCACCACGGCAACCAGCACCAACACGATCAACATCGTCCCGAACCGCTTCGTCAGGAGAATCGCCACCGCGCCCAGCGTAATCAGCAGGGCGATGGTCAGAATGATGCCGGTCGCGGACAGTGCGCCCACAATCGTCAGGGAGAGCAGGGACAGGAAACCGTAGTGCAGAAGCCGCACCGGCAGCCCCATGGCCTGGGCCTGCTGTGGGTCGAGGGCATGGAGCAGCAGATCCCGCCACTTCATGGCAAAGACAACCAGAACGACCGTGGCGATGATCCCGTTCTGCACCAGGTCCGATCTGCACGCGATTGTTGAGCAAGCCCTGGCGCCGTTCCGCGAGCCCACTCACGATCGCTTTCACGTGCGGGGACCGAGCCTCCGGGTCTCGCCGCGTATGGCGCTTGATCTGGCGATGGCGCTGCATGAATTGGCTACCAACGCAGTCAAGCATAGAGCCCTATCGAATGCCTCCGGCACGGTCGCACTCACCTGGAGGGTGGATCGGCAGTCCACGCTAAACCGGAAGCTGTGCTGGACAGGGAGGGGCGGCCCACCGGTTGCGCCGCCTACGCGCCGCGGCTTTGGCACCCGGCTGATAGAGCGTAGCTTGGCACAAGATCTGGGTTTCGGGGCTCGGATTGAGTTTGTCCCAACCGGACTTGTCTGCACGATCAATACCCCAGTGGCCTTAGCAGAGGGTCTTGGGAACTCAGATCGGACACAACCCGCCGGATTACCTGCCTGACCTAACACCGTGGTGGTCGGTGACCGCCGGGTACCTCCGTTGGCTGCCCCAAAGCTGTCGAGTTGGTAATCCGGCGTCGAGCAAAGATTGCGTCCTGGCGCCACAACGCGCACTCAAATGAAATCTGAGACATCATCAGGGAAAATTTACTCTAAACAGCTTCCAAAGAAGAAAAATATCTTAGGTGCTACAGCAACATAGAGCCTGTTTAGAACAGGTCTGAATGCCCGCTAAGGCATTGACCTAAAACGATAATCGTTGCTACTAAACATGGGTTCGCAGCCGGATTTCGGCTGTCGTCCAGCCGCTTGGCCTTGAACCACGTCGATTGGAAAAGTCATGACCGCATTGTTTCGCAGGCGTGAAAGTTCACATCCGCCACCTCAACACCGTCGACTGATCGCAGAAAGAGTTCGGCAAGCCGCCGCGTAGGCGCCTCATACACAGCATCGCTGATACCCGCGCATGTTTGCGCCACGGGAGCGCTTGCCCGGTCCACAGGTGGGTCCATGAACCGATACGATCAACAGACGAGCCGGATCGCCGACATCTGCGCGGACGACGCCGAGGTGTTGGGGCTCTCGATCCTGCGCTTCGTAGCCGCTGGCTACATGACAAGCGACGTCGCCTGCTGGGATGCTGCTTACAGTGCGGCTGAGCGGATGCTCGGACCAATCGAGGGGCCGCAGATCGTCGCTGCCATGACCGGGATCATGCGCGCGCTCCGCCGCGAACGCGAAGGAGATTGGGCCTTCATGCCGGCCACATGCTGCCGGGCGACGGCCGATGAGTATCAGCTCATTGGCCTCATCCACTGCGCCCGTCGCGGTCTTCACGCTGACCTACAGGACAAGGCGGAAGCTCTGACGGGAGGACAGCCGGCCCAGAGCCTGTGCGCGTGCGTGACCGCCGCCGCCGATAGGCTCAATGCCCTTCGGTTTAACCCTGCGCCTCGAATTCCGCGGCCGGCCAACACCTCCATTCACTGAAACGACGGAAGTTCACGACATGCAGGTACGGAGTTTTTCGAGCGGATTGCCGCTGGCCTTGATGATGTTGGTGGGGGGCGTGGGTGTCAGTCCCGCACTGGCGCAGCAGAGCGGTGTTCGGATCGAACTCAACAGGCTTGAGGCTGCGGGAGAGAACTGCCGCGCGTACTTCCTGATCGACAACCGCCAGGGACAGAGCTGGCGCTCCCTCAAGCTCGATCTGTTCGCCCTCGATACGGACGGCGGCGCGGCCAAGCGCCTCGCCGTCGAGGTCGGACCTGTGCCCGAGAAGAAGACGCTCATCAAACTGTTCGACTTCCCGGGGCTTGGTTGCCCCCGCTTCGGGCGCATCCTCCTCAACGACGTCATGGCCTGCGAAGGCTCCACCGCCTCGCGCGAGGAGTGCCTGGCAGCCGTCGAGACGGCCTCCAAGGTCGGCGACGTTCCCTTCGCGAAGTGAGGCCGGAGCCATGAGCGAACTAACTGCGGCGGTTTTCACCTGGGCTAAGCGTGGCGGCAGTTTAGTTGGACCAAGCGTTCATTCCAAGCTCAAGGGTTAACCTATGTGGTCGTGGAGCCTGCAAATCGCTCAGAGACTGTACGGGGACGACGGGAGTTGCTCCATGCCGCGCTACCTCTTTCACACCAGCATCCATGACCACCTGATCCGGGACGCAATCGGGCTGGAGCTGCCGGACCTTGCAAGGTCAGAAGACGCGGAGCTGACCCTGGCGCTTTGGTTTGAGGTCCTCGACGGCCACCTCCGGAAGAACCGGGCTCTCGTGGTCACGGATGCAGTCGGCAAGGTGCTGTTCGTCACGGCCAGATGACCGTCCTTTCCCTTTTCTTGACAGGAGAGCTGCAATGCTGAGGCTACCGATCTGCGGGTTTTCAAGACCGGTTGAGGACACAGTGGCTCGGGCCATGGCCATTCTCAACACCCGCGAGGACTATACAGCCAAAAAGCCGGTTCCCCGGCTCGTGACGCCGGCTCCAACGTTCAAGAAGCCCACTTACAGACGCGAGCAGTGACCCCAAGGCGCTTGATCCTCAAACCTGCTCCATGAGGGCCTTCCGCGGAATTCTATCCGCATGCCGTTGACACTTTGGCGTGTGAGATGCTGGGATCCTGGAATGTCTTAAATGGCACATCTCGGAAGATGCGCTTTGGTCTGCTCATGAGGCGGTGAGCGGACCTCTATTTCACTTGCTGTTCGTTACTCTTTGACCCAAACCAGACATGCGGACGACTGGCTAACCGGAAGGCGCAAGCGACGGCCTGGTTCTGGCCATGCAGCAACTCGATCGCTGCCACGCCGGCAGCCATAGCTCAGGTGATCACTGCTATCCCGAGCAAAACCACCACAGCCAGTGTGAGCTGAACCCGCAAGGAAGCGTACCATCGTGGCGCGAGCCCCTGCTGGACAGTCGAGAGGTCATAGGCCAGCAGCGCCAGGAAGCCGACGATGAGCCCGATCAGACCGGCCGTGCTCGGGATGAGCAAGCACAGGAACGCGAGCAGTGCGGGCAGAACCGAAATCAGGTAGCGGAAGAACGGCGCGTAACCCTCCTCACGCGGCAGCAGCACGCCCCATTGCGCTCCGCCCATGAACGAGAGGATGCAGGCGCCATAGGCCCGCAGGGCCGTGGTCGGATCCAAGGACCAGGGGTGGATGTCGAGAACAGATGCTGCCGTCAACAGAGCAAAGGGAATGACGCCAGCCCATCCCAGGAGCAGAGCGGGCCGCGGGATCACGTCCGTTGTCATTGTGGCGGTACCTTCATGAAGGGGTGGAGATGTGGCGGCGCATCTTCCGTGTCAATCGCACCTGCTGGGCTGCGCTTATCAGAGCGCACCCAAGCTGAAACTCCTCCTGTGCTGGCACGTTGCATCTCATTCCGGCTGCCACGGAGGCTACACCGATGATGTGTCCCTATTGCAAACACGACGTGGAGAGCCCTTGCACCGATATGCAGGAGGTCCAGCAGCGGGCCGCCAGCCATGTTGAGCGTTGTGAGAGGGCGTTCAACCGCCAGAAGGATGCGAGCCAGGGCCAGTCGGGCGGCAGCATCTAGGTACTGGATCGCAAAAAGCACCGAGGCACCGCGCACCTTGCGCAGGAGAGTGAGATGACGGACACGACCGTGACGAAGGTAAGTAGCGCCCACTCGCCCACAGGTGACCAGGGCGAGGTTTATCTGGCCTCAGGCAAGAGGCTGTCGATGCGTCTGTGGCGCGATGAGCCGCCTTCTCAGGACAAGCCTGCTCACCGGCAAGAGTACGAGGTTGTAGGCTACGTGATCTCAGGGCGAGCGGAATTGGAGATCGAGGGTCAGGTTGTGCGGCTGGAGCCCGGCGACTCGTGGGTTGTGCCTGCCGGGTCCCAGCATACCTATCGCATCCTGGAGACCTTCACGGCCATCGAGGCAACGGCTCCTCCGGCCCAGGTGCATGGCCGTGAGCAGTCTTAGTCTCCAGGTTAGAGGAGAGGCCCTTTGGTTGGATTGTGAGATCCACTAAAAGGCGTACCTCACGCCACAATAAGGAAGCTTGTCCGCCAGCAAGGATTGGAAGCGCTCAAGCCACTTCTTCTTCCAAGCCGCCTTGTAGCGCAGGTTCAGCATCCCGCCCTCGGACCGCTTCACCTCCTGGAGGTCAGGACGCCAGAGGAGATCCTCAGCCTTCGGATGCCAACGTAGGTTCACCTCGTGCAGTTGCTCATTGTGCGTGAGGAAGATAATCTCTGCGCGTAACTGCTTCTTGGCCTCAGGCGAGAGGGTATCGTCGATCTGCTCGAACAGGGGGTGGTAGTCCCGCTCCCACCCGTCGTAGACGATCACGGGCGAGAGGTTCAGATGGACCTCGTATCCGGCCTGCACAAAATCGTTGATCGCCTCAATGCGCTCGGTGATTGACGAGGTGCGCACGTCGACAACCTTGGCGATCCGCTCGGGCATGAGAGAGAAGCGGATGCGGGTCTTGCCTTGCGGGTTATACGAAAGAAGGTCGCGGTTCACGAACTTGGTCGCAAACGACCCCTTGGCATTAGGCAGGCGCCGGAACAGGTCGAGCAGATCTCGAACATTGTCGCAGATCGATGCATCGACCGAGAGATCGCCGTTCTCGCCGATATCGTAGACCCAGTGCTGGGGGTCGATCTGATCAGGAGAGGGAAGGGCACCTTGGCGTGCCGCATGCCGGGCGATGGCCACGCAGGCCTCCTCGATATTAACAAAGATCGAGATTGGGTTAGCATAACCCTTGCGGCGCGGAACGTAGCAGTAGGCGCAGGCCATGGCACACCCATTCGAGGTCGACGGAGCAATGAAGTGGGCGCTGCGGCCGTTGGGGCGCATGGTTAGCCCTTTTTTGACGCCAAGGATCAGTGAGCTGCGCTTGAGCCTGAGCCAGTCCTCGGCGTTGCCTTCGTTGCCATGCAGTGAGGGAATCTTCCAGTGTGAGTCGACGTAGAGACGATCGGCATCGGGATACCGGGCGAGGATCTCCTGGCCGCGTGCGTATCCTTCCACTGCGGGCTCAAGGAGGATCCGCTCAATATCGATCAACTGCTGCGGCAGTGCCATACGTGGTTCCGATGGTGGATGTGACCTGGCGCATCCGTTGCAAACGGGATGCTGGGGCGCTCGAGATGAGGCTATCCCTATATGGTGAGCCGCCGTCGAAACTTCAGGGCGCCAAGCAGATGGATCACGCCTCCACGAGCATGTCTGGCCCAAATCCGAGCCCGGTGACGAACTGGTTCCAGCTCTCGGGCCGGAGCGCCCCACCGGTCGCCTGCCGATGGCCACTGCCGTAGTTCTCATCGGCACCCTCGGGGGCATGGTCTCGGAGGAAGGCAATGAGGTCAAGGTCCAGGACAGTACGGGTGGCGAAGTGGACCCAGCCCGGGCGGTAGCCCGTGTTGGCAGCGATGACAATGTTGTTCCTCAGCCGGCCACGCCACGCTTGCGCCACGAGCGGGTGGATCTGGCATGGCGAGTGGAACCGGATCAGCGCCACGTCGCCCTGCACCTTAGGAGGGACACGCCGGGCCGCGTCCAGATCCAGCTTGACCTGCTCGCGAGCCGCCTGGAGGAGGGCCGTTTCCGGATGCTCGCCGGAGAGGATCTCCTTCGGGCCCTTTGCCTTTATGAGAAGGTCGAGGGCTGGCTTGGCATCACCCGTGGCGCTCCGGCGGGGTGCATTGAGCAGCGCCGTGGCCTCCCGCAGGGCGATGATGCCGTATTGCTTGCGGGCCTCCTCCATCTCCGGGAGGCCTGACTTCTCGGCCATGTCACCGATAATGCCGAGCGCGGCGATCCAGAGCAGGCCGTCAACCTCAGCAATCACTGATGCGCACCAGTAGGCCAGCAGGCTCGATGTCGGGACCGGCTCCATCTCGATTCCCGAGATCACAGTTGCGGATCCGGGTACCCCCATCGGTACGTGGTGATCGATCACGACCGTCTCGACTCCCGGTAGGATCTCGCCTTCGCGAACACCCAGGTCGGTCACGATCAGGCCTCCCACTGAAATGCCGGACAGCTCGGTGCGCAGGGCATCGGACCACGGGTTCTCGCCTCGGCCCAAAATCCGGACTTGGAACGGTCGAACCCGCCGGCTGAACGCTCGTGCCATAAGAGCGCTCGCCGAGAGGCCATCCGCATCGTTGTGCCCGAGGATCAGTACAGGAGCATCAAGCTTGAACCTGTTAAGGGCCGTGCCGAAGGTCTGCTGAATAGTCGAATATAGGACTGAAGGCATTCTGATGCTCCACGCTCATCCCGAACACCTCGGCCCATTAGTCATCACCGGCAGCCTCTGGGTTATTCAGCGCTCCCTCCGCACGTAGACTCTTGAGAAAGCGATGCGCAATATCTCGCACTGCTTCATCGTTTCGGGAATTATCGTCAGCCAAGTCCCACAGGTGAGACAGACTACCTTCCAGTTCGTCCAACAGTTTGGGATGGCGTTGTGCGAGAAATTGTATGGTACCGAAAAGGAGATGTTCAACTGCCATCTCCCGGCGACGGGCCTCAACTGCTTGAGGAGAGGCGGGCTGTTCCTGCGAGCTGCTCATAGTAAACCAAAGCCTTTCGTACGTGTCACCTTGCTAAGCATCTACAAAGCAGTTGTGGCGTGCCTGAAGGACTGGTTAGACAAAATGGCTAAGTCTTGGATCAGTCACAACGCACTGGCAACGTGGTTGTGCGAACGAGGTTTCAGCTTGGCACTCTGACCCCGCCCGCGGGAGCGTCTTTGCAATGTCTGTATCCGTTAGCGGGAGTATGAGAACGTCCGGATCTGGCAGATACTGTTGAAAAAGTCGGCAAGTGCCATTTTTCGCGTGGTCAACATACAGGATGCTGGGCCTGCTCTGGCACACTGACGCTAGTAATAGACCGACGAAGCAGCGCCCGAGAGTTTTTCAACAAAATCGGCACATCTGAGACGTAAGAGCTTGGTCCGCTTCAGAGCCTGAGAGCTGAAGCTGCCATGGGCGACCTCCGGTTCGGAGGCGCAAATGCAGCCCACATCCGCCACGAGATTGCGTCAAGCCCCTACGACCCGGTCGGAATGCATCCGAGCTGCTGGAAGAGGCCGAGCCGGTCCAGCTCGACCCAGTCCTCTCTCAGCTTGCCGCCGGCGAAGCGGCCAATGATGATGACGGTCCAGGTCACGCTGCGGCCGGACGCAGCGATTCCTTGCCATTCGCCCTGCTGGGTCGCCTGCCAGTGGCCACGCCAGACACCTCGGTCGCTGGCGAAGAACATGTCGTCCAGGGTGTAGGTGGCGTCCGGAAAGGCGGCGAAGAAGCCTTCCATCGCCGCGCGCCAAGCAGGCAGGCCATGGATCGTCTCCATGCCGAGCTAGTGCGACGTCAGATCGTCATTCCAATACTGTTCCAGGGCGTCCACACGGTGCCCGTTGAAGACCTCGTCGATGTAGGCGCGGATCAACGCCTCATGCTGGTCTGCCGCCATGGTCCTTGCTCCTCTGGGTGCTGAAGGTCGACTGGTCCGTGTCGTCGTCCAGCACGGGCTGGGGTGGCCGGCGGGTGCTGTCCGGACGGGACGTGAGTGGCGTGATGCTCATGGCGCATCTCCTCAAGCAAGTGACGAGTGCCACGTTTTCCGCAGGTCAACCCTGCCCGCATGATAGCGCGGAATGTCCCCAAACGCATGGGTCATCACGGGGGCGGAGAGGCCGCAATTGGCACGCGCTGGTCGCTTGCCTTTTGGCTGCTTGAGCGTCAGATCCGGACCTTGCCTCGTAACAGGCAGTAGGCTCTGAGGCGGCTCGCCGACGAGCCGCCTCTGGCGCTTAGATCTCAATCTGCTCCGCGATCAGAAGGGCATCATCGACGTCGATCCCCAAATAACGCACGGTACTCTCGATCTTGGTGTGCCCCAGCAGGAGTTGGACCGCCCGGAGGTTGCCGGTTCTGCGGTAGATGCTCGAGGCTTTGGTCCGCCGGAGTGAGTGGGTGCCGTAGGCCAAGGGATCGAGCCCAATCGCGCGAAGCCAGGATGCCAGCAGGCGAGCGTACTGGCGCGTCGTCATAGGCCTGCGCCGATCAATCCGACTTGGAAAGAGTGGCTCGCCCTTGTGAAGGCCCTTCTTTTCCAGCCAGCGTCCCACAGCCTTGCGGGTCTGCTCGGTGATCTCGAACTGAACAGGTCGACCAGTCTTTTTCTGGATGATCGTAGCTCGAGATCGCACCCGCTCACTGAGCGCTACATCGTCGACTCGGAGCGCGACCAGGTCACAGGCGCGCAGCTTGCTGTCGAGCGCCAGGTTGAACAGGGCCAAATCCCGTATGCGGTGAGCAACTTGCAGCCTGACCCGAATCGACCAGATTTCTTTGGCTTGCAGAGGCGGCTTGGGTCCGATCAGCTTGCCCCGGTTCCAAGGTGTGGTGGTTCGGCCCAGATGGTCAGAGATACTGTCTTGCATTGCAGTGCTCCTAAAGCGAAGCCCCGCAGTGAATCTTGACCGCTCCAGCTGATAGAAAACCAGCCTGCGCAATCCTCCTAGGGTCTTCGTCAGCTTACCCTGGCAAGCCGGACGTCCCTTACTCTTCACCGGTCTCCTGCTCGTGACCCGAAGCAGTCCTTGACTAAATGCCCTGAGGCTGGCCTGACCTGCCTGCGTTCTAGACAAGTTGCAGGGCTGCAGATGGGCTCCTCGCCTCTGCCCCAAGCTAGATTTCATTCTGGATAGGACAGGGGGCGTGAACTGGGAAAAAAGTAGTAATTGGCCATAAGCATACGGGCGCAACAGAGGCACGATTGACAGAGTTTCACCAAAGGCGCAGCTTCGTTTCAGAATTTGCCTAGGCTTTGGGGCGAGTGCATGCCCGAAAGCTTGACCAACTAACGGGAGGACGGAATGTCTGTACCGAGTGCGACAAGGCATATCCTGGTTTTAGCAACTTTGATTGCAACCTCCTGCACGGCTATAGCCGACCCGATCGATGATCAGATCAGGACAGCCTATTCGGCTTGGAACGCGGCCTTCAACAAGAGTGACGCTAAGGCAGTCGCAGCATTCTACACCAGCGATGCGTCTTTCCTTCCTGCTACCCACGACGTCATTCAAGGTCCCGATGGCGTCGAGAAATTCTTCTCCAGTCTCTTCGCTAGTGGCGTCACCGACCATGCCCTAGACCTGATCAGGAGCACGGGAGACGACAAGATCGTGATCGCCGCGGCCAAATGGTCCGCTGCCGGCAGGGATGCATCAGGAAAAGCAACCCGGTTTAGCGGTGTCGCTACCCACGTGTTCGAGCGGCAGCCGGACGGCTCCCTAAAGCTCAAGCTGCATACCTTCAACTGACTCAACTGCCGTTGCCCTCCGCAAGAGATGCCGCGGCCCAGATGCCAGAGGAGAGCCGCATGGGCGTTGACGGCACAATCACAAGGCGCGGGCTGTTGGCAGCATCAGGAGCAGCGCTCGCCACATCTAGCGTCGGCCTCGCCCCGGCACGGGCCCGTGTGCAGCGAAAGACGCTCAGGATCATGCAGTGGCGGCACTTTGTTTCCGCTTACGACCCTTGGTTCAACGACACCTTCGCCCGCCAATGGGGAGAGGCGAATGACGTCGAAGTTATTATCGATAACGTTGGCTTCGCCGATCTAGCCCCTCGCGCGGCGGCCGAGATCCAAGCTCAACGGGGACACGACCTCATCCAATTCGTCACACCACACTCCATGCTCGCCGACCACCTCATTGATCATCGCGAGATATTTGAGGAGTGTTCTAGGCAGTACGGAAGGCCTGCGGAATTCGCCGTCCGAGCCCACTTCAACCCGAAGACCAGGACCTATACAGGTTTCGCTGCCGCTTACCAACCGGCACTCGTCACCTACCGAGGTGACCTGTGGGCCAAGGCTCAAGCCGCGCCGAGCACGTGGAATGATGTATTGACCGGAGCGAGACGGATCAAATTGCTCGATCGAAAGTCGGCAGCCTTTAGCCTTGCTCCGGAGCACAACTGCGAGCAGACACTGCGCTCCATCATGTACTCCTATGGGGCGTCGGAACAGGATGCGGATGGTCAACCAACACTGAGGTCTCGGGCGACCTTGGACGCGCTACGCTACGTGAAGGACCTCTTTGAGCAGGCGATGATACCAGATGTGCTGAGGTGGGACGGAGCCTCGAATAACCGGTTCATGCTCACCGGTGAGGGCAGCTTCACGATCGACAGCCTGTCGATTTCCAGGGCGGCCGAGTCGATGAAACTGGACTTTGCGGGCGACCTAAGGCTGGCTGCGATGCCGGCAGGACCGGCGGCTCGGCTCGGCTCCTTCGGCTTTTACACTTATTCAATCTGGAAATTCGCAGAAAATCCGGAAGGTGCCAAGCGATTCCTGGTCGACTATGTCGGCCGGTCCCGGGATGCGTTTCTCGCAAGCGGCTTCCAGAATATGCCGTGCTATCCCGAGACAGTACCGGACCTTGAGGCGCTAACTCAAGACACTGGTAGCGGCATTGCCGCGAAGTATGCGCTCATGAAGGACGTGGCATCCTGGACCACGAACGTTGGCCATCCCGGATACACGAACCCGGCCATCAGCGAGGTCTACGAGCGGAGCATCATTTCAAAGATGTTCGCCAATGTCGCTACCGCTCGGCTGACTCCAGAGCAGGCGCTGGAGGAGGCAGACCGCGAGGAGCGTGCAACCTTCGACAGGTGGCGTGAGCGGGGGCAGTTGTGACGACGTCGTTGAGATAGGAGAGGCCGACGTTTGGCAGGTAGAAAGGGCCCGCATGCGTATCCGCAACAAAATTCTCCTCGCCATGTCGGTGCCGATCAGTCTGCTAATTGTCCAAGTCATAGCGGTCAATCACTTTGTCCGAGAGCTTCAGAACGCCACGACGTTCATCGCGTCGGCTCATGAGGCTATCGAGGTAGATTTCGGTGCGCTCGATCTCGTCGGCAAGTTGAGGCAGGAAGTCAGAAAGTTGCCTTCGGGGGCGGTCGCTGACCAAGGGATGTTAGACAGCCGCAGGGAGCGGCAAGAACTGTGGGATAGGCTGGACCGAGCAGCCGCGGCGGTGGCGAGCGCGAATGCCACTCAGCAAATCGACCCGCTGCGGCTCCAGGCATTGCGTGCCGCCCTCGACCTGGCGCGCGAAAGCTATGCTCGTTCGGAGGATCTCGCCACGCGCGCCGGAGGGGATATCAATGGCCTCATCGAGAGTGCCATTTACGCAGACCGGGCACTCCTTACGCTTGAAGGAGCGCTCACCTCGACGGCAGTGGACCTCCGACGAGAACTGCAGGAGGCTGTCGACCACGAGAAGACAATCCACGACAGGCCGGTCATCGCGGGGATCGCCATCGGCGGCTCAGCCGTCCTGTTCCTTCTGGCATTCGCGTGGCTCTATGCCGACCGACACCTCGCTGGCCGGCTGGTCGCCCTGAGCCGCAGTATGCTGGCAATCGCCGCCGGGCACTTGAGGACTCCGCTGCCAGACTTCCATGGCAGAGACGAGATCGCCGCGATGGCCAAGGCTCTGTCGGTCTTCCGCGACACGGCCGTGGAGATCGAGGAGCAGAATCTGCGTGAGCGCCAAGTGGTGCTCGACACCATTGACTACGGAGTGCTGATTCTCGACCCGGATCTCCGGGCGCGGATGTTCAATCGCGCCTTCCGTGACCTCTGGAGTGTTCCTCAAGACGTACTGCACCCGCATGTCGGGATTGAAGACCTGCTGGAGGCGCTCCGGTCCACCGGTCTGCATGGCGTGCCGGACGAACAATGGGAGTCTTACGTCGAGCGAAGGCTCGCTGAGATCCGGGCTGCCGACCTGCCTCCGAGGGAATGGCACCGCCCAGATGGACGCGTACTTCAGTACGAAGTCGTGGCGCTGCCGGACGGCGGACGGATGCTCACCTACTTCGACCTGACTGAACTCAAGTTGGTCGAAAGTGAGCTGCGAGCGGCCAAGGATCAGGCCGAAATAGCCAGCCGGGCTAAGTCCGATTTCCTCGCCAGCATGAGCCATGAACTGCGCACTCCGCTCAACGCGATCATCGGAATAACTGAGATGCTCAAGGAGGACGCCGAGATTGATGGCAGTACGGAGCTAAACGAACCGCTTGGGCGCGTTCTGCGTGCGGGCAAGCTCCTCCTGCAGGTGATCAACGAGGTTCTCGACCTTGCTAAGATCGAGGCTGGCAAGTTCGATCTTCTACCCGAGGAAATTGACGTTCGCCTGTTGCTGGACGACATTGTCGATACTGCGAAGCCCTTGGCGGAGAAGCATGCAAACCAACTCAGGTTACAGGCGCAGCAGGACCTTGGACGGGCGGTACTCGACCCGATGCGACTGCGGCAGGTCCTTCTTAACCTCATCTCCAATGCCTGCAAGTTCACCGAAAAAGGAGAGGTGACGCTCTTTGCGGGGCGAGGGGGACAGCAACTTGAATTCCGGGTACGCGACTCCGGTATCGGGATCGATGCAGATCAGCTACCACGTCTTTTCCAGGATTTTCACCAAGCCGGTGTCGCGAAGCACCAGAAATACGGTGGTACTGGCTTGGGCCTCGCTATCAGTAGGCGTCTGGTTATTCTCATGGGGGGCGAAATCGAGGCGACGAGCGAGAAGGGCAAAGGATCCGAGTTCACAGTCAGGCTGCCGGCGAACACGCCGACCCAGGCTGAGGCAGCCTGAGAGGCGGAGTATGGTGCGCATCCTCTATGTCGAGGACAACGACGACAATATCTACATGTTAAAAACTCGGCTGGAGCGGCAGGGCTTCGATGTGCTAATTGCGCGGGACGGGGCGAGTTGCATTGAGATCGCCAACGCCGAGCACCCGGACTTGATCCTGATGGACCTAGGTTTGCCCGTCATGGACGGGTGGGAGGCCGCCCGTCGGCTCAAGTCGGACGGCGCTACGAGGTACATCCCAGTGATCGCATTGTCCGCCCATGCTATGTCGACCGACAGGACGCAGGCGTTGGAAGCGGGTTGCGACGATTACGACGTCAAGCCTGTCGAATTGGCAAGGCTCCTAGGTAAGATTAGGGCTCTGCTCCCGCCTGAGGGTGCGCCATGAACAAAAGCCCCATCCTTGTTAGGCTGACGTTAAAAGGTGGTGGAGATCGTTACACAGCTCAGAAAGCTGAAGAGTCAATCCTCTGATTTCTTTATGATCCGGGGCTTTGTTGAGTGGGTGGATGATAGAACCTCGACGCAACCATTAGCGAACAATAGTTTGACTTTGGAAAACGCTTCAACTGAGCCACGTTAGCTCTTGGAGAGAGCTGAAAATCTTTAATGAAGTGGAACAGACCAGTTAATCGAACTCGGAATGTCGTATTATGGCACATCCCGGAAGTATGCCGAATGTCAACTCACCAGGAGAACACCGGACGTTCCTGAATGGCACGGGATCGTCAGTGCCTGACCGAGGCCGTGTGAAAACGCGATTTCGAGCGATGTGCGATGGCCGCTGTTTGCGTGTGTAGCCCCGGCCGACATCGGTCGGCAAAAGGGTTCAGACTGCGAGAGCCCTCAGCAGAGGCCCGACA
>JAESFL010000845.1_pt1 | contig 15797 bp, 13 predicted proteins | sample 9269401 | NCBI WGS metagenome assembly JAESFL01 (sample SAMN14506025, study PRJNA617098) | algae metagenome | isolation source: Gloeocapsa sp. UFS-A4-WI-NPMV-4B04 and co-occurring heterotrophs from desert... | place: USA: Utah | collected 2006-10-01 | reverse complement strand
CATTGACAATATTCGTCTACAAACTTTACTGTTGGTGCGGCTGGACGAGGCTGTACCATACTCTGGGTCTTGGTTCTAGCGTTTGTACTTTATTATATTACTGCCAGAGTGATAAAACAGGGTTAACCTCAAATAAGTTAGTTTTACTGTAAACCGTTATCGGAAAAGAGACTGAAGCAAGGACAAAAAACACACTTAAGATTAGTACAACTACATACATATAAATAAGCTTTAATAACTAAGATTCTTCTGCAAGTAACAAATATATATTCAAGAATTACTGAAACTTTATAGTAATTTATAATCTTTGTTTAGTTCTGCTAAAATCCCTTTCCACTCAAATTGCGAAAGAGGCTGCACAGCTAACTGAATACTGAAACAGCTATTAGCGGCGGAAACTAAAGCTTCAATCACTGTTTGAATTAAGATTTCTCCCCGTTGAGTAAAGGGCTGCACCTGACTAAACGACTCACCAAACACCTGCGTAAATAACTCAGCATCCGGTTCTAGACGAATGGAACCATGCTGCAAAATCGCCTCACCGCGTCTGTACTGGGCGCTACCAATAAGTTTGATTCCATCTGGTGTAACTAAATCTGCACCCGTAGCAGTGCCAAAACAGTTGGGATTGTGAATATAACCCCGCCTAGCTGCGCCGTAGCGTAATTGAACGCCCAAGCGTAGCCAACCTTGAATCAAAAACTCACAAATTTTCTGATACACCTGGATACGACTACCACTTAGTCCAGATGTGACAACGGCGTAAGTTAAATCTCCTTGGTGCAGCACCGCCCTTCCACCCGTAGGACGACGCACCAACTCTACAGGTACGCCACGATACGTCAGGTACTGCCAATGTTCAGGGTAGATTGATTGATGATAGCCGAGTGAAATTGCTGGTGGCGACCAAGTGTAAAATCGTAAAGTTGGGGGATGCAGACCTAGATAATGCTGTTTTAGCAACCAACTATCGATCGCCATCTGCACCCAACCCGGCGCATTCAATAGCGGAATTAGCCGCCAAACACAATTTCCGCCCATTTCAATAGCTAATTACCCGCCTCTTACCTATTGTCCAAACTCAGATTGTAAAGCTTCATCGTTTTCATCCGCGATCGTTGCTACTACGGTTATGAGGCGAGAAATTTCACCCGGAGACAGTTCTGCCAAGGTGCGTGTCGATAGTACAACTATTTGCTCATTGAAAATACCGAAACAAGCCTCAAACGTGCCAGACCAATTTTTCTCTAACAGCTGCCGCATTAATATCGTTTCATTCTTAGCAGGTAGCCGGAGTACAGAAGCCCATGCCGTTAATGTATCATCATCGCTCGCTCCTGTAAGTTGCACAAACACCTCAACGCTACCGTACTTAAACTTCCACAGATAGCCTTCTTGAGTCTGGCTAACCATCGCGCTTTCGTCTTGTTGGAGACTAGAAATTACGGTTTGGATCAGATCTACATGGTTAATGCTAGGCTTTCCTTGCTCAATAAGTTCGTTGTTAGATAAAGATTGAGTCGCAATTTCTGGATTAGTTTGGTAGTTTGTCATAGAGATTTCTGTTCCAAGCGCGTTTAGTTTCTAGACTACTGTACCGCCTACCAGTATGGTTCTGGGCAATTCACTAAGTTAATCTTGGCTAAAAATAAGCGGTAGGGTGAGCATTGCCCACCCTACTATTTGCTGTATAGTACCTTCGTTACCTTAAGCTGGCTTATGAGCAATCAAATACTTACTCATGAAATGATCTTCAGTCGTAATCTTTTCAAAGCCTGTTTTTGCTAAACGCTCTACCAAATCATCAGTGATGTAATGCTTGTAGTAAGGTTCATGGAATGTTTCGTGGAAGCTTTCCATTATAGGCATTAATTCTGGAGAATCACTAACCTGAATTGAGTCACAGATAATAAAGACTCCCCCTGGCTTGGTAACTCTAAAAGCTTGCTCAATCACTCGCTGACGCACATCGGCGGGTAGTTCATGAAATAGAAAAACGCAAGTTACAGCATGAAAATAGTTGTCTAGGTAAGGTAACTCTTCAGCATTAGACTGTAAGAGTTGGGGTAATTCCCCTGGAATTTCCGACAATAGCTGATTTGCTTTCCGTAGGTAGGCTGGCGATAAGTCTGTGCCAAATAGAGATGCTTGCGGCAAAGCAGCGCGGATTAATTTTAAAGTACGTCCTGTTCCGCAAGCCACATCTAAAACCCGAATTTGACCCGGCGAAATAGAGTTAAAAGCTTGGAGTCCTTGCTTCAAGGGAGCAAGAATTCGTCGCCGCATTGCATCGGCTGAACCACCAAATAGAATTTCAACTTGCAAGTCATACAAATTAGCTGACAAATCGCTCAAGTAGCCATCTGTCTGATGATGAAAGTTTTGGAGGTAATAGCTGGGATAACCATCTGTAGCTACTTCAGAGGAAAAATCTTGATATTTCTTTTGATTAGCACGTCCCCAAATTTGCGGCATATCTAGCCACACTACTGGATAATAACGGAAAAAATCGAACCAAGGATTATCAAATAGTAAGCTATGAGGATATACCCCGCGTTCTGCATCCTGCCAGTCAGTTTCAATCAGTTGATTCAGTCTATTATTAATTTTTAAGAGCAGTTCTGGCGGAATAGGTCTTCTTTTTAACTCAACAGGAGGAGAAGCTAGACTCAGCAACTGTGTACTGATAATTTTGTGAGCTAGACCAAAGTAATTTTTGCCCTGCTGAAAACTCTGATATGTCAGCTTGGTTAAAGTGTCAGACATTGGAATAAAAGGCTATTTTTAATAATTGATCCACTGTAAATAATTGTAACGAAGAAATCATATATCTGTAGTAAGTAATCAAGGCTTGAATTTGGGTCAATCTATGTGCTAATAGACACAAAAAAACCACCCGGTAAGGTGGCTTTGAACTATTGTGAAGGCAATGCCTATGGCATAACTAGGGAATTAACAATCGTAGTAGAGGGAAAATTCGTAAGGATGAGGGCGTAGGCGCATCGGGTTGATTTCTTTGTCAAGTTTGTAGGTAATCCAATTTTGAATGAAGTCTTCTGTGAATACTCCACTCTCGGTCAAGAAATCGTGATCATGTTCCAGACTTTCCAGTGCGGCTTCTAAAGAACCAGGGGTTGAAGGAACCTTACTTAATTCCTCTGGGCTAAGTTCATAAATATCTACATCTAGAGGTTCACCAGGCTCAGTCTGGTTTTTGATCCCATTTAGACCTGCACACAGCATGGCAGCAAAGGCTAAGTAGGGGTTGCAGCTAGGATCAGGGCAACGGAATTCCAACCGCTTCGCTTTAGGATTATCACCAGAAAGAGGAATGCGGATCGAAGCAGAACGATTGCCTTGTGAGTATGCCAAGTTGACTGGTGCTTCATAACCAGGGACTAGCCGCTTGTAAGAATTGATACTAGGGTTGGTGAAAGCCAAGATCGAAGGTGCGTGCTTGATTAAACCGCCAATAAAATATAATGCTAATTGACTTAATTTGGCGTACTTATCGCCTCCAAATAGCGGTTGTCCATCTTTCCAGATAGACATATGGGTGTGCATCCCAGTACCGTTGTCACCAAACATCGGCTTGGGCATGAAGGTAGCAGTTTTGCCATATTTTTTGGCAACATTTTTGACTATGTATTTATAGGTCATTACATAATCTGCTGCTTGCACCAAGGGAGCAAAACGAATGCCCAACTCACACTGTCCGCCGGAGGCGACCTCATGATGGTGCTTTTCAATCGGTACACCGCATCTACCCATTGTCAGTAGCATTTCAGTACGGATATCTTGCAAGGTATCTGTCGGTGCAACTGGGAAGTAACCTTGTTTGTTACCAATTTTATAACCGAGGTTGCCACCTGGTTCTTCCCTACCAGCATTCCAATTTCCCTCGATAGAGTCTACGTAGTAATAGCCTTGATACCCGGTTTGGTCAAAGCGGGCATTGTCAAATACGAAAAACTCTGGTTCTGGGCCACAAAAGACCGTATCACCAATACCACTGGCAATTAGGTAGTCGATCGCTTTTTGAGCAATAGAGCGAGGATCGCGATCGTAAAGCTCTCCTGTACGGGGTTCTACAATCGTACAGATCATGCTCAAAGTCGGCACTTCCATAAAAGGATCGATCCAGGCAGTGGTTGGATCAGGAACCATCGCCATGTCTGAAGCGTTAATCGCTTTCCAACCCCGAATACTGGAACCATCAAAAGCCACACCGGAGGAAAAGGAATCTTCGTCAATTAAGCTGCGGTGGAACGTGCAGTGCTGCCAGATACCAAGCATATCAACGAATTTTAGATCGATTAGCTCGATGTCTTGGTCTTGAATCATTTGCAAGACTTCTTGAGCGGTTTCAGGCATTGATAACTCCTTATCTACAAATTTTGACTTTACAAAGAATATGCAAAGGCTACTGTTACGATAGTTGGCAGCTGAACTTTATCACTTTTGAATCATCCTAAAGAGAGAATTGTGGCAAATTTGTAGCTTACTATACAAAATGCAGTTTTAACTTCTTCTGGTAGCCTTTCTTTGACAATGGTGAGCAAGGTAGGTAATAGTTCCTTAATTCCACAGGGGTCAAATTTGGCTTAAAATTCTTAAATAGCGAATATAATTCCAGCTTTTAGGTTTCAGGTCATACACAATCTTGATACTTAGTACAAAAAGCAGGTCAAAAATATCAAATCACGGATAGGAAAACTTGGGAGAACAATTTTATGCGCGATGCCCTAACAAGCTTAATTGGAACTTATGACGTTACGGGTCGGTATTTCGACCAGACTGCGCTCGATAAGATGAAGTCTTATTTTGACACGGGGACTGCCAGAATCAAGGCAGCTGCCGCAATTAATTCTGATGCTGCTGAGATTGTCAAGCGTGCTGGACGCAGGTTATTTGACGAACAGCCTGAACTGATTCGTCCGGGCGGAAATGCTTATACAACGCGCCGCTATGCTGCCTGTTTGCGAGATATGGACTATTACTTGCGCTACGCTACCTATGCAATGGTCGCTGGTAATATGGATGTCTTAGATGAGCGGGTACTACAAGGCTTGCGGGAAACTTACAATTCTTTAGGAGTGCCAATTGGACCAACAATTCAAGGCATCCAAATTATGAAGGAGATTGTTAAGGATCAAGTTGCGGCAGCTGGAGTTGATAATACTAGCTTTGTGGATGAGCCGTTTGATTATATGACGAGGGAGTTGAGCGAGGAAGATATTTAGTTTGAGAAATCTAGACTGAAAATACTTAGGGCGATCGCATCTTCAACTCAAACTGGGTAAAGTGCGATCGCTTTTTGCTCAGTTAAATATTTGGCTACAAAGAAATGGGATTAACTTAAGTAAACTCAGTAGTCCAAGTTTTTCGATAATTAAATTTATATTTCTTGACATATCTCATTAATCTTTACTCAACTTCAATGAACAAGGGCAAATTGATACCTTACACTCATCGTTTGCTCACCCTAAAAGTTTAGAGTAATTAAAGAACCACTATTTACCTGAAGCGGTTATGCTACATCGCCAAAAACCAGCAGAACTAATTGTCATCACTCAACCAACTCACGCTTGGATTGCTGGTTGTCTAGCACGTGCTTGGGGAAATGAAGAGTTTGGTTCTTTTGCACCCACACAAGAAGTCTGTCTAGGTGCAGAACAACATGACATCGGCTGGCTGTTGTGGGAAAATTCGCCTACCTTGAACCCAAATACGGGCTATCCGCATAGCTTCAGGGAACTTCCAACTCAAGTGCATATAGACATTTGGTCAGGTGCTAAACAATTAGCGTTGCCTTTTGGTAGGTATGTGGCGCTGCTTGTCTCACTTCATGGTACTGGGATATTTGAACGTTTTACACACTGGCAGCAGTCGCCTGAATCTGCCCAAATAGTGCAAGAATTTTTGAAACATGAGTATGCTTTTCAAGAAAAACTCAAGACTAGCCTTGAAAATGACCCACACTATGCACAATACGCAACACCAGAAGTAATAAAGCGCGATCGCTCTTTAATAGCAATTTGGGATTGGCTATCACTGGCTTTGTGTCACGGACTGCGTAGTGAACAACAATTTAATCAAGTTCCTACGGCATCTGGTGACACTACACTTACTTTAACTCCAGCCAATGATCATGCTACAGAGGTAAAAGTTGCTCCTTGGCCGTTTGCTCAAAGTGAAGTAACACTTGTTTACGAAGGGCGGATTCTGCGGGAGAAATTTACAGATGAGAAAGTGATGCAGGCGGCGCTTGCGGATGCAGAATGTATCGCTATTAGCACTACCCTTTGCCCAAAGTGATAAATTTAGTAAGTAGGTAAAAATCCAGCAATATTACTTGACAAAAAGAGTGAGTAGTGATCACTGAGCAGTGAGTAGAAAGAGTGCAAAAAAACTTCAGAGGTCCCTGAGCGTGGCCGTTGGGTTGTGGGTCACAAGCCTACTTAAAAATCAGGAATTGTACCAAATACGAAGTACACGGTACAAAACGTCCTTGCTTCAATCCCATGCCTTAAAGCATGGGTTCACTACTCACTTACCACTACTCACTAATCACTTTAAAAGATTGAATTAATGGGCTTGCTGGTAAAGATTGTACCAGACTGAGGTTTAAAGGCTGTTGACTAATATCTTGGGCGTAAGTTGCACTTAGGTAAGGGCGGTATTGTGGCGCTTTGGCAATATAAGTTTGCAAGAAAGCTAGACTCAAAGCATTCATATAACCACGAGCGATCGCAGGACTTGGGCCAATAACTTGAGCAGGTAGAATAAAGGGATCTGTGGCAGGATTCGTTTCGCCAATTGTAGAAAAGTGGGTTCCACGTTCAATCACAGCAAGGTACTTTTGGGGAGTAGTCAGCCAAGTAAAAGGTTTAATTTGCTCTGATAAAGCTGGTACAACTGTATCATCGCTAGAGCTAACGATCATTACTGGCACTTTAATTTTGCTTAAGCTAGCTTTCCCAAAAATACTGCTAGTTATCGGGTTAATTGCGAGCGCTGCCTTGACTCTGGAATCGGACAAATTATACTGAGTGCGTGGCAACTCTAGCACCCGACACTGAAGGAGTAAAGACACATTCCAAGACTCGTTGAGATCCTCGCAGTCTTTTTGCAGTTGATCAAAGTTAAGTGAAGCACCTGCTAAGGCTAAAGCAGTATAACCCCCAAATGATTGACCAATTACCCCAACTTGTTGCAAGTTAAGTTTAAAAGAAGAATTAGAAGCATCAAGACGTGCAAGTTGATTCAGTAAATATTTGATATCTAGAGGACGGTTAATAAATTCGTTTGGTTCTGCTACTGTATAAGATCGACCAGCCAGTAGCAATCGTAATTGTTCCGCACTGCTACCAGGATGTTCAGGAACGGCAACAGCAAAGCCATAACTTGCCAAATGCTGCGCTAGATACTCAAAGCTAGTCCGATCTGATCCTAGACCATGTGATATTACAATTACGGGAAAACCAGGCGAGAGGCGAGAGGCGAGAGGCGAGAGGGTAAATTTTGCCGCTTTTTGTTGAGGAAGGTAGACATCGGTCAGAAAAACGCGATCGCGTGTTTTATCATTTAGTTTTAGCGTTTGTTTGTTCCAGCTAAATCGTCCCCGCCGCCGCAAGTCTGGTAGTTGAGAAAAATCAACTGTTTGTGGAGTTGTAGCTGCGGCTGTTGACTGCTGCTTGATCAGTGCTATTTCCTGATTTGTTTGATTAACTAAGTCTTTAAGCTGTTCAGCAATCTTGAGACTACGCGATAAGTCAACCCGAATGCTGCGAGTGGGAAACTTGCGCAATACATTTAATAGTGTTAAACCCTCTGGATCAGCAGCTGCTAAAATCAACGCTCCTCGTAGAGCATAAAAACCCGGTTGCCGAGATTCAGTTTGAATCACTTGTCCCAGTCGTTGCAGCAGTGTTTCTCCGACTGGCGTGTATAAAAACTGCGAAGTAGCAACCGCACTCAAATCAGCACGCGCTAGCAAAACGCGCCGCAACTGGGCTAACTGTTCCGGCTTCAGATACCGGGCGTAGACGGCTAAGTCTTCGTCAAGCTTGCCTTCTTTAGCATAAGTTTCTAGAGCATCAACAGAAATCGAGCGCTCTAAAACAGAATAAGAAGCATAAATTCTTTCAGCCGCCATCACCTGAGTCGGAAGTACAGATATTGGCAGTGCGCCAAACAAAAGTGCCATTCTTAGCCATCTACGTGGCTTTCCGAGTAAATTAATCTTCCAGCGTGCAACACTGCATTTGGTAGCGGTGGACGAGTTAGAACGGTTCATTGAGTAAAAGACGCGATCGCGCTACATTTAGCAAACCTGTCTCTACACTAACAACGATAAGTAGCTTTCCAGGCTTTTCCAGTCACAAGCAGCAGAACTTTAGGTAATTTAAATAACACCACATACAACAATTAATACTTCCCTATTTAGTTGTAAATTATAATTAAATTGCTAAAATAATTGTTGAAAAATACTGCCAAATTAACTTAAATTACTATTTAAAATTAAACCTTTTTCCTAATATTTTAATGTTCTCAAATGCTTAGAGTTTATTCGTTACCTTGGATAGTTTTACTCCAGGCATTTTTGTAATCTTGGTCACATTGGGCTTTATACTTTGCTTCAATAGTTGATACTACATTAGTAGGAGTAGCTGCTATACAGTTTGCATAAGTGTTCCTAGCGGTTGCTTGTTCTGCAATAATACTAGCCTGTGCTTTTTCGTCAACTTTTATGTCATTGGTTGAGTTACTATCATAACAACCTTGGATTATCCCTAAAAATATTAAAATTACAGCAAATTTATATTTTTTTAGTTGAGCATTGTATTTAGCCACTTTATACTCCTTAACTTTTATATTTGATTTTCTATTCTTCTAATATTGCCTATTTATACTGAGATAGCGATAAAGGAAAGGTAAAGAGCAGTGAAGAAATGGTAAAGTATCATCAAACAGGCATAAAGCCAAGACATTATAGAAATAATTGCTTCAAGCACTACCAAGAAATACGCAATTATGAATTAACTTATAAAATTAAGCTCATATTTTGCATCAGTGCTGTTACTTGATCTAAAAATTGATTTTTACAGGTTTTAGCTAAAACTACATAAATTGCAGTCGCATTACCCATCTGGGCTTAAATTTGTTTCCTGGTAGTGAAAGTTTGTTAAAGGAATAAAAAAGGCTTTGAATTAATTAAAATAGACTTAAGCTATAAGTTAATACCTTAAATTAAAAAGCTGACTTTATAGTGAATTTATTTAAAACAATATGTAAGTTTAATTAATGAACATTATTTTAAGGTGCTTGTTGTTGTAAATTAATCATATCAACTGTGAAATAATCTCTAACAACCTAATAAAAAGCTAGACTACAAAGTAAGCTACTAATAAGATGCAGACAAAATATAACACTAGAAACATGGATGTATAGTGGTTACTATTTAGCCAAGCAAAATACATACAAATGGTTAAAGCAACGAACAGTAATAACGCTATCCATCTAAATATTTTTCCCACGTTAGTAATTAATTAAGTTTAATTACACACAAATTGCCTAGCTATCAATACTCATCTTTGGTAAGTAGCTAGTTTTAGCTTATTTATGTATATCTACGTATATTATGAATTTATCTGTAAATTTTCAAACCTTAAATTATGATTTTAGATAAAGTTTTGGTGAAACTAAAATTACTGATTCTTTCCTAATGCAATAGTGATTGAACCAGAAACTACCAAAACAGCCCCCAAAAGTCCTAATACTGTAAGGTGTTCCGGTGCAATCAGAGTTGGCATTAAAGCGGAAACAGCCCAAACTGATGCCAAAGTAAAAATGGGAGTCAAAGCCAGCACTGCGCTTACTCGTGATGCTTCCCAATGATCCAAGGCTTCAGCAAAAGCACCATAAGCCACTAGAGTATTCAAGCCACAAAAAAGCAGCATTCCCAAGTGTAAGGGATTCAGTGACAAAATTGTTTGGGGTGTGGCAACGGGGGTGAACATCAGCGCACAACCTCCGTAGATAATTAGCATAATGCTTGCAGAGGATAATTTTTGTAGTAGCTGTTTTTGAGCTAAGGCGTAAACAGCCCATGTTCCTGCTGCTATCATCAGTAAACCACTGCCGATTAGATATCTATTGGGCGCTGTAATTAAATTCTGCAATTGTTCATGAAAGAACAAGGCAAATCCTAGAGTTAATACACTAAAGCCCAGCCATTGACGTATTGTATAACGTTCTTTGAAAATAGCGATCGCACCTAAACCAAATAATACAGGAGCAAGTTGGATCAAAACTTGGGCATTAGCTGGTGAAGTTTGGGCTAATCCTTGCAAGAAAAATAGGTAATTTAGCCCTAAAAATATAGTAGCGATCGCTAGTAATTTTAGAGAATTTGAGCGCAATTTTTGAAGTTCAGGTAATTGCTGTCGTACAGCTAAATAAACTCCTAGCAACCCAAAGGCAGCCAAAAACCTAAACCAAGTAAGCGTGTAGACATCTAAGGCTTGCAGCGTTACTGTCAACGCAATAGGTAGAACACCCCACAGCACTACAGTTAACAGCGATAACGCTAGCCCTAAACGCCATTGACCTGAACTAGAGTGCAGTGGCATTATTGTCTAAAAACTTGTACAAAATATCATTAAAAAGTAGTCCGAAGCAAACTTTCACCCTGATGGTAAATTTCACGGGCGTAATCTGTCCAAACTCCTTGTCCCCAGTAACGAAAACAGCTTGTTTGTAGCAAAAGATTGTTCACCAGTGCTTGACGGTAACGAGATTGTCTTGTTATAGGTTCTACTGATGTGCTGCCTAAATTTACACTATCTGCTTGCGGCAATGGATCAATCTTTTCATGAAACAAAGCGCTGAGTTGATTCATCGGAGTCAAGACATTTTCATAGCCTTTTACCCAACTCAAATTATTAGTCCAACTCGCGCCATCTACATGAAAGTTTGAGTTATTTTCCTTTAACTGATCAATAGCATTCGCTACAGCATTTGGTTTATTATTCAAATGTGATACTGCTTCCCAAATTTGAAATTGATTAATTGCCTGACAAGTTGGATAATCATCAGGATTGCAACCAGCAGCTTCAATTAACTCTAAATATTCTGTACCTGTTAAACTCACAGTTCCAGACTTTCCATTGTTCTGATGTGCCATTTCATGCCAAGCCTGTTTGAATGCTGGCGGAAATTCATTCATCATTACGCCGCCATTTTCACCATCACCAATTTGAGTTACCAGAGGTGGGATAGAAACATCACCTAAATTTTGCCCAGATAGTGTTTTTGCTTCATAATAAGGTTGCATTTGTCCGACTAATTTAGTATCAGAACCTTGAGTTTTAATTAGTGCTGTGATACTCAAAGTTTCGCCTTGGGAATTGCGGGCAATTAGACGATGCGGAAGATGCTTATTTTGTAGTGGTTGACCTGTTAAAGTTTCAACAGAATGCTCTTGAATTAGTAACCACCGATAGCCACATTCTTTGAGTGCTTTAACAAATTCAAATAGAGTATCTGGGTGATTTGGCAGGTGCATTTCTGGCAGAGAAAATCCCTTAACACGCTTTAGTGCTTCCCACCCAAAAATTGCCGCAAAGTGGTGTTGCCAGGCAAGTATATGTAGTTTAATATCTGGAATTGGAGTAGAGGGAACAACAGCATGACTCCACATTGTACCCAGCCACTCTACATAAGGCTGATAAGTTGGATCACAAGTAATCCGCTTGAGATTTTCTAGAATATCACCGCGTCCCATTTGTCGCAATCCCCATAAAAGATTGCCGGAGTAATCCAACATAATCCGAGAATTACAGCCTTGACTTACAAGTTCAGGAATAAAATCTGCCATGCGGTTATAGCAATGGGCAAACACATCTGCATTATGGTTATCGCCTTCGTTGCGATGTTCAAACATATATTGCAGATTACTGATTAATTCGCCACTCGCACCAGTAGGGATAGTAGGCTGGTGCATATGCAGTGCGATCGCAAAAGCAGCGTTTATATCTTGCAAGCTGATATTGGTTGTCGGCAAAAAGACAGGTTCGTTGTGTTGAACAACAGACAAAACCTCTGCTTCCCAACCGCAAATATTAGGCAATCCATCAATTATTTCTGGTAAGATAGGGAGGCTTAATTGTGTTGAAGCTAGCATTATTTTATGAGATAGTTAGAGCTTAAATATCAAGACAGTAATTCCAACAATTGAGCTTCTGATAAGCAATTAATCCCCAATTGTTGCGCTTTTTCTAATTTAGAACCAGCTTCTTCCCCTACAATTACATAATCTGTTTTTTTACTAACTGAGTCTGTTACCTTGCCACCAGCTTTTTGAATTAAATCTTTCGCTTCATCTCGTTTTAACGTGGGTAATGTACCAGTAATGACAAATGTTTTACCACTTAGGAGTTGATTATTTAGGCTAATTGTGTCTATTTCACCTGCAAGTTGCAAGCCAGTTGCTTTCAGGCGTTCAATTAAAGTTTGATTAGCAGGAATGCGGAACCACTGATATACAGAAGTAGCAATTTCAGAACCTATGCCGTAAACAGTTTCAATATCTGCTGATTCTACCGTAGCTAATTGTTCTACTGTCGGGAACTTCTCGGTTAATAATTGAGCATTTACACTGCCGACATGACGAATGCCCAAACCATATAATACCCGTGACCAAGGTTTAGTTTTCGATTGAGCGATCGCATGAATCAATTTTTCAGCTAACTTCTTGCCCATCCGTTGTAATTTCCCCAGATGGTCAGCAGTTAAATCATAGAGGTCTGCAACTGAATGTACCACATCGCGATCAACCAACTGTTGCACCAGTTTCTCACCCATGCCGTTAATATCCAGCGCATCACGGCTTACCCAGTGCTGAATTGCCCCCTTAAGGATAGCTGGACATGAAGCATTCACACAGCGCGTTACAGCCTCATTTTCAGGGCGTACAGAGGGCTGATTGCACACAGGACAGTTAACGGGCATTTGAAAGGGTTGAGTATCTGCTGGGCGGAGTTCTTTAAGCACACGCACCACTTCTGGGATAATTTCACCAGCCTTGCGGACAATGACTGTATCGCCAATGCGGATATCTAATTGGGAAATGTGATCGCTATTGTGTAATGTTGCCCTTGAAACAGTCGTCCCCGCTAGCTGCACTGGGCGCATTTCTGCCAACGGTGTCAATGCCCCTGTTCGTCCTACATTAATAGAGATATTCTCAACCCTTGTGGGAGCTTCTTCTGCGGCATATTTCAGCGCTACTGCCCAACGAGGGAATTTTTGGGTAAATCCTAATTGTTCTTGCAGGGCAAAAGAGTTGATTTTGACTACAACGCCATCCGTCATATAGGGTAAATTTAGGCGTTCTGTATCCCAATATTCGTAATAATCTGCTACTTCTTGCAAAGACGGACAAAGTTTGCGATGAGGATTCACCCGAAAACCCATTTCTTGCAATAAATCTAATGCTTCCGATTGGGTACGGGCGATACTAGCATCATCCATGCCGGGAATGTGCAGTGTGTAGGGAAAGAAATCTAGCCTTCGCCGAGCTACAATTTGGGAGTCTAGTTGTCGTAGTGTACCTGCTGCTGCATTGCGAGGGTTAGCAAATAGTGATTCCCCAGATTGCGCTCGCTCTTGATTAATTTGTTTAAATACATCCAGGGCTAAAAATGCCTCTCCTCGCACTTCAACACGGGAAGGAGGATTTTCTAAATTCAATCGTAGTGGAATTGAGCGGATTGTCCGCACATTTTGGGTAATTTCTTCGCCAGCGATGCCATCACCCCTAGTTGCCCCTCTAACCAATACACCATTTTCGTAAGTTAAAGCTAAAGCTGAACCGTCAATTTTCAGTTCACATACATATTCAACCGAGTCGGTATTAGGCGCGTGTCGTCGCCAGCGTTCTTGCCAAGCCTTTAACTCTTCAATATTAAAAGCATTCTCTAAGCTGTAAAGCGGGATATTGTGTTTTACTGAAGAAAATTGAGTTGCTGGTCTTTCACCCACGCGCTGAGTCGGGCTATCCGGCGTAATTACTTCTGGATACTGGGTTTCCAGTTGTTGCAGTTCTCGATACAACTGATCGTAGACAGCATCCTCCATAATTGGATTATCAAGGACGTAGTAGGCATAGCTTGCTTTTTGTAACAGCGTTCGCAGTTCTTGAACTCGCAGTTTTACCTCTGCTTCCAGTGATTGCACAGATTTTTTCCCTCTACCAATCAAGTTTCAGATTTTAGTTTAACGCCCAGCATCCTGCCTCGATTTGGACAGCGCAAGCAAAGGCGCTGAAGTTCCTTAGCTGGTTGATTTATTGTCTAAAATTTGGCTCGTCTTAGAAGCATCTGAGTTATTCTGCTAAATATCTTCGCTATAACAGCGGAGTTGTTAAGCGATTTGGATTGAATCATGAGAATCTGGCTTACTTGCTTTGGAATGCTGTTTGCGATCGCCGAACTCTACCAATGGGCGAAAGACCTGAGCTTGCCATTGCCTATTTATATCTTAGGTGGGGCATTCTTAGCGATCGCGTCTAACTACAACAAGCGATCGGGTTTGTTCTTCCAAAATTCATCTACTGAACTACCAGCAGCGATTAATTCTGCTAATTCCACCAGTTGGGACAATCTCAGTCCATCTCAGCAAACTGCTAAACCCATTTCTTTCACCATCAAGTCTTCATCTGAACAAAATCGTTTAGATGAAACAAAATTAAGTTAAAGCTGATCTTGCTCAATGAGAATCTAAAGATATCCAACAAGCATTATTTAAGAATGAGGATAAATTCGCAAACATCCCAATAAAAATAAACTGGAATTACAAATTAAATTTATAGCACTTTGCAGTTTTACCGTCCCAGATTACGCTTTAATTGCTCTAGCTCATCCTGCGTTTCCCAACGCTGAAATGTAGCTTCTAAATCATCTGCACCCTTAGAATTGCGGTTTTGATTCCAGCCAGTAGTATCAAAACTTTGTGCAGTTTGATAATTAGTCCGATTTGCTGCCACGTCGGCTGCTTTAGCTTGTACCTCTTGTCGGCGTTGCTGAATACGCTTCATTAGTTCTTTTGCCTGGGTAATGCGTTCTTTTATACCTTGCATTTGTCCCCAGCGTTGATTACCTTCCCGTAGTAGCGCTGCTTCTCGCTCTTGTGCTGGTGCTACTAAATCTTGTCTACCTGCGGTTTTTGCTTTTTCAACACGAATATGCCAACGCTGGATTTCTTGAGCAGTTGCCAAAATTTCGTCTTGCGATCGCTTTTCTTGCAACTGCAAATCTGCAATTAGCTTTAGAGTGTCTTCCTCTTGTTCCCGTAGCTGTTCTAACAGCGCTTCTAACTCCAAATGGGGATTATTTCGCAAAAATTCTTCTAAACGGCTTTCCAGAAAGCGGTTGAAATCGTCAAATAATCCCACTGCACTCAACTCCAGAGGTTTAGGTGTGTAAATTTTATAGTAGCTAATTAGCAGTTATTAGTTGCGCTCCTTAAGTAAGAAACCGCAGTTAGAGCGAAAGATTATTTCAGGCTAGTTAGAAGCAAGCTGGAGTCAGCCAGGGCAGTTAAAATAAAGCGCATTTATGTTATAAATGATACCAGATATTAAATTAATTTACTATGCGTAAAGTAATTATAGCCGTCGTCACAAAGGTTAGGACGCTACTTTAAGAATATGCTCCATTGCCTCTCGCAACGTATCAAATTCGTCTAAGCACTTGCGAATCCGGTTCTTGAGCCATGACCAACAGTGCTCAATC
>JAESFL010000844.1_pt1 | contig 15833 bp, 27 predicted proteins | sample 9269401 | NCBI WGS metagenome assembly JAESFL01 (sample SAMN14506025, study PRJNA617098) | algae metagenome | isolation source: Gloeocapsa sp. UFS-A4-WI-NPMV-4B04 and co-occurring heterotrophs from desert... | place: USA: Utah | collected 2006-10-01 | reverse complement strand
GTCATGTATTGTCCACGTTCAACTGGCCGAAACGAGGCCGGCAGAGCAGTTGCCGACGAGGGGACATCATGCAGAACACTTATGCACGCGCACGTGAAAACCAGCGACCTGGGCAGCCGGGCGCGGACCAGATTGGAGAGGTCAAGAAAATGGAGAATATCGATCAGCGGGACAAGGCCGAGCGGGGCCAGATGTCGGTTATCGGCGCCGACATCATCATCACCGGCAATATCGAGGCTTCGGTCGACCTCCACATCGAGGGTCGGGTCCATGGCGACGTACGCTGCGCCACGCTCATCCTTGGCGAGAGCAGCTCGGTAAACGGAAAGATCTTCGCGGACCGCGTTCGCGTTTCGGGCGCCGTCGACGGTGCGATCGAAACCAAGGACCTGGCCGTCGAGGCGACTGCCCGCGTCACCGGCGACATTACCTATGACCGCTTGCGCGTTGCGAATGGCGGGGTCGTCGAGGGCCAGATGAAGCGCAAGGCGGTCGATGAGTCCCTCGACAGCCGGCTGAAGCTGGTCGATGCGCCCGCATCGGCACCCGCGGACGCGAAAGCCGAAGTCGTCACGATCGATTAAGGTTTGGGGGGCAAACGAGCCTTCCCGCCGGTCAAGCCTTTAGCGGAATGGAAAGATGATGATCGCCGTCGAGCAAAAGCCGAACATGCGGGACGCCTTGGAGGAAATGCAGGAACTCCTCCGAACCATCGCGTTGGTGGGCTCCCCACCCCGTCACTCCGCGGTCAGGTACACCTTGTGCCGGACCGCGCTCATTGAAAGCGAACTCCGGCCGTCGCTGCCGGGCTTCCTCATCCAATGCGTTTCGGCCTCGAAATTCCACGACTTCATCCACCTCTATGATCCCAAGGCCGAGGCCCGGATCGCCTTTGTCGATGCGGCCTTCAGCGGAGGGCGGGCGCGGCTCGACTCGAAGCGCATCTACGATGTGTTCAGCGATCCGGAAGACTGATGGCCACGGCTCCGGTGGATGAAATGCCGCTCCTGTGCGAGCTGGGATGGCACAAGGCCGATCCACTGGCGCGCTGGAATGCCGGTTATTATTTCACCACCTGCGCGCGTTGCGGCCATGATCTCGTAAGAACCGCTTATGGCGGCTGGCGCGTGCCGAAGGGCTTCAAAATCGTTTGGCAGGCGAAGCCGCCTGAAAGCGCCGTGGCCGCGGAGCTGATCCCGGATCCCGACGCGGAGCTGGGGGACGCCGATCAGATGGAGCTTCCGATCCAGGAAGTGCTGCGTCACATGGAGGCGGAAGAGCAGGCCGAAGACGCCTTCCCCGAAGCCGCCGACGCCGCGGCCGAACCGCTGTCGAATGCCGCGCCTGCCGATCATGAACCGCTGGATGTGTTCGCGGAGGATGAACCGGGGACTGAGGCTGCGGCAGCCGACGAGCCTCGTTGGGAGCCTGAACTTGAGCCCGTATTCGAGCCGGACCCCGAGCCCTTGCCATCGGCGGCGAAGACGCCCGCGGTCGATGATTTCATGGAAGACGACTGGTTCATGAACGATGAGCCGGGATACGATTCCTGGGACCGAGCCGCCGAGCACGACGTCGACACCCTTGATCGGACGATCGTCGACGACGACAGTGAGCATGTCGGCAATCGCAGCGGGAAAATCCGCTACGGCAAAGAGGTCGATCCGGTGGCCCCGGGAGCCCCTGCGAGTTTCCTCAGCATGCTGAGGGCGCATCGTGACGAGGCGGCAGAAGTGGAAGAGGAGGCAGACCCTGCCCCGACGGCGACGGCGGCGGCGGGGGCGCCGTCGGCCCGCCCGGGACCCCATGCGGGCATCGTGGCAACTTTGGTGGGCACGTTCGGCGTGCTCTTGTTGCTGATTGCCGCCGTCGGTGGCGGCTGGGAACTCCGGCAAACGGAAGCCGCGACGACTGCCCCGTCGGGCGCGCAAGCGGCGCCGGCTGCGGCGCCCGCACCTGGAGCGGCTGCGGCATCCCTTGCACGCCCGGAGGAGACTGGATTCGTGACGGCGAGCCTGCTCAATTGCCGCACGGCTCCGGCAGAGCAGGCAGAGCCAGTGCGTATCCTGCCAAGGGGAGAGCCGGTACGCGTCCTCGCACTCGAACCGGCATGGGCGAGCATCTCGCACCGTGGCCGCCAATGCTGGGCCTCGACACGTTATCTCTCGGCGCAGCAGCCGCTCTGAGCATCGAGCGAACGGCGCAGCTCTCTATCGTGTCGATCAGCAAGGGATGAGCGGCGAGCACGGTTCGCCGGTCGCAGCCGTATCCGCTCAGCCGGCGTCGAGCACTGCCTCGATGGATTGATTGACGGCATCGATCGGGGCCATGCCGTTGACCCGGCGGACCAGGCCCCTGGCTTCGTAGTAAGGCAGGATAGGCGCCGTCTTGGCCCGGTACTCGGCGAGCCGCTGGCGAACCGTCTCCTCATTGTCGTCCGGGCGTCGTCGATATTCCTCGTTTCCGCAAACGTCGCAGATACAGTCCAGCTTCGGCTGCTTGTAGCGGTCATGATAGCCCTCGCCGCACTTGGTGCAGGAGAAGCGGCCCGTGATGCGGTCGACCAGCGCCTCTTCGTCGACCGTAAGTTCGATGACATGGTCCAGGCTACGGCCGCGCTCCGACAGGAGCCGATCGAGCGATTCCGCCTGCGCCTGGGTACGCGGGTAACCATCGAAGATCACGCCGCGCTCCGTGTCCGGCTCGTCCAGGCGGTTGCCGAGGATCTGGCTCATCAGATCGTCGGGAAAAAGCTTCCCCGCCTTCATGATCTCATCGGCCATCCTGCCGATCTCGGTGCCGGCCTTCACGGCCGCGCGGAGCATGTCGCCGGTTGAAACCTGGACCATCCCGCGCTCTTGCTCGAGCCGGGAAGCCTGCGTGCCCTTGCCCGCCCCCGGAGGCCCGAGCAGGACGATGTTCACCTTGCTCTCCCGCCCTTGAGCTTCGCCTTCTTGATGAGATCGCCATATTGATGGGCGATGAGGTGGCTCTGGATCTGCGTGACCGTGTCCATGGTCACATTGACGACGATCAAGAGGCTGGTGCCGCCAAGATAGAATGGAATGCCTGCCCGGGCGATCAGGAACTCGGGCACAAGGCAGATCAGCGTCAGATAGGCCGCGCCCACGACGGTGATGCGGGTAAGAACATAGTCGAGATATTCCTCGGTCCGCTTGCCCGGACGAATGCCCGGCACGAACCCGCCGTAACGCTTCAGATTGTCCGCCGTCTCTTCCGGGTTGAACACCACGGCGGTGTAGAAGAAGCAGAAGAAGATGATCCCGGCGGCATAAAGCGCCATGTAGAGGGGCGCACCATGCTGCAGCGCCGTCGTGACGGTGATGAGAACATCCCCCCACATGCTTTCGCCCTCGACCCTGTTGCCGGCGAATTGCGCGATCGTCAGCGGCATCAGCAACAGCGACGAGGCGAAGATCGGCGGGATCACGCCCGAGGTGTTGATCTTCAGCGGCAGGTGCGAACGTTCCGCCTGCATCTGACCCCGGGCGGTCTGACGCTTCGGATATTGGATGAGCACGCGGCGCTGGGCACGTTCCATGAAGCAGATGCCAATGATGAGCGCGGCGGCAAGCGCAAGCACGCCCATGATCACGAGCGGCGAAAGCGTGCCGGTACGGCCGCCTTCGAACGCCTGCGCGATCGCCGTCGGCAATTGCGCAACGATGCCGGCCATGATGATCAGCGACACGCCGTTGCCGATGCCGCGGCTGGTGATCTGCTCGCCAAGCCACATCAGGAACATCGTCCCCCCGACGAGATTCACCACCGTCGTGATGCGGAACATCATGCCCGGATCGATGACGGCAGACCCGCCCTGCTGGGCGCCCCAGCCTTCAAGGCCCACTGCAATGAAATAGCCCTGGATGGCGCAGAGAAAGACCGTGCCGTAGCGCGTATATTGATTGATCTTCTTCCGGCCCGTCTCACCCTCTTTCTTGAGCGCCGCGAGCGTCGGCGACATGGACGTGGCAAGCTGCACCACGATCGAGGCGGTGATGTAGGGCATGACGCCGAGCGCGATGAGGCTCATGCGCTCGAGGCTACCGCCCGAGAACATGTTGAAGAAGTCGAGCACACCGCCGCGGGTCGTCTCGAAAAGATTATTGAGCGCCCGCGGATCGATGCCCGGTAGCGGAACGAAGCTCAGCAGTCGAAAAAGGATCAGCGCGCCAAGGGTGAACCACAGCCGCTTCTTGAGATCGGTGGCCTTGGCGAAATTCGCCAGGCTGATATTGGCGGCCATCTGTTCGGCTGCGGATGCCATAGGAAATTCGACCTCGGAAAAGATACAGGCGGCGGGAGCTGATTACCCCCGCCCGGGCACCCATCGGAATATGCTTCCGCTGGACCCCCAACCCGCCTCATATAGTGATCGGTTGCGGCTTGTCAGCCGTCAACGTGGCAGGCGAGGATTCAGGCTTTGGCCTTGTTCTTAGCGCTGCCCTTCTTGGCGGCCGCTTTTTCAGCGGCTGGAACGACTTCGATCACCTCGACCGACCCCCCGGCCGCCTCGACAGCCTGGCGGGCACCGGCGGAAGCGCCGGCGACGCGGAAGGCGAGCTTCGCCGACAGGCTGCCCTTGCCGAGCAGCCGGACGCCGTCCTTGCCGCCGCGCGCCAGGCCCGCGGCCTTCAAGGCCGCATGGTCGATCGTGCCGTCGGTCGCGAGCTTGCCCGCGTCGATGAGCTTCTGGATCGCGCCGAGATTCACTTCGGCATAATCTTTGGCGAAGATGTTGTTGAAGCCGCGCTTCGGCAGCCGCATGTGGAGCGGCATCTGGCCGCCTTCGAAGCCGAAGATCGACACGCCGGAACGGCTGGTCTGGCCCTTCTGGCCGCGGCCCGCGGTCTTGCCAAGGCCGGAGCCGATACCCCGACCCACGCGTACGCGGGATTTGCGGGCACCTTGATTGTCGCGGATGTCGTTGAGTTTCATCGTCTTTGCACTCGCTTTCGCTTTTGTCGCGCTGGGAAGCGGAGGTTACTCCGCCACCGACACCATATGCTGCACGCGCTTGATCATGCCGCGGACTTCGGGACTGTCCGTCAGCTCGACCGTCTTGTGCATCTTGTTGAGACCGAGCCCGATCAGCGTCTTGCGCTGGTCGGGCCGGCGCCGGATCGGGGATCCGGTCTGCGTGATCTTGATCGTGGCCATCATTCTTACTCCGTGACCGCTTCGGCCTCGGCCGCGACGTCGGCCCCACCGAGCCCGGCGCGGCGACCCATCAGGTCGGCGATCTTCTTGCCGCGGCGCTGCGCCACCGACTTGGGGCTGGTCTGCTCACCGAGCGCCTCGAAGGTCGCGCGGATCATGTTGTATGGATTGGACGTGCCCACCGACTTGGTCACCACGTCGGCAACGCCGAGGCTCTCGAACACAGCGCGCATCGGGCCGCCAGCGATGATGCCGGTTCCCGCGGGGGCGGAACGAACGTAGACGCGGCCGGCGCCGAAATGACCCATGCCATCATGGTGCAGTGTCCGCCCCTCGCGCATCGGCACGCGGACCATCGCCTTCTTGGCAGCAGCCGTCGCCTTGGAGATCGCCTCGGGCACTTCACGCGCCTTGCCATGGCCAAAGCCGGCCCGACCCTTGCCGTCGCCAACCACGACCAACGCCGCAAAGCCGAAGCGCTTGCCGCCCTTCACAGTCTTGGAGACGCGGTTGATGTGCACGAGCTTCTCAACCAGCTCCTCGCCACCATCGTCATCACGATTGCCGCCACGGCCGCGATCGTCGCGCCGCCCACGGCCGCCACGCTGGCCGTCACGGCCACCGCCGCCGCCGCCGCGCCCGCCACGAGCGCCGCGCTCGCGTCGCCCGCCGGGGCCGCCGGGCGCGCCTGGCGCGCCGCCTTCGGTGGCCTGCACCGCGTCTTGGCTCTGGCTCTCCTGGACGGGGCCGTCCTGGACAGAAGCGCCCTGGGTCTGTTCGTCAGCCATTCTTAAAACTCCAATCCACCTTCGCGCGCGGCATCGGCGAGAGCCTTCACGCGGCCGTGGAACAGGAAACCACCACGGTCGAATACTACCTGGGAAATTCCGGCCGCCTTGGCGCGCTCGGCAACGCGACGGCCGACATCCTGTGCGGACTCGATCGTCGCTCCGGCCTTGCCTTTCACGTCCTTGTCGATCGTCGACGCTGCGGCCACGGTGCGGCCGGCGCTATCGTCGATAACCTGCGCGTAGATGTGCTTGCCCGAGCGATGAACCGAGAGACGCGGACGCTCCCCGCCCCGCTTGCGAAGGGACGTGCGGACGCGTTGACGGCGCCGGTCAAAGAGAGAGAGTTTGGCCATGGCTTACTTCTTCTTGCCTTCTTTGCGGAAGATATACTCGCCGCGATATTTGATGCCCTTGCCCTTGTAAGGCTCAGGCTTGCGCCAACGGCGGATCTCGGCCGCGAGCTGACCGACGCGCTGCCGGTCATTGCCCGAGATCACCACCGTCGTGGGGTCCGGCGTTGCGACATTCAGTTCGGCCGGCACTTCGATGTTCACATCGTGGCTGTAGCCGAGCTGCAGACGCAGATTCTTGCCCTGCGCGGCAGCACGGTAGCCGACCCCGGTTATCTCGAGGGTCTTGGTGAAGCCCTCGGTGACCCCGGTTACCAAATTCTGAACCAGCGTGCGGTGCATGCCCCAGAACGAACGCGCCCGCTTGGTCTCGTTTGCCGGACGGACCACGATGCGGCCATCCTCGATGCCATAGCTGATGTCCTCGAGCATCGGCATCGACAAGGTGCCCTTGGGCCCCTTTACCGACAACACCGAACCTTCGATCGACGCTGAAACGCCGCCGGGGAGCGCAACAGGAACTTTACCAATTCGGCTCATCAGAACACCTCCGCCAGCACCTCGCCGCCGACATTCTGCTCGCGCGCTTCCGCATCGGAGAGAACGCCACGAGGCGTCGAGACGATGGTAATGCCGAGGCCGTTGCGCACGCGGGGCAGATCCTGCGAACCCGAGTAAACCCGCCGGCCGGGCTTTGAAATGCGGGACAGGTGCTGGATGGCAGGCTGTCCCTCGAAATATTTCAGCTCGATGCGCAGGCCGCGGGCGGGGCCCATCGCTTCTTCGCTGTAACCGCGGATATAGCCTTCGCGCTGAAGCACGTCGAGGACGCGAACGCGAAGCTTCGACGCAGGCGACACCACGCTGTCCTTGCGCGCCTGCTGGCCGTTGCGGATGCGGGTGAGCATATCACCCAGGGGATCGGTCAATGGCATGTCTATACCTTACCAGCTGGACTTCGTGAGGCCGGGGATCAGGCCCTTATTGCCCAGTTCCCGCAGCATGATCCGCGACAGCCCGAATTTGCGATAATTGGCCCGCGGACGGCCGGTGAGGCCGCAGCGGTTGCGGACCCGGGTCGGGTTCGCATTGCGCGGGATCTCTGCCATCTTCAGCCGCGCGATCAGACGCTCGGTGTCGTCGCGGGATTCGTCGTCCGCAATCGCCTTCAGCTTCGCATATTGGCCGGCATATTTCTTCACCAGCTTCTTGCGACGCTCATTCTTGTTGATCGAACTCAGTTTCGCCATGACTTAAGTTCTCTTCCTCTTCTTGTCCGAAGCAAGCGGGCTTAGGCCGCCTGCTTCTGATCCTCTGCGACCGGGAAGGGGAAGTTGAAGAGGCGCAGCAGCTCGCGCGCTTCCTCATCCGTCTTCGCGGTGGTGGTGATGATGATGTCCATGCCGCGCACCTTCTCGATGCGGTCATAGTTGATCTCAGGGAAAATGATCTGTTCCTTGAGACCCATCGCGTAATTTCCGCGGCCGTCGAACGACTTCGGATTGAGGCCGCGGAAGTCGCGGACGCGCGGGAGCGCGATCGTGACCAGGCGGTCCAGGAACTCGTACATGCGCTCCCGGCGAAGCGTGACCTTGACGCCGATCGGCATGCCTTCGCGCAGCTTGAACTGAGCGATCGACTTCTTGGCCTTGGTGATCACCGGCTTCTGGCCCGCGATCAGCTCCATTTCGGAAGCCGCCGTCTCGACCTTCTTCTTGTCCTGCGTTGCCTCGCCGACGCCCATATTGAGGACGATCTTTTCGAGACGCGGGATTTCAAGCCGGTTCTTGTAACCGAACTTTTCCGTCATCGCCGCAGCGATGCGCTCGTCATAGTCGCGCCGGAGGCGCGGCGTGTACTTGGCATCAGCCATTGATAAGCTCCCCGGAACGCGCCGCAACGCGGACCTTTTTCCCGTCGCGGGTCTCGAAGCGGACGCGGGTCGCGCGGCCGGTTTTCGGATCCTCGAGTGCAACTTTCGATACGTGCAGCGGCGCTTCGGTCCGCTCCAGCCCGCCCTGCGGATTGGTCTGCGAAGCTTTGCGGTGACGCGTAATGATGTTCACGCCCGACACGATCACCTTGCCGTCCTTAGGCATGGCCTTCGTGACTTCGCCGTGCTTGCCCTTGTCCTTGCCGGACAGGACGACGACCTTGTCGCCCTTCTTGATCTTGCTGGCAGCCATGGTCTTACAGAACCTCCGGCGCGAGGCTGATGATCTTCATATGCTTCTTCGCGCGCAGTTCGCGGACGACCGGCCCGAAGATACGGGTGCCAATCGGCTCCTGGTTGTTGTTGACGAGCACCGCAGCGTTGGAGTCGAACCGGATGGTCGACCCGTCGGGACGGTGAATGTCCTTTGCGGTGCGGACGATCACCGCCTTGTGAACGTCGCCCTTTTTCACGCGGCCGCGGGGCGCCGCTTCCTTGACGGAGACGACGATGGTGTCGCCGACGCCGGCAAAGCGACGCTTCGAACCGCCGAGCACCTTGATGCACTGCACGCGGCGGGCGCCGCTATTGTCAGCGACATCGAGGTTAGACTGCATCTGGATCATCGATCCATTCCTTTTCTCAACTTCAACCGGGACGCGATGGCCCGGCGATCAGCCTCTACAAACTTAAGCGATGTCCGCCTTTTCGGGCGTGGCATGCGTGTCGACACGGTCCAGCACCCGCCAGGTCTTCAGCTTGGAGATCGGCCGCGTCTCTTCGATGCGGACGGTCTCGCCCGCCTTGAACTCATTGCCCTCATCATGGGCATGATACTTTTTCGACCGCTTGATGATCTTGCCGTACAGCGGGTGCTTCACCCGCCGCTCGACCTTCACGACCACGGTCTTCTCGGTCTTGTCCGACACGATGATGCCGGTGAGAACGCGCTTTGGCATTATCTACTCCTTACGCCTTGACCGAAGCGGCGCGGGCGCGCTCGTTCTGCAGCGTTTTGATCTGGGCGATCGTGCGGCGCACCTGACGGATCCGGGCGGGCTTTTCGAGCTGGTTGGTGGCGGCCTGAAAACGCAGGTTGAACTGTTCGCGCTTGAGCTCGCCCAGCTGCTCGTTCAGCTGGTCGTCGGTACGGGTCTTGAGATCGTCGGCTTTGGCCATCGCTTATTCTTCCTCGATCAGGCTTTCGCCCAGGCGGGCAACGACCTTGGTCTTGATCGGCAGTTTCTCCATCGCGCGCTCGAAGGCGACGCGGGCGAGCGGGCCCGGGACCCCGTCCAGCTCGAACAGGATGCGACCTGGCTTCACGCGGGCGACCCAGAATTCGGGCGAGCCCTTGCCCGAGCCCATGCGGACCTCGGCAGGCTTGGACGAAACCGGCACATCCGGAAAAATGCGGATCCAGAGACGGCCCTGGCGGCGAATGTGACGCGTGATCGCGCGGCGGGCCGCCTCGATCTGGCGTGCGGTGATCCGCTCCGGCTCCATGGCCTTCAGGCCGAAGGCGCCGAAGTTGAGCGAAGTTCCGCCCTTGGCATCGCCATGGATGCGGCCCTTGAAGGCCTTGCGGAACTTGGTGCGTTTCGGTTGCAGCATTTCAGTTGTTCCTTAACGCGCCGGACGGACGCCGGAGGTTTGAGCCTCCATCATCAGCCGATCCTGGGCCATCGGATCATGACCGAGGATCTCGCCCTTGAATATCCAGACCTTGACGCCGCACACGCCATAAGCGGTGTGGGCCTGCGCCTCGGCATAATCGACGTTGCCGCGCAGCGTGTGCAGCGGCACGCGGCCTTCGCGATACCATTCGGTGCGCGCGATCTCGGCGCCGCCCAGGCGGCCCGAGCAGGTGATCCGAATGCCCTCCGCGCCGAGGCGAAGCGCCGACTGCACCGCGCGCTTCATGGCGCGGCGGAACGCGATACGACGCTCGAGCTGATCGGCGACACCCTGCGCGACGAGCTTGGAATCGATCTCGGGCTTGCGGATCTCGACGATGTTCAGCGAAACGTCGCTGGAGGTCATCGAACCGAGCTGCTTGCGGAGCTTCTCGATGTCCGCGCCCTTCTTGCCGATGATCACGCCGGGGCGTGCGGCATAGATGGACACGCGGCACAGCTTGGCGGGACGTTCGATCACGACCTTGGAGATCGCCGCCTGCGGCAGGTTCTTCATGACGTAATTGCGGATCTTGAGATCCTCGAGCAGCAGACGGCCGTAATCGGCGCCGTCCGCATACCAGCGGCTATCCCAGGTCCGGTTGATCTGCAGCCGAAGCCCGATCGGATTGCTCTTTTGACCCATGATTAAGCTTCCTGCTGCTCGCGGACGACGATGCGCACGCGGCTGAACGGTTTGACGATCCGGCTCGAACGGCCACGCGCACGGGGCGTGAAGCGCTTCATCGAGATGCTCTTGCCGACCGAAGCCTCAGCGACGACGAGCGCGTCGACATCGAGATTGTGGTTGTTCTCGGCATTGGCAATCGCCGAAGCGAGCACCTTGCGCACGTCCACAGCCATCGCCTTCTTCGAAAAGGAGAGGATGTTGAGCGCGTCTTCAGCCTTGCGGCCGCGGATCAGGCCAGCGACCAGGTTCAGCTTCTGGGCCGAACCGCGGATCGTGGTGCCGACCGCCAGCGCTTCCTTGTCGCCGACCTTGCGGGGGCTTGCTTCCTTGCCCATGGCTTACCTCTTGCCCTTCTTGTCGGCGGCATGGCCGGGGAAGTAGCGCGTCGGCGCAAACTCGCCGAGCTTCATCCCGACCATTTCTTCGTTCACCGAAACGGGAACGAACTTGCGGCCGTTATAGACATTGAACGTGAGGCCGACGAACTGCGGCAGGATCGTCGAACGGCGCGACCAGGTCTTGATCGGCGCACGAGTGCCGGCATCCTGCGCAGCCTCTGCCTTCTTCAGCAGGGACAGCTCGACGAACGGTCCTTTCCAGACGGAGCGGGCCATCTTTACCTCTTCTTCTTCGCGTGACGCGAACGGATGATCATCTTGTCCGTCGCCTTGTTGTGACGGGTGCGAGCACCCTTGGTCGGCTTGCCCCAGGGGGTAACCGGATGGCGGCCGCCCGACGTGCGGCCTTCGCCGCCGCCATGCGGGTGGTCGACCGGGTTCTTCGCCACGCCGCGGGTCAGCGGACGCTTGCCCATCCAGCGCGTGCGGCCGGCCTTGGCGAAGTTCTGGTTCTGGTTGTCCGGGTTGGAGACGGCGCCGACCGTTCCCATGCAATCGGAACGGATATAGCGCTGCTCACCTGAATTCATCCTGACGATGACCATGCCGCGATCGCGGCCGACGACCTGCACGTAAGTGCCGGCCGAGCGGGCGATCTGACCACCCTTGCCCGGCTTCATCTCGACATTGTGGACGATGGTGCCGACCGGCATCTGGCCGAGCTCCATCGCGTTGCCCGGCTTCACGTCCACCTTGCGGCCGGCAACCACCGAGTCGCCGGCGGCAAGACGCTGCGGCGCGATGATATAAGCCTGCTCGCCATCCTCGTAGCGAACCAGCGCGATAAAGGCCGTGCGATTGGGGTCATATTCCAGCCGCTCGACCGTGGCCGGCATATCCCACTTGCGCCGCTTGAAATCGACATAGCGGTAACGCTGCTTGTGCCCGCCGGCGATGCCGCGCGAGGTCACATGGCCCTTGTTGTTGCGGCCACCGGTCTTGCGCTTGCCTTCGGTCAGCGCCTTGACGGGCTTGCCCTTCCAAAGCGCCGACTTGTCGACGAGGATCAGGCCGCGCTGCGACGAGGTCGTCGGGTTGTATGTCTTGAGTGCCATCTTTCCCTAGCCTCAGATGCCGGTGGTGACGTCGATCGACTGGCCCTCGGCCAGCGTCACGATCGCCTTCTTCATGTCCGAGCGCTGATAGGGGCGACCCTTCCAGCGCTTGGTCTTGCCTTTTTGCGTGATGGTGTTCACGCCCGTCACGTTGACTCCGAACAGGGCCTCCACCGCCGCCTTGATCTGCGGCTTGGAAGCGCCGTTGGCGACCTTGAACACGACTGCATTCTGCTCCGAAAGCAAAGTCGTCTTTTCGGTGATGTGGGGAGCGAGGACGACATCATAATGATTGATGTCGATCGCCGACTTGCCGGGCTTCTTAGCCATTGAAACGCGCCTCCAGCTTTTCGACCGCGGCGCGCGTCAGCACCAGCGTATCTGCCTTAAGGATGTCGTAGACGTTGGCGCCTACCGCCGGGAGCAGGTTGATCTCGCGAAGATTCGAGGAGGCCTGGGCGAAGCCGACGTTGAGCGCGTCGCCGTCGATCACCAAGGCAGTCCTGCCGAAGCCGAGCTTGCCGATCTGCTCGCGCAGGGACTTGGTCTTGGCTTCGCTGACGTCGAGATTCTCCATCACGACCAGCTTGCCGTCACGGGCCTTGCTCGAAAGCGCCATCTTGAGGCCGAGCGCGCGAACCTTCTTGTTCAGCGACGGGTTGAAATCACGAACGCGGGGCCCGTGCGCCTTGCCGCCGCCAACGAAGATCGGGGCGCGCCGGTCGCCGTGGCGGGCGGTGCCGCCGCCCTTCTGACGGCCGAACTTCTTGCCGGTGCGGGCAACGTCGGAACGCTCACGGGCGGCGCGGGCAGTGCCGCGGCGCTTCTCGAGTTGCCAGGTGACGACGCGGTGCAGGATGTCGGCGCGCGGCTCCAGCCCGAACACGTCGTCGCGAAGCTCGATTTCGCCGCCGCCCTGGGCGTCGAGAGTCTGAACTTGGACCTTCATCGTTTAGCCTTCCTGGCCTTCGGTGGCTGCCACGGTCGCCTCGGCCTCGGCCGGGATGTCCGCGGGAGCGGTATCGTTGTTGGCGGCCTGGCGAATGCCGGCCGGATAAGGCGCTGCGTCCGGACGCGCGACCTTGACGGCGTCCTTCACGAGCAGCCAGCCGCCTTTGTGCCCGGGCACGGAGCCCTTCACGAAAAGAAGGCCGCGATCATTGTCGGTCCGAACGATCTCCAGGTTCTGCTGGGTACGGTTGCGCGCACCCATGTGGCCGGCCATCTTCTTGTTCTTGAAGACGCGGCCCGGATCCTGGCGCTGACCCGTCGACCCCAGCGAACGGTGTGAAACGGAAACGCCGTGGGTGGCGCGAAGACCGCCGAAGCCCCACCGCTTCATGCCGCCCGCAAAGCCCTTGCCCTGGGTCACGCCCTGGATGTCCACCAGCTGGCCAGGAACGAAATGATCGGCGGTAAGCGTCGCGCCGACGTCAAGGAGCGCGTCCTCGGCGACGCGAAATTCCGCCACACGAGCCTTCGGCTCCACTTCGGCCTTGCCGAAATGGCCGCGCTCCGGCTTCGTCAGATTCTTCGCCTTGGCCGAGCCTGCGCCGACCTGAACGGCGACATAGCCGTCGCGGTCCGCCTCGCGGCGCGCCACGACCTGAACATTGTCAAGCACCAGGACGGTGACGGGCACGTGGCGCCCGTCCTCCTGGAATATGCGGGTCATCCCCATTTTCTTCGCGATCACGCCAGTGCGCATGACCAAACTCCTCGACAGAGGCCCACGGGACCATTCCCGCGGGCGTGTGGGACCCCGTTGAAGCGAGGCTTCAACGAAAACCCGTTCGGGGAACCTACCGAAGCGTCGCTTCGGTCGGACCCTTCAGCCCAATATTGATGCGTGCCCCGCTGGGCTGATTTCGGCCCGAAGGCCGAATGCGGGGGACGCAGTCCGCGGAAGAATCCGCGCGGTATCCCAAATAGTTGCGCTGGCCGCTCGGGCGGCGCGCGCTCGCTTTAGGCGAGCTTGATCTCTACGTCTACACCCGCGGCAAGATCGAGCTTCATCAGCGCGTCGACCGTCTGCGGCGTCGGCTGCACGATGTCCAGAAGCCGCTTGTAGGTACGGACTTCAAACTGCTCGCGCGACTTTTTGTCAACGTGCGGCGAGCGGTTGACCGTGAACTTCTCGATGCGCGTCGGCAGCGGAATGGGCCCGCGAATAAGAGCACCGGTGCGCCGTGCGGTGTCGGCAATGTCGCCCGTGGCCTGATCGAGAACACGATGGTCGAAAGCCTTCAGGCGAATCCGGATATTCTGCGTTTCCATAACCTGCTTACCGATGCGAAAGAGCCCACCTTCGTTGAAGCTTCAGCGAACGAGCCCGCCAAGCACCATTGAAGGCTAACTGAATAATTAAAACTGCGCTTGTTCGCCGACCGTACGGCGAAGGCGAAAGCCGCCCGAATCTGAGCGATCCGGGCGGCTGACGGCCCTATATTACTTCGTGATCGATCCGACAACCCCTGCGCCGACGGTCCGGCCACCTTCGCGGATCGCGAAGCGGAGGCCCTGATCCATGGCGATCGGAGCGATCAGCTTGACGCCGATGCTGACGTTGTCGCCCGGCATCACCATCTCGGTGCCTTCCGGCAGCTCGACCATGCCCGTCACGTCCGTGGTGCGGAAGTAGAATTGCGGGCGGTAATTGGCGAAGAACGGCGTGTGACGGCCCCCTTCGTCCTTCGACAGGACGTAGACTTCGGCGGTGAAGTCGGTGTGCGGCTTGATCGAGCCGGGCTTGCAGAGAACCTGCCCGCGCTCGACTTCCTCACGGCCGACGCCGCGGATCAGCGCACCGATATTGTCGCCGGCCTGGCCCTGATCGAGCAGCTTGCGGAACATCTCGACGCCGGTGACCACCGTCTTGCGGGTGTCCTTGATGCCGACGATCTCGACTTCCTCGCCGACCTTGACGATGCCGGTCTCGACGCGGCCGGTGACGACGGTACCACGGCCGGAGATCGAGAACACGTCCTCGATCGGCATCAGGAACGGACGGTCGAGCGGGCGCTCGGGCTGCGGAATATAGCTGTCGACAGCCGCCATCAGCTCGAGGATCGCGTCATGGCCGATCTTGCGGTCGGAATCTTCGAGAGCGGCCAGCGCCGAGCCCTTGATGATCGGAATGTCGTCGCCCGGGAAATCGTAGGACGACAGCAGCTCCCGGATCTCGAGCTCGACGAGCTCGAGAAGCTCTTCGTCGTCGACCTGGTCGACCTTGTTCATGAACACGACCAGCGCCGGAACGCCGACCTGGCGCGCAAGCAGAATGTGCTCGCGGGTCTGCGGCATCGGGCCGTCGGCAGCCGACACCACCAGGATGCCGCCGTCCATCTGGGCGGCGCCCGTGATCATGTTCTTCACGTAATCGGCGTGGCCGGGGCAATCGACGTGCGCATAATGGCGCTCGCCCGTCTCATACTCGACGTGGGCGGTCGAGATGGTGATGCCGCGCTCGCGCTCTTCCGGAGCCTTGTCGATGTTCGCATAGTCGACGTAGGTCGCGCCGCCGGTTTCGGCGAGTACCTTGGTGATCGCCGCGGTGAGCGACGTCTTGCCATGGTCCACGTGACCAATGGTGCCGATGTTGCAGTGCGGTTTCGTCCGCTCAAACTTAGCTTTCGCCATTGTGGTTGTCCTTCGTCTTTCTGCTCAATTCAATATTCGATGTTCACGCGAGGATTATGCGAGCTTCGCCTTGACCTCTTCGGCAACGTTCGCCGGCACTTCTTCATAATGAGAGAATT
>JAESFL010000843.1_pt1 | contig 15839 bp, 11 predicted proteins | sample 9269401 | NCBI WGS metagenome assembly JAESFL01 (sample SAMN14506025, study PRJNA617098) | algae metagenome | isolation source: Gloeocapsa sp. UFS-A4-WI-NPMV-4B04 and co-occurring heterotrophs from desert... | place: USA: Utah | collected 2006-10-01 | reverse complement strand
CTGGTCGTGGCGACCGCTGGCGCCGCTTTCACCCGCGGCAGCCCCTTGGCGGCGCCGGATCTGCCCGTCCGCATCGTCCAGCCCAATATCGGCCAGGAGGAGAAATGGAGCCCCGGCTTCGAAGCCGAGACGCTGCGGCGGCTTGCGCGGCTCTCCCGCACGGGGGACCGGCGCCCGCGCCTCCTGTTGTGGCCGGAGGCGGCGATTACTTCGGCGCTGCAGGACGAGCGGCAGGACCCTTATTACCAGCGGAAGACCGAGCGCCTCCGCCGCGCGGTCGGCAGCCTGATCGGTCCAGCAGACCTGCTCGTCACCGGCGGGATCACCTTACGCTCCGCCGACGGCGGAAACGTCACCAGCGGCACGAACAGCGTTTTCGCTATGGACCGAAGCGGACGCATCCACGCCCGTTACGACAAGGCTCATCTCGTTCCTTACGGCGAGTATCTGCCGGCGCGGAGGCTGTTGGAGCCGCTCGGGCTTTCGCGGCTGGCGCCCGGCGACATCGACTTCGATTCGGGTCCAGGCGCGCAGACCCTCACCGTCCCGCTCGCCGGCAAGATCGGCTTCCAGCTTTGCTACGAGATCATCTTCTCGGGCGAAGTGGTGGATCGCAGCAACCGCCCCGCCTTTCTCTTCAACCCCTCCAACGATGCCTGGTTCGGAAGCTGGGGCCCGCCCCAGCACCTCGCCCAGGCACGGCTTCGTGCGCTCGAAGAAGGGCTGCCCGTGCTTCGCTCGACCCCGACCGGCATATCGGCCGTGATCGATGCCGAAGGGCGCCTCCTCCACAGCCTCCCTTGGCGAACGGCGGGCGTGATCGATGCGATGCTGCCAGCCCCGAAGGCGCCGACGCCGTTCGCGCGCGCCGGCAACATCCTGCCCTTCCTGCTGGCGCTTCTGCTTGTCGGGCTCGGCATTGCAGTTGGCCGGAAACAGCGCTAGGAGCCACACATATAAGGATATCTTTATATCCGTATACCCACCTCTCAGAAGGCAGCTCTCCTTGATGCGCAGCAATTACCTTTTCACGTCCGAATCGGTGTCGGAAGGGCATCCGGACAAGGTCGCCGATCAGATTTCGGACGCGATCGTCGACCTGTTCCTGTCGAAGGATCCGGAAGCGCGCATCGCCTGCGAAACGCTGACGACCACCCAGCTCGTCGTGCTCGCCGGGGAGATACGCTGCCGCGGCGTCTACGAGAATGGCCGCTGGGCGCCCGGCGCGGAGGACGAGATCGAGCGGACCGTCCGCGAGACGGTGAAGCGCATCGGTTACGAGCAGGAAGGCTTTCACTGGGAAAGCCTGCGCTTCGAGAACAATCTTCATGGTCAATCGGTCGACATTGCCGCGGGCGTCGATGAAAGCGGCAACAAGGACGAGGGCGCGGGCGATCAGGGCATCATGTTCGGCTATGCGACCGACGAGACGCCCGACCTTCTGCCGGCGACGCTTTATTATTCCCACCGCATCCTCGAGCGGCTGGCGGCGGATCGCCATTCCGGCGCCGCTTCCTTTCTGGAGCCCGACGCCAAGAGCCAGGTGACGCTGCAATATGAAAACGGCGTCCCGGTTCGCGCTTCGGCAGTGGTCGTGTCCACGCAGCATTCGGCCGAGCTCAGCAATGACGAAGGCCAGGCGAAGCTCCGCGCCTATGTCAAAGGCGTCCTCGAGGACGTGCTTCCGCAAGGGTGGCTGCCGGAGGAAGAAGCGATCTTCGTCAATCCCACCGGGAATTTTGAGATTGGCGGTCCGGACGGCGATGCCGGCCTCACCGGCCGCAAGATCATCGTCGACACCTATGGCGGTGCAGCGCCGCACGGCGGCGGCGCCTTTTCAGGCAAGGATCCGACCAAGGTGGATCGCTCCGCCGCCTATGTCAGCCGCTACCTCGCCAAGAATATCGTGGCGGCGGGGCTGGCGAAGCGCTGCACGATCCAGCTTTCCTACGCGATCGGGGTCGCCGAGCCGCTGTCGCTCTACGTCGACCTGCACGGTACGGAAACGAACGGCATCGCGGCCGCCGACCTGGAGCGCGTGCTTCCGACCCTGGTCAAGCTCACGCCGAAGGGGATCCGCACCCATCTTGGCCTCAACAAGCCGATTTACGGCCCGACCGCGGCCTATGGCCATTTCGGCCGCCGGCCGGAAGGCGACCGTTTCAGCTGGGAAAAGACCGACCTCGTCGATCGGTTGAAGGCGGCGCTCTAATCAACGACCCGACGACGATCCGGCGTCTTTACGGGCGCCGTTCGGGGCACAAGCTCCGGCAGGGGCAGGCGGCCTTGCTCGAGGAGCTGCTGCCCGCGATCGCCGTTCCGGAGGAGGGGGCGATCGATGCGCCGCTCCTGTTCGGCGACGATCGGCCGCTGCATTTCGAGATCGGCTTCGGCTCAGGCGAGCATCTCGCCTACCGCGCCGACCTGCTTCCCGACCATGGCTTCATCGGCTGCGAGCCGTTCCTGAACGGCGTCGTCGGCGCACTCGCGCACGTCCGCGACAACCATCTCGCCAACGTCCGCCTGCACATGGGCGACGCGCTCGAAGTGCTGGAACGGCTGCCCGACGCCTCGCTCCGCTTCGTCTATCTGCTTCACCCCGATCCCTGGCCCAAGGCGCGGCACGCGAAGCGGCGGATGGTGAATCACGGCCCGCTCGACCTCATTGCCTCGAAACTGCAGCCGGGCGGCGAATTCCGGCTCGGCACCGACGATCCGATTTATTGCCGCTGGGCGATGATGATCATGGGCGGTCGCCGCGACTTCGAATGGTTCGCCGAAAGCGCCGAGGATTTTCTCGTCCGCCCCGGCGGCTGGCCGGAAACCCGCTACGAGGCCAAGGCCCGCCGCAAGGGCCACGAAGTCTGGTATTTCCGCTATCGCCGCTGCTGAAGCTCGGCTCGAGCACCCGTCCTACGCGGCCGCGATGAGCGCCAAGGCGTCGCGGGCGTCGGCAGGATCGACCGGGGCGGGAGCGCCTCGGCCGATCGCCTCCACCACCGCTTCGTAGAAGGCAAGGTAGCGGCCGGGCAGGGTCGGTATCCTTTCCTCCTTACCGTCGGAGGCGGTGAGGAGGCCATGCATCTCCTCGGGCTCGGCACCAAAGCCCTGATCGAGCGGCGTGCGGCCGGCCCGAAGCTCATCCTCCTGCGGGTCCAGGCCATATTTCACGAACGCTCCGCCGGACCCGTACAAGGCAAAGCGCGGCCGCGGCTTGGCGACGAGGGTGGAAGCGGAAAGGATGACGCGCCTCTCGCCGTAGCGAAGGCCGATCTGGAAATAATCGTCGACGCCGGCGCCCTCGCGCTGGACGGCTTTGTCGATGGTGGCCGAGTCCGGCCGGCCGAACAGGCGCAGCGCCTGATCGACGAGGTGCGGCCCGAGATCGAACAGCAGGCCGGCGCCCTCCGACGGCCTTTCCCGCCAACCCGGCTTGATGGCGGGGCGGAAGCGGTCCCAATGCGCTTCGAACAGCATCACCCGCCCGAGCCGGCCCGATTGCAGAAGCGCCTCAACCGTCAGGAAGTCTCCGTCCCAGCGGCGGTTGTGGAAAACGGTGAGGAGCCGCTGCTGACGCGCGGCGAGCGCGATGAGCTCGTCCGCCTCGCCGGTCGTGACCGTGAACGGCTTGTCCACGACCACGTGCTTGCCGGCCCGCAAGGCCGCCGCGGCGAGCGGGAAGTGGAAGCGATTGGGTGAGGCGATGACGACGAGGTCGATCCCGGGCTGCTCGATCAGCGCCTCGTGCGAAAGCACGGCCACGTCGCGCGGCGCCTTTTCCGGACTGGAAGTCGACACCGCGGCCAGCTCGAGGCCGTCGGCGCTGCGGACGAGCGGGGCGTGGAAGACCGCCCCCGCCATCCCGTAACCGACGATGCCTGCCTTGATGCCCATGGGGCTGCTGATCGCACATAAGCCGTGTCTCGTCACGGGCCGGGGCCGAAGGCCGTCATTCTCGACAACGTCACGACCCTCGCTTACGAACCTCGCCTGAGCGGATCGACAGAAACAGGAGCGGAAATGGTGACGGCAAGCAGCACACTGGATCGTGTGCTCGTTCTTGAAATGGTGCGTGTCACCGAAGCAGCGGCGGTTGCGGCCTCCAAGCTGATCGGGCGCGGCGACGAGAAGGCCGCCGATCACGCCGCGGTGGAAGCCATGCGCGACGCGCTCAACCAGCTCGATTTCGACGGCACCGTGGTGATCGGCGAAGGCGAGCGCGACGAAGCGCCGATGCTTTATATCGGGGAGAAAGTGGGCGCTGCCCAAGGGACTGGCCCGCGTATCGATATCGCGCTCGATCCGCTGGAAGGCACCACCATCACCGCCAAGGCAGGCCCCAACGCGCTCGCCGTGCTTGCGATCGCCGACGAAGGCGGGCTCCTCAACGCGCCCGACGTCTATATGGAAAAGCTGGCGGTCGGGCCCGGTTATCCGGACGGCGTCATCGACCTCAGGAAATCACCCGCGGACAATATCCGCTCGATCGCGGCGGCCAAGGGCGTCGATCCTTCCGAGATCATCGTCTGCGTGCTCGATCGGCCGCGGCACCAGGCGCTGATCGCCGAGCTGCGCGCGCTCGGCTGCGGGATCAACCTCATCCCTGACGGCGACGTCGCCGGCGTGATCGCGGTGACCGATCCGGACACGACGATCGACGTTTACATGGGCTCGGGCGGCGCCCCCGAAGGGGTGCTCGCGGCCGCGGCATTGCGCTGCGTCGGCGGCCAGTTCCAGGGCAAGCTCGTCTTCCGCAACGACGATGAGCGGGCGCGTGCCGCCAAATGGGGCGTCGACGATCTCGACCGCATCTACCATCTCGAGGATCTCGCTCAGGGCGACGTGATCTTCGCCGCGACCGGCGTCACCGACGGGTCGCTGCTGGATGGGGTGAAGCGGCGCAAGAACTGCCTGACCACCGAAAGCGTGGTCATGCGCGCCTCGACCGGCACCGTCCGCTGGGTGCGCGGCGAGCACCGCCACGAGCCGGGCGGGACGCTCAGGGGTTAGAAGCGCCGGCGCTTTCGCCGGCCTTGGCATAGGCGCGGCTTTCGGGCGGCGAAGCGATCCTTTGCGGGTCGATCCTCACCCAGACGGGCTTCTTGCCGAGACGGGCGTTGAAGCGGGCGTTGAACGTCAGCCCGTCGGGCGAAGGTTCGGCGAGCGACGGCCCGTAGATCGGCCGGACATCCTCCTGCCGGTATCCCATGAGGGCGAGCAGGGTCGGGAAGATCGCATAATGGCTTTGCCGGTTGCGGCCGGCGGCCACATGCCGGCCCCAGTCGGGCCTCCTTGGCTCCGTGCCGTCGATCACCACCAGCGGCACGATCCCTTCTTCGACGACCGGATCAGCGCTGCAATGCGTGCTGAGCCCCGGATCCCCGCGCTCGTGCAGGTCCTGGCCGTGATCGGACGTGTAGATGAGCGTTGCGCCGGATAGCGGCGCGCGCTCGAACAGCCGGTCGAAAAAGGCGCCGACATTCCAGCCGAGCGTGTTGCGGTAGGCGTTCCGATAGCGCACCCAATCTTGCTGCCCGCCGCCGAAGCCGGCGCGGCTGCCTGTGTCGCTGATCGCGGCATAACGGCCGCGCGGCAGCGCCGGCCGGTACCGCATATGGTCGTCGGGATATTTGTCGTGGACCGGGAAATGAGCGCCGACCTTGTTGACCAGCACGAATTCCCGAGTGCCGTTGCCGAGAAGCTCGGCGAGCTTGTCCGCCGCCGCCAAGTCCCGGTCGCGCACCGGCACCGCCCCGAACTGGACGAACAGGTCGATGTCGCGCCGCTCTTCGCTCGTCATCAGATTGTGCAGCTCACCGCCGGTCCGCTGCCCGTCGAGATAGACGGTGCGCAGCCCCGCTTTCCTGGCATAGCGCCAGATCGAGGGCATGGTCGCGTTGATGCGCTGGTAATCGGCGCGGGTGCCGCCGTGACGGAGCGTGACGTTGGTGCCGACGCTGCAATTGGTGATCGACGCCGCGAGGCCGAAATTGTGGATGGCGACGCCCGGCCGCTCCTCGCCAAGCCCGGAGCGGACGCCGGAACGGCTGTTGATGTCGAGATAATGGCCGCCGACGCTTTCATCGACGATGAGGACGATGTCGCCCCCGGGGGGGCGCGCCGGGCTGAACGCCACATCCTGGCGAGGCCCGGCGAGCCCGGTCCCGCTTTCGTAGGCGAGGATGCCCGAATAGGCCAAGGGCGTGAACGCGCCTGGCAGGCCCCGGGCGCCGTCGCCGCCGCGCACGAACAGGATCAGCGACAGCGCCGCCACGCCGCCGAGCGGCGCCAGGACGCGGACGGAGCGGGGAAGCCGCCATTGTGCCCGCGGCTCGATCGCGATGCCGGCGAAGAGCAGCAGCGCGACCAGCCCGGACCAGGCGATCGGCCCGCCATGCTGGCGCAGCGCGTCGCCCGCGAAGCCGGACGAATTCACCATGTTGATGAAGGCATCGTAGGTGAGGGGGTCGTCCGTGATCCGCTCGAAACTGTCGAGAAAGAAAGCGGAGACGGCGAACAGCAGGGCGTAGCTCCAGCGCATCAGCGCCGGCCGGACCTGCGCGGCAAGTATCAGGCAGACGAGCAGCCCGCCGAACAGAGCCAGGTAGAAGAGAAGTGCGGCCGAAACCCCGAGCGATCCGAGCCGCTCCGCCACGCTGCCGCCGCCCCCCGCCAGCGACAGGAGGATCAGCGCTTCCTTGACGGGCGCCCTGGTGACGCCTCTCAGCACAGCGCGATCGGCTCCGGCCGCAGCCTCATCCGAACGGGCAGGTAGGCGGCGATGTCGCCATCGGCCTGCACCGGCAGCGGTTCGGCCGCTTGCGCGCTGAGGCCCGTGCAGGTGAAGAGGCGCAGGCCTTCGACGCTTTCGGGAGCCTTGCCGCAAAGCATCGCCCAGGCGAAGCGGAGGCAGTCGCGTCGCCGAGCCCGCTCCAAGGCGGCGACGTGAAGCAGCGGCTCGCTCAGCCGGGCGGCGGGGGCAAAGCTCCACGGTCCGGCGAAGAAGCGCCCCTTGGCGACGTAAAAAGCCTCGCAGCTTAGTTCGCGGCCCTCGTCGCAGCTGAGCAGGATCGTCTGGCGCGGCCAGCGCAGCAGCAGGCGAAGGAATGAGACCGCATAAGCGAGCCTTCCGATCCGCCGCTTCAGTGCCAATGAGACGGAGGCGACGGCGCGGCTGTCGGGCCCGACGCTTGCGCAGGCGAGAAACAGGCTGTCGTTGATCTCGACCGAGTAGAGCTGGGAGGGCGCATCGCCGCGAAGCACGCGCAGCGCATGCAGGTCCGGATCGGTCGGCGAGGCGATCTCGCGGTGGAGGAGGTTGATCGTGCCGCCGGGATAGACGCTCATCGCCAATGGCCGCTCGCAGCGGCTGAGCGCCAGCGCCACGTGCCGAACGGTGCCGTCGCCGCCGATCGTGCAGACATGGCTCGCATCCTTGTCGATCGCGGCATCCAGCCCCGGCCCGCATTCGGACAGGATCACCTGCGCCCCATTGGCCTCGAAGCGCGACCGGAGCGCCGCCAGCCGTTCGAGGCAATGGCGCCCCGCCGTCTTGTTGTAGAAGAATTGGACCGTCTGCCGGTCGGTCATGCGTCATCGTTCCGGTCGGTTGAACCGCGAACGCGTAGCGCGAGAGGCGATAAGAGCCGGTAAACGGGCGCGAGCCGCTTCTTTTTCCACAGTTTTCCGTGCTGGTGGATTCACGGCGGCGGCGGAATGGCCTAGGCTCGGGCCATGCTCATGACCTCCACCCATGTCTGCGGCGTCTCACGTTCGATCCTGGGCCAGCCCTGGCGCTGGCGCGGGGGCGCGGCGGACGCTGCCGACGAGGCGTTCCAGCCGGACGATCTGGTCGATCAGCTGCTGCTGGCGCGCGGCGTTGCGCGGGAGGAACTGGAGCGGCACCGCGCCCCGACGATCCGCGGCTTCATGCCAGATCCGTCTATCTTCCGCGACATGGACCGAGCGGCCGAACGGCTGGCGGATGCCGTCGCTGCCGGGGAGCCCGTCACCGTCTTCGGCGACTATGACGTCGACGGCGCCACCTCGGCGGCGCTGCTGATCCGCCTGCTTCGCGAGCTCGGCGGGGATCCGCAGGCCTATATCCCGGACCGGCTGATGGAGGGCTATGGCCCGTCGGGCGAGGCGCTGGTGCGGATCGCCCAGGGCGGCGCCAGCCTGATCGTCACCGTCGATTGCGGCGCGCAGGCCTTCGAGGCGCTGGAAATGGCGCGCGCCGCCGGTGTCGATGTGATCGTCGTCGATCATCACAAATGCGCCGCCGCGCTTCCGCTGGCGCATGCGCTCGTGAACCCGAACCGGCTCGACGAAGCCGACGATGCCGCCGCGCACGGTCACCTCGCCGCGGTCGGCGTCTGCTTCCTGCTCGGCGCGGCCCTGGTCCGCACGCTCCGCGCCCGCGGCTTCTTCGCCGCGCGCCCGGAGCCGCGCCTCGTCGATCTGCTCGACATGGTCGCGCTCGGCACCGTCGCCGACGTCGCCCAGCTTCGCGGCCTCAACCGCGCCTTCGTCACCCAGGGGCTGAAGGTGATGGCGCAGCGGCGGAATATCGGCCTGTCGGCGCTCATCGACGTGTCGCGGCTGACACGGGCGCCGACCTGCACCGATCTTGGTTTCGCGCTCGGGCCGCGCATCAATGCCGGCGGGCGCGTCGGCAAGTCGGATCTCGGCGTTCGCCTGCTCACCAGCGAGGATCCCGCCGAGGCGCGGGTGATCGCTGCCGAACTCGAGCGCTTGAACGAAGAACGGCGCGCGATCGAGGCGATGGTGTGCGAGGCGGCCGAGGCGTTGTGCGCGGCCCAGGGCAACCGCGCGGTGGCTGTGGTATCGGGCGAGGGCTGGCACCCCGGCGTCATCGGCATCGTCGCCGGGCGCTTGAAGGAAAAGCTCGGCCGGCCGGCGATCGTCATCGCCATCGACGAACAGGGCGTCGGCAAGGGCTCCGGCCGCTCGATCTCGGGCGTGGACCTTGGCGCGGCGGTGCTGGCGGCGAAGGATAGCGGCCTGCTTGTCGCCGGCGGCGGCCATGCCATGGCGGCGGGGCTGACGGTGACGCGCGACCGATTGGGCGCGCTCGCCGATTTCCTCGACGAGCGGCTGGCCGGCGACGTCGCCCGCGGCCGCGACGGCCAGGCGCTCTTGCTCGATGCCGTGCTGGCGCCCGGCGGCGTCTGCCCCACCTTGTGCGACGCCATGGACGCCGGCGGTCCTTACGGCGCTGGCTGGCCCGCGCCCCGCATCGCGGCGGGCCCGGTCCGGATCATCAAGGCCGATGTCGTTGGCAACGGCCACCTTCGCCTGATCGTCGCTGGCGACGACGGCCGCCGCATCAAGGCCATTGCTTTTCGCATGGCTGAAACCGCCCTCGGCCAGGCGATGCTGGCGGCGCCGAGCCACCGCAAGCTCTGGGTTGCCGGCCGCATCAAGCGCGACGATTGGGGCGACCGCCCCGCCGCCGAGCTCCACCTGGAAGACGCCGCCTGGGCCGATTAGGGGACTGACAACGGCTTGACCGCCGCGGCGCGCAACCTTAAGTCCGCTCTCGCCTCAGCTCTCTGTGGCCCCTTCGTCTAGCGGTTAGGACGCGGCCCTTTCACGGCTGAAACACGGGTTCGATTCCCGTAGGGGTCACCATAAGGAGAGGCTGCGGGGCAGCTTCCCTTATGGTGACAGCAAGCGCAGCGAGACTGCGGGACACCATAGGCAAGCGGTAATTGCTTGCGAGGCCTCCGACTTATAGTTTCTGACGCTGTTTGAAGCCACAATCGGCCTCCACACTTTTGCTGCGCTGATTTGGGCCGCCTTAGGTAGTCTTGGCCTGGCTTCGGGTTTTCTGTTCTTTGAATCTAGAGCTGACGTTGGAGGTGCTGATGGCCGCTTTGCGCCCTTAGCAGCCATTCGGAGCTGGGCGACTGAACGTCCGTTCAGCGCCAATCGCAGACCTTTGAAGTAGATGCAGCATCACCCGGAACCGGACGGCACAAGGCCGACGGAGGGGTCGCTCCGACCCACGGGCGGCATCCCTCAAACTGCCCACCAGCTTGCACGGCTGAATTCTGTCGTGAAAGGAGGGCGAGATCCCTCCACATCCGAGGAGTTCGTTCATTTCAGGTGCCTCGATCGAGATCCAGCCGAGGGCGCAGCGGAAAGGTCCAGAAGGCGACACTTGACCCGCAGAGCGCCCGGCGCAGCAGTTCCTATCGGAGCAACGGCTGACGCACGAATGAAGGGGTGAATACGAATGCCGACGGGCCGCCTAATTCTTAAAGACGCTTATCTATGCTTAGCGAGCGTGGCTCAACGCTAATCTTGCTGTGATGGTCTTGCTGCTTCGCGGGGGCCATTTGATTCGAAGGCCGTCACCTCCAACGGGCATGCCGGGCCAGTATTGCGGGTCGGCCGAGTTGACCCTTGGCGGCAATCCCGCGATAAGCTCGCGGCTAGAACAGCCCAGCAGTTAGTGAAGAGTTGAACGCTTCCTCAGAGCTACCGCCAAACCGTTATCGTATCGAAGCGGTCGATAAATCGATGATGCTGCTCGACACGCTCGCGCTGCTCCCCGGCGCTACGCCCTCGCAGCTTGCTCACGCGCTGTCGGCTAATCGAAGCCTGGTATTCCGCATGCTCCAGACTCTGCTAGACCGGGGCTTCGTGGCCAAAGACAGCAGCAACGGATATCGGCTTGGCCCGCGGCTCCTCTATCTGGGTCAGCAAGCCGAGAAGGGCACGGCGCTGATGGATGCAAGCCGGGACATCCTCGACCAGCTGCTCGAGGAGACTCGAGAGAATGTGTATCTGATCGTGCGGGAGGGCATGGACATGCTATGCCTCGCTGCGCGGATCTCGCCGCATCCGATCCGTCTGTCCGCAGACGTCGGCACGAAGGGGGGGCTTCATACGGGCGGGGCCGCCAAGATGCTCCTGGCTCATTCTCCGCCGGACGTGATTGATGCGGTGATCGAACGCCATCTCGACGAATTCGTGCCCTCATCAATGAGGACGCCTGAGCAGATCCTTGAGGTGCTGGACAAGATCCGACGCGACGACTTCTATGAAGCGATCGGCGAGCTCAATCCGGAAACCTACACCCTAAATGCTGCCGTCCGAGACGGCACGGGGGCCGTCGGCGCCGTGCTGTCGATCGCCGGCCCAACCGTTCGCCTTGATGCGGAAAGCCGGCCAAGGCTGCTGCAACGCGTGCGCGAAGCGGCAGCGAGGATCTCGGCCCGCCTCGGCCAATAACGGCTGCCTCTAAGTTCCCGAATGAACTTGACACTGCCAACTGCCTGCTCGTATCGTTTACGACGTAAAACACTGTTTTGTACAATAAAACGGAATGGCTGTTGGCAGCGATCGTCTTCCTTAATGCCGCGTTGTTTGATGGCCGGTCGTCGGGCTTGCTGCCAAATCGCTCGGTAGCGGTCGAAGATGGGAAGATCACCCGGGTCGGGGAGGGTGCCCTGACCATCGAAGGTGCCGAGGTGGTCGATGTCGGTGGGCGCACGCTCATGCCCGGACTTATCGATCTTCACGCTCATCCCTGCCTTGCGGATGTGGTCGCGCCCCGTGCGGTCGTGCTGCGCACTGAAATCGTTGCCCTCTACGCTGCGAAAGCTCTTGAGCGGAGCCTGTCCTGCGGCTTTACCACCCTCCGCGATGCGGGCGGCGCCGACGCCATTTATGTTCAGGCGATAGCGATGGGTCTGATCAAGGGGCCGCGCCTCTATCCGGCCGGCCGGTTCATCACGATGACGGGCGGCCATGGCGACATGCGGGATCCGCTAGATCGCGGGATGGCGACCTGTTGCAGTCGGCTCCAAGACCGGTTTGCGACGATCGCCGATGGCCCGGATGCCGTGAGGAAGGCCGTCCGCGAGGAACTGCGCGGCGGCGCCACGCATATCAAGCTGTTCCTCTCGGGCGGCGTGCTGTCTCCCGCCGGGGCGCTCGGCAGCATCCAGTTCAGCGAGGCCGAGGTGCTCGCCGCGGTCGAGGAGGCGGAGGCGCAGGACCGCTATGTGATGGCGCACTGCCATCCGGACGCGGCGATCCGCCGGGCAGCCGAGTTGGGCGTGCGCTCGATCGAGCATTGCAGTTTCATCACCGCGCCGACTGCTGACCTCATGGTGGAGCGCGGCGCCTATGCTGTGCCGACCTTGGCGGTGGCGCGCGCCCTCGGCGATGACGCCGACCGGATCGGCCTCCCGGCGGCGAGCCGGTCCAAGCTCAATGGCGTCTTTGAGGCGATGCTCCGCAGCCTCGAGAAGCTGAAGCAGGCAGGGGTGAAGATTGGGTTCGGCACCGACGTCTGCGGCGAGCATCATGTCCGCCGCGGCTCCGAGTTCCGCCTGCGTGCAGAGGTCCTCTCTAATCACGACATACTGGTTTCGGCGACCAGCGTCGCCGCGGAGGTCATCAAGGAGACCGGAAGGCTGGGCGTGATCGCACCCGGTGCGCATGCCGACATCATCGTCGTCGAGGGAAATCCTCTCGAGGACATCGGCCTTTTGGACCGAGCAGGCGAGACGCTTCCGGTGATCATGAAGGGCGGCGTTTTCAGCAAGCGTCAGCTTTAGGCGGCATTTCAACGAGGTCAGCATGGCTACATCGATCGCAGCACTCAAGGTCAAATCTGGCATCCGCTGGAACCTCGTCTATGTCGTCTTCCTGCTGACGATCGTAAACGCGTTCAACTACATGGACCGGATGGTGCTCGCGGTCCTTGCCGAGCCGATCAAACAGGACCTCCGCCTCAGCGACTCCGAACTCGGCCTGCTGACCGGATTTGCCTTCGTCGCCGTCTATGCCGCAGTCGGCCTGCCGCTCGCCCGCCTTGCCGATCGCATCGGGCGGCGGGTGGTGCTGGCGGGCTCATTGGCGGTGTGGAGCATAATGACCGCCGTCTCAGGAAGTGCCCGCAACTTTTCCGAGCTTGCGCTTGCGCGAGTCGGTGTCGGCGTCGGCGAAGCCGGCGGCATGCCGTCGAGCCACGCGCTCCTCTCCGACCTCTATCCCTCCGATAAAAGGGCCATTCCGATCGCGGTGATGACTGCGGGAGCCTGTATTGGGATCTCCGCTGGCCTCGGTCTGGGCGGCTGGGTCGCGGGCGCCTATGGCTGGCGGACTGCGTTCCTGATTGTGGGCCTGCCCGGGATCGTGCTGTCCCTGATCGTGCTCTTCACCTTGCCGGAGCCTCAGCGGGCCGCTCCCGCGGCCGATGCGCCGCCGCGGCCGGCGCTGCTGGCGTCGCTTCGCGAGCTTTTCTCGATCCGGACCTATCGCTGGCTCCTAGCGACGCACCCCTTCTACCAGTTCGTCACCGCCGGTATCGTCGGGTGGCTGCCGCCCTTCTACATGCGCTCGCACGGCATGACGGTGGAGGCTGTCGGGGTCTTTTTCGGTCTCGCCTACGGCTTCGGCATGGTCGGAGGCGGAATCGTCGGCGCCGTGATTCTCACTCGTATTTCGAGAGGTCGGGTGGAGCGCCTTCTCGCTTACGCGGGATGGCTCATGCTCGCCGGTTTCCCGCTGTTCGCCGGCGCAATGATGGCTTCGGAGCGCTGGCTCTCGCTCACCCTCATCACTCTGTTCGGCATGGTCGCAGGAGGCTCCGGAGCGCCGATGATCGCCGGACAGCAAGGGGTGATCAGCAGCCAGATGCGAGCGTTGGGGTCAGCGCTCTCGGTCTTTTTTTCCGGCTATCTCGGCGCCGGTCTGGGCCCGCTGCTGATCGGAATGGGCAGCGACGGCCTTGCCTTGACACAGGGGAGTGAGGCGTTGCGGATCGTACTCCTGGTGTCGTCGCTGGCCATCATCCCGCCGGGTGTCTTCATGCTGATGGCCTCACGCCACTATGTGGTCGACTCTGCCCGTCAAGCTGGTTGATCAGACAATGCGGCAAGCCTGGTACGATCGGAATGGACCCGCGAGGGAGGTTCTGCGGATCGGTAACGCCGAGCCGCCCATGCCCGGTTCGGCCGAGGTGCTAGTGCGGGTGCACGCCTCAGGCATCAATCCGTCCGACTGCAAGCAACGCAAGGGATGGCCCGGGCGGGAGCCCAAGGGGCGCGTAGTGCCGCACTCGGACGGGGCTGGGATCATCGCCGGAGTCGGGGAAGGCGCGGCTTCGGGCCTCATCGGCAGGAGGGTGTGGATTTGGAACGCCCGCGGCGGCGCCTTTTATGGCACCGGAACGGGACCGGAGGCCGGCACCGCCTCCGAATATGTGGTGCTTCCCGCGCGTCATCTCGCCCCTCTGCCGGACGGGGTCTCCTTCGCGGTCGGAGCGTGCTTGGGCGGACCGGGCTGCACAGCCCATCATCTCGTCCATGCGGACGGGGACGTGAGCCGGCAAACCATCCTCGTGCAGGGCGGGGCGGGGGCGGTAGGCGAGCTCGCCGTGGCGTTCGCTCGGCAGGCGGGCGCGCAGGTGATCGCAACGGTCAGCTCGTCCGAGAAAGCTGCGATCGCCGCAGCCGCCGGCGCTCATCATGTAATCAATTATCGCGAAGAGGACGTGATCGCGGCGGTGAGTTCGCTCTGCCCCCAAGGTCTCGACCGGATCCTGGAAGTCGATTTCGCCGCGAACATCGAGACCGATGTGCAACTGATTCGTCAGAACGGCATCATCGCCAGCTACTCCTCGCCATCCAATCTGGAGCCGCGGCTGCCTTATTATGCGCTTCAGTTCAAAGGCGTGACGGTGCGCTTCCTCCAAGGCGCGTCGATACCTGAGCAGGCGCAGTACAGCGCGCTCAACGCGATCAATGCAGGTCTCGAAGCGGGATGGCTGAGGCCAACCGTCGCCGCGATCTACCCGCTGGATCGGATCGCCGACGCTCATGAGAAGGTCGAAAGCGGCACGGCTCTCGGGAACGTGGTCCTCTCACTGTAAGCGAGCTTTAGCGCTCGCCGTGGCGGTCCATCGGCCACGGGAGGCGAAAAAATATCTCGTCGCGAAACTCCTGTTGCCTTCCGAAAAAAAGGCTGACATGTTTGCACCATAAACACGGTGTTCATACAGTAAAACAGGAGGTCCCGATGCTTAGTTCAAGTGAGCAGTTGCTGCTCAGCGACGTCCCCGTCGAGGACGCCTGGAGCCTGCTTGAGGACGTCACCGCCTTCGTTCGTGAGCATCCGCGTGACGTTGACCGTTCCGTCGCGATTGTCGCTGAGCGGCTCCACGCCGCAGGCCTTCCGGCCGAGATCAACGAAATGAACCTCTACCTGAGCCTCCCGCACGAAGCGCGCATCGAGGCTCTCGGCGAGACGTTCCGCGCCAAACCCTCCGCGATGTCGGTCGCCGCGCCTCACGGTCTCACGGGCGAGCTCATCTACGTACCCGGCACCAAGGATATGATCTCGTCGCTCCTTGATCCAAGCCAGGATGCAGGTGGGCTCCGGCAGTCCATCTCCGGCCGGATCGTCGTCACCGAGGGGATTGCCGGGCCCGGCGTCGTCTCTTCCTTCGCGCCGCTCGGCGCGGTCGCCGTGATTGCGATCAACCCCGGGGAAGATATCCACTCGGCGATCTGCACCCCGATCTGGGGCAATCCCGAGCTTCGCGATCTGGGCGAAAAGCCGAGCATCCCTGTGCTGAGTGTCAACAGCCCTGACGGCGAGCGGCTGAAGAAGCTGGCCGGCTCGGCGCAGGAAGTCACCTTGTTCAGCGAGCTGGAGGAAGGCTGGTTTCCCTCAAACTATGTGTACGTCGATATCCCGGCAGCCAACGGTGCGGAGGAGTTCGTCCTTCTGCACGGTCATATCGACAGCTGGGATGTCGGTGTGGGTGACAACGGCACGGGTGTCGTCACGCTGTT
>JAESFL010000842.1_pt1 | contig 15859 bp, 13 predicted proteins | sample 9269401 | NCBI WGS metagenome assembly JAESFL01 (sample SAMN14506025, study PRJNA617098) | algae metagenome | isolation source: Gloeocapsa sp. UFS-A4-WI-NPMV-4B04 and co-occurring heterotrophs from desert... | place: USA: Utah | collected 2006-10-01 | reverse complement strand
CTACCATCCGAGCGTACCGTTCTATTCGCTCTGCAACGACGCGCGGATGCTCGATGAAGTTGGTGGTCGAGTCGATCACGCCCGGTATCAGGATCTTATCGGAGGGAAGGTTCCCCAGCTGTGCCTCGAAGGCTTCCCAGTCGTGCTGGTGGCGCGGGTTGGCGGTTTCGAACAGCAACCCGGCAGGCTTGGCACCGAGCAGGGTCGGAAGGATCACCGCCATCTCCACATCGCAATGGTGCGGCCCCTCATAATTTCCCCAGCATACATGCATCCTGCAGCTTTCCGCCGGCACGTTGCGGAGGGCATGGTTGAGCACTTCGACGTGGCGGCCGATCGCCTGGACGTACTCGGCATCGGAACGATCCTTGAACATCATGTGCCGCCCCAGGCCTAGATCCGGGCTATCGAGCTGAAGGACGAGACCCGCACCGACGATCGCCTCATATTCTGGCCGCATCGCCTCTGCGAGCGCTTCCAGATAGGAATCGTCGTCGGGATAGAAATCGTTCGGCTGAAACAATGCTATGACGCCCGGCGAGGCGGCGTTCATGAAGGCAGCGGGATTCCCCTGGCTCGCGCGGGCGGCGGCGAAGCGGTGAATGTCGCGGTCGAGCGGCTCGAGCGTCACGGGGGCGACCTCGCTGACACAGCGCGGGCGCCGGTAGCTCGGGGTTCCCCCGCCCTTGGCCTGGCGCTGGAGAAAGGTTGGAAACGCCTCGAGGTCAGCGGGGGCGCGGCGCGGGCTGTCGCCGGCGAAGCCGCTGATCCGATCCTTGATGTAGGTGGCGTAGCTGATCTTGCTCATCTCGCCGTCGGAAACGATGTCGATCCCGGCGGCGACCTGGCGACGCACACTTTCCTCGACGGCACCCGTCACGACTTGGTCGAACCGCTCCGGATCGACCGTATCTCCGCGTTCGGCCGTGAACAACAGCTCTGCCAATTCGACGCTCCGCGGCAGCGAACCAACATGAGTAGTCAGGATGCGGTCTGGCATGGTGCTTCCTCGGTAAGCCAGCCGATCAACTCCTCGGCGAGCAAGTGGGGTTGTTCGAGCGGCAGGAGGTGCCCCGCATTCTCGATCTCGAAGTACCTGGCGTTCGGTCCGATCGCCTCGGCCCACCGTCGATGCCACTCGGGCGGGCAGAGGCGGTCCTCGCTGCCGCAGGCAAGCATCACCGGCATTCCAAGTTCGGCAAGGGTTGGGCGCAAATCCTCGCGCAGTCGCAGGGCTTCGCTTTGCGTGACGAACATTTCTGGCCCCAAGGAAAGCGCCATCTCCATCACCGTGTTCAGCAGGCTTGCGTCGCGTCGGTGGGCATCGGCCAGGTAGTTCGGCTTCAGCTCGTCGGCGACGATCTCAGCGAGCCTGCCTTTCCGCACTTCGTCCTGCTGCCGGGGCCGTGCGGCCGCTCGCTCCGGCAGGTCGGCGGAGGCATTGAAAGCGACCAACCCTAGCGCGGCGATGCGTCCGGGCGCCCGCCGGGCAATTTCGGCCGCGACGATTGCTCCCATCGAATATCCGATAGCGGTCACGGGTCCGTCTATCGCGCAGAGCACCGCCTCGGCCATTGCGCCGATCGAAGACTGGTCGAGGCGGGGCGAATGCTGCACGCGGTGCCCGGCCTGGGCCAGCCGCTCGGCGACCGGCTGCCACAGCCGCTCGTCGCACAGATTGCCTGGGATCAGCAGGATCGGGGGCATGTCAGAGGCGCGGGCTCCAATCACGCGGCTGCGGGCGATCGCAAACCTTACAAATGTCGGCACCGTCCGGCCCCATGCCGATCACAGCATAACTGAACGAGGCCGAGCGGCGCGTCTCGTTGCCTAAGGTGAACAGCGACAGCAAAGCCGCGCTCGCCTGCGGACCGCCGAACGCGCGCACGACGAAGCCGCGGACCCGAAGTTTACCGTCGCTGCGCATCCGTTCGATCAGATCACGACCAGCGGTCAGAAGCCGTTCGGCGGCGAGGGGATCGAGGCTCGAATGATCTTCGGCGCGGAAGCTGAGATCACCGCGCTCCTGGCGCATGTCGGCATCGAAGGCGACGTCGATCGCCGGCTCCGGCGGTTGCGCGTTCCCGTCGCCAACGCGCCACATGCGCCCGATCCTGCCGGCATACAGGTCAGCCACGATCGCACGGTCTTCCGCGATGAGCGCTGCACCATGCGCCGTCTCGACGGAAAGAAGCTCCCCCTCGAAATCGAGCGGCCGTGCTGCAAAGGCGGCCAGAATGGCTTCCTCGCTGATGAGTTCGCCGCGGCTCCATGCGCACCTTGCGTTGCCGAGCAGGCCGTCATTGGCGGGGCGCAGGCCCTGCGCGACGGCATGAAGATGAGCCAGGCCGCTCATGCGCCAAGGCCTCCGGCGATCTGCCGCAGGACCGCCACCTCGTCGAACACGGTGGTATCTTCGATCACGAGACCGCCACGAAGGCGATAATGCGACACGGCGAGCAGCCACAGCTCACGGCCGCTTGGTTCGCCCCACACTCCCGTTCCCTTATGAATGCCCGCCAGCGACCAGCGTAAAGCGACGGCTATGTCGCCATGGGGGAGGGGACGTGCTGCGACATGTTCGCAGCGGAATGAGCGATCGTGCAGAGCGTTGCTGAGCTGCATCAGACAACCGACCCAGAAACCGCGGCCGAAACCGTGCCGTCTCGACGGCCAGCGAACCTCCACGCACGGCGATAGCTCCGCCGCTGCTTCGCCGTAGAGGTCCTCCACGAATGCGGTTCGCAGCATCGCGGCCAGGGGGGTAGCTGGATGGCCATTTTCGATTTCGACGTCTGCTTGGCTGCGAGTTGCGGCAATCGCCTCCGCACGCCAGCTATGCCGGGCCTGGTCGCCCTCCTGGTCTGCGGCCGCGGCGGCGGCTGCGATTGTTCGCGGATCGGCCCCGACCTGCCAAAGGGCGGTGGCATTATCGCGCACCAGCCACTCCTCGACGATCCGATTGGCGATGACCTTGCAGTCGGCGATCGTAAGCACGCCGTTGCTGCGCATGGTCGCCCGACCGATCAGCGGCTCGTCACCGAAATGCGTCGCTCGACTCGAGATGCGGTGCGAGCTGTAATATTCGCCCGGCGCATCCTCGCTCCAGATCACGTCTTCAGCGAGCACTACGCGGTCGGCGTAGCTAGAAAGCGAGCCGACGGTGTTCTGAGTCACGACCTCCGCACCTACAGACGGGCCCGCCAGTGTGTGCATCACGCAATCATCGCCATAATGCGTGCGACACAGCCCGACGTTCTTCTCCTCCCAAATCCGGTGCGTGCAGCGGATGATATAGTCCACAAAGTCGCGGTAGACCGGCTCGAACCCTTCGAGCCGCTGACGCGGCCGGCCTTCGGCAAGTTGCTCTCGCATCGGTCGACCGACGGGGGACAGCACCCCGGGATCCTGATCCCAGGCCATCAGCGATACGCCTGCGCCAACACGCCAACTTCATCGAATAGCATCCATTCCTCCACAACCTTGCCACCCGCGATGCGCAGGTGGCTCATACCCATCATGAAAACCGGCTTTCCGGCAGGGCAATCGCCGAGGGTGCCGCCCGGCGCGCTGCGGCCTTCGAGCAGCCAGCGGACGCCCACGATCACACCGTCCGCTTCGTCGCTCCAGCACACGTGCTCCACCCGCAGAATCCCATCGGGAATCGCGGCCAGCACGTGCAAAACGAGCGATTGGTAATTGCGCAGCCCCTGCGCGGTACGCCCTCCGCCGGCGTGGGCTACCACATCGTCGGCATAGGCGCGCTGCAGCCAGTCGAGCCGGCGCAAATTCCACACGTCGTGGAACAGCGCGCGGGCCCAGCCATCCACGGTGGTTTCGTCGAGATCGAGCCGCGCTCGCGGAGCCTGTCCTTCGAGACGCGTCGGCGGGGAGACGACGAATGTCTCGGGCATGCCTGCTTCGGCCGCCTTGCGCGCGACGACATGCGGATCGTAGCCGAGCTGACGCACCGCGGCGCCGTTGTCGCGCACAAGCCACTCGGTGTGGATGCGATTTTCCCGGCTAATGCAGTCGGCGACGAAGCGGATCGACGTGCGCTTGTTCGTGGCCGGGCCCCAGCCGGTGCGTCCGACATTGGTCGAACGGCTATGACCGAGATGGGAGGTGTAGAAGCCCTGCGCTTCGTCCCCGCTCCACGCAACGGCGAGATGATGTATCTCACCGTCCGGATAGGCGTTGAGGGTGGTCACGGTGGAAGCAATGACTTCCTCAACCGAGCGGACGATGCCGTACGAAGAATAGATCGTGCAGCTCGCATCGTAGGTGTCGTAGATGTAGCCCACCGCGCGATCCATCCAGATCTCGTCGGTGATGCGGACGATATAATCGACAATGTCGGTGAAGCGATCCTCGAACCCGCGCATCGGCTGAGTTCGTTCGCGAGTGGAGGGCTGACGCAACGGGCGAACATCCTGCTGGCGCAGCAATGTCACCGGAGGCCTCTGCGGCAGCGCGAACGGAAGGTCGTTTGTCATTGGGTCCGAACCTCCACTGGAGCGATCTGAAGCTTTTCACCGCCGGATAGACCGAGCGAGCCTGCGCAGGCAGGGTCGAGCCAGACCCCGTTCTCGGCAGGGCTGGCGTACCCCCGCGCCAGCCGGAAGCCGCGAGCCCGGCCGGCTGCGATCAGCGCCGGCGCACCGCCTTGCTTCTCTCCCAGATAGGCTGCTTCCCGCCGAGCAGCGATCGTGGCGACTTGGTCGATCGGCGCGACGAGCGTCGGCCCGCCATCGAAGATGTCGACATAGCCTTCATCCCTGAAGCCCTCTGTGAGGAGCATGGCGTAGGCGGGCTGACCATCGGCGTGAGGCCGGCCGAGGGCAGCTTGGGCGCAGGCAGGGAGCATGGAGATGTAGATCGGATAGCGGGCGCCTAGGTCCGCAATGAACTGGTTGCCGTGGATAGCGCCGGTTCGGTCCGCCTCCTCGAACTCCATATCGTAGAAGTGGCGGCCAATCGCCTCCCAGACGGGCGAGCGACCGCCGGCATCCTGATAGCCGCGCAGCTCCGCAATGACGCGATGCCCGAACCATTCCCGATGTTCCGCTATGAACATGTACCGCGAGCGGGCCATGAGCTGGCCAAGAGCCATGCCTCGCATTTCAGGGTCGACGAACAGGCCTCCGACCTCGGTTTCACCGTCGAAGTCGTTCACCAGATTGAGCAGTCGCTGGGCCTTCGACTTCGCCACCGAGCGCGAGAGTGCCGCCTGTCGGGTTATTCGATAGCTGTAGAAGGGCCACTCCGCCCCGACTCGAGCGAAGATCATTCCCGTTGCGACGATGCGCTCCCGAAGTTCGGTGACCAGCATGATGGCTGCGCCTTCCGCCCGGACCTGCTCGTCTTCGAGCGCTCGGACAGAGGCGGTGATCCGTCGCTCGATCGTCGCCCGGTCCGGAGGAAGGTTGGTGAGGCCAGTGCCGCCGCGGCGCGTGAGCACCAGGACCCCGTCCAGATCGGCCTCGCGGACGGGCCGGACAATGAGGGTTTCCCCTTCCATACCCATCGGTGTAGCGAGACTGCATTCGCAGTCAAGTCAGGAGCAGCGCTCACGACGCTTGACCCATAAGTTGCTCGACCGCCACCCGTCCGGCCATTGCCGAGCCTACCCAATCGGCACCTGGCGCCCACGCGATGCGTCCAACCGGGTGCTTGGGCAGGTCTGCCGCCGCGATCTCACCCGCCCCGGCGAAGTAGAAACCGGGAGGGGGCGTCACGAACGCGTGGCCCCACCGATTGAGCACAATGCCGGCGACATCGCGCTGCGCGTCGAAGCCGGCAGGGGCGAACATCGCCTCGAGCTGCTGGACGATGCGTTTCTCATAATCGGCATATGGTGTGGCAAAGAGCTCGCCGCGCGCATCCGGGCCTTGCGCCTCAAGCGGGAGGTCCGCACGAGGAAATGCGGCGTACATGGTCATCAAGATCGGCTTGTCGGGGTGGAAGGGGGCGGGAGGCCCATCGCCGAACAGCATCGGCTTGCGGATGTTGCAGTAGAACCCGGTGCCGTCGAACCAGCGCGCTGCGGAAATGCCGAGCTTGTCGAGGAAGCGCCAATTGCGCAGCGCCACATTGACCATCAGCATCGGTGAATAGAGGTAGCGATCAAACGCGGCGCGGTGGCCGGCCGGCAGATCGGAGATGATGTGCTTAGCGACCCACGCACCGATCCCCAAGACGACGCCACCCGCTACCCCCTTCCGCAGCTGACCGTCGTGCTCGTAGATCACTTCCACTCGGCCGCCCGGCAGGTTGGTGACCTTGACCGCCGTCGCTCGGCTGCGGATCCGGCATGGGCTGCCGGGCTTGTCGAGCACGCTTGGCACGATGCGGCCGAATGTTTCGCTGGGGGACGCTTTGCCCGAGAATGCGTCTGGGAGAGCGGCGCGCACGAGCGCGCGCGCCAGAACGGTGTTTCCGGAAGGGAAGCTGATGAACCGCTCCCCCAGTTCCGCCTCGGCGCTGCCCGCTACGTAACGCTCGAGGCCGGGAAACGAGCGCGCGCCGTAGGCCGAAATTTGCGGCCCGGTGATGCACATGCCCTGCGTGATGTAAGCCAAGGCCTCGGGTGTGGCCTTGAGCTCGCGCGTTGCGAACTCGGCGAAGGTCATTGCGTCCAGTCGCGCCGATTCTTCTGGGCTTGGGGCGCCAGCGCGCTTGCGGGCCCGCATCATCATCAGCGCCTGCTTGGTTTCGTCGGAGAAGGGCGCGCGGCGTAGCTCATCCTGCCAGATGTCTTTGGCCCAGCCGCGTTCACCGAAGAAGTAGCCCACGCTGGCGCTTTGTTCCCCGTAATATAGCGGCGCCGAGGTCGAGGCGGCGAAGGTGATGGCGTGGTTGCCGTCTTCGCGCTCGGCAAATGCGAACTCCCGCGGCAGTCCTAGGTCGTTCCAGATCTCGGCCCCGCGGTCCTCGGGCGTTCGGGGCAGAACGAAGTTGAGCGATGCCTGCGCGCCGGCCAGCCGGTAGCCGTCAATCTCGAACTCGTTGGCTTTCGCATAGCCGCCGAAGATCTCCTGATTGTCGAGCAGCAAGCAAGTGCCGTTGGGATGCTGCTTGCGGAACGCATGCATTGCGCCGAGGCCCGTGAAGCCGCCGCCCACGACGATAAGGTCATAGCGCTCACCCGGATCGGCGATCGTGGTCGTGTCGGCGTGGGCGCCGTCGCGGATCCGGTGACCGGCCTCCATAGTGCGCCAGGTGTTGCCGTTGGAGCCGCGATACTCGCCCAGGCCGCTGGGGCCGTCCCAGGCGGCGCCGGGGCCGCTGGGTGCGGGCCCCGCCTCGCCAGAGCGCGAACCGCAGCCGGTGAGCAGGGCCGCGCCCGCACCGACCAGCGCGGCGTTGCAGAAGTCGCGGCGGGTGACCTGCGGGCCGAGCAGCCCGGCGTCAGGTGCGAATGGGCCTCCGCGGATCATTTGCGCAGCGCGCGCGCGTCGGGGACGGGATCGGCGGCAAAGCAGTAGAACAAGCCCTCGCCGCCGGTCGTCTTGAGCTTATCGAGTCCGCATCCGGTCGTTTGGTGCGCCGAATTCCAGGAAATGCTCAGGCCGATCGTGTCACGGTCCGAATGGCCGATCTGAGCGCTGCCTTCCGGCCCGGAATAGGTCCAGTTGCGGCACGTGCGGTCATAGCGGTTGTCGTAGGCCCGCCCGTCGTCGCTCGATCCGGTGAGGATATCGTGGCGCAGCACGGGATCGCCTTTGCCGCCGATCCGCTCGCCGCGCTCCGTTAACGCCGAACCCTGGCTCACTAGGTTACCGGCGCGCGCGAGCGCCACCGTGTCGCCGTGGAGGTGCGCCAGGTCCTTGGCGATGCGGACCCGTTCAACGTTGAACCACGGGCCATCGCCGATCCGATCTCTGGCGTTGATCGCGCGGGATGACGGCGTCGCCTGCGTGCTGAGATAGGCACGCCACTGCCGCTTGGGGAGCCCCGCTTCCTGGGCGAGGCGTGTGCAGTGAGCATCCGCGCCCTTCAGCCCGCCAAGATTCCCGCCCTCGAGGCCGCGGCTTGTGACGAAGAAGCTCGGATCGCCCTTTGGCACCTGTTCGAATGGCGGGATGCGCGTGTCTGCGACACTTGCCGCCGCGCCTCCGACCGAGAAAGTTGCACACAAGAGCGCGGCCGACGCTGCCATACGCGCGGGGGACAAGTCCGGAGTGACCATAGAGGGTGCCATCCCTTCGCAAGAATCCTTGCGCTGCCAAACCTAATCGCTATGCATTCAAAGTCAAACGTTGCGGGCAAAAGTAAGGCTGGGAGGAATGACGTAGGCAACGCACCCGTCTTCATCGACGACGCCACGGTAGCGCACTTGCTGCGGCCGGCCGATGTTATTGAAGTCATTGCCGGTGCGTTTGTAGATCCTCCCATCGCACCGCCACGGGCGGTGGCCGAGACCGACGAGGCGGATGGTAAGCGCGCCGTCCTCGCTATGCCGGCAGTGCGGCGGGGCGGCCTGGCCACCATTAAGGCCGTAAGCGCGATAACAGGTCCCTCGGCGGCGCTCAGCAGCCATCTGTTCGCCTTCGATACCCGCGGTGCTCTCCTTGCGGTCGTCGAAGCGCACCGATTGACTGCGTTACGGACGGCTGCCGTCTCGGTGCTTGCGGCGGGGGCGCTTGGGGCAGGCGACCGGCGGCATCTCACGGTCCTCGGCGCCGGGCGTCAGGCGCGGGCCCACATCGAGGCCTACGCCTCGACCATGACGCTTGATCGAGTGACCGTATGGGCGCGGCGCAGCGAGGCGGCGCGCGAGCTGGCCGAGTTCGCCGCCGAGTTTGCCCCCTCAGTCCGCATCGGGAACAGCTCGGAGGAAGCTGCCGAAGAAGCGGACGTGGTGGTGTGCGCGACACCGTCGCGGGAACCGATCGTTTCGGGCGACCGGATCGCCGCGGGAGCGCATGTCGACCTGGTCGGCGGCTTCCGCCCCGACATGCGCGAGGCCGATGATGCCCTGATGGCCCGAGCCGCTATCGTCACCGACACATCCGCCGCGCTGAGCGAGGCCGGAGATCTGGTCCAACCGATCGCCAGCGGCGCGATCGCTCCGGATGACGTGCTGCTCCTGCACGACGTCCTGGCCGGCCGCGTGACGGTTCCGATCAGAGAAGTGACCGTCTTCAAATCGGTTGGCCATGCCGCGGCGGATCTCGTTGTGGCCGAGCTGCTCCTCGCGCGGCTGGGCCTGCCCCCCGCATGCTCGAGAGAGTCCGCGGGTGAGGATAGGCGGGAGTTGTCAGGAGTCGCTGCCAATGAATGATGCACCGCTACGGCTGCGCGCCGAAGACATCTCATTGAGTCGCCGCAGCACCGCGTTCGTGCTGCTGATGGTGTTCGAATTCTTCTATGGTTGGTCGTGGAACACAGTCGACGTTCTGCGCCCTCAGATACGCGAGGAACTGGGCCTCACACTCACTCAAGCTGGATCGGCCTACACCGCGCAAAGCCTAGGTGCGCTGATCGGGGCGGTTGGGTTCGGTGCGCTCGCCGACCGCCACGGCCGTCGGCCGATGCTGCTGGCGATCATCGTCGGGACGGCCGCCGTCGCCGCCGCCGGGGCCTATGTCCGCTCCTACGAGATGCTGCTCGCGCAGCGGTTCATCCTCGGCCTGTTCCTCGGCGGCAACTTCCCGGTTCTGATCGCGACCTACATGGGGCTGTTCTCGAGCGGGGTTCGGGGTAAGCTCGCCAGCGTCGGGCAGGGGACCTACAACCTGTCAGTGATCGCGCTCGGCATAGCTTATGGCATGTTCGCGGAGCGCAGCGACTGGCATCTCCTCTTGCTCATCGGCTCGGTGCCCGCCCTGATGCTGGCGCCGCTCATACTCTGGCTGATCCCGGACGATCGTAAAATGACCGCGTTCGGCGCCGACCCGAACGAGCCGAAAAGCGAACGCATGCCGCTGCTGGAGCTGTTCTCGCCGGAACTGCGGCGCAAGACCTGGCTGCTGTTTGCGCTGGTGGCGCTCAATTTCTTTGCCTACCAGGCGTTCGCCGGTTGGACGACGACGTTCCTCAAAGACGAACGCGGGCTGTCCTCCGAGACCATCGGCTGGATCGTTTCGACCCAGTTTACCGGCGCGCTGATCGGAGGATTCTTCTGGGGCTGGTTCAGCGACCGCTTCGGTCGCAAGCCGACCGGCATCGGGTTCGCGCTCGGCGCTCTTTCAGTCCTGGCCTACGTAACGATCGCACAGTCTAGCTGGGATTTCGCCATCGCGGGCTTTTGCTGGGGCTTTGCGATCACCGCGTCAGTCGCTTGGGCGCCGTGGATGTCTGAGATGTATCCCGCGCGGGTGCGCTCATCGGCGATGTCGATCTTCAACTGGGGCCGGATCGTGTCGATGACCGCCCCTCTGGTTACTGGTGAAATCGCAGCGAGCTTCGGCCTCAAGGCAGCGATGTCGCTGGCCGTGGTCGGCTTTGGACTGGGGGCGATCGTCTGGTTCGCCCTGCCCGAGACGGTCGAGCGGCACCGTGCAACGAAATAACAACACCAGACGGGAGAGAACCTTTGGCGCGCCTGAACCAACACGTTGCCGCTGAAGGCGATGCACCCCCGCTCAAGGTCAAAGACAAAGTCGCATACGGCCTTGGCAGCACGGCCGAGGCGCTGGTTTTTACCGCCACCTCAAGCTTTACCCTGCTGTTCTACAATCAGGTCCGTGGGCTCGATGCTGGGCTCGTGGGCACAGCGCTGGCGATCGGCCTTCTCGTCAACGCGTTCGTCGATCCTATGGTGGGTTCGTGGTCAGATCGGACCAGGAGCAAGTGGGGGCGGCGCCACCCCTTCATGTTCGGAGCGATCCTGCCGGCCGCGGTGCTGTTCTACGCGCTTTACAATCCACCGGACCTTTCGCCGACCTGGCAGCTCATCTGGCTTGGGGTGACCAACACCCTGCTGCTCCAGGTTATGACCGTTTACCACACCCCCCATCTCGCGCTGGGCGGCGAAATGTCCTCAGACTATCTCGGCCGCACGAGCGTGATGGCGTACAACACGTTCTGCCTGTGGCTGGGCGATACGATTGGCTGGCTGCTGGCGTTCCAAGTGATCTTCGCGGCGAGCGACGCGTTTCCGAACGGGGCGCTTGATCCCTCGCGCTACCCCATGTTTGCGATTTCGATTGCGGTGCTGATCGTGCTCATCCTCGGCTATTCGAGCTGGTCGACGATGAACCGGATTCCCTACCTCCCGCAGCCCCGCGAGGGGCAGAAGAGCTTCGGCCCGCGCGAACTGCTCTGCGACGTGAAGCAGGCACTGACGAACCGCAACTACGTCGTGTTGCTGATCGGCCTGTTCTTCTTGTCGATGATGACCGGGGTCCGCATTGGCTTGTGGCTCTACACTGCAACGTATTTCTGGGAACTCGACAATAGCCAGATCAGCTTCTTCGTAATCGGCAGCTTCAGCGGGTACCTCTTCGCCGCTTTCGTCGTGAAGCGGCTGCATGCCAAGTTGGACAAGCGCTGGACAGGCGCGCTGGCGCTGTCGCTTTACAGCATCGGCCCCGCGATCCCCCTGGCGCTCGGCTACTTCGGGGTGCTGAGCGCGGAAACCGAAGGTATCCTTTGGATCTTGATCGCTTTTTCGGTGCTCCAGCACGCGCCGTACAGCCTGATGACGACCACGGTCACCTCGGCACTTGCCGACATAGCCGACGAGAACGAGCTCAAGTATGGCGTCCGCCAGGAGGGGGTGCTTTATGCCACGCGCACCTTCTTCCAGCGCGTCGATCAGGCGCTCGGCACCGCTCTGGCAGGCTGGGTGCTGAGCACGATCGCCTTCCCCACCAACGCCAAACCCGGTGAGGTGTCCAACGAAGTCCTGATGGCGCTGGCGGCCGCTTTCGCGTTGTCGGCGATACCCGGGCTGATTGCGGGTGTCTTCTATGCCATGCTGCGCGTTACGCGAGCTACTTACGACGAGACGCGGCTCGCACTGGACGAGCGGGCAGCGGCCCAAGCTGCGTCTTAGCGCCGAGGGTGGTCCCAGTCAGGTAATGAGCTTGTCTCCTTTTTTGAGCTTCAGCGGGCAAGACCAGCCCGGGATTGTCGCCCGGGTCTTGTCGTGTGTTGCCGCGCTGTGACCCACGCCGCGAGCCTGGAGGCGATGGTTGCGGCGGGCGCGAGCTGGACGCGACAGTCCTGGCACGCGCCGTACAGTGGCACGCGGAACAGCGCGTCTTTCGCAATGGTGGCCGTACGGTGGTCCGGCTTAGCCTAGCCGCCGCCAGACTGCACCGCCTCCATTCGCTTGAGCACATCGAGCCCCTGCATGTTGAGGTAGTGCAGGATGTCGATGAAGATCCAGTTTTCGGCCAGCTTGCCATCTTCCACACGATACATGTCGATCACCCGCATGTCCGCCGGTCCCGGCCCTGCGTTCATGCCGAGGTACCCGCCAGCATTGCGTAAGGTGAGATTTGCCCAGCCGAAGAAGCCGCCGAAATCACGCTCGGCGATCTTCGCAATGTGCCCGTTGAATTTGTAGTCGACCAACGCGTCGCGAAACGGAAAGCTGTGCTGCCGTAGATAGCGCTCGATCGTGTAAGTCGCGCCGATTCCGGCCGGACCCCACCAGATCATATCGTCGTGCCAATCCATTTTGAGGCGCCTCACCGGGTCCTCCTCGCGCGTGCGCTCCTTCATGCCGCCGAGCATCCCGTTGATCACCGCCAGTGTCGCCTTACCTCGTGCCGGATCCTGGCTGTCGTAACATAGCCCATCATGCGTGCGTGGGCCGGGCTGCACTAGCATTGCCCCGGTTTGAGGGGGGAACGGGTTCTGGCCCGCTTGCATCATGAGATGGGGGATGTCGCAGAACATCGAAGTCTCAAATATTTTACCGTCTTCGACGCGATTGAACTCGCAGTAACGCAGCATTGCAATCCGCTGGGTCGGACGAATGCCAAGCCAAGGTTGATCGAACAGGCCCATCAGGTGCCCCATCTCGACGACCCAAACAGTCTTAAGGCCGTCGATCTCGTTAAGACCTGCGATGAAGATGTCCGGCCGCCTTTGCAGCGGCTTCAGTGCGTTTCGCAGGGGCGTCCAGAACACGCGTGCCACTGCGGCGGCGCCGCGTTGCTCATGGAACGGGTGCATGCCCCGCCAATGCCATTCGGAGGATACGAACTGGGAAAGTGCCTGTTCGATCGTGTCAGGGTTCGAGGAGTCGAGGGCCTCGTGGTACGCTCGGACGAGGGCTTTCTCCGCCTGGAAATCGCCTCGCCCTTGCCCGGTCATTGTCGTGCCTCCCTTTGCGGCATCACTTGTATCGGCAATGGATGCGCAGTCAACTCCGGTGCTATTGCTCGCCTTCATTCATTGGCAGGACGAAGCTTTGTTGGCGAACAGCTCGAAGAATACCCGCAGGCTCGGCGGTTGCGATGTATTGCTTTCGCATGCAAAGGTACCGGAGTGACGATCTGCCGTTAAGTCTCCAACGGCTCGCGGCAGTTCGATCAAACTAGGAGTGCCAGTTTCGGGAGACGGGCATGGACAGTTGGAAGCTCATGGCGAGCGGACTTGGTTTTCCCGAAGGTCCGATAGCGTGCGACGACGGCAGCATATTGCTCGTGGAGATCGAGACGGGCTTCATCACGCGGGTTCACACCGAGGGTTCCGTCGAGCGTCTGGTTCAAACCGGTGGCGGTCCCAACGGATTGGCATGGGGCCCTGATGGCCGGCTCTATGTCTGCAACAACGGCGGGTTCCTGTGGCGTGAATGGGCCGGAATGCGACTGCCGCATGGCACGCCGGACGATTATCGCGGCGGGTCGATACAGCGCGTTGATCTGGCGACCGGACGGGTGGAGACGCTTTACACCATGGCCGGCGACGTGCCGCTCAAGGGCCCGAATGATCTTGTGTTCGATGACGCGGGCGGTTTCTGGTTCACCGACAACGGCAAGGGCACTGCTCGAAGTCGAAGCATAACCGGCGTCTTCTATGCCCGCGCGGATGGCAGCTCCTGTCGTGAAGTGATCTTCCCGCTCGACAACCCCAACGGGATCGGCCTCTCGCCGGACGGGCGCACGCTTTACGTGAGCGAGACGCCGCCGGCGCGCCTGTGGGCGTTCGACATTGTCGCGCCCGGGGAGGTCGCTCTGACCCCGGGACTGCGTGGGATGGCAGGGCACTTCCTATACGCCGCGCCTGGCGTGGCAGCCTTCGATAGCATGGCGGTGGAACAGGGCGGCAACGTGTGTGTGGCAACGATTGGACAAGCCGGTATCTCCGTCGTTGCACCGGACGGTTCGCTGGTCGAGCATGTCCCGACCGACGATCCTTTCACCACCAACGTCGCCTTCGGCGGGCCGGACATGTGCACTGCCTTCGCAACGCTTAGCGGGACGGGCCGGCTGGTCAGCCGCCGTTGGCCACGGCCTGGCCTTCGTCTGAACGCTTAAACCCACAATGGGCTGCGACCTTTTCAGAACCCCGACGCTCTCATCTGGATGAGCACGTCGGCGTCCCAGATGAAGGTAGCAAACTGAGGCTGAAGCATCGAAGGCTGTGTCTTGCATCCGCATTCAGAGGCTGCAATGGTGCGGAGAGCGAGAGGGACGTCAATGCCAGGGCTTCACCGCTCTTCCCGGCTCGATCTGGCGGTGCGCAAGCAGATCGCGCTCAAGCGTGGCTGAGCCTCCGCTTGCTTTTCACGCGGCGGCGCCGGCAGGCGAGTGGCTCAACGACCCGAACGGCCTCATCTATTCCGGCGGCGCCTATCGTCTCTTCGCGCAGCACCGGAACGACGGGCCTGCCTTCACCCGCACTGGCTGGGCGCGTTTGTCGAGCCCTGACCTCCTCCACTGGCAGTTCGATGGTGTCGCGATTCCGCCCGCAGGGGAAGACTGGATGTATTCGGGCTGTGTGGTCGAAGAGGGCGGCGAGCTCCAGGCGGTGCATACGATGCATGCTGCTGGGCTGGAGCAGCAGGTGCGGCGTTGGAGCGGCGACAGCGGCGCCAGCTGGAGCGAGCCCCGCCCCGCTCGCCGATTTGGGCGCGCCAAGCCGCAATCGGCGCGACCCGTTCCTCTTTCGCGCTGGTGACGGCTGGGCGCTGCTGCTGGCCGAACCGTGCGACTGGACGAACTGGCGGCAGGAGCCCGCGTCCCGGTTGCGGCTCTACCGCTCGGACGACCGGAAGCGCTGGCGCGAAGCGGGGGTCATCGGGCCATGGCGCGAGCCGGGCATCATTTGGGAGGTGCCGATCCTCGCCAGGATCGACGGCCATGATGTGCTCTTCGTATCCGAGGTCGACCGGCGGACGGATCGTGGCGAATGTTCGGTCCGCGCCTGGCTTGGAACGCTCGGTGAGGAGGGCTTCGTCCTCGCTCGAGGCTTTCCGAAGGCCGGACAGCGGATCGACTAGGGCCCCGATTTCTATGGGATGACCGTCAGCAGCGGCGCCCATTGGCCGCTCGAGGAACCGGCTTATGTCGCTTGGCTTTCAAGCTGGGAAACGGCCCGCGCCATGCCCTGGCCGGACTTTGGCGGAGGTCCGATCAGCATCGCCCGGCGCATCCGAGTTGGCACCTCCGAGGAGGGTGTCCTCCAGCTCGAGGTGCGGCCCGCCCATCGGGTCGTAGAGCAATTTTGCTTTTCCACGACGACGCCGCGGCGGGCAGGGCTGGCGCAGCTTCGCTTCGAGGGCGAGCGGCTTCATCTGACGCTTCGGACGGCAAGCGCGGAGGTGACGGTGTCCGCCGATTACCTCGCCGGGAAACTCGACGTCGTGAGAAGGGCGGCGCCCCCCTTGAGCTGGGAGCGAACCGGCCGCTTTCCACCATCTGCCGGGGGCGAGCGCACGCTTCAGCTCTTCGTG
>JAESFL010000841.1_pt1 | contig 15871 bp, 13 predicted proteins | sample 9269401 | NCBI WGS metagenome assembly JAESFL01 (sample SAMN14506025, study PRJNA617098) | algae metagenome | isolation source: Gloeocapsa sp. UFS-A4-WI-NPMV-4B04 and co-occurring heterotrophs from desert... | place: USA: Utah | collected 2006-10-01 | reverse complement strand
AAAGACCCCAATCTCGCACTTTCGCACTCCCGCACTTTCGCACTGCTGTTCAATCAGTCTTCGCGCGGGCGCCGGAATCCGCCGCCACCGCCGCCGGGGCGCCCGCCGCCGCCGCGCGGAGGTCCGCCGCGGCTGCCGCCCGGGCCGCCGGGACGGGGACCGCGCGCGCCGCCGCCGCCGGGGCCGCGCGGGGGCCGGTCGTCGCCGCCCCGGTCGTTGCGGCGCGGCGGACGGTCATCGCCGCCGCCGCGGTCCATCCGGCGCGGGGGACGGTCCTCGCCCCCGCCGCGGTCCATGCGGCGCGGTCCGCCGGCGCCGCCCGGTCCGCCCGCCGGCTTGCTGCGCTGGCGGTCGTAGTCCACGCGCACGGCGCGGTTGCGGATGGTCGTGCCGTTCAGCGACGAGATCACCCGCTCGGCCGCGTCCGCCGGCACCTCCACGATGCTGAAGGTGTCGCGGATGTCGATCTTGCCGATGTCGCTCCCCTTGATGTCGGCCTCGCCCGCGATGGCACCCACCAGGTCGTTGGCGCGCACACCGTCGCGCTCGCCCAGGCTCACGAACAGCCGGGTGAAGGCCGTGCCCGCGCCGCCGCCCGTCTCCGCCGCCGGGCGCGCCATCCGCGCCACCGTCCGGTCGCGCGCCGCCACCGCCGCCGGCGGCATGGCATCCGCCGAAGACGCGGGGGCCGGCGCCGCCACGCGCTTCTTGCGCAGCAGGGCCGAGGCCGCCGCCGCGATCTCCGTGGGGGTAAAGTCCTCGAACAGCGGCTCCAGGATGAGCATCTGCGCGGCGAGGTCTTCCTCGCGAAGCGCCTTGCGCAGCTCGCCGCGGAAGGTGCGCAGCTCCACGCTGCCGCTCACGGGCTCCTCGCCCTGGATGCCCGCCGGCTGCGCGAAGAAGCCGGCGCGCTTGGCCGTCTCGCGCAGGTGCACCAGCTCGCGCGGGTCCACCAGGATGAAGCCCGGGTCCTCGCCGCCGTGGCGGGCGCGCAGCGTCTCCTCGTCCGCGGGGACGTCGAAGCTGATCACCTGCCCGGACGGCGCGTCCTCGTCCTCGTCCAGCCCCGACGAGCCCAGGACGATCACGTCCGCGTCGGCGTCGTCCGCGTCGCTCACGAGGAACCCGCGCAGGGTGAGCGTCTCCGACACCTGCGCGGCGCGCTCGTCCGTGCGGCAGTGCACCACGGGCGCGCTCCCTCCGCCGCCGCCCAGGATGCGGGCCAGCGTGTCGAGCTTGTCGCGCTCCGGCACGGGGACGTAGCCCACGGTGGCCGTCGGCTCCGGCGCGGGCTCCTGCGACTTGGGATCGGCGGCCGTGGCGGGATAGCGGATGGCGCGCTTGACCCGGCGGCTGGCCAGGTCGTCCACGGCGTCCGACGTCTGCGCCGTGATGATGATGCGCTGCGCGTCGCGGGGCACGTGGTCGAACAGCGTCTCCAGGGCCTCCCATCCGCCCACGGACTCGATCTCCGCGGCGCCGTCCACGACCACGGCCTCCACGCCCTCCAGCTTGATGGCGGACGCGCGGACGGCTTCGACGACTTCCGCCGGCGTGGCGGCCAGCACCTCGGCCTCCTCGGTGGCCGTGCCCCATCCGCCGCCCGACGCGGCGATGGTGAGCCCGGCCGCCTGCGCGTACGGCACCAGCTCCATGGCCGCGCGTGCCGCCGCCTCGGCCGTGGGGGAGAGGATCAGCAGGCGCGTGCCGCGGGGCGCTTCGTCCGCGCCGGCGGCCGCATCCTCGTCGCCGTCCTCGTCCTCGTCGGGCTCGGCGCGGGGCTCCAGGCGGTCCAGGACGCCCAGGCCGTACGCCAGCGTCTTGCCGGAGCCGCTGCCGGCGCGGGCCACCAGGTTGCCTTCGCGCCGCAGCACGGGGATGGCGGCCGCCTGCAGGGCCGTGGGGCGCTCGATGCCCGCGTCTTCCAGCGCGGCGAGCAGCACCTCGCGCAGGCCGAGGTCTTGAAATGAAGCCATGTCCGTCGTCCGTCCGTCTCTGGTCCGAAAAAAGAGAAAGGTGCGCGGGGTGGGCCAGCCCGCCCCGGCTCCGCAAGTAGCCTGCCCGCCGCCGGTTCGCTAGCGCTGCGCCCCGTCGAGCGGATACTCCGGCAGCCGGTCCGGCAGCCGGATGGTGAACGTGCTCCCCTCGCCGAGCGCGGAACGCAGCCGCAGCGACCCGCCCAGGATCTGGGCCAGCCGCCGGGAGATGGGCAGTCCCAGCCCCGTGCCCTCGCCCCCCTCCGCATCCACCTGCACGAACTCCTCGTAGACGCGCGCCTGGTGCTCCGGCGCGATGCCGCGCCCCTGGTCCGCCACGTCGATCTCCACCCCGCCGTCCTCCGCGCGCCGGCAGGTGACCGTCACCGGCCGTCCCTCGCCGAACTTGATGGCGTTGGACAGGAGGTTCAGGACGATCTGCCGCAGCCGGCGCGGGTCCGTCACGATGCGCTCGCAGCCGCCCTCCCGCGTGCCGACGAGCTCCGTCCCCTGGTCGTGCGCGGCGGGGCGCACGGTGTCCATCAGCTCCGCCAGGAGGAGGGGCACGTCCGTCTCCTCCGGCTCCAGCTCGATGCGCCCGGCCTCGATCTTGGACAGGTCCAGCACGTCGTTCACCAGCTCCAGCAGGTGCCGCGCGGCCCTCTGCACCCGCTCCAGGGGCTGCACCTGCCGCGCCTCCACCTCGCCATAGATGCCGTCCAGGATGAGCTGGTTGTAGCCGATGACGGCGTTGATGGGGGTGCGCAGCTCGTGGCTCATGGCGGCGTAGAAGCGGCTGCGGGTGGCCTGCGCCCGCTCCAGGGCGGCGGAGCGCTCCGCCAGGTCGGCGTTGAGCATCTCCAGCTCCGCCGCCTGCGATTGCAGCTCGGCCGCCTGGGCCTGCAGCTCGGCCTGTGTCTCGTGCAGGTGGGTCACGTCGTGCAGCACCACGGCCCGCACGTCGTGCCCGGCGGCGCGCGCGGGGGCCACGGCCACCTCCACGAGGGCCGGCTCGCCGGAGCTGCGGTGCAGCGTGAACTCGCCCCGGGTGCCCTCCGTCCGCCCCGCCTGCAGCATCGCCTCGAAGTCCGGGGCCGGCTCGGGCCGCAGCAGCGCCTCCAGCCGCTTGCCCACGGCATCGGTCCGGGACCAGCCCATCACCTCTTCGGCGGCCGGATTCCATGAGAGCACCCGCCCGTCGTCGTCGAGCGAGACCACGGGGTCCGGCAGCACGTCCAGCAGCGTGGCCAGGAACGCGTCGGAGATCATGGCCCGGGCTTCGCGCCGCGGCTCCACGCGGGCCAGCTCGCGCGCCACCGCGCGCTGCGTGCCGCGGTACTGGCGCCGCTGCGCGGTCACGGCGGCGGCGCGCGCCAGCAGGGCCTCGTCCACCTCCTCCGGCGGCACGATCCACAGCTCGCCCATCCCGGGGGAAAAGAGCAGGGCCCGCTCCAGGGCGGCGCGGGCGCCGTCTCCCGCCACCACGGCGGGCTGCAGGTCCGCGTCCGCCCGGCGCAGCCGGCGGACGGCGGCCAGCGGGTCCGCCAGGGCGCCGTCCACGAACGCGGCCCCGGCCCCGCGCGCGGCGTCGGCCAGCGCCTCGCCTTCCGCGGCGGGGTGCAGGAGCACCGCGCCCGGCAGTGCGTCCGCCCAGGCGGGGCGGCTTTCGGCGATGACCAGCGCGGCGGGGCTCACACCAGGGGCAGGTTGAGCAGGGCGCGTCCCGTCCACGTCTTCAGGATGTCGGTGGTGGGCGCCATGACGTGGGCCGCGCGTGCGTCGCGAAGGATGCGCGCCAGCCGGCTGTTGTCGCGGTAGGCCATCCCCCCGCAGAGCGTCATGGCCTCGTTGGCCACGCCCACGGCCGTGTCGCCCGCGGCGGCCTTGCACCCCAGCACGGCCACCAGCGCGCCGGGGTCGCCCGCGTCGGCGCGGGCGGCGGCGCTGTGCACCATGCGCCGCGTGCGCTCCACGTCCATGTACATCTCCCCCAGGCGGTGGGCCAGCACGGGTTCGCTCCCCAGCAGCTGGCCGGAGTGCGAGAAGCGGCGCGTGCCCAGGTGCTCGCGGGCCACGTCGAGCGCCGCCTGCGCCACGCCCACGTAGGTCCCCGCCATGGCCATCAGGAAGTACGGGGCGACGACCTCGAAGACGTACCACAGCTGGTCGCCCTCCGCGCCCAGCAGGCTGCGGCGCGGCACCCGCACGCCGTCCAGCCGCACGGCGCTGGAGCTGTTGCCCCGCATCCCCAGCCCCGCCCAGGGCGCGGACCACTCCAGCCCTGGCGTGCCCTCGTCCACCAGCACGCACGAAAAGGCGCCGTCGCCGCCCGCGTCCGCCGCCGCGCGGGTGGAGACCACGTACGAGTCCGCGTGGCCGCCGTTGGTGACGAAGCTCTTGGTGCCCTCCAGCCGGAACCCGTCGCCGTCGGCTTCGATGGCGGTCTCGGGGAGGTAGAAGTGCGCGCCCGTCCCCGGCTCGCTCAGCGCCAGGGTGGTCACGTGCTCGCCCCGCGCGATGGGTTCCAGGTACGCCTGCTTCTGCCAGTCCGTGGCCTTGGCCGCGATGACGGCCGTGCCCACGCAGTGCATGGCGAAGCACATGGCCGTGGACGCGCTCTCCGCCGCCAGTGTCTCGGCGACGGCGACCAGGCCGCTGAGCCCTTCGCCGCGCCCGCCCTGCGCCTCGGGCACGTTCAGCCCCATCAGCCCCGCGTCCGCGAGTGCGCGCATGGCCTCGGCGGGCCAGCGCGCCTCGGCGTCCTCGCCCTCGGCCAGCGGGGCGACGACTTCGCCGGCGATGGCGCGCGCGGCATCTACCAGGGCGTCCAGGCGTTCCGTCTGTGACATCTGCCTCCGTACGTGGGTCGGTCCCGGGCGGGCAATCTACACGATGCGTGCCTTGCGCGCTTGCGGACGATGAAAAAGTGCGAAAGTGCGAAAGTGCGAAAGTGCGAAAGTGCGGCGGGCGGATGTGGTGCACCCGGGCGGGCATCCGGCCGGAGCGGATGAATCCGCCGCAACGACAGCGGAAAGCCTCACAAAACGCGTGAGGCTTCAACTGCTCGCGCGGGCGGGGTCCAGGCGCGGCGCCGGGCAGGCGCGAGAACACCGATGGGGGCGGTCAGGCCACCTGCAGGAGGCCGGGCCCGCGCCTGAGCGGCTAAAGCCGCCGCTGGGACCGCCATAAGCCCTGCCTCGCGCTGACGCGCTCTGCGAACAGGGCTTCAACCGATTGGACTACCGTGCCGGGTGGCGTGGCACCTGCCCGTAACGGACAGTCCGCGCAGGCGGACTTCGTGTGGTCGTTGCGGCGAATTCATTCGCTCTGTCTCGACCTGTGCCCCTGCTCTCCACACTCCGTCTCCCTTCGATCCTCACTTTCGCACTCTCGCACTCTCGCACTTTCGCACTTCTGTTCGATCCGGTAAGCTGCGCCGCGACCTGCATCCACCATCCGCCCTGCCGATGCCCGAATCCGAATCCCTTCCGCGCGGCCCGCTGGACGGCGTGCGCGTGCTGGACCTGAGCCGCGTCTTGGCCGGGCCGCTGTGCACCATGGTGCTGGGCGACCTGGGCGCACAGGTCATCAAGATCGAGCGCCCCGGCACCGGCGACGACACGCGCACCTGGGGCCCGCCCTGGGCGCAGGGGCCGGACGGGCGCGAGGCGGCGTACTACCTGTGCGTGAACCGCAACAAGCACTCGGCCGCGGCGGATTTGAAGTCGGACGAGGGGCGCGCGCTCGTCCGGCGGCTGGCGCGCGAGGCGGACGTCGTCGTGGAGAACTTCGCGCCGGGGATGCTGGATGCGTGGGGGCTGGGATACGACGACCTGTCGCGCGACAACCCGGGCCTCGTCTTCTGCACCATCACGGGATACGGGTCGGACGGGCCGGAGGCGGGGCGGCCGGGCTACGACTTCGCCGTGCAGGCGCGCACTGGGTGGATGGCGATCACGGGCGACCCCGCCGGCGCGCCGACCAAGGCCGGCGTGGCCATCGTGGACGTGCTCACGGGCCAGAACGCCGCCGTCGCCATCCTGGCCGCCCTGCGCGAGCGCGACCGATCCGGCCGGGGACAGCGGGTGGAGGTGGCACTCTTCGACAGCGCGCTGGCGGGGCTCATCAACGTCACGCAGGCGGCGCTGGTGACGGGCAACGAGCCGCGGCGTTGGGGGAACGCGCATCCCACCATCGTGCCGTACCAGGCGTTCGACGGGGCGGACCGCGCGTTCGTCGTGGCCGTGGGGAACGACGCGCAGTGGCGAAAGCTGTGCGCGGCCATCGGGGCGGAAGAGTTGGGGGCGGATGCGCGTCTCGCCACGAATCCCGGCCGCATCGAGCACCGCGGCGAGGTCGTGGGCGCGCTGGCGGACCGCTTTCGCACGCGCCCCGCGTCCGAGTGGCTGGGGATGATGGAGGCCGCCGGCGTCCCCTGCGCGCCCGTGCAGAGCGTGGGCGAGGCGCTGGCGGACCCCGTGCTCACCGAGCGCGACGGCGTGTGGCCCATGGATGGCGCGACCTACGGCACGGTGCCCACGGTCGCCTCCCCCCTGCGCCTGTCCCGCACGCCGGCCGCGCTTCGCGCCCCCGCGCCCGCGCTGGGCGAGCACACGGATGCCATCCAAAATCGTGGATGGGATGCGTTCGAGAGGGACTGATCGCCTCACGGGAGGCGCTAGGTAAGCTTTTGGGATATAGGGAGTTGGTGATCGATGGAGGGTTGCGCGATTTCCCAGCGCTGCGCATCTTTTCGGACCTCCAATTCTGCGCCCGGTCCTGCTCGCCCGTCCCCCCCGGGTGCAGATCCTGGCGTTCCAGCACACGGGAGTTTCCGATGCGCAAGATCAGCCTGGACGTGAACGCGCTGCAGGTGGAGTCGTTCGAAACGGGAGACGACAGGGCGAAGGAGCGGGGTACGGTGGAAGGGCGCAGCGACAACCCGTACAACAGCTGGTACACCTGTCCGAGGACGCAGTGTGGTGAGGAGTGTCTCAGCGGACCCCATCCGTGCCAGCCGAGCAATGCGTGGACCGACGGCCAGATAGCGTGCCTTTGCAACGACACGAGTCGGTGCCCCTGACGCTCGCGACACGTCTGGATGACGAGAGGGGCGGGCCTGTGCGGCCGCCCCTCTCGTGTATTCCGTGCAGGGGGTAGGAAACGTTTCGCGCACTGCGCGGGTATCTTGCGGCCGATTCAGCGGGTGCGCATCGAAACGATAGGTGATTGGGATGATTGGACTTGACTCGCGCCGCTCCTTCGCGGCGGCGCTGATCGCGGTAGCCGCCGGGGCGGCGGATGCGGATGCGCAGGCGGTGTCGCTGCACGGCGGCGCCCGGATGTACGACGAGGGCGCGATGCCCATGGTGGCCATCCGCACCGAGTTCCCGCTCCCCGGCCCGCTGCTGCTGGAGTTCTCCGGCTCCGTCGCCGACCCGGTGGACGACGCGCCGCGCTCCGCCGCGAGCCTGCTGGAGGCGCAGCTGCAGGTGGAGGTGCCGCTGGGCCACACCATCACGCCGTACCTGGGCGCCGGCGTGGGCGCGGCCAAGACCTACACGCTGGGCGTGGAAGACGACGAGGGCGAGGTGGCGTACTCGCTGGGCGTGGGCGCGCGCATCGCGTTCTCCGAACAGCTGGGGCTGGTGGTGGATGCGCGCCTTCGCGACTTCAGCAACGCCGCGGAGGACGACCACGCGGACGTGAGCGTGGGCCTGCGCTACCAGTTCCGCCCCACCGACCGCCCCCGCTTTCGCGGCGCCCCGCGCAGGAATTGAGGGTGAGGGGGACGATGACGAAGGCGGGATGGCGCCGTGCCGGGCTCGCGGCGGGCGCGCTGGTTGCGGTGCTGGCGCCCGCCGCCGCGCCTGCCCAGGCCGTGTCGCTGCACGCGGGGGGGCGCATCTGGGGGGCGTCCACCGCGGCGATGGCCGCCGTTCGCGCCGAGCTCCCGCTCCACGAAGTGTTCCTCGTCGAGGTCGCCGGCTCCGTGGCCCATCCGCGGGAGGGCGAGGTGCGCACCGCGTCCGGCGTGCTGGAGGCGCAGCTGCAGCTGGCCGTCCCGCTGGGCGACGTGCTGACGCCGTACCTGGGTGCCGGCGCGGGCATCGCGCGGATGCACGGCCGTGATGGAACGGAGGATGGCGTGGAGCGGGTGGTCAGCGTGGCCGCCGGTGTCCGCGCCCGGCTTTCCGAGCGGCTGTCGCTCGTGCTGGACGCGCGTGCCCGCGGGCCCGTCACGGCGGAAACCTACGGCAGCCACACCGACGTCACGGCGGGGCTCCGGGTTCGGCTTGGCCGCCCCGGCACCGCCCGCTGAAAGGATGGCGATGATGAAGGATGGACTGAGCCGCATCGTGATGGCCGCGGCCGTGCTGCTGGCCGCCGTGGCGCCGGCCGCCGCGTCCGCGCAGGGGCTGACGTTCGCGGCCGGGACGCGGCTGTACGGTGAGGGGGAGGAGAGCGCGCTGGTGGCGGCGGTGCGGACGGAGTTTCCCGTGGGCGACGCGCTGGTGCTGGAGTTCGCCAGCTCGCTGGCGGACATCCCCGCCGGCGTGGACCGCGCCACCGGCAGCGTCTTCGAGCTGCAGCTGCAGCTCCCGTTTGCGCTGGGGGACGCGCTGGCGCCGTACGTGGGCGCGGGCGTGGGCGTGGCGTACACCCGGCTCGGCAGCGCGGGCAACCGGCTGGAGCCCGTGCTGTCGCTGGGCGCCGGCGCACGGGCCATGTTCACGCGGCAGCTGGGGCTGACGCTGGATGCGCGGCTGCGCGGCATCGGCACGGAGTTCGACGGCGAGCACTCCGACGTGACGCTGGGGCTGCGCTACGTGCCGTAGCGGCTCAGATCCGTCGGATTGGCACACCTCCGTACCGGGCGATTGAAATCGCGGCAATGAACCCGCGATGTCGGCCTTCGCCGACAGGTCCGGTGCGGGTGGGTGCCGCGGGGTACGCGGAGGATCGTCGGGGCGGGGGCGAGTGCCCGCGCGGGAGCAGGGCACGAGCGCGGGCGGAGAAGATTCCTCGGTCGCGCGCGGAGTGTGTGCGCGGGCGAGTGGCGTCGGGCGCTCCCTCGGAATGATGGTTTTGCGCGATGACCGTCAGGTCTCCCCTCTCCGCGCGCAGTTTGCGCGGGGAGGGGCGTCCCGCGCGGGCACGGGCTTCGCCGCCCCGCACGATCTCATCTCCCTCCCCCGCGCAGTTTGCGGGGGAGGGTCGGGGAGGGGGGCGCCCGGCCCGCGGAGAAATCCCGCCTGGAAGGAAAGCCTCCGCCGCTACTCCTGCACCAGCGGCAGCCGCAGCACGAACTGCGCGCCCGCGCCGCCTTCCCCATCCACCGGGGCGCCGTCGCGCACCTCGATGTCCCCGCCCAGGCGGCGGGCCAGCTGGCGGGCGATGGTCAGCCCCAGCCCTGTGCCCCGGTTCAGCGAGTCGCTGCGCGCGTCGTCCCCGATCTGCTCGAAGGGGGCGAAGATCCGCTCGCGGTCCGCCTGGGGCACGCCGGGGCCCGTGTCCGCCACGCAGATCTCCATCCACCCCCCCGTCACCACCCGCGCCTCCAGCCGCACGCTGCCCCGCGACGTGAACTTGATGGCGTTGCCCAGCAGCGCCGTCACGATCTGCCGCAGCCGCTCGGGGTCCGTTTCCACGGGCGGCAGGCCGGCGGCCAGGTCCAGCGAGAACGCCAGGCGCTTGGCCTCGGCCTGCTGCAGCAGGTGCGGCAGCATTCCCGGCAGCAGCACCGCCAGGTCCACCGCGGCGTGAAAGATGGGCAGCCGGTCGATCTCCACCGTGGTGAGCAGCAGCACGTCGTCCACCAGCCGCGCCAGGTGCTCCGCGCACACGCTGGCTCGCTCGCTGGCCCGCGTGGCCCCGGCGGGGACCTCGCCGTAGGTGTGCGTGGCCAGCAGGTGCGTGTATCCCACGATGGCGTTCAGGGGCGTGCGCAGCTCGTGGCTCACGGCGGCGAAGAAGCGGCTCTTGGCGCGGCTCGCTTCCTCCGCCTCCGCCGCCAGCCGCGCCAGCTCCACCTCGCGGGCGATGCGCTCCGTCACGTCCTCGAAGAGCATGGACACGCCGCCGTCCGGCAGCGGGTGGATGGACACGTCGAAGCAGCGGCCCCGGAACACGCGGCCCACGGGGTAGAGCGCCTGCAGGTGACGCGGCTCGCGGTCCGCCATGGTGGCGCGGATGGCCTCGCCCAGGTACGCCGGCTCCCCGGGAAAGATGCCCCACAGCTCCACGCCCAGCGCGCGGTCGCGGCGCAGGGAGACGAGCACCTCGGCGCTGCGGTTCACGTACACGATCTTCCACTCGCGGTCCACGGCGATGAAGCCGTCGCGGATGGATTCCAGCAGCTGGTCGTACTGGTCGGCCACGCGCTGCTCGGCCGTGGAGTCGCGAACGTGCAGCGCCACCCCTCCGTCCAGCGGCGTGGCGTGGACGGACAGGTGGCGCACGAACAGCTCGTGGTCGTTCAGCAGCGTGATCCGCAGCACGGCGCCCTGCTCGGCCACGCGGGCCAGGCGCTCGCGCACGCGCGGGTCGCCCGCGCCGGGGACCACGTCCCAGAGCGCGCGGCCCATCGCCTCCGCGCGGGCGACGCCGAACAGCCGCTCGGCGGCGGCGTTCCAGTAGGTGACGTGGTAGTCGGCGTCCGCGATGCAGAACCCGTCGGCCAGGGCCTCCAGGGCTGCATGGCGGGGGACCTCCACCGATGCAGACACGACGGTCACAGCGTGCTCCATGCTCGCGCGCCGGAATGGCGCGGCGGAAAGCGGCGGGGCCGCCGCACGGTGCGTGCCGCCGCCCCCGCCCCGAGCATCAGACCCGGCGCCGTTCGCGATTGTTCCCACGCGCGGCGCCATGGGGCCGGTCCCGGCGGTGCGATCCTTTAGCGGCGGGCAAAACCCGCCCCGGGCGTCCACGCCGCGATCTCCGGCGCGGATGCCGCGGCCAGCGCCGTGCGCAGCATCACCCGCCCCTGCTGCACGGCGCCCCGGTAGTCCCATCCCTCGACGTAGGAATCCGACGGCTGATGGTAGTGCGTGGTGACGAACTCGTCGTACCACTTCTGCCCCCATCCCTCCGGCCGCCCCTCGAAGGTCAGCCCGTGGTCCAGCGCCAGCGCGGGGACGCCGGAGCGGGCCAGGGGAAAGTGGTCCTGCCGGTAGAACATCCCCTGCTCCGGGTGCGGGTCGGGGTTGATGTCCATCCCCTCCGCCTCCGCCGCCGCCCGCACCGTGTCCCCCAGCGTGGAGCGGTCCGCGCCCAGCGGCGTCAGGTCGCGCGTGCGCCCCTGCAGGTTCGCCCCGTCTACGTTCAGCGCGGCCGCCGTCGACCGGAGCGGGAAGAGCGGGTTCCGCGCGTACCACTCCGCCCCCAGCAGCCCCGACTCCTCCGCCGTCGTCGCCACGAAGAGCAGGGGGCGCGGGGGACGCGCATCCATCCCCGCCAGGGCCTCCGCGATCGTCAGCAGCAGCGCCACGCCGCTCGCGTTGTCGTAGGCGCCGGGGTGGATGGACCGGGTGCCGTCCGCCGCCTGCCGCACGCCCAGGTGGTCGTAGTGCGAGCTGAGGATCACGGGCTCGTCGGCGTGCCCCGGCTCCGCGCCCGGGAGGAGGCCTACGACGTTGGCCGTCCGCACGGGCTCCACCTCGCTGCGGACGGAGGCGCGGACGCGGATCCCCGTGTCCAGCGGACGGAACCCCGGCGTGTCGGACTGCGCCACGAGCGCCGCCAGGTCGTGCCCCGCGCGGGCCAGCAGGTCGCGCGCGACGGACTCGCCGATCCACCCCTTGATCTGCAGGGGGAACTCCGGCGTTCCCGCCAGGTCGAACTGCTGCCCCGTGTTGGATGTCCGCACCACGCGCCAGGGGTAGCCCGCGGACGCGTCCGTGTGGATGAGGATGGCCCCCGCCGCCCCGCGCCGCGACGCCTCCTCGAACTTGTACGTCCAGCGCCCGTAGTACGTCAGCGTCCGCCCCCCGAAGAAGTCCGGCGTGGCCTCCGTCCCCGGATCGTTCACGCGGATGAGCAGCACCTTGCCGCGCACGTCCACGTCCTTGAAGTCGTCCCAGCTCCACTCCGGCGCCGCGATCCCGAACCCCGCGAAGACGAGCGGCGCATCCACCTCCACGGTCGTCTCGGGGACGCCGGCCTCCAGCACGTACTCGTCCTCGTACGCCGGCTCCATGGCCCCCTGCGGCGTGTGGAAGGCGAGGGTGGGATGGGGCGTGAGGCCCACCATCGGCACCTCCTGCAGGTACGACCCGCCGGGCGGCTGCAGCCCCATGCGCTGGAACTGGGCGCGGATGTACTCCATGGCCAGCGTGCCGCCGCGGGTGCCCGGCGCGCGCCCCTCCAGCAGCGGATGGGCCAGGAAGCGCAGGTGGGCGTCGATGGTCTCGGGCCGGATGCGCGCGAGGGCGCCCTCGAGCGCCTGGGTGTCGATGGACGGCATGGTCAGCGTTCGGTGAGCGTGTAGCGTTCGCCGGCGGCCGGATGGGCGCGGCCGGTATCGGTCAGGTGTGCCAGGATGGCGCGCAGCGAGCCCTCCGCCGCGCCGCGGAGCCCCGGGTGCAGCGTGTCGCCGTAGACGCGGCCGATGAGCTCGCCGGGCGCCGCCGGTCCCTGCCGCAACGCCCGGACCACCTGCGCGATGCGCTCGGCGCGGTGGGCGCGGTAGCGGCGGACGGCCTCCCCCCCGTCCGCGATCGGCGGGCCGTGGGCGGGGTGGATGACGGACGGCCGCAGCGCCTCCAATCGGTCGAGGGACGCGAGGTAGTGCGTGAGGTCGCCTTCCGGCGGGGCCACGAGCGTGGTGTCGCCGCCGCCCATGAACATGTCGCCGGCGATCAGGGCGCGCTCGTGCTCCGGCGGCCCGTCCGTCCACAGGAAGCAGACGTGCTCCGGCGCGTGCCCCGGCGTGGCGACGGCGTGCAGGACGCCCGCGTCTGTGGCGATGGGCTCGCCGTCCCGCAGCCATTCCGTGACCACCTCCTGCAGGGGGACACGGGCCCCCGCCGCCATGCGGATGGGCGCCCCCGTGCGGGCCATGAGCAGCCCCGCGCCCGCCGCGTGGTCCGGGTGCCCGTGCGTGAGCAGGATGACCTCCGGCGTGCGGCCGTCCAGGGCGCGGAGGATGGCGTCCAGGTGCGCCGGGTCGTCCGGCCCCGGGTCGATGACCGCCGCCCGCTCCCGCCCCACGATGAACGTGCGCGTGCCGTCCAGCGTCATGGGCGACGGGTTGGGGGCGAGGAGCGTGGTGAGCATGCGATGCGATCGGATCAGGGGATGAAGGCGGTGGGTGAGGATCGGTGGATGGAAGTCCAGATCGCGCCGGCAGCGGAGCGCCCCCCTCCCCGACCCTCCCCCGCAAACTGCGCGGGGGAGGGAGGTGGGGCTCGTGCGGAGGAGCGGAGTTCCTGCCCGCGCGGCGCGCCCCTCCCCGCGCAAACTGCGTGCGGAGAGAGGAGAAGACCTTGCCCGCGGAGCAAAGTGTCATTCCGAGGGAGCGCCCGCCGGTACTCGCCCGCGCACGCACTCCGCGCGCGACCGAGGAATCTTCTCCGCCCGCGCACGTGGCCGGCGGCGCGCCGGGCCTCCGCCCCCGGCCGACGGATCTCCGGGTACCCCACGGCACCCGCCCGTGCCGGACCTGTCGGCGAAGGCCGACATCGCGGTTCATTGCCGCGAATTCATTCGCCGAGTGTCCGGATCTCCGCTCCTGCGCCCCAATCCTCCACTCGCCCTTCTCCCTCCCCCACGCAGTTTGTGGGGGAGGGTCGGGGAGGGCGGCGCTCCGCTGCCGGCCGATCCATCCTCCCCGCGCCGCCGCCCCCCCGTCCTACAGCCCCCGCAGCACCGCGCGGACGGGCGATGCCTCCGCCTCCACCAGCCGCAGGGGGAGCGCGATCAGCTCGTACTCGCCGGGGGGCACGCCATCCAGCGCCACGTTCTCCAGGATGCCGGCGCCCGCGCCGAGCAGCACGTGGTGCACGGGCACGTCGGCGGAATCGAACGGGTCCGGCGACGGCGCGTCCGTGCCGAACAGCCGCAGCCCCGCATCCACCAGCATCCGCGCGGACTCCGGCGTCAGCGCGGTGAACGCCGTGGGGAACACGGCCGGGTCCGTCCACGCACCCGTGCGCACCAGCAGCCGCTCCGGCGCGCCGCCGGCCAGCACCTCGGCGGCCCAGGCGGCGTCCAGCGAGGCGCGGCCCGTCGCATCCACCACCCGCGCGGGTCCCAGGTACGCGTCCAGCGGCGCCGCGCCGATTGCCGCGCCGTCCGCCAGCATGTGGAACGGGCCGTCGGCGTGGGTGCCGGTGTGCGGGCTCAGCCGCAGCTCGGACTGGTTGTACACCACGCCTGGCCCCAGCCGCGCCTTCCACTCGATGCGGCACGGCGAATCCCCCGGCCACACGGGGTGCCCGGCGAACAGGGGGCGGGTGATGTCGTAGAGGATGGGGCCGGGCATCAGAGGACGAACTGGGCCACGAGGCCCGGGCGCAGGAGCGAGCGCGCGGGGCGGACGTCGCCGGTGGCATGGATGATGGCGTCGCCCAGCGCGGGGCGGCGCGTAAAGCGGCCCGCGGCCCAGCGCAGCAGCCCCGGCCGCGAGACGAACGCCTCCACCACGTGCTGCAGCCGCTCCCCGTCGCGAAAGGCGATGCGGTGCGCGCGGTGGTACGGCATCAGCGCCGCGGCGGAGGTGTCGCCCGCGCGCAGCGCCGCGCCGAGCGTCTCCGCCGCCAGCTCGGCGCCACGCAGGGCGCGGTAGATGCCCTGGCCCGTGAACGGATCGTAGTAGCCGGCCGCGTCGCCCACGAGCAGCGCGCCGTCCGCCACGGCCATCCGCGCGGGGCAGTCGAACGGGCCCGTGGCCAGCACGTCGTCCACCCGTGCGGCATCGTCGAAGCCGTACCGGCGCAGCGCCGCGTCGAAGTAGCCGGCGGGATCGCCATCCACCTCCCCGGCCTGCGCGCCCGGCAGCACGACGGTCGCGTTCGCCAGCCCGCCGCCGACCTCCGCCACGCCCACGCATCCGCCGCCCCGCGCGCGCAGCTGCCCGCATCCGCGCAGGCCGTCCAGCCCGCGCACGTGGGCCGTGAGCGCCAGCTTGCGCAGCCGCGGCGGCCGCGCGAGCAGTCCCAGCCGCCGCAGCACCACGGACCGCAGTCCATCCGCCCCCACGACGACCCGCGCCCGGATCTCCTCCCCGCCCGCGATTACCCCCCGCACGCGGCCGTCCGCATCGCGCAGCAGGTCGCTCACCTTGACCCCCGTGCGCACCTCCGCACCGCACGACTGCGCGTGGTCCAGCAGCAGCGCATCCAGCCGCTCGCGGGGAATGCCCAGGCCGTGCACGCCATCCGGAAAGCGCCCCACGAACCCCGCCTCGTCCGCCGCGGAGATGCGCCAGCCGTCCAGGCGCGCCGGGTCGCAGGCGAGGACCCCCTCCAGCACGCCGAGCCGGTGCAGCGCCTGCACCCCCGCCGGGTTCACGCACTCGCCGCAGGGCTTGCGGCGTGGAAAGTCCGCGCGGTCCAGCAGCAGCACGCGCCAGCCGTCCGCCGCCAGCCGCGCCGCCGTCCCCGAGCCCGCCGGCCCGCCCCCCACGACCACCGCGTCCCACGTCATGCGCGGCTCCGGGTGGGGAGGCGGCGGCCGAGACGGGTGCCAGGACCGGCCGGGGTCTCGTCACGCACGCCGTCCGGCCGGCAGAGCGAATGAATTCGCCGCAACAACCACACGACGTCCGCCTGCGCGGACAGTCCGTCACGGGCGGGTGCCACGCCGGGGCGGAAGGCCCCACGAACGGGACGGAAGGTCTCCCCCTCTCCGCGAGGAACGAGCGGGGAGGGGGCCGGGGGGAGGGGCGCCCCGCC
>JAESFL010000840.1_pt1 | contig 15888 bp, 14 predicted proteins | sample 9269401 | NCBI WGS metagenome assembly JAESFL01 (sample SAMN14506025, study PRJNA617098) | algae metagenome | isolation source: Gloeocapsa sp. UFS-A4-WI-NPMV-4B04 and co-occurring heterotrophs from desert... | place: USA: Utah | collected 2006-10-01 | reverse complement strand
CAGATGTGACGCCCGACGCTGTCTTCTTCCGGGGGGCTTACATCCAAAGGCCCGAATGCTGGTTCAAGGGCGTGCCGATCTTTCCAAGCATTCAAAGCCGAAAATGACGGCGTCTCTAATCCCAGTGGCCTGATCAGAGAGCGCCCGAGGTGCCTTGATTGAACCGACGGCAGAAATCGAACCGAACGAGGCCATTCGGTACGTTGATGACGCCACACGGCGCATGATTTTGCCTGTATACAATATAAGATTCCGGCTTATTCTCGTCATGTGAAAGCCGGTCGAACAGGTTCGGTGCGATGGGAGAGGAAATGCTGAAGGCGGCTCCAGTGGCTTCTCTTGCCTTGGGACTCCTGCCGGCTGCGGGGCTTGCGGCGCCGGAGGTGAAATCCGCCCCTTATGGCGTGACGGCGGACGGTGCCCCGGTGCAGGTCTTCACGCTCACCAACGACCGCGGCCTGTCGGTAAAGGTGCTGGATTATGGCGGCGCGATCATCGAAGTGAACGCGCCCGACCGCGAGGGAAGGCTCGCCAACGTCGTGCTTGCCGTTCCGGACCTCAAGGCGCTGGAAGCCAATGGCAGCCTCAACACGCTAATCGGACGTTATGCCAACAGGATCAAAGGCGGCTTCTCGATCGACGGCAAACATTTCGAGCTGCCGGCCAATTCGAAAGGGGTGACGCTCCATGGCGGCCGGCCCGGCTATAACAGCCGGATCTGGGCGGCGATGCCGGTGAGGTCCGCGGATGGGACGGGCGTGAAGCTCAGCCTCGTCAGCCCCGACGGCGATCAGGGCTTTCCCGGCACGCTGACCGTCAGCGTCACCTATTTGTTGACCAACGCCAACGATCTTCGTCTCGATTATGAGGCGAGGACGGACAAGCCGACCGTGGTTGCGCTGACAAACCACGCTTACTTCAACATGCGCGGCAACGGCTCGGGTTCGGTCCACGACCAATTCTTGCAGGTGTTGGCCGATCGCTACACCGTCACTGACGATGATCAGGCGCCGACCGGAGAGCTTGCGCGGGTCGCCGGCACGGCGCTGGACTTCAGGAAGCTCACGCCGATCGGGGCGCGGATCCGGTCCGCCGAACCGCAGATGCTGATTGCGCGGGGTTACGATCACAATTTCGTCTTGAGGAAGAAGCGCGGCGAGGCGTTGCCGTTGGCGGCGCGCCTTTACGATCCGGTAAGCGGGCGGGTGCTCGAGCTTCGAACCACCGAGCCCGGGCTGCAAGTCTATTCCGGCAACCATTTCAACGGCAGCCTCGTCAGCGCCGCCGGTTCGACCATTCGGCAGGGCGACGCGGTCGCGCTCGAGACGCAGCATTTTCCGAACAGCCCCAACCGCTCGAATTTTCCTTCCACGCTGCTTCGGCCGGGCCAGGTCCTGAAGTCGACGACCTTGTTCCACTTCACCACGGACCGCCAAGTCCGTGTCCGGTGAGGCGCAACGTTCGCGCGTCCGCTCGGCCGTGCCGCTGGCGGCGCTCGCGGCCTTTCTCGGGGTCGGTTCCGTCCAATTGATGGCGCAGCTAACGCCGGCCCCCGCGGCGCAACCGGCAATGCCGCCCCCCGTCGCGCAGCTTTTCGCCGAGACGTGCGGGGGCTGTCACGGCGCCGGGTCGGCGAGCGGCGGCCGAGCGCCCGATTTGTTCGATCCCAAGCGGCTCGCTGCCCGGTCCGACGATCAGCTCCATCGAACGATCCTGGAGGGGGTGCCGGGAACGGAGATGCCGGCCTTCAAGGATGTTCTCGCCGACGAGGATAGCTGGCGGATCGTAGCCTATCTTCGTTCGCAGGGCGCGATGCTGAAGGGCAGGCCGCCATACGTGCCGGACCCGCACGACCAGGTTGTGAAAAGCCGGAAGCAGACCTTCCGTATCGAAGTCGTGGCACGCGGTCTGGTGACGCCCTGGGGTCTGGCTTTTCTGCCGGACGGCCGTCTGCTCGTGACCGAGCGGCCGGGGCGCCTGCGGATCGTGCAAAGGGGCAAGCTGCTGCCCGATCCGGTGAGGGGAACGCCCCCGGTCTGGGAACGGCAGGACGCCGGCATGATGGACGTGGCGGCTCACCCGGACTATGCCCGCAACGGCTGGATCTATCTTTCCTATAGCGCGCTGGCGCCGGGACAGGCGTCGCCGCCCTCCAGCCTCGCCGCAGCGGCGGATGCGTCCCAGCCCGACCCGCCTTCGATGACGGTGATCGTCCGGGGAAAGCTCAACCGCAAGAATGAGTGGGTGCAAACGCAGGAAATATTCCGCGCGCCGAGCGCCTTCTACACGTCGAACAACTCGCATTACGGCTCGCGTCTCGCCTTCGACCGGCAGAATTTTCTCTTTTATACGATCGGTGACCGCGGCGTCTTGGCCAATGGCCAGGATCTCTCCACTCCACTCGGCAAGATTCACCGCGTCAGGGACGATGGCAGCGTCCCGGCCGACAATCCTTTCGTCTCCCGCCCAGGGGCGGTGCCTACGATCTGGAGCTACGGGCACCGCAATCCGCAAGGTCTTGCCTGGGATCGACGCACGGGCCTCCTTTGGGAAAGCGAGCACGGCCCCAGCGGCGGCGACGAGATCAACATCATCGAAAAGGGAAAGAATTACGGCTGGGGCGCGATAAGCATGGGCGTGCAAGCCGGGATCACGCGTCGCCAGGCTCCCGGAATGGAGCAACCGGTCGTCTATTATACGCCGCGGATCGCGCCCAGCGGCATGATATTCTATTCAGGTGGCCGCTATCCTGGGTGGAAGAACAGCCTGTTCGTAGGGGGCCTTGCCGGGCAGCAGCTCCGCCGGCTGGAAATCGAAGGCCGCCAAATCGTGGCGCAGGAGCCGGTCTACGAGCAGTTCGGGCGCACGCGAATGCTCGCGGTCGGGCCCGACGGCCTGTTCTACATATTGCTTCAGAACCCGACAGGGGCAGGAACGGGGACGATCATCTCCGATTCGACGCCAGGTATGATCATCCGGCTGGTTCCGCTCCGATGAGCATTGGAAGGAGAATTTCATGAAAGCGAGCCTCGTCTTGGTCCTGGGCGCGGGGATCCTTGCATCCTGTGCCGCTCCTTCCCCAAGAGCAGGGACGGCGGAGCCTCAGCTAGGCTTCTTCATCACGAGCAGCGGATCCGGGGCAGGGGCCGATCTCGGCGGGCTGGCCGGGGCCGACCAACTCTGCCAGCAACGCGCGCAGGCGGTGGGCGCCGGCGGACGAAGCTGGCGCGCTTACCTGAGCACGAGCGCGGATGGGGGCGCCGCGGCGATCAATGCTCGCGATCGGATCGGCAGCGGCCCTTGGTACAATGCCAAAGGCGTGCCGGTCGCGATGAGCGTCGCCGACCTCCACAGCGCGAGCAATCGCCTGAGCAAGGAGAATTCGCTCGACGAGCGAGGGTCGGTGGTCAACGGCCGGGGAGACACGCCCAACCGGCACGACATCCTCACCGGCTCGCAAGCGGACGGCACGGCCTTTGCCGGCAGCGGAGACAGAACGTGCCGCAACTGGACCAGCAGCGGAGAAGGGAGCGCGCAGGTCGGGCATCATGACCGCCAAGGCGGAGGCGCCGACCCGACGTCCTGGAACTCCGCCCACGGATCGAGGGGCTGCAGCCAGGAGCAGCTGCAAGGCACCGGCGGCGCGGGCTTGTTCTACTGCTTCGCGCAATGAGCATGCGGCACGTCGTCGTTCATGGGAGGGCTCTGTGAGGAAAGGGTGCGCGGTTGCGGCGGCGGCATTGGCGCTATCCGCCAATGCGGCCGAAGCGGCCGATATCGTCGTCATCACGCGCGACATCGGGGTTGCGGCACCGGCCGCACGGGTTTGGAGCCGCGTCGGCGGCTATTGCGCCATCGCGGAATGGCTGAAGGTCACTTGCTCGATGACGAGCGGCAATGGCGGCCTGGGCTCCGTCCGCCTGCTCAACGGCTTGACGCAGGAGGTTCTGGTCACGAGCGGGCCGCTCTCCTACACCTATCATCAGACGGTCGGGAACATGTCCGCTTATGGTTATCACGGAACTCTGGCCGTGGTTCCGGCGGGCCGCTCCGCCTCCCGGGTCGTTTACACCTTGGTATATGATCAGGAGACGATGACGCCGGATAAGAGAGCGTCCGAAAGGGCACGGCTCGAGAGCCGCTTCCAGGGCGCCGTCGAGACGATGAAGGCGCTGGCCGAGGGCTCGGCGCGGGCTGAATAGGAGCGGCTCGGCCGTTCACTGGGCGGCCCGGCGTTCGCTGCTGGAGATGAGTGATGCAATCTGAGTTGAAGCAGCCCGTCGCGCCGAACTTCGGCCGATCCGAGGAGGGAAGGCGCGCCTCGCCCGTACGGGACGACAGCTTCCTCGGCTCGTTGCGCACGGTCGTCGGCGCGGGCCACGTACTGACCGGCGAAGAGGCGACGCGGCGATACCGGACCGGCTACAGGTTCGGGTCGGGCCCGGTCCTTGCGGTCGTCCGACCCGGAAGCCTCGTCGAGCTATGGCGGGTCGTGCAAGCCTGCGTGGCGGCGGACAAGATCGTGATCATGCAGGCCGCCAATACCGGCCTCACCGGAGGCTCGACGCCGGGCGGCAGTGATTATGATCGGGACATCGTCATCATCAACACGCTCCGCATTGCTGCGGTGCACGTCATCGACGAAGGCCGTCAGGTGATCTGCCTGCCCGGGGCAACGCTCTACCAGCTCGAAAAAGCGTTGAAGCCCTATGGTCGGGAACCGCATTCCGTGATCGGCTCTTCCTGCATCGGCGCGTCGGTGATCGGTGGGATCTCGAACAACTCCGGCGGCTCGCTCATCCGGCGCGGACCCGCTTTCACGGAAATGGCGCTGTTTGCGCGGCTGGACGAACGAGGCAGCTTGCACCTCGTCAATCACCTCGGCATCGCGCTCGGCGACGAGCCGGATCACATGCTGGACCGGCTTGAACGAGGGGAGTTCACCGACGCGGAGGTGTTGCGCGAGACGGGCCGCCTCGCATCGGACGGCGATTACGCGAACCATGTCCGGGATGTCGAGGCAGGCACCCCGGCCCGGTTCAACGCCGATGCCCGCAAGCTGTTCGAAGCCTCCGGGAGTGCCGGCAAGCTCGTCATCTTCGCCGTTCGGCTCGACACCTTTCCGACGGAGGAAAGCAGTGCCGTCTTCTACATCGGCACCAACCAGCCTGCGGAACTGGGAGCGATCCGTCGCCACATCCTCAGCCACTTCGACGAGCTGCCGATCGCGGCCGAATATATCCACCGCGAGGCCTTTAACATCGCGGAAACTTACGGGAAGGACACCTTTCTCGCGATCCAGTCCTTGGGCACGGACCGGCTGCCGAAGTTGTTCGGCGCCAAGGCATGGGTGGACGCGCTGGCGGCGCGGGCAAGGTTCCTGCCGACCGGCCTCAGCGACAAGGTAATGCAGCTCGCCAGCCGCCTCTTCCCCAGCCATCTGCCGAAGCGGATGACGGATTATCGGGACCGGTTCGAGCATCATCTCCTGCTCAAGATGTCCGGCGCGGGAATCGAGGCTGCAAGGCAATATCTCGCGCGGATCTTCCCGTCGGCATCAGGCGATTTCTTCGAATGCACCGCGCAAGAGGGGGCCAAAGCCTTTCTCCATCGCTTCGCGGTTGCGGGAGCGGCCGTCCGCTACCGGGCGGTTCATGCCAAGGAAGTCGAAGACATCATCGCACTCGACATCGCGCTTCGCCGCAACGATCAGGACTGGTTCGAGACCTTACCGGCCGATATCGCCGCGCCGATCCTGCACAAGCTCTATTATGGTCATTTCTTCTGCCACGTCTTCCATCAGGATTATGTCGTCGCCAAAGGCCACGACACTGTCGCGCTGGAACATCGCATGTGGGAGCTGCTCGATCGCCGGGGCGCCGAATATCCGGCCGAGCATAATGTCGGGCACCTTTACCCGGCCAAGCCCGCCTTGAAATCCATCTATCGGCAGCTCGACCCGTGCAACAGCTTCAACCCCGGCATCGGCCAGACGTCGAAATGCGCGCACTGGCGCGAATAGGGGAGCAGGCGCTGGTCCCGCTCCCCTCCAGCCTGACGGCCGTCTGAGGCCCGATCGGGCCTGGCTTGAGCTTGGACGCCTCAGCGCGCCCTGGCGAGCAACCCGCTCATCACCTTCTTGCCATTGCCTGGAAGACGCGCGGCCTCCGCGGCAACCTGCGGCTTGTTGGTGGCCGCGCCGACTTGGACCAGGCCCACCATGCCCATGCCGGTATGCGGCAGGCACTTATAGCCGTAGAGACCCGGCTTGGTGAATTTCACGACGATTTCCTCGTTGATCTTGCCCTTGAACGGGGCCGCGCCGGCCGGGAGCATTCCGGCCACGGATTCGGCATTGTGACCCTTGTCGGTGGCCAGGAACTTGACCGTGTCGCCCGGCCTGACCGCCAGGTAAGCAGGCTCGAACTGCATCGGGGCACCGTTACTGCCCTTGTTCAGCATCTTCACCTGCCATTCCCTCGCCTCGGCGGCGGAAGGGGCCATCGCAACACTGACAAGCGCGAGGGCCGCGCTGATCGCCACTTTCATTTTCAAGCTCTCCTCTTTGATCAACTTGGAACGACCAAGACCTCCGAAGCAAAGCAACTGGCGAGCTTCGCCATCTGCCTGCCGCAAACAATCAGTGAAACGCGCATGCCTTGTCCGCGATGAACGGAAACTGCACGAAATACGGCATTTTTACTTATCTAGCATGTATTTAGCGAAATTTTCCTGCCCTTACGGAAGCTTCACAAAGGCAAGCGCGTTGTTGGGGTTCATTGGAATGACGAGTTGGTTCGCCTGGGAATCGAAGCACATGGACGCCGCGCTCGGAATACCCGTGGCGATCAATTCGGCCGCTTTGCCGGGGCGAATGCGCGAGACGCCGCCATGGAGCACGCTGCTCACGAATTTCGTGCCGTCGCGCAGAATAACGAGACCGTCGCTCCCCGGCTGGGCGGCCTGCTCCGTCTTGATGAGCTTGCCCTGGGGGGAGAATGTCATGATCGCCGTGTCACCCATGTTGACGACGACCACATTGCCGTCGCCGTCCACCGCCACACCATTGGGCCGCGACAAAGGCGCGCCGTCGAGGAGCACGGACCATTTGCCGTCCGGAGCCACTTTGTAGAGCCGCATCGGCGTCTTGCCGTCGGCGGTTCCCGTTTGCGTGGCGTAGACGCTGCCGTCCCGTCCCACCGCAATGTCGTTGAACCAGGCCGAATCGGGAATGACGGTCTCGCCCAGCGGCTTTCCCGTCGCGATGTCGAAGGTCCGAACGACCGACACTCGCGGCGCGCCATCGGCCGTCCCGCCATTGCTGTCGGCGAGGTACAGCTTGCCGTTGTGGATGTCGCTGCCGAACGGATGGTTGAGCATCAGGCCGTTGCGGTTGACCCCGATCCATCGTGCCGTGTGCACCGACCCGTCATGGTTCAGCAGCGATACGAAAGCATCGTTCGGCGCTTCGTTCTGATTGGCGCCGCGATTGACGACCATGATCAGGTTGCGGGTCGCGTCATAGCTGCAGCTTTCCGCGTTCACGACGCCGCCAAAGACCTTCACGTTGGATGAAGTCGGCGTGTATTTGCCTTCAACCGTCACACCGAGCGGCGTGCCGGCCGCGAAAGGCTCGGCCTGAGCGGCTGGAACGGAAGCGGCCGGTTGCTGGGCCGAGGCGGCCGAGCCGGCCACGAGTGCGGCGACGAGCGCCGAGCAGAGCAAGCTTTTCAAGACTAGGATCCTCCCGTTTCGCATCCGATCTTTCGGACTGCCAATTCACATCATGGTTTGGTTTAGAGCGTCATTCCTCCGTCAATGACGATGTTGGAGCCGCTCATGAAGGGCGCCTCGTCGGAGGCGAGCAATATCGCCACGGCGGCAATCTCTTGCGGACTGCCGATCCGTCCCATCGGCTGGCGCGCGACGAACGCCGCGTGCGCGGCCTCGAAATCGCCCTGCGCGGAAAGGCGCTGCTGCAGCGACGGGCTTTCCACCGTGCCGGGGCTGATCGAGTTGCAACGTATGCCCTCGGCAATGAAATCGCGGGCCACGGATTTGGTGAGGCCGATCACCGCCGCTTTCGTCGTACCGTAGCTGAACCGGTCGGGTGCGCCCTTCAGCGACGATACGACGGAAGCGATATTGACGATCGACCCGCTCCGCCTTTCCCGCATCTGGGGAAGAAAGGCTTGGATCATCGTCGCCATGGTCACGACGTTGACACGGAAGCTGAGCTCGAGATCGTCGACGCTGCTGGTGAGCACGGTGTCGGTCTTCACCATGCCGACGCAATTCACCAGCACGTTGACCTCGCTGTGCGTGGCTGCAAGGCCAGCAACCGCGGCGGCATCGGTGATGTCGAGCACCGCAGTTTGCGCACCGGCCGGGTGCGCCCAGCTTTCCAGGACATCCTTCTGAAGATCGATTGCCAGCACGTCGGCGCCCTCGGCCAGAAATGCTTCGGCAATGGCGCGGCCAATGCCCTGGCCTGCCCCCGTGACGATGCAGGTCTTCCCCGCCAGCCTGTTGCCCATCCGTTCCCCCTTGTTCTCGTCAACCCAGCTGCTCGTCGACAACTGGGCTTATTCTGCTGTCGCTGCCTGGATCAGGTGCGGCGAGATTTGGTCCTGGGCGCGTCCTGCCAGTAGCTCGAGAACCGGCCCGGATCGCTGTAATGCACGCTCAAATGCTCCATCACCGCCTGTTCAACAGGCTTGTCGGATTTGCCGATCGCCACGTTCAACAGGTCGCGATGGTGGTTGAGGCGCCAGCGCGAGGTCTCCGTGCTCGCATTTTCAAGCGCGGTGTGCGCGAACAGCACCGTTGAAAGCGTATCGAGGGTCCGGCTGAGATACGGGTTGCCGGCCGCTTCCCAGATCGTCCTATGGAATTCGAGGTCGAGTGCGGCCGAATCCATTTCGCTGCTGTCGCCCAACGTCTCCATCTGGTCGACCAGAGCCGTCAGGTGCGCCGCAATGGCGGGCGTCATCCTGGCGCGCGCAAGTTTGATTGCTTCCGCTTCCAGGACGATACGAACGCTATTGATCCGCTGCACGTCCTCATCCGCAAGCTCGGTCACGAACATGCCGCGGCGTTCGTGGTTCATCACCAAACCGTGCTCCTGGAGCTGCATCAGCGCTTCGCGAATGGGAATGCGGCTGATGTTGAACTCGCGGGCCAATTGACTTTCGTTCAAACGGGACCCCGGCTTGTAGCGTCCGCTGACGATGGCATTGCGCAATATCGTGTAGACGTGGGCCTTGAGGGTCGAGGGGGCCGCCGGAGCCGAGTGTTTCAATAGGTCTGCGACGGTGGTCGTTGCGTTCATGCTCTGCCTCTCTCGGGGATATGGTCCCGCACCAGTCGCCATTGACACCCACCAAACTGCACTTAGTATACAACAGCGATGCTGGCTGGGAAGCTTCTTTCGATCGCGACTTTTGGGATCGCGACAATAAAAGGCCGACCGGAGGGCTGAAAGCAGAAAAAAACGGTGCCGCACCACATTGGATAAGGTGGGCGGCCATGAATGGGGGAGGGGGCAAATGTGCCGATCATCGAACGGCCTCAGACGGTACTCGGCTTCTTTCGGAGCCAGCCGCGCCGCGGTCGGCGCATATAAGGGGACATGCTGATGACCAAGCCCACTCGCGTCCGCTATGGGGTGGTGGTCTTCGCGCTCACCCTCGCCATGCTGGCCTACATACAGCGTGTCGCGATCGCGCAGGCCGCCGCGCCGATCACCGCGGACCTCGGGCTCGACAAGGCTCAGATGGGCCTGATCTTCGGTGCCTTTGCCCTTTCCTACGCCCTGTTGGAAATTCCGATGGGCGCCTTGGGGGACAAGTTCGGCGTCCGCCGCGTCCTTGCGCCGCTCGTGCTTCTCTGGTCCGCCTTTACCGCTCTCAGCGGCGCTGCGTGGAGTTTCACGTCGCTATGGGTGATGCGCTTCATCTTCGGAGCCGGCGAGGCCGGCTGCTTCCCCAACCTGACGAAAATGCTCAGCGTTTGGCTTCCGCAGCAGGAGCGGGTGCGGGCGCAGTCGCTGATGTGGGCGTGCACGCGCTGGGCCGGCGCCGTCACGCCGCCGATCGCCCTGCTGGTGATCACGGCCGTCGGCTGGCGCGGCGCTTTCGTCTTTTTCGGCCTCTTGGGCGCGGTCTGGGTCGCCTTCTTCTTCTTCATGTACAAGGATGATCCAGCCACGCACAAACGCGTCAACGCCGAAGAATTGCGGCTGCTCGAAGGATCGCGGGCGCTTGCCGCCGAGATCCCCGAAGGCGGATGGTTCAAGGTGATGGCGAACCTCGACGTCCTTCTGCTGGTTATTCAATATGCCTTCTTCTCCTTCGTCTGGTATTTTTACGTCACGTGGCTGCCCACCTACCTCATCGAGGCGTGGGACCTGACGACGGCGCAAGCCGCCGGCTATGCGGTTTTGCCCTTGTTGTTCGGCGGCTTCGGCGCCCTCGTCAGCGGCATGATCCCCGCGCGCATTCCCCGGAGGGTCATCGCCTTCTTGGGCTTCGCCGGAACGGCGCTGCTGCTTTTCGGGGTGACGCAGGTGAACAGTGTCGGACTGGCCATCGCGATGCTGGCCATGGCGAGCTTCTTCAGCGACCTCACCATGCCGATTTCGTGGAACACCTGCGTCGAGGTCGGCCGCCGCTACACCGCGACCGTGGCGGCGACGATGAACATGTTCAGCGGCCTTGCCGGCTTTGCGGCGCCGGTGATCGGAGGCATCATTCTGGCGCGTGTGGCCGGCGCCTGGAACCCGTTCATCTATGTGATGGCGGGTGCGGCCTGCGTTTCCGCCGTCTGCTGGCTGTTCCTCAACCCGGACAAGCTTGCCGAGAAGAACGCCGCCATGAACGCCCGCGGCACGGTGCCCGATGGCCAGGCCGCTTCGCTCGGAGAGCCTTGACCGCGCTCCTCTTGCTCAACGCCTCTTTTTTGAACGGATAACATCAATATGAAGATCGATCTTGCCGGCAAGGTGGCCGTGATCACCGGCGGCAGCCGCGGCCTGGGCGAGCAAATGGCGAAAACCCTGTCTTCGGCGGGCGCCACCCTGGCCCTGATCGCCCGGGACGAGGCGCGTCTCCAGCAGGTGAAATCCGAGATCGAGGCGGCCGGGGGCCAGGCAAGCTACTTCACCGGGGACGTCACATCCGAAGCGGACGTTCAGCGGGTCGTGCAGGAAGTGAACGAAGCGGTCGGCGCCCCCCACATCCTCATCAACAATGCCGGCACCAACGTCCGCAAGCAGCTTGTCGACCTTTCGCTGGACGAGTTCAGGAGCGTCATCGATTCCAGTCTGACCTCGACCTTCCTCGTCTCGCGGGGCTTCGTGCCGGGCATGAAGGGCCGAGGCTATGGCCGCATCATCAACATGACGTCGATGTTGAGCCACATATCGCTGCCGGCGCGGACGCCTTATTCCTCCGCCAAGACCGCTTTGCTTGGTTTCACCCGTTCCCTGGCGCTCGAACTGGCTTTGGAGGGGATCACCGTCAACGGCATCAGTCCCGGGCCGTTCGGCACTGAGATGAACTATCCGGTGATGAACGATCCGGTGGCGAACGCCCAATTCCTCGCCAATTTGCCGGTGGGCCGCTGGGGCAAGATCGAGGAGATCGGCGCGCTCGCTTGCTACCTTTGCTCCGAATATGCCGGCTTCATCACCGGCACGGACATCGTCATCGACGGTGGCTGGACGGCGCGCTGAACCGAATATCCGAACAATTTGGCTGGGCGGGGCGGGGGCCCTGCTCCCGACGAGGAGAGAGAAGATGATCGACAGGCGCGCTTTCCTGATGGGTGCCGCGGCGCTGGGTGTTGCCGGCTGCACGTCCAACTCGGCGCGCCCGGCCGCTGCTTCTGCTGGGTCCGAGGGCGGCCTGCCGCCGAAGTCGCCGATGGGAATAGCCAGCACGGCCATGTCCATGCACCTGGGCGGCCTCGGCATCGCGGCGCCGATGCGCGACGATCCGGTCCGCTACCTGGAATATCTCCGCTCGATCGGCGCAGGCGGCATCCAGCATGCGGTCAGCGCCGATCTGCCCCGGTTCCGCCAGCGGCTCGAAGAGCTGGATATGTATTATGAGGGGGAGGCTCGGCTGCCCGCCAGGCTTACCGACGATCTCGCGGGGTTCGAGGCCTCGGTCAAGAACTCGGCCGAACTCGGCGCTACGGTGATGCGCGCCGTCAGCCGGCCGCCGGAAGGCCGCCCTCAGGGCGGACGTCGTTACGCCACTTTCTATTCTTATGACGAATATAAGGCATGGGAGGCGGAAGCCAACGCAATCGTCGAGAAATGCCTGCCGATCGCGGAACGCTACAAGGTCGCGATCGCGCTCGAAAACCATAAGGACCGCACTGCGGAAGAGCATGTCGCCTTTTTGAAAAGGTTCGACAGCGAATATCTCGGTGCCCTCATCGATCCTGGAAACAACGTCGCCCTCATGGAAGACGCGATGGAGACGGTGAACAGGCTCGCTCCCTATGCCAAGGCCTGTTCCCTGAAGGATATGGGCGTTGCACCCTATGCGGAGGGCTTCCTGCTGTCCGAGGTGCCGTTCGGCACCGGGATATACGACCAGGCGGCCATCTTCAGGATCCTTCGCCAGCACAATCCGAAGATCCATCCCACGACCGAACTGATCACCCGCGATCCGCTGCAGATACCGGTCCTCACCAAGGAATATTTCCGTACGCTTCCGGATCGGGAGTCGCGCCGGGAAAGCTGGCTGGCGATGATCAGGGCCAAGGCGTCGACCCTGCCGCGGGTGGAGCATCTTGCTCCGGCACAGCGTATGCAGGCCGAGGAAGACAATAATAAGCAGGTGATGAACTGGGGCCGCGCTCACCTTACATGACCTTTCGATCGGATCGCGGCGTGCGGCCCCTTGGAGACCGAAAATGCCTGAGTTCGCCATTCCTCCGGGCGCGCTGACATGAGTGTACGCGATCCGGCTCGGCCGTTTCGATCTCGTGAGTGGTTCGCCGATCCCTCCCGCAGCGACATGACCGCCGTCTACCTTGAGCGGTTCATGAATTACGGGATCACGCCCCAGGAGCTGCGGAGCGGGCGCCCGATCATCGGCATCGCGCAGACCGGCAGCGACCTCACGCCCTGCAACCGGGTGCACATCCAGCTGGCGCAGCGGGTCCGGGAAGGGATCCGCGATGCCGGCGGCATTCCGATGGAGTTCCCGGTCCACCCGATCTTCGAAAATTGCCGCCGGCCGACCGCTTCGCTCGACCGCAATCTGGCCTATCTCGGCTTGGTCGAAATCCTGCACGGCTATCCGATCGACGCCGTCGTCCTCACCACCGGCTGCGACAAAACGACGCCCTCCGGCATCATGGCAGCGTCGACCGTCGACATCCCCGCCATCGTTCTTTCCGGCGGGCCAATGCTCGACGGCTGGTTCGAGGGCGAATTGGTCGGCTCCGGCACCGTCATCTGGCGCAGCCGGCGCCGGCTCGGGGCCGGCGAAATCACCGAAGAAGAATTTATCGACGCCGCCGCGGCATCGGCACCCTCCATGGGCCATTGCAACACGATGGGCACGGCCTCGACGATGAACGCCATCGCCGAGACGCTCGGCCTTACCCTTCCCGGCGCAGCCGCGATCCCCGCCGTATACCGAGAGCGCGGCCAGATGGCCTATGCCACCGGAAAGCGGATTGTCGACATGGCCTATGAGGATCTGCGGCCGTCCCGGATCCTGACGCGCGAGGCCTTTCTCGATGCGATCGCCTTGACGACGGTAATCGGCGGCTCGACCAATGCCCAGCCCCACATCACCGCCATGGCCCGGCACGCCGGCGTCGAGATTACCGCCCAGGATTGGGTGGAGCATGGCTATCCCTTGCCGCTTATTCTCAACATGCAGCCAGCGGGTCAATTTCTGTCCGAGCGTTTCCACCGGGCCGGCGGCGTGCCGGCGATCCTGTGGGAGTTGCTGCAGGCCGGCAAGCTCAACGCCGACCGCCCGACCGTGAACGGCAGGAGCCTTCGTGAGAATGTCGAAGGCCGGGAAACGGTCGACCGGGAGGTGATCCGGCCCTTCGGCGATCCGCTGCAGGACAATGCCGGCTTCGTCGTCCTCACGGGCAATTTGTTCGACTTCGCGGTAATGAAGACCAGCGTGATCTCCGACGAATTCCGGGCGCGCTATCTTTCGACTCCCGGGCAGGAACAAATGTTCGAAGGCCGCGCGATCGTCTTCGACAGCGCCGAGGATTATCATCACCGCATCAACGATCCTGCGCTCGGGATCGACGAGGATTGCATCCTGGTGGTGCGCAACGCCGGCCCGATCGCCTGGCCGGGAGCTGCCGAGGTGGTGAACATGCAGCCGCCGGACGCGCTGCTCAAGCGGGGCATTCGCAGCCTTCCCGTCATCGGCGACGGCCGCCAATCCGGCACGTCCGACAGTCCCGCAATTCTTCACGCCTCGCCGGAAAGCGCGGCGGGCGGCGGCCTGTCGCTGCTGCGCATGGGCGACCGCATTCGGATCGATCTCGGCAAGCGGCGCTGCGACATGCTCGTCGACGATGAGGAACTCGACCGTCGCCGGGCCGAGCCCGCGCCGCCTATTCCGCCGAGCCAGACGCCCTGGCAGGAAATTTATCGCGCGAACGTCGCCCAATTGTCCGATGGCGGCGTTCTCGAATTTGCGGTCAAATATCGCGGGGTTGCGGACAGCACGCCGCGCCACAATCACTAGGCTTTAAGGAACAAGAAAGATGAAGCTGCTCCGCTACGGTGCCGCCGGAGAAGAAAAGCCCGGCCTTCTAGACGTGTCCGGCGCGGTCCGTGACCTGTCGGCTCATATCAAAGACATCACGCCGGCCGAACTCGCACCGGACAGCCTCGCGCGGCTGGCCGGCATCGATCCGGAGAGCCTGCCCCGCGTCGAAGGTGAGCCGCGTCTCGGGCCACCGCTCACCGGCACCAGCAAGTTCCTGGCGATCGGCCTCAATTATGCCGATCACGCCGCGGAGTCGAACATGCCGATCCCGCCCGAGCCGATCGTCTTCATGAAGGCGACGAGCTGCATCCAGGGCCCGAATGACGAGGTGATGCTGCCGCAGGGCTCGGTCAAGAGCGACTGGGAAGTCGAGCTGGGCGTCGTCATCGGCAAGATTGCCCGCTATGTCGACGAGGCGGACGCGCTCGATCATGTGGCGGGCTATGTGCTCGTGAACGACCTCTCGGAGCGCGAGTATCAGCTCGAGCGCGGCGGCACCTGGGACAAGGGCAAGGGCTGCGACACGTTCGGGCCGATCGGGCCGTGGCTGGTGACGGCTGACGAAGTGGGCGATCCGCAGGACCTCGACATGTCGCTCGACGTGAACGGCAAGCGGATGCAGACGGGCAACACGAAGACGATGATCTTCGGCGTCGCCAATCTGATCGCCTATCTCAGCCGCTTCATGACCCTGGTGCCTGGCGACATCATCACCACCGGAACGCCTCCCGGCGTCGGACTGGGAATGAAGCCGGAGCCGGTCTACCTGAAGGTCGGCGATACGATGGATGTTCGGATCGAGAAGCTGGGGGAGCAGCGGCAAACCGTGGTGGGATGGCGGCATCTGGGCTGATGCCTGCCGCTCCCGTCCGTGGCGGTGGATGCCCCCCTGGTGAACGGCGAAAATCAGCGGGGCGGATAATTTTCCGCAAAGCCGGTGCGGCCATTCACCACCCGGACCGCACCATTTTTCGAGATCAGAACGTCCAGGTCGAACGCGCCATCCGGCTGGAGGGTCGGATTGGCGATATAATCCGGCGCGGGGTTCGCTTCGGGCGCGCGGGTGGCCAGATGCTGGTACCAGATTGCGGGCCTCGGCGTGTGGGCGACCAGCGTCTCG
>JAESFL010000839.1_pt1 | contig 15915 bp, 13 predicted proteins | sample 9269401 | NCBI WGS metagenome assembly JAESFL01 (sample SAMN14506025, study PRJNA617098) | algae metagenome | isolation source: Gloeocapsa sp. UFS-A4-WI-NPMV-4B04 and co-occurring heterotrophs from desert... | place: USA: Utah | collected 2006-10-01 | reverse complement strand
CAGGTGCTCGCCAGCACCGAGGATACGTGGAGCCAGCTCTTCTCCGAACAGGGACAACGCTACCAGCCCGCTCAGTTCATCTTCTATGGCGGCCAGGGTCGATCCGGCTGCGGAGCGGCGCAGGCGGCGATGGGGCCGTTTTACTGTCCGACCGACAACAGCATCTACCTCGACACCAGCTTCTACCGGGAGCTTCGCAGCCGCTTCGGCGCGGCTGGAGATTTTGCCCAGGCCTATGTGATCGCGCACGAGGTGGGGCACCACATCCAGTTCCTGACCGGCGTGCTCGAACAGGCGCAACGGCAGCAGCAGCGGCTCTCATCGACAGAGGCCAATGCGGTCCAGGTCCAGGTCGAGCTGCAGGCGGATTGCTATGCCGGCGTCTGGGCCGCCCGCAACAGGAACCGCCTGGAACCGGGGGACGTCCAGGAAGGCATGCGCGCCGCCGAGGCCATCGGCGACGATGCGCTCCAGATGCAGGCCCAAGGCCGAGTGGTGCCGGAAAGCTTCACCCACGGCACCTCCGCCCAGCGCATGGCGGCGCTGCGGCGCGGGCTGGAGACGGGCGATCCTGCCGCCTGCAGGATCGCCGCTTAGGGTCTGGTCCGGCGCTCGCCGGCCGCGGCGCACTCGTTGCGCCGATCTTCGATCAGGCACAGCGCCAGCGGCGCCAGGTGAGGGGCGGTCGAAAGGAGCCCCCGCGCCGGCAAGCAAAGCGGCTTCGGCCGGCCATGTCGATGCTCCCATGCAGGCCCTCCGCTGGGTTTCAGCACGGATCTTGTCGCCACTGCGGGCCTGCCGCACTCGGGCCTGAGACGAGAAGCGGCCGTCAGAAATTGAAGCGAAGGGTTGCGCGTGCGGTGGTCGGAGCGCCGGGGGCGATATTGTTGTCGCTGTGCGCGGTGGGGAAATAGTCGCGGCCGAACAAATTCTCGATGTTCAACTGGGCTTCGACACCGCCTGCGATTTCGTAGAATGCGGCGGCATCCACCCGCGCATAGCCGGGCAGCGTCACCAAGTTGCTGGTCGAGGCATAGGCCTTGGACCGGGCAACGATGCCAAGGCCGAGCCCGAGCCTGCCGGAAAGATCGTAGCGGTTCCAAAAGGAGAATTGGTGGCGCGGCACCAGCGGAACCTCCCGCCCTTCCGGGGCGGCATTGGTGGTGCGGGTGATCTCCGCCTTCTGATAGGAATAGCCGGCCGAGACCTGCCATTGGTCGCTGATGTTCCGCTCCAGGCCAACCTCGACGCCGCGGCTGCGTTGCGCACCGGTGAGGACGACGCGTTGCGGATTGGCTGGGTCGACGGCGCGGGTGTTCGTGCGATCAAGCTGGTAGACCGCAATGGTCGCGAGCAGGCCCTCCACCGGCTCCCATTTGGCGCCCACTTCGTAATTGTCGAACTTCTCAGCCTTCAAGGCCTCCGACGTGACGTCGAGCGACGAAAATTGGTCGCCCGAGCTTGGCAGGTAGGAGCGGCTGTAGCTGGCATAGAGCGACAGCCTGTCCATCGGCTTCACGACCAGCCCGACCCGTGGCGACAGGAGTTCGTCGGTGCGGCGGAACGTGGAGCCGGCTCCGCGCAGATCGTTTACTCGAAGTTCGAAACGGTCGAAGCGGAGGCCGGCGACGATCTCCAACATGGGGGAGAGCCGGATCTGGTCCTGGACGTAAATGGCGGCCACCTCCGCCCGTGTGCGGTTGTTCGCGTCGCTCGCCGCTGGCGCGAAATTCAACAAAGCGTCGGTGGTGGGATCGCTCAAAGGGACACGATTGGAGCCGACGAAGCTGCCGCTCAGCCGGACGTTGCGGGACTTCTGACGCCCCATTTCGAAGCCGAGGAGCAGGGTCTGGTCGATCCCGCCCAAGCGGTTCTCCCAAACAAGATCCGTCTGCGTGATGAGATTGGTGCGATCGTTGCGGCTGTTATAGGCCCCCAGGACGACTTCGTTGACGTCTTCCAGCAGGTTCGACGGAAAGACGTTCTGATAGAATTTACCGTAGGCGCCGTAGAGCGTGCGGCTGCGAAGGGTGAGGCCTTCCGCGAACCGATGCTCCAGCGCGAGCAATCCAAGATGAACATCGGCGTCGGAGAAGCTCTTGTCGGGGTCGCCGAAGAAGACCCGGTCGAAGCCTTCGAGTGGACGATCGTTGAAAGCGGGGACACCGCGGTCGGCAGTGCGGCGGTCATGAAAATATTCGTAGGAAAGGTCGATGCGCGTGTCGGGACTGAGTTCCACGCCCACGACGGGATTGATACCGTACCGCTCGAGTTCGACGGCGCGGCGGAAGCTCTCGCCATCTTCATAGACGCCGTTGATGCGCAGGCCGGCGGTGGGTCCGAGCGGTTGATCGACATCGGCCGTGAAGCGGAAGCCGCCTTCGCTATCCGCGGAGGACGAGAGCTCGCGATAGGGGCGGAAGCCGGGGCGCTTGGTGACGCGGTTGACGACGCCGCCGCCGCCGCCGCGGCCGAAGATCATTGCGTTCGGGCCGCGCAGGATCTCGACCCGGTCCACGTTGTAGAGGTCCCGATAATATTGGACATCGTCGCGGACGCCGTCGACGAAGAAATCGGCAGTGGTATTGTTGCCGCGAAGCGTGATCTGGTCCCGATTGCCTTCGCCCGTGCCCGGCATCGCGCCCGGGACATAAGTGAGCACATCGGCAATCGAGCGGAGCGCCTGATCCTCAATCTGCGATTCCGAAATAATGGTCAGCGACTGCGGGATGTCCTTGACCTCGGTATCGGTTCGCGTCGCCGTGCGAGTGGACTTCACGCCATATTCCTCGCGCTGGCCGGTGACGACGATCGCCTGATCTGCTGGATCGGAGGCAGCAAAGGCAGGCGCAGCGGGGGCGCAGCAGAGGGCGAGCAGTGATGCGGAACGGACGTACATGAAGGCCCCTTTTCGATCGGCGTCTAAGCGCGCCGACGGGCTTGCTACTGCGACTTATTCTCAATAGCAACATCCGATCGTCGCAGCCCCGCTCGCCTTATGCGCCGCGAAGCTGCCTCCGCTACACCGCGGGATTGGGCGGCACGTCGTCGCCGCGCGGGACCCTTGAGCGTCTTGCCGACCGCATCCCGAAAACCCGCGCCGGAACAGATCAGCACTGAGTCGTGTGTAAGGCGCCCCCGCCGCTGGTCGTCACTCGGCGGCGAGCAGCCGCTCGGCGCCGCCTAGATCGACGCTGACGAGCCGGCTGACGCCTTTTTCCACCATGGTGACGCCGAACAGGCGGTGCATGCGGCTCATCGTCACGGCATTGTGAGTGACGATCAAATAGCGTGTGTCGGTCTCGTCGGTCATCCGATCCAGAAGATCGCAGAAGCGCTCGATGTTTGCATCGTCGAGCGGTGCATCGACTTCGTCGAGGACGCAAATCGGAGCGGGGTTGGTCAGGAACAGGGCAAAGATCAGCGCGACCGCCGTCAGCGCCTGCTCGCCGCCGGACAGAAGCGTCAGCGTCGAAAGGCGCTTGCCGGGGGGCTGAGCGAGGATCTCGAGCCCGGCCTCGAGGGGATCGTCCGATTCCACCAGCTCGAGATGGGCTTGGCCGCCGTCGAACAGGGTGGTGAAGAGGCTGCGGAAATGGCGATCCACGGCCTCGAAGGCGGCGAGGAGCCGTGCGCGGCCTTCGCGGTTGAGGCTTCCGATCGAGCCGCGCAGTCGGTTGATGGCGAGCCCAAGCTCTTCGCGTTCCGCTTGGCTCGCGATGCGGCTCTGCTCCAATTCCTCCAGCTCGCGCTCGGCCACGAGATTGACCGGCCCAATCCGCTCGCGCTCGGCGGTGAGCCGGTCCAGTGTCGCGGATTCCGCACCCGCGGGCTCGATCGTCGCCTCCTCGAAGCCGAGCCGCTGGGGAAGGAGCGGCGGCGGGCATTCGAAACGCTCTCCGGCAATGCGCCCCATCTCGATGCGACGGCTTTCCTGATTTTCAGCACGGGCCACGGCGCCGGCACGCGCTTCGCGGGCGACGGCGAGCACTTCGGCGGCTTCGGCGAGCCGGGTCTCGTGATGGGCAAGACCCGCCTCGCTCTCCCGTTCCGCAGCTGCGGCCGCCTGCGCCGTCGCGCCAGCTTGTCCATAGTCGCGTTCAAGCCGTCCCACCTGCTCGGCGATCGCCTGCGGCGCGTCCGCAAGGCGCTCGGCTTCTTCCTCCGCCTCGGCGATGCGGCGGCCCAGATCCTTTTGACGCTTTTCGGCATCGGCGGCACGGTTTCGCCAGTCGGCGCTTTCCTTCTTCGCCGCTTCCGCCCGCTGCTTGTCGGCGCTGACGGCGCGGGCGTGGGTGGCCGCTTCCGCGCGAACTTCGGCGAGGGCATGCTGCGCGCTTTCCGCTGCGGCGCGAAGTTCCGCGACCTCCGCTTCCCGCCCGGCGGCATCGGGAAGCGCCGCGACGATCCCTTCAGCCTCTCCCAGCGCTTCGCGCGCATCGGCAACGTCCGCATCCGCCTGAGCGGCGCGCTCGGCAAGCCCCGTGCGGCGGACGTCGAGACGCTCGATGGCAAGGTTCGCCGCATCCTCTTCGCGCCCCGCCTCTCGAATCAACGATATGGCGGCGGCTTCCTCCCGGCGGGCTTCATCGGCGGCGACCCGGGCGGCCTGGATCTCCTGCAGGGCCGCCTCGCTGTGCTCGCCGGCAACGCGAACAGCTTCGGCCGCCTCCGGCAGCGCGATTTGGATCTCGGCCAACCGGTTGACGCGGATCAGCCGCTCGGCGGCGGCCGCGCCCGATCCTTCGGCGACATAGCCGTCCCAGCGGCGCAATCGTCCATCGCGGGTGACGAGTCGTTGCCCGACTGCCAGATCGATGCTGCCGTCATCTTCGTCGACAACGCCGATCTGGGCGAGCCGTCGGGAAAGGAGATCCGGCGCGCGCACGTGGTCGGCCAGGCGCGCGCAGGTCGGCGGCAGGGACGGATCCTCCGGAGCGAGATCGGCGCCTACCCAGCGGCGCGGGGCGCTGCCGGCCACCGCGGCATCGAGATCGTCACCGAGTGCAGCGGCAAGCGCGCGCTCATAGCCTCGCTCCGCCGTGAGATGAGCGATGGCCCGCTCGCCGCCGCTTCCCTCCACCGCCTTCAGCAGCGCCTTGGCTTCGGATTCGAGCGCCGCCAGCGAGGCACGGGCCGACGCGCTTTGGCTCTCGGCCGCGTCGCGGGCTGCCGCCGCTTGCTCCCGCCGCGCCTCGGCCGCGCCAAGCGCTTCGGCGGTCGCGGCGAGACGGCCTTCGCCCTCCTCCCGCTTCCGCCGCGCGGCCTGTTTCGCCTCCACCAAAGGGGCTTCGTCCCCGACATCTCGCAGTTGATCGGCGAGCCGAGCCGCTTCCGCTTCGGCGCGGGCGAGTTTCACACGCGTCCCTTCCAGCGCCGCCCGCGCGACCCGCGCTTCGGCCTGCTCGGCCGCCTGGGCGGCACGCGCCCGCCCAAGCACGGCCTCCGCCTCCCGCGCGGCATCTTCACGCTCCACCGTCCGGATGTCGATCGTGGCGCGGGCCGCTTCCGCCTGGGCGAGCCGCTGGGCGATCGCGGCGGCTTCTTCGTCGAGCCGCACGAGCGCCGTTCTGGCGTCCTCGCCGAGCGCCGCCTCGCGGGCGCGGTCGGCCGCCAGCGCGCCTCGGCGGCCCGAGAGCTCCTTGATACGGCGCTCCACCATATCCTGTTCGGCGCGCGCCGTGGCGAGCTCGTGGCCAAGCGCCGTCGCCGCCTCTCGCGCCGCCTGTGCGGCCGAGCGACGGGAAGCAAACGCCTTGGCGGCCTCGGCCTGCGCGCTGGCCACCGCGCGCTGCATTTCTGCGGCCTTCTCTACCGCCGCGACGGCGGCTTGGGCTTGCTGCTTGGCCTGGTCCGCCGCTGCGGCCGCCTCGCGCCAGCGGGCGAAGATCAGCCGAGCTTCCGCGGTGCGGATGCGCTCGGTAAGCTTGCGGTAGCGCTCGGCGGCTTTTGCCTGCCGCCGCAGCGCCCCGGCCCTCTGTTCCATGTCGGCAAGCAATTCGTCGAGGCGCGTGAGATTGGCTTCGGCCGCACGCAGCTTCTGCTCGGCGTCCTTGCGGCGGACGTGCAGGCCGGCGATCCCCGCCGCCTCTTCGAGCATCATCCGACGTTCGGCTGGCTTTGCGGCGATCACTGCCGCGATCTTGCCTTGGCTGACGAGGGCCGGCGAATGGGCGCCCGTCGCCGCGTCCGCAAAGAGGAGGGCCACGTCCTTGGCGCGGACGTCGCGGCCGTTGACGCGGTAGGCGGAGCCGGCGCCGCGCTCGATACGCCGCGTCACCTCGATTTCCCCGCCCCTGCCGACGCTCATGTCACCCGGGACTTCGGCCTCGGCGCGCTCGACCAGAAGCGTCACTTCGGCGAAATCGCGCGACGGGCGCATCGCGGTGCCGGCGAAGATCACATCGTCCATGCCCGAGCCGCGCATCGACTTGGGACTGGATTCGCCCATCACCCAGCGGATCGCCTCGAGGACGTTCGACTTGCCGCAGCCATTGGGACCGACGACGCCGGTAAGGCCCGGTTCGATGCGGAGCTCGGCCGGCTCGACGAAGCTCTTGAAGCCGGAAAGCTTCAGCCGCTTGATCTGCACGACCGCCCCCCCGAGCCCATGCGCGTCTTTATCCCCCCGCGTTTCGAATCGAGGGGAGCAATTCCGCCCAGTCGTGAGCGTGCACCTTGGCGCCGTTGACGAAGAAGGTGGGGGTGCCGTTCACACCGAGCGCCTGCGCGGCCTGAGCCATTTGCAAGAGCCGGTCGACGCCGCTTTTGTCGGCCAGACAGGCGCTCGCCTTCTGCGCCGGAACGCCGGCCTGTGCGGCGAGCGGCATCAGCCCCGCAATCGCCGCGAGGCGACCGAACTTCTGATTATCGGGCAGCGCCTGCATCTGATCTCTCTGCGCCTGGGTCATCGCCCCGATCTTGCCCGTCCATTGCTTCTGGCTAGCAAAAAGGCTGTCCGTCAGGCGGAAGAAGTTGGCAGGGCCTGCGCACCGCGCGAGCAAAGCGGCGGTCAGGTCCACGCCGTTGAGCACCAGATTGCGGAACTCGAAGCTCATTTTCCCCGTCCGCACCTGCGCCGCCAGCGGCGCCTTGGCGGCTTCGCTGAACTCGGCGCAATGCGGGCAGGTGAGGGAGCCATATTCGACCACCTTCACTGCCGCATTGGGGTTGCCCATGCGGAAACCGCCTTCAGGCGTGATCGAGACCACGCGGGTCCAGTCGCTCGGGGCGGCCTTGGCGGCGGGAGCTGCCTTTCGCGCCTGCGCGTCGGCAACCGAAGCCGCGCCGCCAAGCGCAGCCACGATTGCCAGCGAGGCCAGCCAATTCCTCCGGCCCATCATCCCAAGGCGCTCCGGATGGCGGGCTCGAGCGTTCTCCAGTCGCTTGCGCCCTGAACGATGCTGCCGTTGATGAAGAAAGTGGGAGTGCCCTGGACGCCCTCTTTCTGGGCCAGACTGGTGAGCGCGGCGAGCTTCTGAATAGCCTGCTCATCGGAGAGACAGGAGTCGATCTTCGCCTGCGGCATGCCACGCTGCCGGAAGAACTGGTCGAGGCCAGCGGTCTTCACGATCGCGCTCATCTGTTGTTCGGGAGAAAGCGCCTGCAGACGCTGCAACTCAGCCTGCGGCAGGGACTGCACCTTGGCCGACCAGTTCGGCTGATCGGCATAAAGCTGTTCCGTCAACGCGAAGAAAGACCCTGGCCCCTGGCAGCGCGTCAGCAGCGACAGGCCCGGGTCCGTTGGGAACATCAGGAAATGGCGGAATTCCCAGCTCACCTGGCCGTTCTTGACGAGCTGCGTCAGCGGCCCGGTCGCCTGCTCCGAAAAGTCGGCACAGTGCGGGCAGGTGACGGATGCATATTCGACAAGCTTCACCGGCGCGTTGGGATTGCCCATGCGGAACCCGCCCTCCGGCGTCTCAACAACGGTCTGCGTCCAATCGCCGCCCGGAGGGGGCGGGATCACCGCCGCGGGCGCGGCGCTGTTGCCGGACTTGCCGCCGTTGCCGGAATCGCCGCAGCCCGTGAGCAGGAGCGCGAGCGCGAGCGTTCCGCTGCCGATCAATGATTTCATTCTTCTACCTCGTCAATTTGCCGACGATCGGGATCGTCATCATTTCCGAGCGCCGCCCTTCGCTTTCCGCGACGCCGCGCGCAAGCGCTTCGAGCACCGCGCGCAGCTCCGGATCTGCCACCTCCCGCAGGCTCTCGCCCATTTCCGCCGGTATCGGCCGAAGCGAGGGCGGCGCGGTTCGAGCCTTCGCCTTGGCAAGCTGAACCACGCCTTGCTTGAAGAAGACACGCTCGACCGCCGGGTAGCCGAAGAAGCGGTTCACCCGCTCCACGATCACCGGCGCGACGTGCTGCATCATCGGCGCGTGCGCGCCCCCGACCACCATGGTCAGCACCCCTTCGGAGCGCTTTCCGGGCGGAAAGCGGATCGATTCCGGCGAGGTCACCGCCGCGTAGCGCTCCCCCACGATCTCACACCAGCGGCTGACGATCGAAGATTGGACAAAGCCGAAGCGGCGAAAGGCGGCACGCCCGACGTCGGGAAGCATGTCCGAAACGGCACGGGCCCGCATCGCCCGCTGCGGCTCCTTCGCCGCGCGGGCTCCCGTCTTTTTCTTGGGCTCGACCGATTTAACCATGAGCGGCAGCATGGCATAGGGGGGCATGCCAGTCGATGCCTCCTCTGCCCTCCTTCAATGGTATGTTGTGGATAAAAGGGCGCTTCCATGGCGTGCGGCCGAGGGCGAGACGCCCGATCCTTACCGGGTCTGGCTGTCGGAGGTGATGCTCCAGCAGACCACGGTGGCGATGGCGCGGCCGTATTTCGAGAAGTTCACGAGCCGATGGCCGTCGGTCGAAGCGCTTGCCGCCGCCGACGATGCCGAGTTGATGGCTGCCTGGGCCGGGCTTGGCTATTATGCGCGGGCGCGCAACCTGCTCGCCTGCGCCCGCAAAGTCGCCGCGGAACATGGCGGCCGCTTTCCGAACACCGAAGCGGCACTGCTGACGCTGCCGGGGATTGGCCGCTATACGGCGGCGGCGATTGCAGCAATCGCCTTCGGGCGCCGGGCGGTGGTGGTCGACGGCAATGTCGAGCGCGTGGTGTCGCGGCTGTTCGCGGTCAAGGAGCCGCTGCCGGGAGCGCGCGCGAAGCTCTATGAATGCGCCGGCAGCATAACGCCTTCCGACCAGTGCGGCGATTTTGCGCAGGCGATGATGGATCTGGGCGCAACCATCTGCACGCCCCGCCGCCCCGGCTGCCACCGCTGCCCCCTGGGCGGCGACTGCGCAGCCCGCCTCGAGGGGCAACCGGAGCGCTATCCGCTGAAGGCGCCGAAGCCGGCCAAGCCGCTTCGCCGGGGCATCGCTTATTGGCTGGAGCATGACGGCCACGTCCTCCTGGTGAGGAGACCTGCCAAAGGACTGCTTGGGGGAATGCTGGCTCTGCCGAGCGGCGGCTGGTCGCCCTCTCCCGCGCCGGAGGAAGCGGCTCCCGCCGCCGCCAATTGGAACGAGGCAGGGGCGATCGAACATGTATTCACGCATTTTGCCCTCGACCTCCGGTTGGTCTGCGCTACGACCGAGGTGCGGGGCGAGGGCATATGGTGGCCGATCGAGCGGCTCGACGAAGCGGGGCTCCCCACCGTCTTCGCCAAGGCCGCCGCCCGGGCGGCGGACTGGAAACGCGCCGCATGAACCTTTCTCCAGGCTTTACCGGCTCCACCGTAGACCGAGCCGACAATTTGCGGCTCGATCCCGCGCGGGTCGCGGAACTGGCCGCGCAACCGGAAGCTCGGCTGTTGCGACTGGACGTGCTCGATCCTGTGCTGGACGAAGAGGGCCGGCTCGGCTGGCATGGACTTGACGAACTGCCGGCGGGGGCGGAGCTTGTTTTTCTGGGGCTCGATGGCGGCCGGCCGCTGTTCGCGCCGCTGGTGCGGACCGAGCTGCCCGGCCAACCGGCATGGAGCGTTTTCGCGCTGCTCGACATGATGAGCGCGAGCGACGCATCGCTCTGGGCGGCCGCCCGCAGCCTCATCGCATGGCATGGTCGCCACCGTTTCTGCGCCAATTGCGGCGCCCCGACCGAGCTGTTCCGTGCCGGCTGGGGCCGCAGATGCGGGGCCTGCGGCGCGGAACATTACCCGCGGGTGGATCCGGTCGTCATCATGCTGGCCGAGCATGAAGGGCGGGTCCTGGTGGGGCGGCAGCCGCAATATCCCGCCGGCCGCTATTCGGCGCTTGCGGGTTTCCTGGAGCCGGGCGAATCGCTCGAGGAGGCGGTGGCGCGCGAGCTTCGCGAGGAAGCCGGCATCGAGGTCCGGAACGTGCGTTACGTCGCCAGCCAGCCTTGGCCCTTTCCTTCCCAGCTGATGATGGCGTGCATTGCCGAGGCGTTGGACGATGCGCTCGCCATCGACCGCACCGAGCTGGAGGATGCGAAATGGGTCGACCGCGAGGGAGTCGAGGCGGCGCTTCGCGGCGAGGCAGGCGCTCCATTCCTCGCGCCGTCGCGATTTGCAATCGCGCATACCTTGTTCGGCAAGTGGCTCTCAGGGGCCTGACGCGGCTTGCCCGAACCGGTCCCGCCGCCTAAAGGGGCCGCCAATATTCACCCTTACGCGCGCCCTGTCCTGCGGCCGCGCACTTTCGGAGGTCTCGAGGCGGCATGGACGATCGGTTCAACACGATTGCGGGATGGGTGCTCGGCGCTGGCATCGTCGCGCTTGGCGCCTCGATCGTCACCGGTGAGATGTTCCATACCGAGCGACCCGAAAAGATGGGTTATCCGATCGAAGGTGTTGAAGTCGAAAGCGAGGGCGGCGCCGAGGCCGAGCAGCCGATTGCGATGTTCCTGGCCGCGGCCGATCCGGGCAAGGGCGAGGCGGTATTCAAGAAATGTGCTGCCTGCCACACGGCGACGCCCGGTGGTCCCAACGGGCTTGGACCCAATGTTCATGGCATCATGGGGCAGCCCGTCGCGGCCCGGCCGGGCTTTGCCTATTCGGACGCCCTCAAATCCAAGGGCGGCACTTGGGATTGGGAAACCATGAGCCAATGGCTCAAGTCGCCCAAGACCTTCGCGCCCGGCACGAAGATGACCTTTGCCGGCCTCTCCAAGCCCGAAGACCGAGCCAACCTCATGGCCTGGTTGAACAGCCAGGGCAGCAATCTGCCGCTGCCCGCACCGCCGGCTGCCGGCGCCAATCCTGCCGCTGCGGCGGCCGAAGCGGCGGACCAGCCGGCCGGCGGCGACAAGGGCGAGAATGAGCCGGTTCTCACCGAAGGTCAGGCCGCCAAGCAGCCGGAAGGCCGCGTGATGGGCGAGGGTGCGCCCGGGGTCGCGGGCCGGGAGGCGCAGGCCAAGGGACGCAGCGAGAGCGAATAACGAACAGCCTGCTGTTCGTTTCAATAAGCGCCGGCAGGAGCGAATGCTATTTCGCGCCCTCGCCGGCTTGCTGGCGCTCGGCATAATATTGACAGACATAATGCCAGGCCTCGTCGGCGGTTTCGACGAACCTGAACAGGTCGAGGTCGTTGGGCGCGATCACCCCTTCGTCGACCAGGGCCTGGAAGTTCACCACCCGCTCCCAGAATTCACGGCCGAAAAGGACGATCGGGAGCGGCTTGATCTTGCCGGTCTGGATGAGCGTCAGCAGCTCGAAGCCTTCATCGAAAGTGCCGAAGCCGCCCGGAAAGATCGCCACGGCCCGGGCGCGCAGCAGGAAGTGCATCTTGCGCAGCGAGAAATAGTGGAATTGGAAGCTGAGGTGGGGGGTGACATAGGGGTTCGGCAATTGCTCGTGCGGGAGCACGATGTTGAGCCCGATCGATTCCTGCCCCTCGTCGGCGGCTCCGCGATTGGCCGCCTCCATGATCGAAGGGCCGCCGCCTGAGCAGATCACGAATTGGCGCTTGCCTTCGGCGTCCGAGCCGACGCGGCTGACGATCCGGGCAAGCTTGCGGGCCTCTTCATAATATTTGGATTTGGCCTTGAGCCGCTCGGCAACCAACCGCTGGTGATCGGTGGACGCCATCTCGATAAGGGCATCCGCCTTGGAAGGTTCGGGGATCCGGGCCGATCCGTAAAAGACGAAGGTGGACTCGATGTTCGCCTCGTCGAGCAGCAGTTCCGGCTTCAGGAGCTCCAGCTGAAAGCGCACGGGGCGCAGATCCTGCCGCAACAGGAAGTCCAGATCCTGGAAGGCGAGGCGGTAGGCCTTGTCCTCGGTCTGCGGGCTTGAGGTCGGCTGGTTGGCGACTTGCGCTTCTTCGCGGGCCGGGTGGAATACGCTTTTCGGCGGCTTTGGATCGGTCATCGCCGGGCCCTTAGCGGCAATAGGGACCCGCTCCCATATCAAAGTGAAAGTGATTGTGGTGGAATGCATTGGCTTCGGGGCCGAGCACGGTGCCGAAGCGCCGGCACCCCGCCCGATGGACGTCGCGGAGGAAATGCCGGACATCCTCCCCGTCGCCATTCCACCCTTCCAAAACAGTGATGCGCCGTCCGTCGGCGAGGACGACGGCGGCGACGTCGACCGCATTCGAACGGCCATGTTCGCTGAGGCGGCCGCCGGCCTGGCCGTTGACCGGGCGGCAGGCATAAGTGCCGAAGCTCTCGATCCGAGCGACACGGCTGTTGAGCCAGCGTTCGGCCGCGGGCTGGAGCGCCTCGCGGGTCCAGCGCCCGAACTGCCGTGCGAGCGGGCAGGTCATGGCTCCAAGATTGGTGACGGGCGTGCCGATGTTGCGCAGCTGCACCGAACCAATGGCGGTGCAGCCATTCCCGAAGACCCGGTCCGGCAGCACCCGAAAGTCCACGCCTTCGCGGCGCAAGTCCGAATGGCATTGAAGCGTCGCCTGGCTTGCCTCGGTGGGCGCCGCGGGACCCGGCCGCTCCGGCGCATCCACTTGCGGAATGCAGCTGGTCAGCAAGAACAGGGTCAGGAAGAACGCTTTACGCATGCCGGCGAACCTGATTCGGCTGAGCCGCTTCGTCAATGGATCAGGATGCTGTTGATAATCATTCGCAATAAGCTATTGGGGAAACCATGGCAGGCTTGATCAGATCCGCACTGGATTCGAAGCTTCTTCTCTGGGCGCTGCTTTCGCTGCCGGCGGCCGCCATGATCCACGCTTATCTCACCGATCCGGAATTGTGGGTGGGCGACCTCCTGCACCCGAGCGGGGAATGGTCGGCGCGCCTGATCATCCTCGCCCTGATGCTGACGCCGCTGTCGATCGTCTTGCGCGGCCGCCGCTGGGTGGCATGGCTGATCCGCCGCCGCCGTGCCTTCGGGGTGGCGGGCTTCGGCTATGCGCTGCTGCACCTCCTTTTCTACCTGCTCGACATGGCAACGGTGGAGAATGTGCTGGCGGAAATTGCCGCGCTCGGGATCTGGACGGGGTGGGCGGCCTTCCTGCTCTTCCTGCCGCTCGCCGCTACCAGCAACGATGCATCGATGCGCGCCCTCAAGGGCGGTTGGAAGAAGCTGCAGCGGCTTGCCTATCCGGCCGCCGTCCTGACGCTCGTCCATTGGCTGTTCGTGCACGACAATGTTGCCGCTGCCCTCCTCAATTTCGCTCCGCTTGCCTTGCTCCAGGCTTGGCGGATCGCACTCGTCGTTCGCGGCGGCACTGCCCCGCGCAAACCTCAATTCAGCCGATCAACCTAAGGAGAAGACCATGAAGCACATCACCTGCCTCGCCATTGCCGCCGCGGCGCTCGCGGTGGGCAGCCCCGCGCTCGCCACGGGCAAGATGACCTGCAATGCCGGGCCGCAATCGAAGTGGAAGAGCCAGAAGGCGCTGCAGGCCTCGCTCGCCAAGCAGGGCTGGAAGGTGAGCAAGTCCAAGGTCGACGGCGGCTGCTACGAGGTCTACGGCACCGATCCTCAAGGCAACCGTGTCGAAGCCTATTTTCACCCGGTAAGTTTCGAGAAGCTGCTCGTTTCCCGGCGCGGGGAGGTCCTTTTCCGCAAGAAGTGACGTTCGGTTGACAGGCCCGCCCGCTGCTTTAAAGCCGCCGGCGGGCCACGCCGTCCCAACGCGGCGCGTGCTCTCTGGAAGGAGAGACTGAATGACTGAACGACCGGGCGTGAAGCCCGCCCGACCTTATTTCTCGTCCGGGCCGTGCGCCAAGCCGCCGGGATGGGGTCCCGAACATCTGGCATTGGGTTCGCTCGGGCGGTCGCACCGTTCGAAGCTGGGCAAGGCGCGGATCGGGCATGCGCTCGAGCTCACTCGGAAAATCCTGCGGGTTCCGGCGACGCACCGGATCGGCATCGTTCCGGCTTCGGACACCGGCGCAGTGGAAATGGCGCTATGGTCGATGCTGGGCGCGCGTCCGGTGACGATGCTTGCCTGGGAAAGCTTCGGCGAGGGCTGGGTCACGGACGTGGTCAAGCAGCTGAAGCTCGAACCGGCCGTGGTGAAGGCGCCTTATGGCGAGCTTCCGAACCTGGGCAGCGTCGACCCGGCGACCGACATCGTCTTCACATGGAACGGCACGACTTCCGGCGTTCGCGTTCCGAACGGCGACTGGATCAGCGATGCGCGGGAAGGGCTCACCATCTGCGACGCGACTTCGGCCGTGTTCGCGCAGGACCTACCGTTCGAGAAGCTCGATGTCGTGACGTTCAGCTGGCAGAAGGTGCTCGGCGGGGAGGGGGCGCATGGCGTGCTGATCCTAGGGCCGCGCGCCGTGGAGCGGCTCGAAAGCCACACGCCCGCTTGGCCGCTTCCGAAAATCTTTCGCATGACCAAAGGCGGCAAGCTCATCGAGGGCATCTTCCAGGGCGACACCATCAACACGCCCTCGATGCTGGCGGTCGAGGATTATATTTTCGCGCTGGAATGGGCCCAGGGCCTGGGCGGACTCCATGCATTGTTGGGCCGAGCCGAAGCCAATGCGGCCGCGCTCGATGCCTGGGTCCAGCGCACGCCCTGGATCGAACATCTCGCGGCGGATCCGGCCAGCCGCTCCAACACCAGCGTCTGCCTCAAATTCGCCGACGGGGTCGGCCTCGATCCCGAAGCCCAGGCAGCGCTCGTCAAGAAAATGGCGTCCCTGCTCGAAGCCGAAGGCGCCGCCTTCGACGTTGCCGGCTATCGCGACGCACCGCCGGGGCTTCGCATCTGGTGCGGCGGAACCGTCGAGACGGACGACATCCAAGCGCTCGGGCCATGGCTCGACTGGGCTTACGCACAAGCACGCCCTGCCTGAGCCCATGGTTCCTTCCGCAGGCGCGGGAGGAAGAACGGCCGAGCTGCCGCCCTCGATGACACCCTGATTCCTCCGCGCAGGAATGACCAAGGAAAACACGATGCCCAAAGTCCTAATTTCCGATCAAATGGATCCCAAGGCCGCAGAAATCTTCCGCGCACGCGGCGTCGAGGTCGATGAACGACCGGGCCTGTCGAAGGACGAGCTGAAAGCCATTCTCGGGGATTATGACGGCCTCGCCATCCGCTCGTCGACCAAGGTCACGTCGGACGTGCTGGAAGCCGCGACCAATTTGAAGGTGGTCGGCCGCGCCGGCATCGGCGTCGACAATGTCGACATCCCGGCGGCCACGTCCAAGGGGGTGGTCGTGATGAACACGCCCTTCGGCAATTCGATCACCACTGCCGAGCATGCCATCGCCCTGATGTTCGCGCTCGCCCGCGAACTTCCCGCCGCCGATGCGTCGACCCAGGCCGGCAAATGGGAGAAAAACCGGTTCATGGGCGTCGAGCTCACATCCAAGACCTTGGGCCTGATCGGTGCCGGCAATATCGGCTCGATCGTCGCGGAGCGGGCACTCGGCCTCCGGATGAAGGTAATCGCCTATGATCCCTTCTTGACGGAGGAGCGGGCCATCGACCTCGGCATCGAGAAGGTCGATCTGGACACGCTCC
>JAESFL010000838.1_pt1 | contig 15971 bp, 15 predicted proteins | sample 9269401 | NCBI WGS metagenome assembly JAESFL01 (sample SAMN14506025, study PRJNA617098) | algae metagenome | isolation source: Gloeocapsa sp. UFS-A4-WI-NPMV-4B04 and co-occurring heterotrophs from desert... | place: USA: Utah | collected 2006-10-01 | reverse complement strand
GCTTGTGCGATGGGGGATGGTGGGCTGCGGGGCCGTAACCCAGAAAAAAAGCGCGCCCGCTTACGCCAAGGCTGCCGGATCGCGGCTCGTCGCCGTGGCCTCCAGGCGGGCCAGCTCAAGCCAAGACTATGCAATGAGACACGGCATCGAGCACGTCTTCGCGGATCCCGAGGAGCTGATCCGGTCGCCCGATGTCGATGCGGTTTACATTGCCACCCCGCCTTCATCGCATCTCGCACTGGCGCTCCGGGTCGCGGAAGCGGGAAAGCCGTGCTGCGTGGAAAAACCGCTCGCCATGTCACATGGCGAGGCCGTCCGGATCGTGAGGGCGTTTGAAGCGGCTCGGCAGCCGCTCTTCGTAGCTTACTATCGTCGTTCGCTTCCCCGCTTCGGCCAGGTGATGAACTGGCTTGCCCGCGGAGCGATCGGGCAGGTCCGCCACGTTCACTGGAGCCTGGCGCGCACGCCGACGGCGGCCGATCTTTCCGGCGAACTCGGGTGGAGGACCGACCCCGAGCAAGCACCGGGGGGATATTTCGAAGATCTTGCCTGCCACGGGCTCAACTTGTTCGACTTTCTCCTCGGTCCGATCGATCAAGCGGGCGGCGTTCACCGCAACCAGCAGGGGCTGTACGAAGTGCCGGATGCCGTCGCGGGCACCTGGAGCCATGCCGGCGGAGCGACCGGATCCGGCTTCTGGAACTTTGCGGCATTCGAGAGATCGGACGAGGTCCAGATCATCGGCTCCGGAGGGCGGATCGGGTTCTCCGTCTTCGAGGAAGCCCCTTTGGTCCTGGAGACCAACAGCACCACCGAAACGATCGAAATCGGCAATCCCGATCCGATACAGCTTCATCACGTCGAGAATATGATCCTGCACTTGTCCGGCGCCGCGCTCCACCCTTCGCTTGGCGACAGCGCCGCACGAACGGAATGGGTGGCGGACCAGATACTCAGGGATCTTCGCCGCTGATCAATCGCGTTTCCGATCAGGCTCCGATGCCGCTTGCACCGGATGAGCCATCCCGGATAGAAATACGCTGCTGAGAACAAGCCTGGTCGATACGCATCCCTAGGAGGCAAAGATGAAGTTCGGTCGAATGGACGGGACGAGCCTGCTTCGGATGCTGACGTTGGTTTCGGCCACCGCGGCGGCAATAACGTTGAGCGGCGCCTACCCGGCGACGTCAGGGCTAGTAGCGGCAACCACGCCGCCGCAAGCGGCTCCGGCAGCGGATCCCACCGACCAGCTTCCGCCGCAGGCCCGGATCGGCGCCTATGTGGGTGAGGATGTCATGATCAGGATGCGCGACGGCGTTCGGCTGCATGCGCAGGTCTGGCGTCCGGAAGGGGCGACGGGCAAGCTGCCGATCCTCATGAGCCGATCGCCTTATGGCTTCACGAAGGAGCGGCTCGAAGCCGCCTTCGGCAAAGGCGGCTATCGCGAGCTGGCGGCAGACAATTACATCTTTGTGTTCCAGGACATAAGGGGCCGCTTCGGATCGGAGGGCGAGTTCGTCAATCTGCGTCCGGTGAAGAGCAGGCCCGACGGCGTCGACGAAGCGACCGATACGTATGATTCCATCGAATGGCTGGTGAAGAACCTGCCCGCCAACAACGGCAAAGTCGGGGTATTCGGCGTGTCCTATGGCGGCTGGACCGCCGCGATGGCGACGATCTATCCCCACCCGGCGCTGAAGGCAATTTCGTCGCAAGCCTCGCCCGAAGACATGTTCATCGGCGACGACTTCCTGCACAATGGCGCATTCCGGCTGGATTATGCCTGGTCCTGGGTCTCGGCGCTCGAGACGGACGGGCGGACCATGAAGCGGTTCGATTTCGGCCAGGAGGATGGCTACAGCTGGTATTTGAAACAGGACAATCTGGCGACGCTCGACCGCCAGCATCTCGGCCGCTCCATGCCCAGCTGGCAGAACTTCGTGGCCCATCCGAATTACGACGCGTTTTGGAAGAACGGCCGCACGTCCTCGATGATGCCGAAAAAGGTGAAGACACCCAATCTGATCGTCGCCGGCTGGTATGATCAGGAGGATTTCTACGGGCCGATGAGAATCTACGAAAATCAGGAGAAAGGGGACGATAGGGGCCTCAACTACCTGGTGGTCGGTCCGTGGAACCATGGCGGGTGGCGCGGCGCAGGATCGGCCTACGGTCCGTATCAGCTTGGTGCTGCGACCGGTGACTGGTTCCGCAAGGATGTCGAACTGCGCTGGTTCCGTTATTGGCTGAAGGGCATCGGGACGCTCGATCAGCCCGAGGCGCTGGTGTTCCAGACCGGCAGCAACCAATGGCAGCGCCTCAGAAGCTGGCCGCCGGCCCAGGGTGTGACGACCCAAAGGCTCTACTTGCGCGCGGGCGGCAGGCTTTCATTCGACCCGCCCACCGCGGCCGAAGCCGCCGCCGCCCGCTTCGTTTCAGATCCCGCCAATCCGGTGCCCTATCGCGACCGGGCGGTACTGAAGCCGTTCATGGCGGAAGGCTCGACCTGGTCGACCTGGATCGCCGATGACCAGGCGCCGTTCACCCGGCGCAAGGACGTGCTGTTCTGGCAAACCGCGCCCTTGGCTCGAGATGTAACGGTCGCCGGCGACCTAGCGGCCGAGCTGTTTGCCAGCACGACGGGCTCCGACGCCGACTGGGTGGTGAAATTGGTGGACATCTACCCGTCGGATGCAAGTGTTCCCGCCGAGCTGCGCGGTCGCCAGCGGATGATCGCCAACGACGTGTTCCGCGGCCGTTACCGGACAAGCTATGAAACGCCCCGGCCGATCAAGCCGAACACGGTGCTCGACTACAAGATCGATCTGCATACGGCCTCGCACGTTTTCAGAAAGGGTCACCGCATCGGCGTCCAGGTGCAGAGCAGCTGGTTCCCACTGATCAACCGGAACCCGCAAACCTATGTGGACAACATCCTCCAGGCTAAGCCCAGCGCCTTCAAGGCGCAGACGCACGCCATATACCACACGCCGCGCTATCCATCCGCCATTTCGATCATGGCGGCGAACGAAGCGGCGGAGGATCGGAAACAGGCATCGCTTACGTCCCCTCGCCTCGCCCGCCGCTAGCAGGCTCAGTTACAGGGCAAGGATCGCCTCAGCGCCGGCCGAGACTCCTCAACGCGCTCAGCAGATGGTCAACCTCGTCTCGGGTGCTGTAATGGCAAAGCCCCACCCGCAGCAGCCCGCCCTGATCCGCGACGCCCAAACGAGCTGAGACCTCGACAGCATAGAAGTGGCCGGACCAGGCAAAGATCCCGCGTTCCGCCAAAAGGGCCGCGATCTGCTGCGGAGAATGCCCAGCGATGGTGAAGGAAAATGTCGGCACGCGTCCCTCCATGGACGGAGGTCCCCAAAGCGTGAGGCCGTCAATCGCCGCCAAACCCGACAAGAGCTGCTCGCCGAGACCGCGCTCATAGACATCGCAGGCTTCAAGCGCCGCCCGAAGGCGCGTCCGCCGGGAATTGCCATCGCTGCCGACCTCGCTCCCAAGCCATTCCAGATATTCGATGGTTCCAAGCACGCCCGCCTGGGCTTCGAAGGAAGGCGTTCCCGTTTCCAGGCGGACGGCCGGTGGCTGTTCGGAGGCGGGCCGCACCTTATAGGCCTCGAGCTCGTCGAGAAGCGCCCCTCTGCCCCAAAGGACCCCCTGGTGCGGACCGAAAAATTTGTAGGGCGAGCAGACCAGGAAGTCGCAGCCCAGCGCTTCCACATCGGTCACGACATGAGGCACCGACTGGACGGCATCCACGTAGACGAGCGCGTCGCTACGATCGCGAACGATCCCGCAAATAGCGGCGACATCATTCAACGTGCCAAGCGCGTTGCTAGCCCCGCCGACCGCGACCAGGCGCGTGCGCGCGGTCAGCAGAGTTGGAAGGGCATCGAGGTCGAGCCTGCCCGTAGCTGGATCGAAATCGATCCAGCGGACGGCCATGCCCTTGTCACGCGCGGCCATCAGCCAGGGCGCGATGTTCGCGTCATGGTCGAGCCGCGTGACGACAAGCTCGTCGCCAGGGCTCCAACGGCGGGCCAGCGACCGCGAGACGGCGAAGGTGAGAGAGGTCATATTGGGACCGAAGGCAATTTCGCCCGGCTGGCCGCCCAGCAGGTCCGCCACCGCAGCATGTGCCGCCTTGCTGAGGCTGTCGGTCTCGGCAGAGGTAGAAAAGGCGCCGCCGGAATTGGCGGTGCCGTGCTCGAGATGGCGGCGCATCCGATCGATGGATTGAACGCACAATTGAGTGCCGCCGGGACCATCAAAATAGATGCGGGCAGATCCCGCATCCTTCCGGCCCAGGGCCGGAAATCGGCGCCGCACCTCATCGATCGGAAAATGCATCTTGTCTCCCAAACGGCCGCCATTGCGGGAATCGGCAAGGCCGGACGCGCAACGCGAGAGGTCTCGGCGCCGTCCGGCCTTCAGCCATTGTCGATGCCGGGCTGGCGGGCAACCGGATTTTGCTTGGCAACCTTGAGCCAATGGTCGGTCCCGCTCATCGCCTACCGAGGCTGAGCTTTTCGTCTGGTGACCCGGATACCGCTTCAGGCGGCCCGGTTCTGCTCATGATGCAGAACCGGAGCCCCGGCGAGGGCCCGGCTCCACTCCGCTTCGGTCGAGAAGCTTCAGCTATCGATTGCGGCAAGAAAGTTGGTGAGGCGGTTCTGCTCGAGGCTACGGAGCAGGCCATTGTCGTGAAAGGGGACGACCGACTCCGCCAAGGCTTGGCTCCATTCCGCATCCATGTCGAACAGGATGCCGAGCCCGAATACCGCCGGCACCTGGCAAAATGCCATGTTTCGACCCTGCCCGCTGAGTTCCTCCATAAAATCCTCGACAGCGGTCAGAACGCCGTTGCGCGGGCCGCCTTCAACGAGGGCGAAGGCGAACTGGCCCATGCCGCGAAAGCCGCGGCCGGGAAGCAGGCCCGCAAAGTCGGGAACGGCGCCGCCGTCATAATCGTAGGGCTGGCGATATTCCGCCGGGATCTGGTCGGGCGCATAATACATGTCGCGCCGCCCCGCGGGCCACTCGACGTCGTGAAGGAAAGCGAGAAACGGCTTGCCATCGCGGTGGCAAGCGGCCTCGATGCATTTCAGCTCGTGATAGACGGTATACCAATTATGATCGCCGTCGATCAGCCAGGCGTCCACGCCCGTGACGTGCGGAAGCGCTTCCAAGCTGGGCTTGGCAATGTGGCGCACCTGGGGATTCTCCGCCACCCAGGCGAGGAACTTCTGCTTGGGCGCGGGGTCGATGGACGTCAGCCGTCCGCCATGCTCCGCCGCGAAGTCGGCGAGCCGAACGGTCATGCCGCCGAATTCGGCGCCGACTTCGACGATTTCCTTGGCACCCGCAATTTCGAGCGCGCCGATGATGATGTCGGAGAATTCCGACATGGAATGAATAAGAACACCGGCCATTATGCCGCCTCCTTCATGACAATGCCTGGCGTGCGACGCACGACCGGCCGGAAAACAAAACTGAACACCAGGGACTCCTTGCCGGCCAAGGCAGCCGGGGGCGGAGGCACGAGGAGAAGGGCGGCCTCGCCGCAGCGGAAGAAGCCAGGCGCGTGCTCCTCCATCCCTTCGTATATGACTTGCGCCGGAATAGGCGGCGACTTGGCGGCGGCGGTCGGATCATACAGGCCCGCGACCGTGTGGAAGGCGGCCTCTTCCACCTGCACCCACTCGGCAATGTCGCCAAGTTGAACGCCGACCGCGAACCGCCCCGCGCCAATCGGCACCGTGGCCTGAAAATAGCCGTCGTGGGTGAGGTTGGCGTCCACCGCCAGCGGCATCTGGCTGGCGCTGTCCGCCACGAAAGCCTGGAGCCCAATGGTCTCCGCGTGGAAATCCGCCGGGCGCAGATCGAACTGATAGCGCGACGCGGCGAACATGGCGAGCACGTGCGAGAAACCGTGCTGCTGAAGCTCGCCCGGCAGGTACATTCGGTTCGACTGATTGACGTAGAAAAGGCCGCGTTGCCGAAGGCCCGCGCCCGCCAGCTCCGTATTCACCAGCGAAACCATGTCGGACGTGCCGAGATTCACGTCGTGCTCGAACGACTGCAGCACGGCAACTTCCTTCGCCGTCGGCATGAACAGAAAGCGGGCAAGCACCGCTCCGGCATGCTGCCGCCGGCAGTCCGCGCCGTCCGACGCGGCCGCCCGGAGGACGGCACCGGACGCATGCGTCGCATAGTCGACGCAGGCAGCCTGAATGCGGTCACGCAGCGAATTCTGCTGCGCCTTGTGACCCGAGGCCTTGCGGACGGGCGATCCGTCGGCCGTATAGTTTTCGACGGAGCCTTGCGAGACGGTGGAAAGCTGCTCCACGACCGAAATCGGCATCGAAAGGGCGTGCACCGCGCCGATGTCATAGTGGCGCGTATCAATCAGGCCCTGCTTGTCGTAGCCGGTTTGGATCGGGTCCCGGAGCAGCAGGTAGCGGCCCGCAATCGTCATGCCGAAGCGATCGCGCAGCACCGGCTCGATAAGGTTCTGCACGGATCCGGCATAGCCGAGATCGGCCAGCATTACCGCATCGCCCCGCTCGACGCCGATGCTTTCCAGATGAGTCATCAGCTTGTCGGCGAACGCTGCCGATCGTTCGACCACTTTCGCGACCGTCGCCGGTTCAAGCGCGCGGCGGTTCAGGACTTCCTGCGCCGTACCTCCGGTCCGTCCGCCCGTCAGCGCATCGCCTTCCTCCTTCGTCAGGCCGAGCTGTTTGACGATCACGTCCGTGCGGCCATGCGGCTCTTCGGTGGCCAGATAGCTGCGAACGGCATCCTCATCCACGAAGCTCGCGCGGCGCGCGGCGAAGCGGCTCAGTTCGACGGGTGCGGCTTCGCTATGGGGGAAGAGCGCCCGGTGCACTTGAAGCGGAAGGTGGCCGTCGCGCATCATGTAAAGGAGCTTGACCGACCTTCCGAGGCGCGACGCCATGGCCTGGCGCTCTTCCTCGAGCCAATTCACAAAGCTGTGCATGATGGGGCCGAGCACATCATGGCCGAGCGCTTCCACCGGATCCTCGCGGAGCCCGATCGACAGAACAGGGCGATGCGGCGCAAACGCCGGACATGTGGCTCGCACCTTGCCGTCCATCATCGTTGCGGCGGATGCCTCTAGGCGGAGGCGCTGCGCGCAATCATCGCCGAATTGGCGCAGATGTGCGCTGGCGATGCCGAGCATGGCCGGCGCCCTCTGGTCGGCGTTGATGTTGTCGCCCACATGGAAGATCGCCCCCGGCTCGGCGTTCAGCGCCTTGAGGACTGTCTTGAACAGGCCCTCGCCTTTGCTGATCCCATGGTCGGCCGAAACGAAGACGTGGTCCAGCATGGCGGCCACCTCATCGCCCGCGGCGCGGCCGATCAGCTGTCGGAGTTGCTCCTCCGAAAGATAGGTGTCCGAGACAATGACGATCTTGAGGCCGCGCGCCTTGGCGGCCTTCATCAGCTCGACAGTGGGCGCAAAAGCGTAGCAGTGACGGGATTCGGCATCCAGCTCGGTCTGTACCGCCGCGGCCACGACGGCATCGTCGGCATTCGGCATTGCGGCGCGATAAATCTCCTCGATACGCGCTTCGTTCTTGCCGCGATCGAAAAAGGCAAAGCGGCGCGCCCGGGCTTCGGCGCGGCTGCGCGTCCAGATGCCACCGCCCTCTATGGGTAGATCGGCGAACACATCCCGCGGCGCCACCACGTTGCGCCACAAAAGGGTGTCGAAGCAGTCGAGCGAGAGATAGCGGATGTCGGCGGACACTCGATCGAGCAGGTCCGGCAGCTCGCGCGCGGTGATTGTCAGTTTCATAAATCCCCCAGTTCCAAATGTGGTGAGCGGGCTCAGGCCCAGTCGCCGAGTTCGTTGCGCACCTTGTCGAGCGCGGCCTTCTTGATCTGGCAGACGCGGGCGGCGCCGATGCCGAGCGTCTGGCCGATCTCCTCGAGGTTCATTTCCTCGACGAAATAGAGTTGCAGAACCATCGCCTCCCGCTCGGGAAGCGTCTTGATCGATGCCGCGAGCGCGCCCTGCAGACGGTCTCGATCGAGCGCCTCGTCCGCGCCCTCGTGCAGGTCGGCGAACCACATCGAATGCTCGGAATAGACGTCGTCGATCGATTCGTGCCGGACGGAATGCGTCTCGTCCGAAAGCCGGCGATAGTCGGCCGGTTCGAGGCCGAGCTCGGTGGCCATTTCGGCTTCGCTCGCTTCCCGCCCGAGCCGGTTCTCCAGCCGGCTCCGAACAGCGGCGAACTCGCGCCGTCGCGCCATCGCCGATCGGCAGACCGTCGCCTCCCGGCGGAGGTGGTCGATCATCGCGCCCCGGATCCGCATCGAAGCATAGGTCGCGAAAGCGTGGCCGCGATCCTCGAAGCCGTTCGCGGCTTCAACCAGCGCGATCATGCCGATCTGAACGAGATCCTCCACATCCGTGGCGGAGGAAACGCGGCCATGCACGTGCCAGGCAATCTTGCGGACGAGCGGCATGTGCGAGCGGGCCAGCGCCTCCGGGCTCTGCCGGGCCGGGGCCCGCTGGTAGGTCGGCGCGGGATCAGTGAGCGCCATGGAGCGCCTCCATTCCGAAGAACCGCTGGCCGCCTTCGGTCATCGGCAGCTTCTTGTCGGAAATTGCGCGGGCGAGACGCGAAAAAGCGGCGCTGGCGCGGCTGTCCGGAAAGGCTTCGAGGCAGCAGCGCTTGCGCAGAACAGCTTCGCGAACATGCTCGTCGCGGGGGATTGAACCGAGATAAGCCAGCTGCGTGGGAAGAAAGCGCGCCACCACAGATTGGAAATGATCGAACAATTGCTGCCCGAGCGTTTCGCTCTCGACCATATTGGTGACGACGGATATGTCGCTACGGCCATGGTCGAGCGCCAGCACCTTGACGAGCTGGTAGGCGTCCATGAACGCGGTCGGCTCGGATGACAGGACGAGCAGGATCACGTCGGACGCGGCGACGAGGCTGAGCGCCTCGGGCGAAATGCCGGTGGCCGTATCGACCAGCACATGATCCACCTCTTCGGCATAAGGGCGGAAAGCGTCCGCGAGCCGGCGCCGGTCCGAGGCGGCGAGCGCCGGATTGAGACCGCTTCCGCTGTGCCCGGGCACGAGTTTCAAGCCTGAAGGACCCTCCTGCACGACATCGGCCATCGCACAATCGCGGGCGAGCACGTCAGCGATAGTGGCCGTGGTGTTGAGGCCGAGAAGGATGTTGGCGTTGGCGAGGCCAAGATCGCCGTCGACCAGCATTGCCTGTTTACCCATCCGGGCGAGCGCCACCGAAAGGTTGACCGACACGTTCGTCTTGCCGACGCCGCCCTTACCGCTGGTAACGGCAATGACGCGGGCGCTTCGCGCGGATTGCGGCAAATCCATCATGCTGCACTCTCCGCACTGATCAGCGCCTGGTTCACGCCGCCGCCCACTACCGCAACCACTTCAACGGGCTTTCCATCAGGTATCTCCAGAAATGACAGCACCGGCACGTCGGGAATGTGCGGTGCGAGAAGGCGAGAAAGGGCACGGCGGGCGACGGGCGATGTGACGATCGCGATCCGCCGCGCTTCCGCGAGATAGGGGCTGGCGACATCGCCGATCGACTGCACGATCTTGTGCGCAAGGTTGGGTTCGATCGGATGCGCGGCATCCTTGCCCGCGCGGATCGCCTGGCTGAGCAGGCCCTCGAGCCCGGCATCCAGCGTCAGCACGGGGAGCGGCATACGCGCCGGCGCGATCGTCTGCACGATAAGCCCGCCGATCCGCTGCCGAACCGCCTCGACCAATTGCACCGGATCCGCTTCTTCCCGAGCGGCATCGACCATAGCTTCGGCAATGCGGCGGAAGTCCTTCAAGGGAACGCCTTCAGCCAGCAGCGAGCGGCAGAGCGCCGCAATCGACGCCAGCGGCAGTGGCTGCGGCGTCAGGCCGGCGACCAGCTGCGGCGCGTTCTCCTTGAGCGCGTCGAGCAGGTTCTGCGCATCATCCATGCCGAACATCTCGGCGGCCGACACTTGGATGATCTGGTTGAGATGCGTCGCGATGACAGTCGCGGGATCCACCACCGTATAGCCGGCAATGACGGCATCGGCGCGCTTTTCAGGCGAGATCCAAACGGCGTCGAGACCGAAAGTGGGATCCTTCACCGCCCGGCCCTCGACCGGATGAAGGATGTCGCCGGAATCGAGCGCCAACAGGTCCTCGGGCCAGATCTCGTCTTCTGCGCAGATGACGCCGGCGACGGTGATCCGATAATGGTTCGGCCCCAGAGCCAGATTGTCGCGGACGCGGACGAGCGGGATCACGAAGCCGAGCTCGCGCGAGAGCTGCCGCCGAATCCCGGTTATGCGCGCCATCAAAGGTGCGCCCTTGCGCTCGTCGACAAGGCTGATCAGGCCGTAGCCGAGTTCGAGGCCGAGCATGGCCCCATCGCTGACTTCGTCCCAGCCGATCACGCTCGGGTTGGGCGCGGGCAGCGCTTCGGGCTCGGCGACATTGGCGTGCGCGATATTGCGCAGGCGCCAAGCCACGTAGCCGGCGAGCGCGGCGGCCGGAAGGATGATCAAGTGCGGCATCCCAGGGAGAACACCGATGATGAAGAGGATCACCGCAACCGGCGTCCAAGCCTTGGCGGAGCCGAACTGGCTCGCAATCTGATCGGACAAGCCGAGCGGGGAGGCCACGCGGGTGACGATGGAAGCGGCGGCGATCGAGAGCAGGAGCGCCGGGATCTGCGCCACCAAGGCATCGCCGATCGCAAGCAGAATGTAGGTTTCCGCCGCCTGGCTGAGGGAGAGGCCGTGGCTGAGCGTGCCAAGCACGAGGCCACCCAGAATGTTGATCACGAGGATGAGCACGCCCGCAATGGCATCGCCCTTCACGAACTTGGAGGCGCCGTCCATCGACCCGTAGAAATCGGCCTCGGTGGCCACTTCCTGCCGGCGGGCTTTGGCTTCATCGGGCGTGAGCAGGCCGGCGTTGAGGTCCGCGTCGATCGCCATCTGCTTGCCGGGCATGGCATCGAGGGTGAAACGCGCCGAGACTTCGGAGACGCGGCCGGCGCCCTTGGTGATGACGACCAGGTTGATGATCATCAGGATGGCGAAAACGAACAGGCCGACGGCATAATCGCCGCCGATCAGGAAGCTGCCGAAGGCTTCGATCACATGGCCGGCGGCATCCGAACCCTCATGCCCGCTGACCAGCACGACGCGCGTCGACGCGACGTTGAGCGCCAGCCTCAGCAGAGTGGCGAAGAGCAGAACGGTCGGGAAGGAGGAAAAATCGAGCGGCTTGGCAGCGTTCAACGCCACCATCAGCACGGCCAGACTGATCATGATGTTGGCGATGAAGCCGATGTCGAGCAGGGTCGCCGGGATCGGTACGACCATGAGGCTGACGAGCATAAGCGTCGCCATCGGGAGAACAGCATCGCGGCTGGCGCTTACCCAGACGCTGCGTTTCACGGCTGCGGTCGACATGTCCTCAGCCCCCCAGCTGCGCGAGCATCAGATAGGCAAGGCGCGCGTAGCGCGGCGATGGCCCGGCAACTGCTTTGGATGGCTGCTCCAGAGCCGCCATTCGCATTTCCGTGGACTCGCGGGGGAAGGCATTGGGGAGCGGCCCCGATGAGCCGCCGAGCTTGGCGGCAAAGCGCTCGCGGATTTCGGCGAAGCTGCGCGGAACGCCGCCCTTGCCGTAGAAGACCCATTTGTTGGCGCGCGCGGCGGCGGGAAGAATCGAGGCGGCGGGGGCGCCAGGGTTGGCGTCGTGTGCGGCGAGGAATTTGGCCGCTCCGCCCGCCCCGAGGAAATGGGCAAGATAAAGGTCAACGCTTTCCGCCGGGCGGCCGAGCCGCCCCTGGAGGTAGCTTTGGTTGTCCGCTGCAAACTCGGCCGCCATTGCGGAGGCGGCCTCGGGATCCTTGCGAAGGTCGAGGATCGCCTTGCGCGTGGCCGGGTCGCCAACATGGTAGCGGCCATTAGGGGCCCGCTGGATGGCGTCGGCAGCCCACCCAAGTCCGTGATTGGCGCCGTGGCGATTGACTGTAGCCAGCCAGGTTTGTTCGATGAACTGGAAAAGGCCGGTCGCGCTCGATGTCTTTGCGCGCGCATTGGGATTGAAGCCGCTCTCGATCCTGGCCTGGCCGAGCAGATACCCGAAATCGACGCCGGTTCGTGCAGCGGCGGTTTGGATGGCGACGCCGACGCCATGCCCCGCGCTACCCAGCCTTTCCCCGATGTTCGTCGGAATCATGACGCCCCCTCTTGTTCGGGAGCATCTTGTGCAACTGCCGTGCCAACTGGCCGGCAGTCGGTGTCATCAGAGCCAGATCGTCTGAGGGAGGAGCGCTTCGCGCTTCAACCGAACCGTGAATGGGCCCCCGCAGGAGTCATCGGCCTGGATCGGAAGCGGCTTCGGGGAAAGCCGCGTCGGGCCATCTTCGGGGGAACCCGATCTGGCTCCACCGACATGATCGAGATCAAGATCCGCGCTTTGGCTTGATCCAATTTGAAGAGATCTTGGTTTAAGCGATCAGCCTTGCCGGGCGCGAATATGCGCCGCCCAAGACTTGTCCGCGGGCGGCAGCCAGCATCTGCAGGCGCTGTGCCGTCCGGTCTGTCAGAAAGTTGACGCGGATGCGGGCCGCTTCCCCCAGTTGGGCGATAAGCTTCGCCCGCTCCTTCAGCTGCGGGATATCGCGCCAGCCCCCGGCCGCCCGAACGGCTGCAATGGCGCCGCGCAGCTGCTCGAGCCTCTGCTCGATCGCATCGACGTCGTTCGCGTCGAGCGCTCCAATCAAATCCTCATGCGCCGCTTGCAAGCGGCCCAATGCAAGAAGGCTCATGCGTTGCCCTTTGCCGGGAGGTCGAGCGCCAGCATGCTTTGGGCAATCTTGGCCGGATCGACGGGGTAGCGGCCCTCGGCAATCGCGGCGCGGATTGCTGCGACCTTTCCGGCATCCACCGGCGCTCCGGCGGACATGATGTCCGCGACGATGCTGGATGCGCTGCCTGCCTGGCGCTGCACTGGAGCATCGCTCGCTTTCGCCGTTGAAGCGCTGCGCTCCACCGAGCCGCGGACCAGCTCGAGCCGTCCCGGTCCAGACTTGCCAATTCCGTCCATCATCGTTCCGTCCTTTCGCGCGGCGGTGCCGCCTCCAAAGCTATAACGGCAGCAACCGCCGTCACTTAAATCCCGGCAACGAAACGCGTCCGTCTTCGGTGACGACGCCGATCACGACGCCCTTCTTTCCTTCAGAGCGCACGCGGATCCGGTCGCCGGGCGCACCATCCTGCTCCGCCGCTGCGATCGTGCTGACGGTAAAGCCGCTGCTTCCGGCCGTGAGCTCGACCTGATCGCCCTTGCGAATGATCGGCTCGGCCTTGACCGCCACTGGGGACAAGGCTGCCGCGGCCCGCTCCAACGGGATACGGATACGCCAGCCAAGTGGCTGACAGCGCACCGTCACCGCTCCCAAGGCGGGAGCCTCGACCTCCGCGGCCTTCGGGCACGGCCGGAGCTTCAGCCTTCGGTCGATCGGCCGGACGGGCCCGCCCGGCTCACCCATGCCGGCACCCAGAGCCGCCGAGACCCGCATTTCGAGGGCGTCGAGATCCTCGAAACCCTGCGCGTTGGCAGACGTGCCGATCAGCAGAATGGCGGGCGCCAGGCGTCGGAAATACGTCACCACAAGCATGCTCCTTGATGTTCCAAACATCCTAAGCAACGCTCGTGCCAAACCGGATCAGCCGCTGGGGCGCACGGTGAGTTTCTGGCCGCTCGGCGCCTCGCCCTTCCCGCTGCGCGGCATCAGGATCGTGATCTCTTCCTCTCCGAGACCGCCTTCACCCAGTGCGCGGGCTAAGGAGGCAGCGCGCGCCGCGGCGAGCTCCCAGGCGTCGAAGCGGCCGCCCGACGGCTCGTGCCCCTCGCTTTCGACGACCAGCAGCTTTCCGGATCGGCTGGCGCCTCTGCCGATAGCGAGCAGATCGCGCCGCGCCCGCGCGGTGAGGCGAGCCTCGCCCCGCTCGAACAAGCGCCTCGCCGGCGCGTCAAGGAGTGCCGGAGCGGCGGCCTGGTTCGCAAAAGCGGCGCGCGCCCCGGCGGCGACCGTGCGGCTGTTTCCGGCTTGAAGAAGCACGAAAAAGGCCAGGAGCAGCATCGTCAGGTCGGCAAAGCTCACCGCCCAGCGCGGGACGTGCAGCGAGGTCATCACGCCGCCTTCTTGCGCCGCTTCAGCCAGGCTTCGCTATTGTGCACTTCGCCCGAGGCGAGTTTTTGCAGCCTAGCGAGCGCGGCGCGCTGCCAGGCGAGTTCCGCAAGCGAGAGCCGCTCGAGCCGCGCGGCTGCCGGTCCGAAGATCCCGGCGCCGAGCACCAGCCCGTAAAGGGTCGTGAGCATAGCGAGCGCCATGGCCGGACCCATTCGCGCCGGATCGTCCATCGCCGCAAACATGCCGATGAGGCCGAGCACTGTTCCGATCATTCCCATGTTGGGGCTCGCTTCGGCCGCCGCTCGCCAGACCGCCGCCGCCGCCCGGTGCCGTGCCTCCCTATTGGCGAGCTCTTCCGACGACCAGGCGGCAAAGGCTTCGGGGCTTGGCGCATCGGCGAGTCTGATCCCCGCCCGCCGAACGAAGGCGCTGTCGGTTTCAACATGGTCGGCCGCGGCGATCCCCTTCATCTCGGCAAGCTGCTCGATCTGGCGGACCGCGCGTCGGGCCGAGAGCTCGTCCTGCCCCGGCGAGGCTTTCAGCATCGGCCGCACCGCCTTCAAGGCAAGCCGGAGGTCGTCGCGGGTCGAGCGCAGGGCTGCCGCCATGAGGCTGCCCGCCCCGACCAGCAGAAGAGCTGACGGGTCGATCAAGCGGGCGACGGTCTCAAACACTCGATCCACTCCTTAGCCGAACCCGACCGGCAAGAATTTGCCGCCCCGTCGGCAAAAACTTGCCGGTCTCAGGCCCCCGCCTGCGACGGGAACCGCAAAAAACCGTCACTTTTCGATCTGGCACGACGATTGCAACCAGCCCCGCCGATAGCCCGATTTGTCTTTAACGGCAGCCGGGCGAGGAACTTAAAGGGGGAAGGCATGGCCGACGGCCAATCGATCTTCGGCATTCACGGGACGGCGCTCGCGCTGCGCTCGCAGCGCCTGTCGATGCTCGCTTCGAACATCGCGAACGCCGCGACGCCCGGCTACAAGGCGCGTGACATCGATTTCGAGCAGGCGCTCGATTTGGCATCGAAGGGCCGCCAGCTCGGGCAGGCGGCGGAAGATGCCGCGGCCTACCGCGTGCCGGTCACGCCGTCGCTTGACGGCAATACCGTCGAGCTTTCGACCGAGCAGACGCTCTTCGCTGAAAATGCCGTCCAATATCGCACCACGCTCGCCTTTCTCGAGGGCCGCATCTCCACCCTCAAGCGCGCGCTGAAGGGAGAATAAGCATGGCGAAGCCCATGAACGTATTCGACATCGCCGGCCGGGCAATGTCCGCGCAATTGGTTCGGCTCAACACGACTGCATCCAATCTTGCCAATGCCGGGTCCATCTCCGGCACCAAGGAAAATGCCTTCCGGTCGCTGAAGCCGGTCTTTGAAACGGTGAGCGACCGGGCCGGGGTGGCAACAGTCGGCGTGAGCCGCGTCGTCCAGTCGGAAGTCGAACCGGTAAAGCGCCACCAGCCCGGACACCCGCTCGCCGACGCCAATGGCGATGTCTGGGAAGCCGGCGTCGACACTTCGGCGGAGCTGATCGAGATGGTCGAGAGCGCCCGCCAATATCAGAACAACGTCCAGGTCCTTCAAACGGCCAAGACGCTCACTCTCGACACTTTGAGGCTCGGCCAATGACATCGATCAGCAATCTCACCTCCGGCGCCTCGACCGTGCCGATGGCCACCAAGCCCGCGGGCGCAATGGATCAAACGGACTTCCAGAAGCTGATG
>JAESFL010000837.1_pt1 | contig 15971 bp, 13 predicted proteins | sample 9269401 | NCBI WGS metagenome assembly JAESFL01 (sample SAMN14506025, study PRJNA617098) | algae metagenome | isolation source: Gloeocapsa sp. UFS-A4-WI-NPMV-4B04 and co-occurring heterotrophs from desert... | place: USA: Utah | collected 2006-10-01 | reverse complement strand
CCTCGCTTGCTGAGCAGTTCGAGCGACTCGCTGCATGACCGTCGTGAGAGGCTCGCTACTATCCTGTTGTCTCAGCTCCAGAGTTGCGACAGAACCGATTATTGCGCTGCCAGGCAGCAGGTGTCTCGCCGACGATGCGCCGGAAGATACGGGTTAAGTGCGCCTGATCTGAAAAACCGAGTTCCGTCGCGATTTCGGAGAGAGGCGTATCGCTCAGAAGCAACTTCTCCTGCACCTTACGCACACGCACGTTGAGCTGCCACTGGTGCGGCGGCAGGCCCGTCGAGACCTTGAAGGCGTGGCTGAAATAGGATTGCGACAAGCCGACCAGTTTCGCCAGTTCCTGCAGCCTGATGTTCTCCCCGCTGTTTTCCTCGATGTAGTCCATTACCCGGCGCAGTTGCCAGGGGGAGAGAGGCGTCCGCTTGCGCTCCTGATGACGGCCGACCCGCAGAACGTCGATCAAAAGCGCGAGGATCAGGGCATCGCCATAAAGGTCGTTGCGCGCATCCAGATTGCCACAATCATCTTCAATGAGCCGCGCCGAACTTGAAACCCGCTCATCGGACACCATGATCTGCGGAATCATGAGGCGGTCGGAAGAGAGTTCCTCCCCCAGTCGCTCGCTGAAATGCTTCGGATCGAAATGAATATCCAAGTGTCGGATCTGGGCTGCTCTTCCAGTAGAAGCCCATAGGCGCACCCCTGCCGGGATGAAGCTGAAGGATGGAGCATTGCTCTTGCGGTCGGACAGAGCGGATCCGGCATCCACACGCGTTTCCAGATCCCCACCCTTATGGCTCAGAAGCATGAACAGCCGTGGATATGGGGATAGGTACTCGCCTGAGGCTCCTTGATCGAGCCGCGCATTCCACACATCTGCGACCACCCCGTTCCAGGACCGATGCTGGGATGCACCGATCACCGAGATGCCCTCGCGGCGGGAGAGCATCTGCGGATGAAAGACCGCTTTCTCACCCAGTTCGGTACGGGTTCGCAATGTGGAAGGTTCCATGGATCTGCCTGGCGCTCCAGAATTTACCGCTGTATTAAAACGACAAGCCAAAATCATTCAAGAGACAAGAAGAACATACAATCAATGCTTAGGGCACGTTGATAAGTAGCAGACCATCTGTTACCGCTATGCTACTGAAGTTAGACGTAGTTTTGAATCTTTCTTATGTAGCTCGCCTGCTCTTTGTGGAAATCTCCCATGCACTATACTTCAAGTCTGCAGTTTAGATCTATTCTGAGAAGCGGAGTTGCCTTAGCGGCAATTGTTCTATCGGCGTCCGTATCGGCCCAGCAGGCAGCCCCCGGCGCAGTCGTGCAGCTTGAGGAGATTTCGGTGGAAGGCCGCGTTGCGGACGGTACGACCGGACCGGTGAACGGCTACGTGGCCGGCCGGTCTTCAACCGGGTCGAAGACCGACACGCCGATCACCTCCATTCCCCAGGCTGTTTCGGTCATCGGCCGCGAGGAGATCGACAACCGCAAGGCCACGAAGGTCGATGAGACGCTGCTTTACACGGCCGGCGTCTCGGCCCAGTCCTTCGGTCCCGATCCGGATACCGATTGGTTCTTCATCCGCGGCTTTCAGGCCACGCAGACCGGTGTGTTCCTCGATGGACTGCCTCTCTACGCCTACGGCTTCGGCGGCTTCCAGATCGATCCCTTCTTCTTGGAGCGAGTCGAGGTTCTCAAAGGTCCTGCCTCGGTTCTCTACGGCGGGTCCAATCCCGGCGGCATCATTAATCTCGTCAGCAAACGCCCTCATAACGAGCGCTTTGGCTATGCCGAGGCCGGCATCAACAACTGGGGCAACGCCTATCTGGGCTTCGACTACAACACGGTCGACAAGTCGAACACCTGGTCCTTCCGGTTTACAGGTCGGGTTGCTGGGGGCGATCAGTATACCGATTTCTCGGAAGACCTTCGCGGATTCATCGCCCCCCAGATCACCTATCAGCCCTCGGCGGCCACCAAGTTCACACTTTATGGGTTCTATTCCGCCCTTGATCAGATCCGTGTGGGCGGAGGCTTCCTGCCTTATGTGGGAACGGTCGTGGACGCGCCCTTCGGCAAGATCGACCGGCGGGCCTTCTATGGCGAGCCGAGCATCGACGACCAGAAGCGCACGAAGTTTCTCATCGGCTACGAGTTCGAGCACGCCTTCGATACCTGGAAGATCTATCAGAATGCCCGCTTCGGTCGCATGACCGGTTCGCAGACTGGTCCTTATGGATACGGATATTTCAGCCCTACCGATGCGCCCTTCGGCAACCGTTTCGAGCCTGTGGGGCCGGACTACCTGCTCTACCGCATCGGCTTCGAGGAGAATACCGCCGTCAACACCTTCACGATCGACAACCGCGCAACGCGGAGCTTTGATACCGGGTTCCTCAACCACTCGCTGATGCTCGGTTTTGACTACAAGTACTTCAACATCGACCATGTGCAGGCCTCGGGCGGCGCGACGCCGATCAGCGTCACAGACCCGGTCTATGGCGCTCCGCAAGGGCCGGCTTTCATCTATCTCGACCAGGATCTCACCCAGCATCAGGTCGGCTTTTATGTGCAGGATCAAGTGCGCTTCGGCGACGGCTGGCTTGTGACATTAAACGGCCGCTATGACTATGTGGATGCAAAATCGGTCTCTGCGCCGGGCCTTCTCTTCTCGCCGACCTACGACACCAACGACAGCGCGCTGAGCGGCCGCGTCGGTCTGGCCTACGAGTTCGACAACGGCCTGACGCCTTACGTCAGCGCCGCCACTTTCTTCAATCCGATCTTCAACGCCAACCTCACTCCTGGCGACGGCCCGGACGAACCCTTCAAGCCGGAGGACGGCTATCAGTTCGAAGCGGGCGTGAAGTACAAGCCTACCTTCATGGATGCAATGATCACGGCTTCCGTGTTCCACATCGTCAAGGAGAACGTCCTCACCCCGTCTCCCACGGTCGTCAACCCGAGCGCACAGCAGCAACTAGGCGAGGTGACCTCCACGGGCTTCGAGATCGAGGGCAAGGCCAACATCACCGAGAACTTCAAGGTTCTGGCCAGCTTCACGGTTTATGATCTCGAGACCACCGAGGATACCCGTCCGACCTACGTCAACAAGACCCCAATCATCGCTCCGGAAATCCTGGCATCCCTCTGGCTCGACTACACTATTGCCGAGGGGGATTTCCGCGGCCTCGGCGTCGGTGGCGGCGTGCGCTACATCGGCTCGTCCTGGGTCGATCCGGAGAACACGCTCGAGGTGCCGGGCGCAACGGTCTTCGATGCGGCTCTGCGCTACCAGCGGGACAATTGGGGTGTCGCCCTGAACGTCACCAACCTGTTCGACGAGGAATACGTCAAGAGCTGCAACGGCTATTCGGGTTGCGGCTACGGGGAAAGCCGGACCGTTACCCTGTCTGCCAATGTGAAGTGGTAGGTCCTCGCGCCGGGTTTCAATCATTGGCCGGGGCGCATGCAAAAGCGTGCGCCCCGGCCGCCCTTTAAAGTCATGTTGGACGAAGCCGTGAACACCCTGCTCTTCGATCTCAAAGGGGTCAGCTTTTCAGTCGCGGGACACGCGATTCTTGACCGAGTCGACCTCCCGCTCGCGCCGGGACGGGTCTATGGACTGATCGGGTCGAACGGATCCGGCAAGAGCACCCTCGTCAAGATCCTCGCACGTCAGCTCTCGCCGACCGGCGGTACAGTCCGCTTTGAGGGTAAGCCTCTCGCCGATTGGAGCGATCGCAGCTTCGCCCACAACGTCGCCTATATGCCCCAGTTCACGCCCGCGTCGGACGGCATGAACGTGCGTGAGCTCGTGTCGCTCGGCCGCTTCCCATGGCATGGCACCCTCGGCCGCTTCACCGAGACCGACGGTGCGAAGGTCACAGGTGCTATCGAAAGGACTGGTCTGTCGGACTATGCCGAGCGTATGGTGGATTCTCTCTCTGGCGGTGAGCGCCAGCGGGTCTGGCTTGCCATGATGCTGGCGCAGGACACCCGATGCATTCTCCTCGACGAGCCGACATCGGCGCTCGATGTGGCGAACGAGACGCGTGTGCTCACTCTCCTGCAGGATCTGTGCCGTGAGCGCGGCATCGCCGTGGTCGTCGTTCTGCACGACGTCAATCTCGCGGCGCGCACCTGCGACGAGATTATCGCGCTGCGGGGCGGCCGCGTGATCGCCCAAGCCCCGGCCCGGGAGATAATGACCGCAGAAATCTTGGCCGACATCTATGGTGTGCCGATGGGTGTGCTCACACATCCCCTGCGCGGCGATCCGATCGGGTATGTGCTGTGACAGGCCGTATGTTGCAAACCCGCCGCGGCGTGCTTGCAGCGGCGGCCGGTCTCGCCGCTGCCGGGCTGTGCCCCGCGCGAGCCTCGTCCCGTCGGGTCGCCACAATCGATTGGGCCGTGCTGGAGACCTTGCTCGCCATGGGGATTGCGCCGGTTGCAGCGACGGAGCTGGTGCTGTTTCGTGACATCGTGGTGAAGCCTGAACTGCCGGCGGGCATCATCGATCTCGGCCTGCGCGGCACGGTGAATTACGAGTCGCTCCTGCTTGCCCGTCCTGATGTGATCATGAGCTCGAATTTTTACGTGAGCGCGGAACCAAAGATGCGCGGGATTGCGCCCGTTGAGAGCTACAGGATCTATGTTCCGGGCGAGCGGCCCTATGGTATGGCCGAGGCTATGACCCGCAGCATCGGCAGAACCCTTCAGGCTGAGGCAGCGGCCGAGCGGTTGATCGCCCGCTCGCGCGATGAAATTGCTGCTCTGCGTGTGCGTCTGAAGGTTGGCGACGGGCGGCCGATGATTCCGATCAATCTGGGCGATGCCAGGCATTTTCGCGTGTTCGGGGCCGACAGCATGTTCGGCGAAGTACTGGCACAGCTTGGCATAGCGAACGCCTGGACCCAGCCCACCAGTTATTCGGCCATGGCGCCGATCGGGCTTGAGGCCTTAGCGCAGGTGCCCGATGCCTGGATCGTAATGATCCCGCCGATCCCCGTGGATGCGGCCGCCGTGCTGGCGGACAGCACCTTCTGGAACGCGTTGCCGAGCGTGCGTGAGGGCCGCGTGCTGACGCTCGGCCCGCTTAACCCTTTCGGGGCTCTGCCGGCTGCGACGCGCTTCGGGCGCCTTCTCGTTGATGCGTTGCCTTATGCGGCAAGAGCGTGACCCGATGAAAAGAGTGCTGACGAATCGCCGCTTCGTGGTGATCTGGGGTTTACTGACGTTGGTGGCAGGGCTCCTGTTCGTTATCGTCGTGCTAACTCGGCCATCGGTGCTTGGCGATCCGGCCGTTGCTGATAGTCTCAATCAGATCCTGCTCTGGCACAGCCTCCTGCCTCGAGGAGCAGCGGCGCTCCTGTGCGGAGCCGCGCTCGGCCTGTCGGGAGCCCTGCTCCAGCGTGTGCTGCGCAACCCTATTGCTGATCCCTCGACCCTTGGTATCGCGTCCGGTGCTCAACTCGCGCTGACCGTCGCAACGATCTTTGCTCCGAGCCTGATTGCCTTCTCGCGCGAAGGCGTTGCCTTTGCAGGCGGCGTGATCGCCGTCGGGATCATTCTCGCCTTGAGTTTGCGGCGAAGTCTCGACCCCGTCACCGTCGTCCTGTCAGGACTGGTGATCTCCCTCGTGGCCGCGGCGCTGAGCGCCACGCTCGTGCTCGCCAAAGGCGAATATGTGCTGTCGCTTTATATCTGGGGTGCGGGAGCTCTCAACCAGCAGAACTGGGACGTGGCTCTCGCCCTCGGACCGCGCCTCATCGCGGGCGGTCTTGCGGCAATTCTGCTGTTGCGTCCTCTCACCATTCTGGGCCTCGACGATTCTGCAGCGCGCAGCCTGGGCCTTGCCCTGGCCACAACCCGGCTGCTCGTGATTGCCCTGGCCGTGTGGCTTGCCGCGACCACCACGGCCATGGTCGGCGTCATAGGCTTCATCGGCCTGGCAGCGCCCGCTTTCTCGCGCATCAGCGGGGCACCCACGCCAGCACAGATTCTGGTCGTGTCCGCTCTTGCGGGTGCCGTCACGCTGTCCATCACGGACAGCGCGGTGCAACTCCTGGGCTCCGGCTTCAACGATCTGGCGCCGACCGGTGCCGCAACGGCCCTGTTTGGCGGTCCGCTCCTGTTGTGGCTCCTGACCCGCATCCGCACCACCGCCCGCGCACCGCTTGCGGTGTCGGCGCCTCACCGCCGGCACATCGCGAGCCCGTGTCGTGCCTTTGTCTGGCTTGCTCTTGCGGCATCGGCCATGGCCGGCCTTGCCCTCTGCGTCGGGCTCACTGCCGATGGCTGGCATGTTGCGTTCGGGTCGCTTCTGACCGAGCTTCTGCCATTTCGCGCGCCGCGCATCATGGCGGCCGGAGCTGCCGGAGCCATGCTGGGGGCGGCTGGAACCCTGATGCAACGCCTGACCGGGAATCCCCTGGCCGGCCCCGAAGTGCTTGGCGTCAACATCGGGGCGGGCGTGGGTCTTGCGGTGGCGCTGTTCGTGGCGCCGCTCAATCCAGCCTATCTGCTCCTCGGTCTGGCAATGGGGTCACTCGTCACCCTCGTCGTGATTATGGGCATCGCCTCTCGCTCCGGTTTCGGGCCGGACCGACTGCTTCTCGCCGGCATCGGGGTCGGCGCCTTGGGCATGGCCGTGATCTCGACCGTCATGGCACAGGGCGACATGCGGTCCTATGCTCTCCTGATCTGGATCTCTGGCTCGACCAACCGCGTCGGCGACTCCGAAGCCTGGGTCGGAATCATGTCTGCCGTTATCCTGATCCTGCCGCTTTTCTTGTTCTCGCGCTGGCTCGACATTCTGCCCCTCGGCGAGGGAACGAGCCGTTCCGTCGGCCTTGCCTTACGCAGAAGCCGCCTTGTCCTCTCCGTGTTTGCGGCGCTGCTGACGGCGATTGCATCCTTCCTGATCGGTCCTCTCAGCCTGATCGGCCTCGTCGCGCCGCATCTGGCGCGCCTCATAGGTTTCACGCGCGGTCGCGATCAGCTTGCCGCCGCCATCCTGATCGGGTGCGTGGTCATGATCGCTGCCGACTGGCTGTCGCGCGTCGTCGCCTTTCCCTATCAGATCCCGGTAGGCCTGTTTGCATCCCTGATCGGCGGTCCCTACTTGGTCTGGCTCTTGAGCCGTGGAGATACCCAGCATGCCTGAAGCCATGATGCTCACTGCCTCCGCGCGTATCCCGCTGGCCGATCCCAAGGCCATGCTCGGCAAGCTGTGCGAGCATTTCGTCGAGCATGGCACCGTGACGGTGAGTGAAGCAGGAGGGCGAATTGAGAGCCTCTTCGGTATCGCGGTGCTGGAGACCGACAGCGAGGCCTTGATCCTAAAGGCCGAATGCCCGGATAACGTCACGCTCTCCATGGTGAAGTCGGCCCTGGCAGAGCACATCGTCATGTTCGCAGATGACGAAGGCCACAGTTTTACTTGGACAGGCGATCATGCAGGGGATCCGACGATCCCATATTTCCATGAGATGACCATTGTCGGCACCCGCAATGTGACCCAGCAGATGCGGCGTGTCACCCTGGCGGCTCCCGATGCCTCACGCCTGGCTCGCGGCGGGCTTCATGTGCGCATCCTGATCCCGCCGCGGGGACGCGAGCCGATCTGGCCCACGATGGGGCATGACGGCCGCGTCGTCTGGCCCAAGGGTGAGAATGCGCTGACGAACCGCGTCTACACGATCCGCAGGATCGACGAGGAGCGTGGGCAGATCGATGTCGATGTGGTGCTGCATGGGGACAACCACACGCCTGGCGCCTCCTGGGCGGTTCGCGCCGCAGTGGGAGACCGGGTCGGCGTGATGGGGCCCGGTGGAGGCGAATTGCCTGAAGCGGGTCACTACCTGCTGGTCGGTGACGAGACGGCTCTCCCCGTCATCGCGCGCATCGCGGAAGCGCTTCCATCCGACACCCGGGCGACGGTCATCCTTGAGGTCGCCGATCCGTCGGAGGAACAGCCCATCACGTCACAGGCCGCCATCGATCTTCGCTGGCTGCACCGCAACGGCCAGGAGCCCGGCACCACGACAGCCCTGATCGAAGCTGTCCAGAGCTTAGAATGGAGGACTCTGTCGGACGTCTTCGTTCTCGCCGGCTGCGAACATGCATCGGCCAAGGCGATCCGATCCTATCTCCGCGAGGATCGCGCGATGTCAAAGGCGACGCATCTTGTGGCCGCCTACTGGCGGCGAGGGCACGCGGAATCGGATGTCGATCTGCAGGAGTAAACAGGCTGATCTCAGGCCGTCAGACCGAGTTGCGCTTCGCTCAATCGCCTGTAGAGACCATCCTGCTGCAGAAGCTCTTCGTGCCGGCCCTGCTCGACGATCACGCCATCGTCGATCACTGCGATTCGATCGGCATTCCGGATGGTCGCCAAGCGGTGGGCGATCACCAGGGTCGTGCGGCCCTTCGACAGTTCCGCCAGCGCCTGCTGGATCGCCCGCTCGGTTTCCGTGTCGAGCGCCGAGGTGGCCTCGTCGAGGATGAGGATGGGCGGGTTCTTCACGAACATGCGTGCAATCGCCAAACGCTGCTTCTGACCGCCTGAAAGTTTGACGCCGCGCTCGCCGATCACCGTGTCGATCCCGGCCGGCAGCATCCCGATTACGTCGTCTAGTCGAGCGCGACGGGCGGCCTCCAGGATCTCGGCTTCGCTTGCATCGAGCCGGCCATAGGCGATGTTCTCCCGGATCGTGCCGGCGAACAGGAACACGTCCTGCTGCACGATTCCGATCCGGCTGCGCAGTGATTGCAGCGTCATGTCGCGGATATCGATGCCGTCGATCCGGATCGAGCCGCTGTCGACCTCGTAGAAGCGAGGCAACAGCGAGCAGATCGTGGTCTTGCCCGCACCCGACGGGCCGACGAAGGCCAGGGTCTCACCGGCACAGATGGTCAGATCGAGCCCCTTCAGGGTCTCGCGACTTGAGGTGTAGCCGAACCGGACCTTCTCGTAGGAGATTTCGCCCTTCAGGGCGGCAACGGCCTTTGCGCCCGGGCGGTCGGCGATGTCAGGACGGGTATCGAGAAAGTCGACGTAACGCCTAAACCCTGCAACGCCCTTCGGATAGGATTCGATGACCGAATTGATCTTCTCAATGGGCCTGAAGAACACGCCGACAAGCAGGAGGAAGCCAACGAAGCCTCCAGAACTCAACTCGCCAGTGAGCACGAAATAGCTGCCGGCGACCATCACGATCATCTGGATCAGACGCATGCTGAGATAGCTCAGCGAGGTAGACGCCGCCATAATGCGATAGGCTTCGAGCTTCGTCGTACGGTAGCTCTGGTTGTCCTTTGCGAAGAGATGGCGCTCATAGTTTTCGTTGGCGAAGGCCTGAACGATGCGGATGCCTCCAACATTCTCCTCGATGCGGGCATTGAAGTCGCTGACGCGGCCGTAGAGCGCATGCCAGTTCTGCGTCATGCGGCTGCCGTAGCGCGTCGTGACCCATGCCGTGAGGGGCACGACGAGAACGGTTATGACGGCGAGCTTCACATTGACCGTGAACATCAGCGCGAAGGCGCCGATCAGCGTCATCAAGGCGATGAAGAGATCCTCCGGACCATGATGGGCAACCTCGCCGATCTCTTCGAGATCCTTGGTCAGGCGCGCGACGAGATGGCCAGTCTTCTGATTGTCGAAGAAACCGAAGGAGAGCTTCTGGAGATGGTCAAATGCTTTGCGGCGCATCTCGGTCTCGATGTTGATGCCGAGCATGTGCCCCCAATAGGTCACGACGGCCATCAGGCCTGCATTAAGGACGTATACGGCCAGCAGAACGGCGGAGGCTATGGCGATGATGCCCCACTCACCTGATGGCAGTAGGGCGTCGATAAACAGCTTGACGGCAATTGGGAAGCCGAGTTCAAGCAAGCCCGAGGTTACCGCACAAGAGAAGTCGAGCAGAAACAGCCCACGATGTGGACGATAATAACCAAAGAAGCGCTTGAGTAAGGGACTCATGGAATTCTGTTGGAGTGAAGAGGCAAACCTAGACAGTGGAGGGGCTTCATCACACTGATCCATAGAAGTTGACAAGGGCCCGTAAACTCTGAACCGTGCCGCGTCGGAATATCAAACGAGATGGAGACCCTGGCCAACAAGCTCAGAGGGGCAAAATTGGGCAGCCCACTGTGCCTTGTCCCAGAACCGACCGCGAGGAGCACCCCTAAGCGATGCGCCGCTCGCGGATGGCTTACACATACAGATCCTACTGCTCTGGCCATACCTCCGGAACGCTTATCGAGACTGCTGTGTCCACAAAATATTGCAAGTCGTCGATCCGAACGGCATGCCTAAGGGCTGCTGAAGGTCACCTTCGGGTCAGGTACGGTCTTTAAGCGTGGCCGTATAATGGTCCGCCTATCACGAAATTGCGGACCTTTGGTTGCCGGGCAACGTCTAAGCCCTCATGCTTTCCGCTGAGCGGCTAAGGCCACTGTGACATTCTTTGGCGCCTCTAACCCGCGTATGATCCAAGGAGTGCTTCAGCATCAGACCTTCAGGACCGGCGATGAATAATACGATACGAGCTCTTCTCATCGGGCCACCCATAAGCTTGCTGCGATCGTGAGAGCATTGATGCAAACTATCTGACGTTTGGGGCCACACACGGCTATACGAAGAGTGGCTTCATTTCTCAGACCGACACAATCATCTTAAGCAAGATCCCCGCGCCGACTGCCTAATCTGCATTGTGATCAGCGCCAACTCCTGCTTCAAGGCTTAGACACAAGGGTCCAACCGGCTCACCGCGATAAAGGTTCATCCTGTCTGGTAAGCCTACCTCAACAGCCCCAGCCTCTCAGCGATGGTTCGGTTAGGAGGCTGGAGCTTATTTGTAGCGCGAACGTATGGTGTCTTGGAGACGCTGTATCCTGTCTGGGTATCTTGCCCTGAAGACCACGAACAGGATGGGTGCAATCACCGCTATCAGCCATACGGCGATCTCAATGAGAAACTTGCCGGGTTCAGCGAAGTAGCTGATCCACTTGTCGCTTTTCTCGTGCCATACCTCGCCGCGAACGGCCGCTTGAAGAAGGCGGAAAACGCCGAACGCTGGCAAAATTACGAAGAACATGTATACGACGAAACGCCAGCGGGCCGCCCTGAGGTGGCGGAACATCCGCTTAGCCCATTCTGGCGTTCCATCCGTCTCGTCTCTCGTCTCAGCAGCCGGTGCAAATGCCTCGTGTGGCTTTTCTGAGCCGCTCATCTCTTGCACGCGCCGCTGCTTCGTCCTTCTTGCGGACGGCAGCACCTAGAGCGGCGCTCTCTTCGGCGCTATAGACCTTTTCGGCCGCTTTTCCTGGAATTGATCCTGCTCTCCCTTGAGCTTGTGCGGCTTGGCAGCTCAAAGCGAGAGCCAAGATCAACGCGACAGTGAGGATGCGCATAGGTCCATTCCGGTGAGAGCTCTGGATGATTGAAACTAGCACGCCCATCTAGTTCGGGCGTCGCCTATTTTGCCATGCGGCGCTCACTTAAGGGTGACTGCTTCGTCTAGCGGATCAGCCCAAACCTCTCGGCAAGGCTCTCCTCGACATAGACGTTGGGGCTGATCTCTATCATGAGACAGCCATCGTCTCGGGTGTAGGATTTGCGGGATTGACGTTTTAGCATAGGATTTCGGTCGCCGGCGGATAGCTCGCAGGCATGAGGGGCGCCTGTGTTCTTGATCTTCTACCGATGTGCGTACCTTGGGATTGCGCTGTATATCGGCCTTACCGAGTTCCGAAAGGATGGCGACCTAGTAGAAGCAGTCGCATTCTCGCTGTTTATCGCGGTGGCTCTCGAGCTTCTGTATTGGCTGCGAGAGCTCAAAGCCCGCACGCCGGAGATTGTGCTTGGTTGGATCAGGGAACGAGAGGAGAGAAAGCGGCAGCAAAAAGCCGCCTCGGAATAACCGGGCGGCGCATCTAAAGCTAACGCACTACGGGTGCAAACCACTGGGAGTGCTCTGTGCCTTTATAACTAGCGCAACTGGCCTTGGGTTGCAAGAGTTCAGTAGCTTCCGCAACAAGAAAGGCCTGAGTTTCCCCAGGCCTTCTCTGTCGCAGGTGCAACCGGGACTTAGTAGGTGCCGAAACGGAAGTTCAGACCGGCGCGGACCACACCAAAGTCAACATCGTTGTCGAAGTCGCCGAAGTCGAAATCGTCGTCATTGTCGAGGCTGACATACAGACCTTCGATCTTGAGCGACAGGTTGTTGGTGAAGGCGTACTCCACACCACCACCAGCGGTCCAGCCGTTGGCGTCGTCCGCGAAGGCGAAGCCGCCGGTGGCGTAGATGAGCGCCTGGCCGAAGGCCACACCGGCGCGAGCGCGAACCGTGCCGAACCAGTCGCTAGACTCGAACTCATCCGTGAACACCTCGCCGGTGTCCGGATCGGTGAAGGTGAAGGCACCGTCACGGCCGAAGTCGGCGTACTGGATGTCGCCTTCGAGACCGACCACGAACGAGCCGATCTGGTAGTTGTAGCCCACCTGAGCGCCTCCGATGAAACCGCCATCGTCCTCATCATCGGCGAAATCGACTGCGTCGAAGTCGTCGTCCGACCAGCCGTAGCCGGCGTTCACACCGACGTAGAAGCCGGTCCAGGTGAAGATTGGAGCAGCTGCAATGATCGGAGCCGGAGGAGCGGAGCGCATGGGCAGGTCCGCAGCCGAAGCAGCAGAAACACCAGCGGTCGTGATTGCCGTAGCGGTCAACAGACCAAGAAGAAGTGTCTTCATAAGCAATTCATCCCTTGTGCGAGGAGTCGCAGGCAGGGAGTATGAATCAAGAATAAATTCTAGCTATTGCAAAGCCGCAACACTGCTCTGATTTGAGCGCTTTCCTGCCGTAATTCTTCATCGGCAGGCATCCCAGACCCATTAATACTTCAGTCTTATTTGACAGCGTCGTAGCCTCGTGCGGTACTGATCCTGTTTTCGGATCGCAGTCCGAAGGCGAGGAGAACTTAGCCCTGCCCCTCAAAAGGCAGGGCATTTTCGTGTTTGCACTCGGAGCTTCCTTAGCCTGCGCACTTCACTCGACAGCCTCCAGCCGTTTCAGCTCGGTCGCCTTCACCTGAGCCTTCGATGCACGACTCATGTAAGGAGATGAGCACCTCGATCCTAGGTGCGCCCCTCGACCTTGGGCTGGATCTGGCATTTGGGAAGCACCACTCGAAAGTGACCGCACCGCAGCCTTCCGGGGTTTTCAACGCATTCCACAGCCAGTGAACAAAACAAGAACATTTCTGTAGCGGGCGATCCCAGGAATCAGTAACGTCGCTGCTCTGTAGGGAGGTGGAGGTGACGATGACCGAACAGGTTCAGACCGCTTGCGACACTGCTCGGATGGAGGCTGACATCACAGCCGTGATCGAGGCCTGCGATGGTGATCCAAGAACTGCCATCAAGGCCCTTCTCCTCGAGCAGTACATTCAGGAGCAACGGATCGAACGTCTCGCCGCAGCCCTGTCGTTCGGGTACGTCCGGGGACGGATTGGCGCGACGCCGATCTGGGTGGGCTCCAGCCATCGTGAAACCACCCGATCATGATGTTCCCGACCCTGGCTTGGCGCCATGGTCATTCCTTGCGCCATCGGCTGAAGCAAATGCGAAACCTCGAGGCGATCTCATGCGATACGGTCATTCGAGAAAGTTCCGGCGCCTCATGACTCGGGAGATCGCCGACAGGCTCTTGGAGTCCCTGCGACCGACCCGCCATCTCCTCACGCGGACGTTGGCCGACATCCCGATCGGCGGCCAGGAGTACCGACAGATCGACCGCGTGGTGCAGGAGATCGATGGACTTGCCGAGATCCTGATCGAGGATGGGACCCACTGTCACCAGAAGGGTCATTCCGTGCCGGTGCCCGACACGGGACATGGCGGCGAGTAGACATCGAAGGACACGGATCCATGCTGCACGAAGCGAACGGATCCAGGCAATCGGCAGTTGCCCCAAGGTCTGGTTGTCGCCGCATCACGGACATTCGGCGTACTTCCGCCTCGTGCCAGCAGCGGATCTTTGATCATCACAGCCAAAGCCACTTGCCAGGCAGACTATATCGCTTCCATTCCGAGGCTTCGGGTAGGGTAACGGAGGGTTGGATCGAAAGGGTTGAGCTGCCGGGCAATCCCTTCCGCTTCGTTTCGTATCAGATCGACTACCAGCGGCAGCCTATCCCCCTCCAGGCGCTCCGACAAAGTGCCTATGCTCAGGGCCGCAACAGCTCGCCCCTCCGAGTCAAGGATCGGCACTCCCACGCCGGCCATGCCGGGGATCAGGCCCGTGTTGAGGCTGCAGAAGCCCGTCTTGCGGACGTTCTGGATCTGCATCCGCAAACCTATCTCATCGAAGCCGCCTCGGTCGAGCAGGCGGGGAACGTTGAAGCGAATCACGGCTTCGCGCTCCTCCTCCGGCAGGAACGACAGGATGGCGAGACTGCCCTGACCGATGCCGAGAGGCACCTTGCCGCCGATATCGCCCGTAAAGGTCCTGATCGGGAACGGGCCCTCCACGCGATCCAGGCAGACGGCGTCGAAACCGTTCCGCACCAGAAGGAAGATGCTGTCGCTCAATGTGGAGGACAGGCGCAGAAGCGCTGGCCTGGCCGTGCTGCGCAATCCGCCCGACTGCGCGGCCCGTGCGGCCAGGACGAAGAAGTCGAGGGCCAGCCGGTATTTGCGACTCGCATCCACCTGCTCGACGAAGCCCTCGGCCACGAGAACCTTCAGGGCCCGATGAGCGCTGGGTTGGGTGATCCCGCCGGCTGATGCGATGTCGGTCAGGCGCATCCCATGGGAATCCCCAGCCCCGAGAACCTTCAGGAGCGCCAGGGCTCGCCGCGTTCCAGATATGCTATCTTCCGACATATGGAATAACTTCCGTCCATTCGGTGTTTCTATTTCAGATACTGGAACATATGTCAAAAAACTTTCAAATACCGAAACATTGACATTGACTTGGGTTGGGGCGTCGCTCGTGATGCCGATCCGGGCGTCGTGCGCATTCGGGCTTATGGCTGAATGCTTTGCAAGGATCGGAGACCAGAATGGCATTCCTGACACTCGAAGGAGTTTCCAAGGAATTCGGCACGTTCACGGCCGTTCGCGATGTCAGCCTGACGATCGACAAAGGCGAATTCGTTTCGCTTCTCGGCCCGTCGGGCTGCGGGAAGACAACGACCCTGCAGATGATTGCCGGTCTCGTCGAACCCACTGAGGGTCGGATTTCACTCGACGGGCGCGATATCACGCGCGAGAAGCCCAACCACCGCGGCCTCGGCGTCGTCTTTCAGAGCTATGCCCTCTTCCCTCACATGACAGTGGTGCAGAACGTCGCGTTCGGGCTTGAGATGCGACGCGTTCCGCAGGCCGAGCGGACCGATCGCGTGCGGGAGGCGCTCACGCTGGTGCAGCTTTCCTCCTTCGCCGACCGTTATCCCCGCCAGCTCTCCGGTGGTCAGAGGCAGCGTGTGGCTATCGCTCGCGCCCTCGTCATTGCACCGCCCGTCCTCCTGCTGGACGAGCCTCTCTCCAATCTGGACGCCAAGCTGCGCGAGGAAATGCAGTTCGAGTTGCGGCGGATCCAACGCAAGGTCGGCACTACCACCATCATGGTCACCCACGATCAGGCCGAAGCGCTCTCCATCAGCGATCGCGTGGTCGTGATGGAAGGCGGGCGGATGACTCAGGTGGATGCGCCGTACCGGCTTTACGAGCAGCCCTCGAACGCCTTCATCTCGTCCTTCGTCGGCAAGACCAATCTTCTGGCCGGCACTTGGCGCCGCAACGGCACAACCAGCGCCGCGGACATCGGCGGCGTCCTGCTGGAGGCCTCCGCGCCGGAGATTGCCGCAGGAACCCCGGTCACGCTGTCGATCCGCCCCGAGAAGATCCTTGTGCGCGATGCTGGCGCAGGCCGCCTGGAGGGACGTGT
>JAESFL010000836.1_pt1 | contig 15987 bp, 15 predicted proteins | sample 9269401 | NCBI WGS metagenome assembly JAESFL01 (sample SAMN14506025, study PRJNA617098) | algae metagenome | isolation source: Gloeocapsa sp. UFS-A4-WI-NPMV-4B04 and co-occurring heterotrophs from desert... | place: USA: Utah | collected 2006-10-01 | reverse complement strand
GGGCTTCCAGAAGATCACCGCCGGCATCCAGGTGAAGACCGTCCCCTGGAAGACGGAGGTTTCCACCGACGAGGGCAAGCCGGTCGACACCGACAGCCACGACACCGACGGCACGGAGAACGGGGCCAAGGACGCGGCGGCGACGGGATCGACCGCGCAGCCCGTGGCCCAATACGCCGACTGATCGTCGAACGATCGCCCCGAGACCGTCCCGCCGGCGGATGACCTGACATTCGCCGGCTCGAACCCGACACGACGCTACGAGCCCCTTATGGCCCGCTTCTTCATCGACCGTCCGGTCTTCGCCTGGGTGGTCGCCCTGTTCATCATCCTAGGGGGCGCCCTCTCGCTCCCACTACTGCCGGTCGCGCAATATCCGGTGATCGCGCCCCCCTCGATCGCGCTGTCGACCGCCTTTCCCGGCGCCTCGGTGGAGAGCCTCTACACGGGCACGACCCGCCTGATCGAGGACGAGCTGAACGGCGCGGCCAACATCATGAGCTTCGAGTCGACCACCGATTCCTTCGGCTCGATCAACATCACGGCGACCTTCCAGCCCGGCACCGATCCGGCGCTCGCCTCGGTCGAGGTGCAGAACCGCCTCAAGCGCGTCGAGCCCCGCCTGCCCGCCGAGGTGCGCCAGAACGGCATCCTCGTCGAGGAGGCGTCGGCCGCGACCCTCAACATCATCACCCTGGTCTCGACCGACGGGAAGATGGACGAGATCGGGCTCGGCGACTTCCTGATGCGCAACGTGATCAACGAGATCCGCCGCATCCCCGGCGTGGGCCGCGCCACCCTCTACTCGACCGAGCGCTCGCTCCGCGTCTGGGTCGATCCGGACAAGCTGCGCGGCCTGTCTCTGACGCCCGGCGACGTCACCGAGGCGATCCGCAACCAGAACATCCAGATCGCCTCCGGCGCCGTCGGCGCGCAGCCGAGCCCGGTCGATCACGCGGTGTTCTCGCCGATCATCGTCAAGGGCCAGCTCAGCACCGTCGATGATTTCGGCGCGATCGTGCTGCGGGCCAATCCCGACGGCTCGAACGTGCGCCTGCGCGACGTGGCCCGGATCGAACTCGGCGGCGACGCCTACCAGTTCTCGACCCGCCTCAACGGCGGCGAGGCCGCCGGCATCTCGGTGACGCTCGCCCCCGACGGCAACGCGCTGGAAACCGCCAACGCCATCCGCGCCAAGATGGAGGAGCTGTCGCAGTTCTTCCCGCCCGGCCTGAAGTGGGATATCCCCTACGACATCACCCCCGCCGTGAAGGCCTCGATCAAGAAGGTCATGATGACCCTCGTCGAGGCGGTGGCGCTGGTCTTCGTCGTGATGTTCCTGTTCCTGCAGAACATCCGCTACACCCTGATCCCGACCATCGTCGTGCCGATCGCCCTGATGGGCACCGTGATGGTGATGCTGCTCGCCGGCTTCTCGGTGAACGTGCTGACCATGTTCGGCATGGTGCTGGCCATCGGCATCCTCGTCGACGACGCCATCGTCGTCGTCGAGAACGTCGAGCGCATCATGAACGAGGAGGGGCTGCCGCCCAAGGAGGCGACGGCCAAGGCGATGGAGCAGATCACCGGCGCCATCATCGGCATCACGCTGGTGCTGGTCGCGGTGTTCATCCCAATGGCCTTCTTCCCCGGCTCCGTCGGCATCATCTACCGCCAGTTCTCGATCGCGATGGTGACCTCCATCGCCTTCTCGGCCCTGTTGGCGCTGACCCTGACCCCGGCGCTCTGCGCCACGCTGCTGAAGCCGATCGAGAAGGGCCACGGGCACGCCAAGGGCGGCTTCTTCGGCTGGTTCAACCGGATCGTCGATCGCGAGACCGCCCGCTACGGCCGCGGCGCGGCGTGGTGCATCAAGAAGTCGGGCCGGGTGATGGTGATCTACCTGATCCTGGTGGCCGGCACCGCCTTCGCCTTTGTGCGACTGCCCGAGGGCTTCCTGCCGATCGAGGACCAGGGCTTCTTCACCGTCGATATCCAGACCCCGCCGGGCGCCTCGTTCAACCGGACGCAAGGGGCCGTGCGCAAGGTCGAGGAGTTCCTGCTGGCGCAGCCCGGCGTCGCCACGGTGACCACGCTCAACGGCTTCTCCTTCTCGGGCCAGGGGCCGAACCTGAGCCAGGCCTTCGTGACCCTGAAGCCCTGGTCCGAGCGCGACGCGGCGAACTCCGCAAGCGCCCTCGTGGCCGCCACCAACGCGGCGCTTGCCGGCTACCGCGACGCCATCGTCGATGCCCAGGAGCCGCCGCCGGTGGACAACCTCGGCAATGCGGCGGGCTTCTCGTTCCGCCTGCAGGACCGGGCGCAGAAGGGCTACTCGGCGCTGGCCGCCGCGGAGGCGCAATTGCTGGCGCTGGCCCGGCAGAGCCCGATCCTCAAGGCGGTGAAGATCGAGGGTCTTCCGCCGACGCCCCAGGCCGAGCTCATCATCGACCGTGAGAAGGCCGCCGCGCTCGGCGTGAAGTTCGAGGACATCAACGACGCGATCCAGGTCAACCTCGGCTCGGTCTACACCAACGACTTCCCGAACCTCGGCAAGATGCAGCGCGTCTACGTGCAGGCCGAGCAGTTGCAGCGCATGCAGGCGACCGACATCCTCAACTACGCGGTGAAGAACAGCCAGGGCACCATGGTGCCGATGTCCTCCTTCGCCGACCTCAAGTGGAGCATGGGGCCGAGCCAGATCGTCGGATTCAACGGCTACCAGTCGGTCCGCTTCACCGGCGAGCCGGCCGCCGGCTACACCTCGGGCGACGCCATCGCCGAGATGGAGCGGCTGATGACGCGGATGCCGAAGGGCTTCGGCTACGTCTGGACCGGCCAATCGCAGCAGGAGAAGCAGGCGGGCTCCCAGGCCTCGCTGCTGTTGGCCCTCTCGGTGCTGATCGTGTTCCTGTGTCTCGCCGCGCTCTACGAGAGCTGGGCGATCCCGCTCTCCGTGCTGCTCGTCATCCCGCTCGGTGTGATCGGCTCGGTGGCGGCGGTGTACCTGCGCGGCATGCCCAACGACGTCTACTTCAAGATCGGGCTCATCACGATCATCGGTCTCTCGGCCAAGAACGCGATCCTGATCGTGGAGTTTGCCAAGGACCTGTGGAAGCCGGGCACCAACATCGTCCAGGCGACGATCCAGGCGGCGACGCTGCGCTTCCGCCCGATCGTCATGACCTCGCTCGCCTTCATCTTCGGCGTGGTGCCGCTGGCGATCGCGACGGGGGCCGCCTCGAAGAGCCAGCAGGCCATCGGCACCGGCGTGATGGGCGGCATGATCTCGGCCACCGTGCTCGCGGTGTTCTTCGTGCCGGTCTTCTTCGTCGTGGTGATGGGCCTGTTCCGGCGCAAGGAGGTGGCCGCGGGCGAGAATGCCGAGGCCGCGCCGGAGGACGCCCAAAGGGCCGGGCACGGTCACTCGGTGCCGGCGGAGTAGCGGATGGGAGGCGCGGCGCGCGTGCTTCGAGGCACGCGTGCCGCGCGCACCTCAGCATGAGGAGCGGGGTGGATTCCATCTCCGTTGAGCCGAGGCAGCGAATCTTGGAAGGTCGGAGACCTTTCCCGTTTCGCCGAGGCTGACTTGACCGCGTTCGTCTATATGCTGCGGTGTGCTGACGGCAGCTACTACGTCGGCTCAGCCCGGGGTGAATCTCTCGACAAGCGGTTGGCCGAGCATCAGCCCGGAACCCGTATCGGCTACACCTATCACCGTCGCCCGGTGACACGGGTCTACGCAGAATGGTTCGATCGCATCACCGATGCCATCGCGGCTGAGCGCCGGATCAAAGGCTGGAGCCGTGCCAAGAAAGAAGCGTTGATCGCAGAGGATTGGGACAGGGTGCAATTCCTCGCGAAGCGCCCTTCCGCCAGGATCAGCTCATCCCACCAATCCCCCTCATCCTGAGGTGCCGCGAAGCGGCCTCGAAGGGTCCTCCAGCGATCGCGTCGAAGCCGGAAACCGCGCTGCCTCAGCGCTTCAGCACCCGCCGCGCCCCATACCCGAGCGCCGCCCATACGAACGCCGACACCGTCCGCACCGGAAAGAACGTCGGCAGGTCGGCCGCCACGGGGGCCGGCCAGGGCAGACCGATCCGCGTGACGAGCCACGCGAACAGAACCGAGATCGCCAGCGCGGCGATCGCCGCGATGAACACCTTGCCGAACTGATCCGCCTTCCAGCCGAGGAAGACCGCGACCGCGATCAGCAGCGGATCGAACCCGGCCTGGATCCAGACCGAGAAGGAATAGACCGGGACGACGGGAGCCGCGTTCACGCCCACCACGCCTTCGGCAGGCTGATCCGCCCGGCCGCGTTCTCGACAACTTGCGCGGCAGCGAACAGCGTCTCCTCGTCGAAGGGGCGACCGATGAGCTGAAGACCGAGCGGCAGCCCCTGCGCGTCGAGCCCGGCCGGCACCGAGATGCCCGGCAGCCCGGCCATGTTCACGGTCACCGTGAACACGTCGTTGAGGTACATCTCGACCGGATCGGCCGAGGCCATTTCGCCGATGCCGAAGGCCGCCGATGGGGTGGCAGGCGTCAGGATCGCGTCGATGCCGGAGGCGTAGGCCGCCTCGAAGTCGCGCTTGATCAGCGTGCGGATCTTCTGCGCCCGGACGTAGTAGGCGTCGTAATAGCCCGCCGAGAGCACATAGGTGCCGATCATGATGCGGCGCTTCACCTCGCGGCCGAAGCCGGCGGCGCGGGTGTTCTCGTACATCCCGGCGATGTCCTTGCCGGGAACGCGAAGGCCGTAGCGCACGCCGTCGTAGCGGGCGAGGTTCGAGGAGGCCTCCGCCGGGGCCACGATGTAGTAGGCCGGCAGCGCATATTGCGTGTGCGGCAGCGAAATCTCACGCACCGTCGCACCGGCTTCCCGCAGCCACTCCGCGCCCTGGTCCCAGAGCCGCTGGATCTCGGCAGGCATGCCCTCGACCCGGTACTCCCGCGGGATGCCGATGGTGAGACCCTTCACGCCGCGAGAGATTGCGGCCTCGAAATCCGGAACCGGCAGATCGACCGAGGTGGTGTCGCGCGGGTCGTGCCCGGCCATGGAGCCGAGCAGGATCGCGCAATCCTGCACCGTGCGAGCGATCGGGCCGGCCTGATCGAGGGAGGAGGCGTAGGCGATGATGCCCCAGCGCGAGCAGCGGCCGTAGGTCGGCTTGATGCCGACCGTGCCGGTGAAGGCCGCTGGCTGGCGGATCGAGCCGCCGGTGTCGGTGGCCGTGGCGCCGAGGCAGAGATGGGCGGCCACTGCCGCCGCCGAGCCGCCCGACGAGCCGCCGGGCACCAGCGGGGCGTCGGAGCCCTGTCGGCGCCAGGGCGAGACCGTCTTGCCGTAGGCGCTGGTCTCGTTCGACGAGCCCATGGCGAACTCGTCGAGGTTGAGCTTGCCCAGCATCACCGCGCCGTCGCGCCAGAGCTGGGACGAGACGTTCGACTCGTAATGCGGCTCGAACCCTTCGAGGATCTTCGAGCCCGCCGTGGTGTGGACCCCTTGCGTGGCGAACAGGTCCTTGATGCCGAGCGGCAGGCCCTCCAGCGGCCGGGCCTCGCCCTTGGCGATCTTGGCATCCGACACGTCGGCCATCTTCAGGGCGCGGTCGGGGGTTGCGACGATGTAGGCGTTGAGCGCCTGCGCCTTCTCGATCGCGTCGAGATGGGCCTGCGCGATCTCGCGGGCCGAGAAGTCTTTGGCCTTCAGCCCGTCGCGGGCCTCGGCCAGGGTGAGTTCGTTGAGTGCCGTCATGCCCGTTCCAGACCTACGCGCCCGGCCCCGCGGGCGTTGGTTCGCCTCCGCGAGGAGCCGGAGAAGCCGCTCCGACGATGCCGAGAAATCTTACTCGACGACCTTCGGTACGAGAAAATAGTTGTCCTCGGTCTCGGGAGCGTTGGCGACGATGTCGCTCGCCCGGCCGCCGTCGTTGACCACGTCCGCACGCTTCTTCATGCGCATCGGGGTGACGGAGGTCATCGGCTCGACGCCTTCGACATCGACCGCGCCGAGTTGCTCCACGAAGGCGAGGATCGCGTTGAGTTCGCCCTGCAGCGGCGCGACGTCCTCGTCGGCCACCGCGATGCGGGCCAGATGCGCGATGCGCCGTACCGTTTTCTCGTCGACCGACATGCCGCCTTGCCTGCCTCGGGCGGGAAAGCGCCCCGCTCCGGAATGCGCCGGGCTATAGCACCCGCCTTCGCGCAGGGGCAACGCCGACGGCGGTTGCGGGTCCGGCCGCTCAGACGATGACGTGGCCGTGGGTCGTCGGCATGTCCACGCTGATGCCGGGGCGGCGGTAGCGGTCGGCGTTGTAGGTGCCGACGACGAGGATCTCCAGCGCCAGCATCAGCATCAGCGCGTGCCGCCGTGAGAAGCGGCCTGATCCGGGACGGGCGGCGGACGGCATGGGATGGGACGGCTCCGGTGTGGTTAACGAAGTCTTAACACCGCTTTCCGTGTCCCGCTCCCTCCCGATGAGGGCAACCGTCCAGGTTGGTTAACGCCACGGTGGACAAGTCCGCGCGGGCGGGCGTAAGCCCCTGTGTCATCGGGAATGCGGGGAGGACCGGGCTATGTGGGACAGCGTCTTCCGGGAGCTGAAGCCGGGCCTGACGTCGAGCGAGGCGGATCTCGCTCGCGCCGAGGCGGAGCTCGGCTTTCCCCTCCCTCAGAGCTACCGAAGCTTCGCGCAGAGCTGCGGTGCCGGACGGATCGGCGGCCATCTGCGCATCTTCACCCCGGTTCCGGTGGAGGCGGCTGACCTGACCTCGCGCGCGCACCTGATCTCGCACGGCGTCGCGCTCGCCCTCGACGGTCTGCGCGACGAGGGCAGCGACGAGCCGCATCGCTTCACCATCGAGGGCGACGCCGATGCCGGTCTGATGGAGCGGGCCTGCTTCTTCGGCCAGACCGAGCGGGGCGACTTCCTGTTCTTCGAAGTGACGCCGGGATTTCCTGAATACGACATCTGGGTGCTGTGCGCCGATCTCGAGCTGGTGCATTTCGGCGGCGCCGACCTCGCTACCTTCCTGCGCGGTCTTCAGGGTCTCGAAATCCTGCACATTCTCGGCGACGGCGAAGGGCCGCTGCCCGCGACCTTCGAGGGCGACGACGCGGCGGCTCTCGAGAAGCTCGGAGCGAGCGCTTCGTGAACCGCGAGGAGATTGCGGCCTTCGCCGAGGCCTCGTCCGGCGCGCCGCGCCTGATCGGGCTCGACCTCGGCACCAAGACCATCGGGCTGGCGCTCTCCGATGTCGGCCGGCAGATCGCCTCGCCGCTGGAGACCATCCGGCGGGTGAAGTTCACGCCGGACGCGCAGCGGATCGCGGCGCTCTGCGCGACCCATGCCGTCGGCGGGCTCGTCATCGGCCTGCCCCTCAACATGGACGGTTCAGAAGGGCCCAGGGTGCAATCGAGCCGGAGCTTCGCCCGCAACCTGAAACCGCTGCTGCCGCTGCCGGTGCTGTTCTTCGACGAGCGGCTCTCCACCGCCGCCGTCACTCGCACCCTGCTCGAAGCGGACGCGTCGCGGTCTCGCCGCGGCGAGCTCGTGGACAAGCTCGCCGCCGCCTACATCCTGCAGAGCTGCCTCGACGTGATGGGCGGGCTTTTGGGTGGAGCGGAGGAGACGGACGAGGCAATCGACGGGCGCTGGCCGCAAGAACAGTTGTGATACGATTTCCGGTTGATGGCTTCGGTCATCGCAAGGCGAAGCCGTGGCGATCCAGGGCACGCGCCTACCGGAGATGTCGCGCCCTGGATCAATCCGGCTTCGCCTTGCGATGACGGAGGAGATGAGGTCGGCCCGAACGGATCGGCCGGCGGCCGTATGAGGGGAGCCCCTTGCGCGGCCTGATCCAATCCGCTCCCTTATCCTGAGGTGCCGGAGCGAAGTGGAGGCCTCAGGGTGAGGCGGGCGGTGGGATCACCGCCTTTCGGCAGCCGTCACCCGCGCCACGATCGCCTCCCGCTCGCGGCGCGTCGTCGACAAGCGCTCGCGGGTGGTGGCGAGGATGTCGGGCCCGGCGCTCTCGGGTCGGCCGGCGTCGAAGGGCGGGGCCGGGGCGTATTCCAAGTGAAGCTGGATCGCCTGCGCCGTCGCCGCGTCCGTCAGTTCGGCGGCGAGCGTCAGGCCGAAATCGATGCCCGCGGTCACGCCGCCGCCGGTGATCAGGTTGCCGTCGCGCACCACGCGCGCTTGCGTCGGGATCGCCCCGAAGTGGCTGAGCAGATCATGCGCCGCCCAATGCGTCGTGGCGCGCTTGCCCCGCAAGAGCCCGGCCGCGCCGAGCACCAGGGCGCCGGTGCAGACGGAGGTGAGGTAGCGCGCACCCGCCGCCTGCCGGCACAGGAAATCGAGGGTATCGCCATCCTCCATCAGCGGGTTCACCCCGCCGCCGCCGGGCACGCAGATCACGTCGAGGGCCGGGCAATCGGCGAAGGTGACGGTCGGCGTCAGCACGAGGCCGGTGGCGCTCGCGAGCGGTTCGAGTGTTGTCGCGACGAGATGGACGCGGGCGCCGGGCACCATGGCCAGCACCTCGTAGGGCCCCGTGAGGTCGAGTTGCTGCACCCGCGGGAAGACGAGGAAGCCGATCTCGATCGTCATGTCCGGTATCCTGCGCTCGAAACTACCGCAGATAGATCACGCTGTAGAGCGAGGCGCGCAACTCGTCCTCGTCGAGCCAGACCCGGCCGAGGTCGCAGCGCTCGGCAATGCCGGGCCGCATCCGGGCGCAGTACTCGCCGGTATTGTCCTGCAGATGATACTGGCAGCGGCCCCCCACTTTGCGCCGGGCGATGATCGGGCTCGAATGGTCGGCAGCGATGTCCGGGTCCTTCGGCAGGCGCTCCTCCAGCACGTACCAGGAATAGCCGATCACCGGCAGGCGGTCGCGGTCGAGGGCGTAGTCGATCATCGCCATCAGCCGGTCGGTGCCAGCCTGGAGGCCGGGCTCTCGGCGCGCCGCCTTGTCCATGAAGTCGAGCTGGTTGTCGGCGATCGAATCCGAGACAGGGATCAGCGGTACCGGCAGCGGCTTTCGCCGGCAGCGCCGCTCGACATGGGCGATCCAGCCCGCGTTGAAGGCATCCGTCGCCGGGTCGCGCAGGCGCGGCACCGTTCCGCCGAGGCTGCGCCACGAGATCTTCGGGGCGGCGACGCGGCTGCGCCAGCGCAGGGCACCGAAGGTGCGAACGTGCTGGCCGTAGCCGTCGAAGGAGGGCAGGTCCCGATCCGGGCACAGGCCGCCGAGATTGTAGAGGAGCGTGGCCGCCTCCTCCTGCCCGTCCTCCAGCTTGTCGAAATAGGGCTTTCGGCCCGGATTACGCTCGCGGCTCGCCTCGGTATCGTTGCGGCTCTCGGCGATCTCCTCCGCGAGGTCGGGATGCCGGCCCAGGTAGCGCCGCAAGGCGCGGTCGCGGCTGTGCAGCAGGCCCGCCGGGTCGGCGAAATAGTAGCGGGTGGCCACATCGAGCGCCGAGACGGTGACGCCGACGCGCTGCGAGATCATGTCGGCGGTGGCGTAGGCGAAGCAGATCGCGCTGTCGCCCTGGCTCATCGGCGACAGGGCCGGGTTGGGGCTGATCCGGTCGTCGAGCGGATGGGTGCCGGGGCGGCGGCCGGGCGCCAACACGGTCACGTCCGCGCACGACTTGTTGCGGGCGTAGCGCGGGTTCTCGGGCAGCAGGCGCGTGTCGACCGCTGCGGCCGGTGTGGCCGCGAGCAGAAGTCCGGCTGCGAGAGAATGGACGAGGCGGGCCGCCCCGAGGGTGCGCTTCAATCCGCCCCCGCCGCGGCCACGGCGACCGGCGCTGCCTCGGCGCCGTCGAGCACCGTATCCTGCGCCGCCTCGGCGAGCAGAGCGTAGCCGCCATCCGCCATGTGCAGGCCGTCGCTCGCGAACAATTCGGTGCGGGTCAACCGGCCCTGGCCGATCCAGTCGCGCATCAGGTCCGAGCGGCGGATCACCGGGATGTCGAGGTCGTGGCCCAGCGCGCGCACTGCGTCGCGGAACCGGTCGGCGCCGGGCGTGGCGTCCAGCGCCGGGCACCATTGCGGCTCCATCAGCACCACGTCGATGCCTGCCGCGCGGATGCGCTCCAGGGCCGTCTCGGTCGCCTCGCGGAAATGGTCGAGCGAGACGCCGCGCAGGGGATCGTTGCTGCCGGTCTGCCAGATCACGAGATCGGGCCGGGGGGCGATGACGTCCCGGTCGAGCCGGGCCAGCATCTCGTCCACCGCCTCGCCGCCGATGCCCCGGTTGGTGACGGTGACCCGGCCACCGAGATGCGGCAGGGCACGGCGCAGCCCGGCTTCGAGACGGGCGGGATAGGCGGCGGCGGGATGGCTGGCGCCGATACCCTCGGTCGAGGAGGAGCCGAAGGCGATGATGGTCAGCGGCCCACCCAGAGCGATCTTCTGGGCGACGTGCGGAAGGCCGGCCGGGGTGGCGTCCTCGAACAGGCCGAGATCGATGTCGAGGTTTGCCGGCAGCAGATCGGCGTAGGCGAGAACCGCAGTCGAGGAGAGGGTGAGGGCCAGCATCAGCGCCGTCGTGCCGATGAGCTGCCGCGGATGTCTCAAGGAGACTGTCCGCATCCGAGCAAGACGAAGAAACCGCGCCACCGCTTTCGAGCCCCCGCCCGCATGCCGCCTCGTCCCGGGGGCTTTGCAGGATTATCGATCTCGACTCTTGTAGCCGAACCGAAATTGGATTGCGGCCCAATAATCGTGATTCGCCACAACCGCAATGCGGAGTGTTTGATGGAGTCTTAAGTCCAAGCGCCGGATGAAATGATTTTTGTTCATCGGAGTGCCTCGCCCGGTGCCTCCGCCGTCATCGCGAAGCAGTCAACCGGAAACGGTTTGAGCGGCGATCAAGAGCGGAAGCGGGGCCGAGGCGTCCGTCCTCACGAGCCGGATCGTCCGACCCATGCCGGCAAAGCCAGGGATACCGTCCCGCTTCCGTGCCGCTCGATCCGGCCATCGAGTTCGAGTTCGAGCAGCGTCGTCTGCACGACCCGGACCGGTAGGCCGGATGAGCGGGCGAGTTCGTCGGTGCCGACCGGGGTGGGGCTGAGGCAGGCGATCAGCCGGGCGCGATCGTCGTGCGGTTCGGATTGGGGCTCCGCGAGAGAACCGGCCGTGTCCGCCGCGTCGGCAAACAGCGGCAGGGCGGTCGCCGAGCCGCCGTCGAAATCGATCTCGTCCCAGTAATCGGGTGTGCCCGACCTCTCGGGGCGGTCGTTCAGGCCTTCCGCGGGCGATGCGTGCCCGTCCATCAGCGGAGCGAGAACGGACAGGACGTGCTCGACCTCGCCGACCAATGTCGCGCCCTCTCGGATCAGGTCGTTGGTGCCTTCCGCCCGCGGATCGAGCGGGGAGCCGGGAACCGCGAACACCTCACGGCCCTGCTCCAGCGCGAAGCGGGCGGTGATGAGCGAGCCGGAGCGGCGCGCGGCCTCGACGACGACCGTGCCGAGGCTGAGCCCCGAGATGATGCGGTTGCGCCGGGGGAAGTCGCGCCCGCGCGGTACCCACCCCATCGGCATCTCGGCAACCACCGCCCCGCCCGCATCGACGATCTCCTCGACGAGGCCGGCATGGTTCTCCGGATAGATCCGGTCCTGCCCGCCAGCGAGGACCGCGACGGTGCCGGTCGACAGCGTGGCCCTGTGGGCGCGGGCATCGATGCCGCGGGCGAGCCCCGAGACGACGACGAGGCCGGCCTCACCGAACCCGCGGGCGAGCCGTTCGGTGAAGGCGAGGCCCGCCGTCGAGGCGTTGCGCGAGCCGACGATCGCCACGGACGCCCTCAGCAGGGCGGCCGGATCGCCGCGCACCGCGATCAGCGGCGGGGCGGTGTCGGTGGCGTGGAGCGCCTTCGGGTAGGCTGTCTCCCCCATGGCGATGAAGCGGATGCCGAGGCGGGTGGCGGCGGTCATCTCGCGCTCGGCCTCCGCCTTCGAGGGCGGCACGGCGCGCTTGGCGGTGCGCTTCGTCAGGTCCGGAAGGGCGTCGAGGGCGGCGGACGCGCTTCCGAAGCGGTTGATCAGGCCGCGGAACGTGCGCGGGCCGATGCCGTCGGTGCGGATCAGCCGCAGCCAGTCGAGGCGCTGTCCATCGGTGAGTTGCATGCGGTCCCCCTCCTGACGGGAGGGGGCCGTCCTCAGCCCTTCTGCCCGATCCGGCCCTCGGTGCCGGCGGCGAGTCGGCGAATGTTGGGCGCGTGCTTCCACCATAGCAGCGCCGCGAGCACGAGGAAGAGCGCTGCAACCGCTCCGTGTCCGAGGGCCCACAGAACGAGGGGCGTGGCGGCCGAAGCCGCGAGCGCGGCCAGCGAGGAGTATTTCAGGGCGAAGGCCAGCCCGAGCCAGATCGCGGCGAAGGCGAGCAAGGTCAGCGGGCTCAGCGCCAGCAGCACGCCGATGAAGGTCGCCACCCCCTTGCCGCCCTTGAAGCCGAGCCAGACCGGAAAGAGATGGCCGAGGAAGGCGCCGAGCCCGGCGGCCAGTGCCGGTCCCTCCCCCCAATGGCCGGCGGCGAGCACCGGCAGCGTGCCCTTCAGCGCGTCGCAGAGAAGGGTCGCGGCCGCCAACCCCTTGCGGCCGGTGCGCAGCACATTGGTCGCGCCGATATTGCCCGAACCGATCGCGCGAACGTCGCCGAGGCCGGCGAACTTCGTCAGGATCAGGCCGAAGGGGATCGCGCCGCAGGCGTAGCCGAAGACGAGGGCGGCGATCAGGGCCGGCCAGCCGGCCGCAAGCAGCGTGGTCATGCGGCGATGGCCGAAAGGTCGGAGCGGTGGACGATCCGGCCGCCGACCAGCGTCAGCACCGCCGCGCCCTGGAGCCGCGCCTCGTCGAAGGGCGAATTCTTCGAGCGGGACTTCAGGTGCCGCTTGTCCAGCACGTAAGGAAGGTCGGGGTCGATCAGCACGAGATCGGCGGGGGCGCCTTTCTCCAGGCGCCCGGCCTCGCGACCGAGCAGCCTCGCCGGGTTGGCCGAGAGCGCGCCGAGCAGCGTCTTCAGGCTCACGTCGCCGGTATGGAGCAGGCGAAGGCTCGCGCCGAGCAGCGTCTCGATGCCGAGCGCGCCGTCGGCGGCCTCGGCGAAGGGCAGACGCTTGGTCTCGACGTCCTGCGGGTTGTGATCGGAGACGATAACGTCGATCACGCCCTCGTTGAGCGCGGCGATCACCGCCGCCCGGTCGTCCTCGCGGCGCAACGGCGGCGAGAGCTTGCAGAAGGTGCGGTAGTGGCCGATGTCGCCCTCGTTGAGCACGAGGTTGTTGACCGAGACGCCGCAGGTCACGGGCAGGCCCGCCGCCTTGGCGCGCCTCACGATCTCGACCGAGTCGGCGCAGGAGATCATCGCCGCGTGGTAGCGCCCTCCGGTGAGGCGCACGAGGCGGATGTCGCGCTCCAGCATCACCGTCTCGGCCTCGCGGGGAATGCCGAGCAGGCCCAGCCGCGAGGCCATCTCGCCTTCGTTCATCACGCCGTCGCCGACGAGGTCCGGCTCCTCGACGTGCTGCATCAGCAGCGCGCCGAAATCCCGTGCGTAGGTCAGCGCGCGGCGCATCACCTGGGCGTTGGTGACGGCCTTGAGCCCGTCGGTGAAGGCGACGGCCCCGGCTTCCGCGAGCAGGCCGAACTCGGTCATCTCGCGGCCGGCCAAGCCCTTGGTGATGGCAGCCGCCGGCAGCACATTGACGCTCGCCGTGTCGCGGGCGCGGCGCAGCACGAAATCGACGATGGCCGGCCCGTCGATGACGGGGTTGGTGTCGGGCATGCAGACGAGCGTCGTCACGCCGCCGGCCGCCGCGGCCGCGCTCGCCGAGGCCAGGGTCTCGCGATGCTCGGCGCCGGGCTCGCCGACGAAGGCGCGCAGATCGATCAGGCCGGGGGCGAGGGTGAGCCCACCGCAGTCGATGTTTTGGGCATCCTCCGGTGCGCCGGGCGCGCCATCCCAGGCGACATCGGCGATGCGGCCGTCGCGCACGAGCACGGCGCCGGGACCCTCGCGGCCGGTGGCGGGGTCGAGGAGCTGGGCGTTGGAGAAGACGAGCGCGCTCATTTGGGTCACCCGTTCGGCAAGTGGGTCGCCAGCGCTTCCAGCACGGCCATGCGCACGGCGACGCCCATCTCGACCTGCTCGCGGATCAGCGATTGCGCCCCATCGGCGATTTCGGAAGAAATCTCGACGCCGCGGTTCATGGGACCCGGATGCATCACCAGCGCGTCGGGCTTGGCCAGCGCCAGCTTGTCGCCGTCGAGACCGTAATAGCGGAAATATTCCTTCACGCTCGGCACGAAGGAGCCGTTCATGCGCTCGCGCTGCAGGCGCAGCATCATCACGATGTCGCTGCCCTTCAGCCCCGCGCGCATATCGGTGAAAACTTCGACGCCGAAGCGCTCGATGCCGGTCGGCAGCAGCGTCGAGGGGCCGATCACCCGCACACGGGCGCCGAGCGCCTGGAGCAGGATGATGTTGGAGCGCGCCACACGCGAGTGCAGGACATCGCCGCAGATCGCGACCTGAAGCCCCTCGATGCCGCCCTTGTTGCGGCGGATGGTCAGCGCGTCCAGCAGCGCCTGGGTCGGGTGCTCGTGGGCGCCATCGCCGGCGTTGACCACCGCGCAATCGACCTTGCGGGCCAGAAGATGCACGGCGCCCGCCGCGTGGTGGCGCACCACGATGATGTCGGGCCGCATGGCGTTGAGCGTCGCCGCGGTGTCGATCAGCGTCTCGCCCTTCTTCACCGAGGACGAGGCCACCGACATGTTCATCACGTCGGCGCCGAGCCGCTTGCCCGCGAGTTCGAACGAGGATTGCGTGCGGGTCGAGGGCTCGAAGAACAGGTTGATCTGCGTGCGGCCGCGCAGGACGTTGCGCTTCTTCTCGACCTGCCGCGACAGGGCGACGGCGGCGTCGGCCCGCTCCAGGAGCGATTCGATATCCGGACGGCTCAGGCCTTCGATGCCGAGCAGGTGCCGGTGCGGGAAGGCGGGTGCGGTCTGAGCGGTCATGCGGCGGTTCTGTCGTCGGACCTGCGCTATAGGTGTCTCGAAGGGACGCGGCAAGGCGCGGGAGCGTCCGGTGGCCGGTGCGATCGACGCTGCGAGGAAAACGATCCAGTCCGGTCGCGGCTGAGAGATTTTCTTCGTCATCGCGAGCCCGTGATCGAGAAGAATTTGAACGATCCGGTCGCGCTTCCGTTTTTCAAACATCTGTTTGGGCCTGAGCCTGCCGAATGCCTGTCCCGGCATTCGCCCGCGGGCCCGGAAGCGAAAGGTAGCCGATGAATACGCGACTTCTTCTGACCGCTGGCGCGCTCTCGCTCGGTCTCGCCCTCTCGTCGGGCGCCTACGCTCAGGGCATGCAGCGAGGCGGCATGGAGCCCGGCATGGGTGGGCAAATGGGCGGCCAAATGCAGCAGGGCGCCATGGGCGACGACATGGCCCAGGAGCAGCGCCCGATGAAGCGCAGCTCCAAGAAGATGAAAAAGCCGATGAAGAGCAAGAAGATGATGCGCTCGAAGCGCATGAATTCCGGCTCCGGCATGGAGTCCGGTGCGGGCGGGATGTGAGCCACTCGTCACCCGACTGTGACCAACGCGCCATCTAGGCGATCCTCGGCCCGCCCGGTTAGACCGGGCGGGCTTTTTCGTACGGAACGAAGGCTTACCTCATCCCCGCGCCAGACGGTCCTCCGATCCGGTGGGGACGGCTTCAGCTAAGGAACAGTGCGCGGTGGCCGCAGGATCGACGCTCTCAGGGCCGGACATCGTGGAGACCGTGCGACGGCGCTGGATGTTCCGCCACCCGCTGGTGATCCGGCTGGCGCATTGGATCAACGTGGTCTGCCTCGCCATCCTGCTGATGAGCGGCCTGCAGATCTTCAACGCCCATCCAGCGCTCTACTGGGGCGCGGCCTCGACCTTCGACGCGCCGTTCGTCGCCATCACCGACGA